>OFGO01002331.1_pt1 | contig 11125 bp, 9 predicted proteins | sample 1521761 | NCBI WGS metagenome assembly OFGO01 (sample SAMEA3504128, study PRJEB24116) | mouse gut metagenome | biome: mouse gut; feature: mouse-associated habitat; material: faeces | place: Denmark | collected 2011
GACGCGAGCAGAATTTCAGATTCTGCTCTGCGATCAAGGAGTTTGTGACGCTTCGGCACAAACTCTTGGTTGAATAAATTGCTCCTCAGAGAATTTATTCAACCTTTTTCCTCCTAATATATGATTTATATTTTATGAAGGTTTGGCCGGCACACGCACCTCTTCGCCTGCGCCGTCGCCATCCAGGCATACATGGTTATAGTAGTCCTGCTGCCGGTCAGCGGACTGTCTTGTTCACGACCCGTTCTATATGGATCGTGAGATAAAGCTGTTCGTCTTTAGACAGCCTGTATTGATATTTCTTCTCGACAAACCCCGTCACTTTCTCCACGCAGCAGAAAGCGTCGGGATATTTCTTCCTGATGACGCTCCACAAGTCGTCGCTGTCATCCTCCTCATAAAGCTTTTTCTCTGTCAGCCTTTTGGCAAAAAATTTCAAATGCGTGACAAATCGGTAATAATACACATCGTCCTCATTAAACGGTATACTAAAATGATATTTCACGATGTTCAGCACTTCCTGCATGATATGGGTGATCTCATACATATTGTGCATCTTCTCCTCGTCCATCTGGGCATTCGCCAGATGAAGCGCGATGAACCCCGCCTCATCCTCCGGCAGCGCCACCCCAAACCGTTCCCTGATCAGGGCAAGCGCCCACAATCCTACCTGATACTCCTCCCGGTAGAACCTGCGGATATCCCACAGCAGCATATTCTTCACCGTTATCCCTTCCTGACAGCGGACGATGGAAGTATGCACATGATCGATCAGCGAAATATAGATCATATCGTTCATCTTGTTGCCCAAACGTGTTTTGGCCTCCGCTATGATCTCCTCTCCAAGCGCAATGTGCTCCATCGGGACATCCTGGATCAGAACCTGGAACTTGCTGTTCGCCTCCGCCCCTGAGAGAGAGAAAGTCTTATCGATGCTGTCATCAGAAATGCTGTCACCTGCCCCCTTCTTGAAGCAGATGCCCTTTCCCATCACAATCTTTTCCTGTCCCTTTTCATCCAAAACAACCGCAACATTATTGTTTAAGGCTTTCCAAATCTTCATCTGTCGTTCCTTTCCTCTCACTATGTCTGCAAGCCGACACTTGGCTCGTTATCCGCGAAAATAAAAAAACTTATATGCACAAACAAATCCGAAAGAACACGCTTCCGAAAAATCTGCATATAAGTTTAGCTTGCTTACGCAATCACTATCCCTTTGATGATATGACCTTATCACAGCCATTTTGAAAAGTCAACGGTATCCTGCCGCATCCTCCCTTTTCTCTCTTTTGACCAAAATTGGCAGGACAATTTTAGGCAGTCTGACAGTAATACACTGTTTCTATAGATACCGCCCTTTTCACAAGAATGGCGTCACAGCTTCTACCCCTGATCTCCCTGCGGTTCTACGGTCACTTTCTCCTCTGTCTTCATGAAGAAGCATGTCTCCCGCAGTTTCCCGACATGGTACAGCTTGACCGCGATCTCCTGCATCCGCTGATCCAGCTTGTGATAGCAGCGCTTCCCCTCCCAGGGAAGCCCGGTTATATACTCCTGCTGCCGTTCATTCAAAGCTGCAAGAACCGCTTCAAACACAGCCGGCTCCTTATGCAGCAACAAGCCAAAGCTACAGGAAATATATGCTTCACCGTTATTTTCCTTATACTTATCCGCCAGATACACCGCCAGACTCCTGCCGGCTTCGCAGCCCTCTCCGAACTTGCGTTCCTTCCAACAGATCTTGCCGTCTTTCTCCTCAACATCTTTTGCCGCCAGGCGAAAGCTGGTCCTGCCGTATTTGTCCCTCTCCATCACATACTCGGCTCTGCCTCCGCTCTGTCTCTTCCCGCTGCCCGGTTCTTCCGCCAGCAGGACGCCCGTTTCAAACAGCCTCTGCCAGACTGTCTTCTGCACTCTTCCATAAGGTGTCGGAAAAGACAGCTGCCCGCTGATCTGTTTGACCGTATAACCCAGATCTGCCAGATGACGGATCGCCCCGCCGCTGGCCGCCTCGTATGTAAAATCAGACAAAGCGCTCTTAAAATATTCCTGTTCTGCCATATTGCCCCGCGGTCCCTCCTAAGCAGATCACTTAATATCCCTTACAGACATCCACCCACGCTTCATACCCGGAACATTTCTCCAGTTCCGGGATCGTTAACTCAATCGCACTGTTGGCGCTCCCGCAGGCTGGATACACCGTCTCAAACCGCTGCAGAGACACATCCAGATAGACCGGTACCCCCTCCTTCACCGCAAAAGGACAGACACCACCCACCGCATGTCCTGTCATCTCCTCTACTTCCTCGAAGGAGAGCATTTTCGCTTTCATGCCAAATCGTTCCTTATATTTGTGGTTATCCACCTTCGCGTCTCCCGCCGTGCAGACCAATACTGCCTTATCCCCCTGCAGAAAAGAAAGCGTCTTCGCGATCCGCTGCGGTTCGCAGTTGAGCGCCGCGGCCGCCAGCTCCACCGTAGCGCTGGACACGTCAAATTCCCGGACCCGTTCTTCCATACCATATTGTTTCATATAAGCTTTTACTCTCTCGATCGACATTTTCCGTTTTCTCCTGTCACTGTTTTCTCTTTTGCCAAATGACCTTTGGGCTTTCCCGCTTGGCATTGCCTACATTCATTTTACGTCTTGTAAGTAGCCATACATAGAAAGTCCACCCCTAAACTTCGACCGAGTACGGGGTGGATTTTCTTTTGTATTTCTAATATAGCATTTCTATTTCACGATTTCAAGAAAAGCTTTGCCTGCGATTGCAAAACATATGCCAGCAAAAACCGGATCCTATACATCCGCTTCCCTGACCACTTTCCTCACCCGCAGCACCATCGACGGCGCCACTGACAGTTCGTCAAGTCCCATCCGTAGAAATTCTTCTGTAAGTTCCAGATCGGCTCCCAGCTCACCGCAGATGCCGGACCATTTGCCGTACTTGTGGGCGTTGTCCGTCACCATCTTGATCATCCGCAGTACTGCCGGATGATGCGGATCATAGAAATCATCCAACTTCGCGTTCTGCCTGTCAAGAGCCAGCGTATACTGTGTCAGATCGTTGGTTCCTATGCTGAAAAAGTCCACGATCTGCGCCAGTTCCTCACTGACCATCACCGCCGCTGGCGTCTCGATCATGATACCTTGCTCCGGCACCTTATAAGGAATCTGCGCCTCATCCAGCTCCGCCTTCACCTCGTCTACGATCTCATAGATCCGCTTCACTTCCTCAACGGAAATGATCATCGGATACATGATGGAAAGATTGCCATACATAGCCGCCCGCAGAAGCGCCCGCAGCTGGGTCTTGAAAATATCCGGCTGCTTTAAGCAGATACGGATTGCCCGATAGCCAAGTGCCGGGTTATCCTCTTTGCCCAGATTAAAGTAGTCAACCTGCTTATCTGCACCGATATCCAGTGTACGGATGATGACCTTCTTACCCGCCATGGTCTGTACCACCTGTCTGTATGCCTGGAACTGTTCTTCCTCCGTCGGGAAGTCATCTCTGCCCAGATACAAAAACTCGCTGCGGAAAAGCCCGATACCGCCCGCATCATTCTCCAGCACATAGCCCACATCGGAAACACTGCCGATATTAGCGTAAATATTGATCTTCTGCCCGGAAGGCGTTACATTTTCCTTGCCCTTCAAGGTCTGCAAAAGCCTTAGCTTCTCCTGTTCCTCACGGATCTTCCCTTCCACCTCGGCGCAGATCTCCTCGGAAGGCTCGAAGATCACTTCCCCTTTGAAACCATCAACCACGGCCTTCATGCCTGTGTGTATCTCGTCCAGATTCATAGGTACCCCGATCAACGCCGGAATATTCATCATTCTGGCAAGAATCGCCGTATGCGAATTGGTGGAGCCGTGCACCGTCACAAACGCAAGGATCTTCGATTTATCCATCTGCACGGTCTCACTGGGACTTAGATCGTCCGCAACGATAATGGAAGGCTCCATAGATGCCAGATCCACGTCCTCCTGTCCCATAAGATTCCTTACGAGACGGTTGGAGATATCCTTCACATCCGCCGCTCTCGCCTTCATATAATCGTCATCCATATTGGCAAACATCTCCGAGAAGTTGTCCCCCGTAACGGCAACCGCATACTCTGCATTCACCATCTCTGTCTGGATCATATTGTGGATCGCATCCAGATAGTCATCGTCCTCCAACATCATCTGGTGTACTTCAAAAATAGCCGCGCTTGCTTCACCGACTTCCTTAACAGCCTTGTCATACAGCCTCTGCAGCTGCTCCGCAGCCTGCTCTCCGGCCTGCTTAAGACGTGCGAGTTCGGCGTCCACATCCGTGATCTTGGTCCGCTTGACCTGTTGGTCGTCCTTCTTCAAAACCGCAACAGGTCCGATGACCACCCCTTTATAAACCGCTTTTCCGGATAACTTCACCATAGTTTCCCCTGCCTCCTCTATAATCTGCTTCATATTTTTAGAGATTAGCCTCGAAAAATGCCTTGATACCCTCGAATGCAGCATCCTCATCCGCACCTTCCACGGATACTTCCACATTCTCACCGCACTTTACACCCAGTCCCATAAGTGCCATCAACTTCGTAGCTTCGGCTGATTTACCGTCTTTCGTGATGGAAACCTTACTCTGATACTTCTTCGCTTCCTTTACCAAAAGCCCTGCCGGTCTCGCATGAATCCCTACCTCATCCTTGATGACATACTCAAATTTCTTCATGTTGTGTTTCCTCCTTATAATTTGTCATTTTTTAAAATTGAAATAATTCTGCCTCTGACTGATTCGTCGTTTTGTATAATTATATTACATCATTATAGTATATATCAGACATATTCACAAGTACAAAATTACTTATAGAAATAACAGGCGATCAAAACTGCTCTCTTATCGTAAAGACGGGAAGCACTTCTCTCGCTACGCCTCCACAATATGATACCCCAGCCGCATCTCCTTGGAAGCCTGCCGTGCATCCTTATCTGCCAATGCCTCCATCAACATCTGCACCGCAATCTCCCCGCTTTTCTCATAAGAATAGTGCAGTGTGATCAGGGACGGGATCGCCACTCTCACGATCTCGGCATCCCCCTGTCCGCCCAGTAAGATCTGCTCCGGCACCTTGATCCCCTGCTCCCTGAGATACTGCTGTGCGCCCGCCGCCATCGTATCAGTGGCACAGATCAGGCCGTCCAGATCCTGATAGCGCGCCAATATCTCTCCGGCCTTCTCATAACCGGAGCGTATGGAAAAGGATGCCGTCACATAACGGCCCACAAGCTCCTCATGGCCCATATCCCGCACGGCATCACAGAAGGCCCGATACCGTTGTGAACCCACCGCCACATCCTGCTGGATAGCCCCAATATAGCCCAGTTTCGTCCTGCCCCGCTCTAAGAAAAGCTTAGTCAGATCATAAAAAGCATGATAATCATCGTGAAAGACACAGTTATATCCCGACATCTGCTGCCCCACGATCACCACCGGAACGGAGAAATTCTTCAGGATCTTCTTATGCTCCGCCTGAAACACAGTGCCTAAAAGGATCACCCCATCCACTTGTTTCTCTCCAAATGCATCCAGATACTCCAGTTCCATTTTCGGATCGTTCTGGGTCACAGCCAACAACATTTGATATCCATTCTCGTTGATCATAGAAAGAATGCCTTCCACGATCCTGCCGATCGAGGCAGACGCTATCTTAGGCACGATCACACCTATCATCTTCGTCCGTTTCGTCCTGAGCGTCTGAGCCTGCACCGAAGGCCGGTAACCGGTCTTTTCTACTACCAGCCTGATGGCTTCCCGTTTCTCCTCCGAAATATATCCGTTGTTAAAATAGCGGGAAACGGCCGCTCTGGATACTCCGGCCATTTCCGCGATCTTCCCTATATTCATCCCCGCTCCTTTTACACCTGCGATACCGCCATATCGATACCTGATACGCTTCTATAGCATCTGTCCCATTGTCGACCGGGTCATCACTTTATCATTGCATCAGGAAAGTTTCTTCATATAGTAGAACCCATAGCCCGGCACCTGCACATCCACCGGCTGCACCCTGTTTCCGGAGATCAGATCCACATAGTCGCCGTCTGCCTCCTTGATCCACGCCGTCTTGTCAACGCCGCTGAAATTAAACAGTCCGATCAGTTTCTCTCCCTCGAAGTATCTTCCGATGCACAGAAGAGAATCATCCCATGTCTCGATCGTCCACGTATCTGCCTGTGTCACGAACACCTTCTCCGTCCTGCGGATCTGTTCCAGCTTGTCAAGTCCCTGGAACATTTTTCCTTCAACCGACGCAGCATCTGTCCTGTTCTCCGCCAGCTTCCAGTTCATCGCCCCTCGGTGAATATATCTGGAATCTGCTGCCTTGTTGGGGTCTTCCTTGTAACTGTAATCGTTGACCTGCCCGATCTCGTCTCCGCTGTACAGTACCGGGATGCCTGACTGCATGAACATATAAGCGTGCAGCATCAAGTCCTTTTGCACTGCCATCTCCATGGCCGCCTCATCCTGCTCGAAACCGGCCTTCTCAATACCGCACATGGAAGCCGTCGTGCCGCAGAATCTGGCATCTCCTGTGACCGGATCCGCGTTGTAAAGCTCACCACGGCTGGTGCTGTCCTCAGTATACCCCTGGAAATAGTCGTTCAGATACTGTTTGTGGGAGCGCTCTCCCATCCCTTCCATCTGCAGCGTGCCGTAATCCAGCCCCCAGCCAATATCATCATGGCAGCGCAGGTAGTTGAGGAAAACATACTCCTTGGGCAGCCCGTTCACGATATCCAACTGCTGTTTTAAAAGCTTAACATTACGGGTCGCTACCGTATGCCATGTGGTCGCCATAGTCGTTACGTTATAAAGCATGTGACACTCCGGCTTCTCTACCGTTCCGAAGTAAGGAACCACTTTCTCCGGCTCCATCACCACTTCTCCCAACAGAAGCACGCTGGGGCAAATGATCTCGCAGATCATACGCATCATGCGCACGATGGTATGTACCTGCTTCAGATTGCGGCAAGGCGTATTCAGTTCTTTCCAGATATACGGCACCGCATCGATCCGGATGATATCGATTCCCCGATTAGCCAAAAAGAGGAAATTATACATCATATCATTGAACACTCTTGGGTTCCTGTAATTCAAGTCCCACTGGTAAGGGTAAAAGGTCGTCATCACATAATGGCCGATATCCTCGATCCACGTGAAGTTTCCCGGCGCCGTGGTCGGAAATACCTGAGGCACCGTGCGCTCATACTGGGCCGGTATATCTCCGTTATCATAGAAAAAGTAGCGGCTCATATACTCTCCGTCACCTTGTCTTGCTTTCTTCGCCCACTCATGATCCTCCGATGTATGATTCATGACAAAATCCATGCAGACATTGATGCCTTTCTTATGACAGGCAGCCGTCAGTCTCTCCAGATCCTCCATGGAACCAAGCTTCTCCTGCACCTTCCGGAAATCCGCCACCGCGTAGCCGCCGTCAGAGCGTCCCTCCGGCGTCTCCAAAAAAGGCATCAGGTGGATGTAATTCACATTGCACTGCTCGATATAATCCAGTTTGGACTGCACACCTTTCATATTACCGGCAAAATTATCAATATAAAACATCATGCCCAGCATATCGTTCTGCTTATACCAGTCTTTGTCTTTTTCTCTGTTTGTATCCAGCTTTTTCAATGCGTCATTTCTTTCCAGATAAAACTGATACATCTGCTCGCATAATTCCGCAAACATGGAATCATTCTCATATAATTCCATATAGAGCCAGCGCAGCTCGTCATGATGTTTCTGCAGTCTCTCCTCGAAGATCTTCGCCAGTTTATAGTCTGTCTTCCTGACGGTTTCTCCAGGCAGATCCATGTCCGCATCCTTCGTCTGCTTCTCCTGTACGGTCTGCCCCTTCATCTGCTCCGTCGTCTTGTTCGCCTTTGCTGATGCCGTTTTCCGGCCTGTTTTTTTCTTACCCTTCACCATTGCTCTTTACCATCCTTTTACTGTCAGCATAATTTGTCATTACATTGGTGTGTTATAATGAAATCGGTTACACTTTAAATCCGTTACTACTATAACACTTCCTGCATTTCTTTGTAAATTGGCACTTGTTCCAAAACACAGACTATGATTTTGTCTATAATGCTGTAATCGATTCCACATGAATTTTACAACAGATGATACTTTTCAAAGGCTGCCCGGATACCGTTCTCCTGCACCGCCGGACATATATCATCTGCCAATGTCTTCAGCTGTTCGCTGCCGTTCGCCATACAGATACCGAGTCCGGCCATCATCAGCATCTCTTGGTCGTTCATACTGTCTCCGATGGCGACCGCATCCGCCACCGAAATGCCCAGATGCCTGCAGACCTTCTCCACGGCCTTTCCCTTATCAAATTGTCGGTTGATGATCTCACCGTTTACAAATCCGTACCTGTCCTCTCCCTGAATGCAGAATGCGAACTCCTTCTCCAACACTTCCCGCGGCTTTGCAAGCGCCGCCATAGAAGGACTCATAAATACGATCTTATAGACAGGCTGTCCCCGATAGGCCTGCATCGGCAGGATGTGCAATGCCTGCTCGATCTGCTCCCGCCAGCGCAGAAGTTCACTGTTTCTTCCTTCCCCGGCATGTTCCCGCAAGAACGCCTTAAAACCTTCATCCGTATAGGAACCATCCTTGCACTCCACGGTCCGGAATACCCCATTGTCTGCCAGCACTTCCATAGCCGCCCTCGCCTGTCGTTGTGTCATCGGACAGTCATAGATCACTTCTCCCCGGCACTCAATATAGCCTCCGGAGCTGCTCACCACCCCGTCAAATTCATATTGCAGCAGCGAGGAAAGCATGTCATAGTTCCTGCCGGTACATAAGAACACATAATGCCCTGCCTTCCTGGCCTGCTCTATGGCCCACAAGGCCGATTGCGGCGGCTCGTTACGCCCCGGCTCCGTCAACGTCCCGTCAATATCCAGAAGTATGACCCTCCTCTTCATCCTTACCTCCATTCCATTTTCTTATTATGTAATCGTTTTCATCTTATAGTCATCTTACCGCCTTAGCCTGATTTTGTAAACAAATCTTTCGTCACTCGGATCCCACGAAAAAAAATACAGGGACGGGTCATTTTCTCTTACACCCATCCCTGCATAAACTTGTCCATCTGTTTCACAGATATCCCTTTATTCTATGGAAACACCGCTGTCGATCGGATCTACACCGTTTCCATCCTATAAACTTTCACGCCATGCGCCGGCACATTGGCTGCGATCACGCCGGATACCGTGCTGCACTCCGTTTTCTCCCAAAGCTCATACAGTGCCGCCTCCTCTGCTTTCTCCAATGCAGACTCACCCAGCTCCGAAAGCCTTACGGAAATCTCTCTGTCCGCATCATCCAGATTAAACAGCGCCACACAGATCCTGCCGGAAGCCTCATCTTTATTCTTCCAGACAGCATACGTTTCCGTGCGGATCAGCTGGATTCCCCTGCAGGTCTCCTCCATAAGCGCAAGCAGATCTGCGTTTGTCAAAAGAGACAGCGTCCAGTCATCCAGCAATGTCAGCTCCGCACCGATCATCAGCGGAGAACGGAACATGCACCACAGTGTCATCATGGTCTTCTGCTCTTCCCTCGTAAAGCGGGTGTCCCACTCACCATTGCCAAAGCCCTTGCCCAGTTTTCCCAGCGGCAGCATATCGCAGTCCGGGAAGCAGCCCTCCCGCACATGGTCCTGCCACATCTCGCAGCGCGCAAACATCGCTTTTAACAGATTCCACTCGTCCCAGAGATCATCGGTGATCCGCCACATATTCGCGTACTTGCAGTACTCCCAGGCCCGGTCGATCTGGGCCGGCCCCGGAGAAAGGCTCAAAACGACAGGCCGGCCGCACTTCTCGATGGCCCGATACAGCATCCTCGTCTCCTCCCACCCCGAAAAAGGTTCCGTCCTGTAAAGTCTGCTGTCGCAAATATCATCACATTTGATGAAATCCACACCCCACTGTGCGTACATGGCAAGCAGGGAATCATAATATGCCTGTCCATCCTCGGTGCCGCGCACGCCGTACATATCCGGGTTCCAGATACAGATGGAAGAAGGATCCGCGATCCTGTCCGCCGTCTCTTTTGCCCCCAGCACCGGACAGTGCATATGCGCCGCTTTGCGCGGGATACCGCGCATAATATGTATACCGAATTTCAAGCCCAATCCGTGCACATACTCCGCCAACGGTCCGAAGCCTTTCCCGCCTGCCGAGGAGGGAAACCTCGCCGGCGAAGGCTGCAGCCTGCCGTAGTCATCCATCTCAATATCGCCGAAAGGAATGTACTGGAATCGGTTCCTGACCGTTCCCGCATCATTGCTGTACCACTCAATGTCCACCACCACATACTCCCAGCCAAAGGATTTCAGATGCGCCGCCATATAGTCCGCATTCGCCTTCACCTGTGCCTCGTTTACCGTGGTATCATAATAGTCGTAGCTGTTCCACCCCATAGGAGGAGTGAGCGCAAATTTATTTTTATCCATGATATCCTCCATCCGTACCCTGTCTGTTCTCTGCTTCTATTCTCTGCATCCGCCCTTGCCATTATGCAGCAACTCTCTCCGGGCGATCTCCACACCGTCACACATCAGATCTCCCCGGGCAATCTCCACACCATCACACCCTAAATCTCCCCGATCAGATATTCCTGTCTGCCATCCCGCAGGAAGATCGGTATGGTCTGAATGTCCGCTGCCACTTCATACCACTGTCCGCCCTCATATTTCTCTCCTGTCCCGGCATATACGAAGGACGCTCCGGCAGGCAGATATACGCTGCGGCTTACCGCCTTTTCGTGACAGACAGGCGCCACCAGGATATCCGGGCCAAACATGTAGGCATCCTTAATATCCCAACATACCGGATCCTCCGGGAATTCATAGAACATGGCACGCATCACCGGAGCACCTTTTTCATGAGCAGCCTGCATGACGCTTCTCGTGTATTCCCGCATCATCTCCCGGATGCGGATGAACTTCACCATGATCTCATAGTTCTCTTCGCCATAGCTCCAGACCTCATTCTCCGCGCCCGTCCACTCACGCACTTCGCCTGCCTTATTGACGATCTCCTCACCCG
>OFGO01002339.1_pt1 | contig 11080 bp, 8 predicted proteins | sample 1521761 | NCBI WGS metagenome assembly OFGO01 (sample SAMEA3504128, study PRJEB24116) | mouse gut metagenome | biome: mouse gut; feature: mouse-associated habitat; material: faeces | place: Denmark | collected 2011
ATGCGGCAAGTCCGATATCTGGTACTGAAATAAAAACCAGACCGGTTGATGTAATAAAAGCCAATCTTAATGGGACAGAAAAGTGTCTGGTATTTTTAAAGCAGCAAAAGGAACAAAAAAAAGTGTCAGGAAGATTGATCGTTTTTTCTTCCGCAACAGTATATGGCGGTAATCCTCCCCATGATAAATCTTTTCTGGAAGAAGAGACTTATATGGCTGACATTTTAAGCAGTGGGAATGCAGCCTATTCAGAGTCAAAAAGAATGGTCGAGGTATTGGCCCGCTCTTATCTTATACAATATGGCATTGAATCTGTAGTTGTGAGGATCGGATATGTATATGGTCATACAAAATGTAAACCGGATACGGCATTTTATCAGTTTATAGATAAAGCGCTTGCCGGTGAAGACATTGTAGTAAACAGTGTTGGAATGGGAAGAAGGGATAACATATATGTGGATGATGTCGTAGACGGTCTGGTGCTCGTGGCGCTTAAAGGGATAGCAGGAGAGGCGTATAACCTTTCATCCAATGGTGAAAAAGATAATTTTAAGGCGATCGATGAGATCGCGTTAATGATCGCGGCTGCAGTAAATGAACTGGCAAAAGATAAGATAACACAGGCATGTATTAAGGAATCTGCAGGTGAGCGCAATCCGGGAGTGATGCTGGATAACCAAAAGATAAAGAAGATTGGCTGGTCAGTGGAGACTGATATGCAGGAAGGCATAAGAAAGACGATCGAGCGATATATGGAAAAGAGGTGAGGAGATGCAAGGTGTGATGAAAGTGTTAGATTGCACACTTAGGGATGGCGGATTGGGGCTTGAGGATTTTGCAAAAAATGGGATACGGACGGCGGTATTTACCGAAAAAGAGAGAAAAGAATTAGCTGAGAATGCAAGAGATGCTAAAGTCGATATCATCGAACTCGGGTGTATGTCGGAGACTGACATAAGGGAAGAATTTGCTATTTATGAAAATATCGAGCAGATATCAAAGTATATACCAAAGCGGATCTATGAGGATCAGATGTATGTTGGACTTTATAGAGGACCTGACACGGAACAAAATAAGATCCCAGAGCATTCACCGGAATTCATCGATGGAGTCCGAGTTATTTTACGATATTCAGAATTGCAGAAGTCATTAGACTTTTGCGCTGCGCTTTCCAGAAAGGGATATAAAGTTTTTATACAGCCCATGTTAACTATGAGATATTCTGATGATGAACTGGAACGGGTAGTATATGCAGCAAACGAAATGCAGGCTTATGCATGCTACTTTGTAGATAGCTATGGATACATGGAAGAGAGAGATGTTGAGAGGTTTTTCCGGTTTTATGAGGAGAGATTGGACTCTGACATTAGTATTGGATTCCATGCACATAATAATTTGGAAATGGCTTTTAGTAATGTAAGGTATTTTGTCGAAAAGCTACATGAAAGGAAAAAAATCGTTGATTCATGTGCGATCGGAATGGGTCAGGGAGCTGGAAACCTCCAAACAGAAATACTTGTTCAGTATATAAATGAAAAGCATGGAGGGCAGTATAAATTTGATAATATATTAAAAATGTGCGATATATTAGACAAGTTTAGAGTGCATGATATGGAAACCTGGGGGTATTCTCCAGTCCGATTGATTTCAGCTGTACATAATACCGCATATAAATATGCGGTAGCTATGCGGGTGAAGTATCATATGCCGCTGGTGGAAATAAATAGGATATTGTCCAAGATACCAGAAGATTTGCGATACAGGTATACTGCTGAAAATTTAAAGGAGCTTTTGGGAAGATAATGACTGTAGCAGAATATATAACAGATACACTAATTGAGTATGGAGTTACAGATGTTTTTGGAGTACCAGGTGGCGTCATCTTGGAGGTGTTGTATGCTATAGACAGTAGGAGTAAAGAAGTGATGCCACATCTTAATTATCATGAGCAGATGGCTGGTTTCGCTGCGTGTGGTTATGCACAGGCCGGAGAAACATTGGGGGTTGCTTATGCTACAAGAGGTCCTGGAATTGCCAATATGCTAACTTGCATGATAGAAGCATTTCAGGAATCCATACCCGTTTTATTTATAACTGCACACAGTTGTAAAACAGAGAAGACCATGCGCTGTGAATATGATCAGGAAGTCGATTTAGTAGAAAGCGTAAAATCTTTTACAAAATATGCTGCAAGTGTCGACCGGATAGAAGATGTTCAAAGACATATGAAAATGGCATGTCATGAGGCTGTAAATAAAAGAAAAGGACCGACTTTTTTGGATTTTTCGACAGAACTTTTTCGACAGAATATTGATTTATCGAACGTTTGTGATATTGGAAATGATGGTATTGAAAGAGGGGGTCTTTCTGATGCAATTGAATGTATACGAGATAATTTGATGAAATGTAAACGGCCTCTCATTTTAATTGGAGATGGGATAAGGCAGTCAAATTGTATTGAGATATCCAAAAGATGGTTGTCTAAATTAAATATACCGATAATATCAAGCAGGGCATCACAGGATATAGCTTCAGATCTAGATATGTATTATGGGTATATTGGAAGCCATGCGAGCAGATATAGTAACTTTATCCTTTCAAAGGCAGACCTGCTCATTACCATTGGCAACAGACTTTCATTTCCGGTTTATTCTGAAAGTTTTAAATCGATTATTGATAGAGTCAAAATCCTTCGTTTTGATATAGACGATATGGAATTTCAAAGAGAGTTTCCCGGAGCGGTAAATTTCTGTACAGACATCTGCTCTCTTATGAAGGAGTTGATGCTTCATGATTTCCGGTTTGAAGATAAACATGGATGGAATGCGGTCTGTCATGAAATAAGATCCAGATTAAATGATTGCGATCTGCAAGAACCGGTTATAAAGATTGCAGAATATCTAAGGCATCGATCAAAGGGAGCGACATATGTATGTGATGTTGGAAATAATGAATTTTGGTTTTCACGTGCGTTTGAATATATAAGACCTGGAGGACAAGTACTGTATTCTAAGACTTTTGGAACGTTAGGAAGTGCACTCGGGAGAGCCATAGGGGTTTATTATGCTACCTCAAGGAATGTTGTCTGCGTGATAGGTGATCAAGGGTTTCAATATAACCTTCAGGAATTACAATACATTTCGTATTGGAACCTGCCTATAACGATCATACTATTAAATAATATGTGTTCAGCGATGATAAGGGATCATGAACGAAAAGTCTATAATAAAGAATTGCATGTATCAGTTGAGACAGGATATAGTGTCCCGAATTTTCAAAGGATCGTTGAAAGTTATGGAATAAAGCTTATAAGTGGATCAAAAATCAGAAAAGATGAGATGGCCGATGTAGTGGAATGCGATCATCCATTGGTTTATGAAATTATGTTTAGTAGTGATTTTCAATTGGAACCGGGGTTACCTAAGGGAAATCCATGCCAGAGAATGACCCCTCTGATCGAAGAAGAGCTATATGAGTACTTAGACAGATTATAAGGGAGAGAAACAGCAATGTATATTGAGAAGATTGACAGTCCGAAGGATATAAAAGAGCTTACGATTCAACAGTGTGAGGATTTAGCAAAAGAAATAAGAAATGTGCTTTTAACGAAAGCCAGTACGATCGGGGGACATCTCGCATCAAACCTAGGTATGGTGGAGGCAACGATTGCTTTGCATTATGTCTTTGATTCTCCGAAGGATAAGATCATATTTGATGTATCACACCAGTGCTATACTCACAAGATCGTGACGGGCAGAAAGACTGCATACCTTGCGTCGGAACAATATAAGTCAGTCAGTGGATATACTAATCCGGAAGAAAGTGAACACGATATTTTTAAGGTAGGACATACGGCTACGTCCATAAGCCTCGCATGTGGTTTAGCAAAGGCCAGAGATTTAAATGGGAGTACAGAGAATGTCATTGCTATCATAGGTGATGGTGCGTTGAGTGGTGGAGAGGCTTTTGAAGGATTAGATTTTGGCGGTTCTGAATTGAACAGTAATTTGATCATAATATTTAACGATAATCAAATGTCTATTGCTGAGAATCATGGTGGTATTTATAAAAATTTAGCCGAACTACGTGAGTCGGAGGGACAGGCGCAAAATAATCTGTTCAGGGCGTTTGGGTATGACTACCGCTTTGTAAAAGAGGGTAATGATGTAGGCGCATTAATAGAAGCTTTTAGCAATGTAAAAGATATAGATCATCCAGTTGTTGTTCATATATGTACAGTCAAAGGTAAAGGGTATCATCTCGCAGAGCAGAATAAAGAAGGGAATCATTGGGTTCGGCCTTTTGATTTAGTGACAGGCCAGGAAAAAAATATATTTACGGGAGAACGTTATGATAGAGTTATAAGGGATCATTTGATCGAGAAGATGAAGAATGATCCGAAGGTAACTACGATCATTGCGGCAGTCCCTGATGCATTGTCATTTTCAGAAGATAAAAGGAAAATTGTAGGAAAACAATTTATTGATGTTGGAATTGCAGAAGAACATGCGGTCGCGTTGGCTGCAGGCATTGCGCGAAATGGCGGAAAGCCAGTTTTTGCTACAATGTCTACATTTTTCCAGAGAACTTATGATCAGATCTCTCAGGAGTTGTGCATCAATAAATGTGCGGCCACGCTTCTTGTTGTAAACGCTTCAGTATATGCCGTAAATGATATAACTCATATAGGGATTTTTGATATACCGCTGTTATCCAATATACCCAATATGGTTTACTTAGCGCCAACAAATAAACAGGAATATTTAGCGATGCTGGACTGGAGCATTGATCAGGATAAATATCCTGTTGCTGTTCGTGCACCACGAAACGGGGTGTTCTATTCGGAAGGTGAAGTAGACACTGATTACAGTGATCTGAATAAGTATAAGGTTGTAAAATCAGGGGAAAAGGTAGCAGTAATTGCGCTTGGCGATTTCTTCCAAATGGGTGAGAAAGTAGTAGAATTATTGCTGGAAAGCAGTGGCGTGACAGCAACACTGATCAATCCCCGCTATATTACAGGAATAGATAATGAATTGCTTTTATCACTTATAGATAGCCATAGTGTTATCATTACACTTGAAGACGGAGTGCTTAATGGTGGGTTCGGTGAAAAGATTGCCTCATATTATGGATCATATAGAGACATTAGTGTTTTAAATTATGGTTTAAAGAAGGAATTTATAGATCGGTATAATTTAGAGGAAGTAATGAGAGATAATAGACTTGTTCCGGAGTTGATTTTAGAAGATATTAAAAAATATCTTTGATTTGTGTAAAGTGAAGGAGAGGCTAAACGTGAGACAATTTGATAGTACATTTTATAATGGAAAAAGGGTATTGATAACCGGACACACGGGATTTAAAGGGAGCTGGATGTGCAAAGTGCTTATTAATGCCGGGGCAAGAGTGACAGGATATGGATTAGAGGCGCCGACGAACCCTAATCTTTTTGAAATATGCAATTTATCTGGAAAAATGAATTCCATAATCGGAGATGTGCGTGATTTTGATAGATTACAGACGGTGTTTGAAGATATTCAGCCAGAGATTGTTATTCATATGGCGGCACAACCTATTGTCCGTGAGTCCTATAAAAATCCGGTGTACACATATGATGTAAATGTAATGGGAACGGTCAATATTTTAGAATGTGTGCGTAAATGCAATTCTGTCAAATCTTTTGTCAATGTAACAACAGATAAAGTGTACTTAAACAGAGAATGGGAATGGGGATACCGGGAGAATGAGGAGTTGAATGGATATGATCCTTATTCTAATTCTAAATCTTGTTCAGAGCTGGTGACAAGTAGCTACAAAAAGGCTTTTTTTGCTGAGAGGGATATAGCAATTACTACCGTTAGAGCGGGCAATGTAATAGGCGGCGGTGATTTTGCTGACGACAGAATTATTCCTGATTGTATAAGAGCAGCAAGTGAAGGAAGAGAAATTATTGTCAGAAACCCGTATTCAATCAGGCCTTATCAAAACGTTTTGGAGCCTGTTTTTGCATATTTATTGATTGCACAAGAGCAGTATGAAAATAAAGCATTAGCAGGAAGCTACAATGTTGGTCCGGACGATGTCGATTGTTTGGCGACAGGTGAATTAGTAACTTTGTTTTGTGATGAGTGGAACAAAGAGATGAATAGTAAGATAGTTTGGAAGAATATTTATGATGGAGGACCTCATGAAGCTAATTTTTTAAAGCTGGATTGCTCAAAAATCAAGGCAATATTTCAATGGAGGCCACGCTGGAATATTGAAACTACAATGGAGAAGATTGTAGAATGGAATAAGGCATATTTAAGTGGTAAGAATGTATCAGAATGCATGGATGATCAGATTAAAGCATTTATGGAGTTAAACCAGAAGGATATTTTGTATGGATAGATTATGGAATTTAATAGAAAGTACCATGCGATTTGTTTTCACCAGAATTCTGCATATAAAGATTTCTAGTGAAAGTTGGAATAAAATATGTCAGTTTATGAAGTTTGGAATGGTTGGAATTTCAAATACAATAATATCATACATTACATATGTTTTACTGATCGCAATGGATATGCACTATTTGCTGGCAAGCTTTCTGGGATTTTGGGTCAGCGTGATCAATGCTTATTACTGGAATAATAAATATGTATTTAAAGCCAATAACAATGAAAAGAGAACCTGGTGGCACACGTTTGTTAAGACTTTTGCAGCGTATGCGGGAACCGGATTAGTGCTGAATAATATTTTGCTTATAGTATGGGTTGATATCTTTAAGCTCAATGAGGCGTTAGGACCGCTTATAAATCTGCTGATAACAATTCCATTAAATTTTCTGCTGAATAAATACTGGGCTTATAGAAGCAATAAATAACATTAACCGTCTTTTTCAGAGGATGTATAATTCCGATAAAAAGGCGGTTTTCGCTATCTGTACCTCTTTGAGGCAGAGGTGGAATTTAAGATTGTCCCTGCTTTTAAAGAAAGAATATCGGTTGTATTTTACGTGGGGAATTTGTATAATATAATCAAAGAAAAGAGGAAATAGAAGATGGAAACCCAGACAGAACTTAATACAATATGGGAATCATTAGGGATATCGAATGATTTCATGTTCAGCAAGATAATGCAGGATGCGGAATTGTGCAAAGAACTGCTGCAGAGAATACTGCCGGATTTGGAAATTGACCATATAGAATATCCGGAAGCGCAGAAGAGCATCAGGCTTGATGTGGATGCGAAAAGCGTCAGACTGGATGTTTATGTGCGGGATGGGAAAGGTTCTATTTACGATATTGAAATGCAGGTGGTGGATACAAAAGAACTGCCCAAACGGAGCCGGTACTACCAGAGCATGATAGACCTGCAGCTAATTGACAAAGGGGAGTATTATAAGAAATTAAAGCCGAGTTATATCATCTTTATCTGCCCGTTTGACTTGTTTGATAAAGGAAGGCATATCTATACATTTGAGAATATCTGTAAAGAGGATAACAGTGTTTTCCTGAAAGACGGGGCAGTAAAAATTTTCTTGAATGCCGACAGCGACCAAGATGATGTCAGTCAAGAGTTAAAGGCCTTTCTTGATTATGTAGCTGGAAAAGAGTCGGCGGATGATTTTGTACAAAGACTGGAAGAGGCAGTAGAACAGGCAAGAAAGAACCGGGAATGGAGGCATGAGTATATGATGTTATTGATGAGGGATCAGGAAAATATAGAAAAAGGTAAAATATATGGGGCGATATCCATGTGCTATGATCTGGGGTTGAGTGGAGATGAAATTTTAGAAAAGCTGCAGATAAAGTTTCATTTGTCACATGAAGAAGCAGAGCAATATGTGTTGGATTCTGGTATATAGTGCAGGAGACATGAATATATGACATGGTTTAGGATGATGGCGATGTAAAAGTGTTATAGATGCTGTTGGCAGACAGTATGACAAAATGTAGGATAAGAGGGTATTCTGGCAGAACAGAGTATTCTCTTTTTATTTTGCCCGTTGTGCATGGTGGAGCAGCAATGGACAATAGTAAGAAGAACATAGTACATGGTTGGATCTGACTGAAAACTGGATCAGGAAGCATGTACTGATCCAAGCTATCAGGAAATAGAATCGTCCTAAAGTACGTCAAAATCCAGCAGATTTTCTTAAAACAGGAAAACGCTGGATTTTTGTTAGTAGAACTAGAGCAGGGGTATCGCTTAATCATCTGATTTGATGATTTTGCGACACCCCCTAAATCCTTTGAAAGCAGGACGTTTCCGCCCACATTACTCAATCGTCCGAATATCATATGGCGTCGTCTGGTATACGTAATAATTGAGCCAGTTGGAATACAGCAGCTGTCCGGTGGAGCGCCAGTTGACGATCGGTGGGTTCTCCGGGTTATCATCCGGGAAATAGTTGGCCGGAATAGAAGGGTTCATTCCCTTATTCAGGTCTCTGAAATATTCCTGCGCCAGGGTATCTGCATCGTATTCCGGGTGGCAGGTGACGAAGAAATGGCGGCTGTCGGTCGTCTTGACAATGGTGACGCCTGCTTCGTCGGATATGGCCATCAATTCCAGGTTGGGAACAGAGGCTATCTTCTCGGCCGTGATACCCATGGCGCGGGATTGAGGCGCATAGAAGATATCATCAAATCCCCGGAAAAGCGGGGAATTTCTCTTGAGAATCTTGTGGGCGTAGACGCCGGACAGCTTGGTATCTAAGTCGTAGCGGTCCAGGCCATAGAAGTAATAGAGGCCTGCAAAAGCGCCCCAGCACAGATGGAGCGTACAGTGGACATGTTTCTTGCCCCAGGCCATAATGGTGCACAATTCATCCCAGTAAGTGACGTCCTCAAATCTTACATAATCCAGCGGAGCACCAGTAATGATCATGCCATCATATTTGCGGTCTTTGATCTGGTCAAACGTAGTGTAGAAGGATTCCAGATGATTGGAATCGGTATGCTGCGGTACGTAACTGGCCGTCTGCAGGAATTCTACGTTGACTTGAAGGGGGGTATTGGAGAGTTTGCGGAGAAGCTGTGTCTCCGTTACGATCTTTGTTGGCATCAAATTGAGGATCAGCACGTCTAAGGGACGGATATCCTGATGCATGGCGCGGTATTCCGTCATAACGAAAATATTTTCCCGTTCGAGAGTGGTTGTTGCCGGTAAAGAATCAGCTATTTTGATAGGCATATTGTTAATCCTCACATTTTCATTTAATAACTAAAGTAAATATAGCATAAAAAAAGCCTTCATGCAATAATTGCACAATTTTACAAAATAGGCTATAATAGATATGGATTACGGTTTTTGCCGGTAAAGATACGGAGGACGATCATGGAGACTGCATATCAGAAAGTGAAAGTACATAATGAACTGGAGTGGTGTCAGGTAACCGATCTTTCTACGAAGGAGAAGATAGAGAAGTTACTGCTCAAACACAGAGTCTCTTATTTTGTAAAGTGGGAGAAGCCTAAGCTTTTTTCTAATGATAAATTTGGTACTTGTATTTTCTGCGTGAATCAGCTGCAGAAGGAGACCGCCGAAGAGGCGATCGAGGGGCTTGCAGATGAGATCAGGGGGAAGATTCGGTTTATTAACCGCAAGGTAGATAAGACTTTTTATTAGAAAGAAGCGTAGATAACGTATGAGTAATTGTGATACTTGCAGTAATTATCAATATGATGAAGATTACGAATGCTATGTCTGTATGGTGGATCTGGACGAAGATGATATGGGGCGCTTTCTGCGGGGCGGCAATTTCGAGTGTTCTTTTTATCAATTGGATAATGAATATCTGGTAGTCAGGAAGCAGATGTAAGATACCGTCTTCTCATATATATGGCGGCCTTTGTTCCAACACGAATGCGGTATTGGTCACGGGTATAAATAACAGGATGTCCTCAGAATGCGGATTTAGATGATCGGCTGTTTTGAGGATGTTTTTTTGTATATTTACCTTTTCTATGGACAGCTGCGTGCAGCAAAACGGCCCAGGAAGCGCCATCCGAATCTTATAAAAAGGAAAACGGCCAGATCCGGGCTTATGACGCCGTGACCTGGCCATCGGTAATGGGTTACCGCTGTTCCTTTCTGTTCTGTCTGGACTTGTTATCTTTCTTTTTTAAATTCTTCTGGGCGGTGGATAGCATCAGCTTGATCCGGTTGAGCTGATTGACTTCGCTGGCGCCCGGGTCATAGTCGATCGCCACGATATTGGAGAGTGGATAACGACGGCGCAGCTCCTTGATCACGCCTTTGCCTACAACATGGTTGGGCAGGCAGCCGAAGGGTTGTGCGCAAACGATATTGTTGACGCCGCTTTGGATCAATTCGATCATTTCTCCGGTCAGAAACCATCCTTCCCCGGTCTGGTTACCGATGTTGACGATGGGGTTTGCATATTCCACAAGTTGATAGATGCTTACCGGCGGTGTAAAGTGTCTGCTCTTTTCAAAAGCCTTTGCAGCCGAACTTCGCATTTTCTCAAGTCCCCAGATGCCTACTCTGGATAAAAGCGCAGCCTTTTTGGAGGTTCCCAGATAGTCTGCTTTGTAGATCTGGTTGTAGAAGCAGTAGAGCATGAAATCCAGCAGGTCGGGAACTACGGCCTCGGCACCCTCACTTTCCAGCAGTTCCACCAGATGGTTGTTGGCGGCAGGGGAGAATTTGACCAGGATCTCTCCCACGATACCGACTTTGGGTTTGACCATATCTTCATAAATAGGAACGGCATCGAAATCCTGTATGATCTGTCGGCACATTTTACGGAATGTAAGGTAATTCATATGCTTTCCGGATACGAAGCGGCGGCATTTAGCTACCCATTTCCGGTGAATCCTGTCTACAGACCCGGGCTCTTTCTCATAAGGGCGCATACGATAGACACAGCGCATAAAGATATCTCCGAATAGGGCACTGTAAGCAGCACGCATGAACAGTTCAGCGTTCAGATGGAAACCTGGATTGCTTTCGATGCCAGCCAGATTTAAGGATATAACAGGAATCTGGGACATGCCTGCTTTTTCCAGGGCACGCCTGATAAATCCGATATAGTTGGTGGCACGGCAGCCGCCGCCTGTCTGTGTCATGA
>OFGO01002343.1_pt1 | contig 11068 bp, 11 predicted proteins | sample 1521761 | NCBI WGS metagenome assembly OFGO01 (sample SAMEA3504128, study PRJEB24116) | mouse gut metagenome | biome: mouse gut; feature: mouse-associated habitat; material: faeces | place: Denmark | collected 2011
CCTCCTATGTGGTGGTGGACCCCAAGGGCGGGGTGCTGTCCCAGGTGGGCTATTTCCTCCAGAGGAAAAAAGGGTACAAAATCAAGGTTTTCAACAGCATTGATTTTTCCCGCTCTATGCACTATAACCCCCTGGCCTATATCAAAAACGAGGCGGATATTCTGAAATTCGTGAACACTTTGATAGCCAATACCAAGGGGGAGGGCAAGGAGGGGGACCCGTTCTGGACCAAATCGGAGACGCTTTTATACTGCGCCCTGATTGCCTATATCATCTTCGAGGGGCCGGAGGAGGACCGGAACATGAACACGCTGGTAGACATGATTTCGGGAATGGAAGTGAAAGAGGACGACCCGGATTTTATGAACGCCATCGACTATATGTTCAAGGGCCTGGAGAAGCGCAAGCCGGACTGCTTCGCCGTGAAGCAGTACAAGAAGTACAAATTAGCCAGCGGCAAGACTGCCCGCTCCATACTTATTAGCTGCGGGGCGCGGCTGGCCCCCTTTGACATTCCCCAGCTCCGGGAGATCATGAGCTATGACGAAATGGAGCTGGACCGCCTGGGGGACAAGCGGACGGCGGCTTTCTTCATCATCAGCGACACGGACACCACCTACAATTTCATTGTGGCCCTGGCGTTCTCCCAAATGTTCAACCTCCTGTGCGAGAGGGCGGACAATGTGCATGGGGGCCGCCTGCCCCACCACGTCCGGGTGCTGTGGGACGAGGCCGCCAACACGGGGCAGGTCCCGAACCTGGAGAAGCTGGTGGCGGTGATCCGCTCCCGCGAGGTCAGCCTGACCCTGTTCTATCAGGCCCAGTCCCAATGCAAGGCCATTTACAAGGACAACGCCGAGACGATCATGGGCAACATGGACAGCGTGGTTTTCCTGGGCGGGCGGGAGCACTCCACCGTCAAGGAGATTTCCGAGGCGTGGCTGGGCAAGCAAACCATTTCCATGCAGACCGACAGCCGGTCCCGCGGGCAGTCCGAGAGTTACAGCCAGAACACCCAGCGCCTGGGCCGGGAGCTTATGACCATGGACGAGCTCACCACCATGCCCGGCGACAAATGTATTTTACAGCTCCGGGGGCTGCGGCCCTTTTTCTCCCCCAAGTACGACTTGAAGCAGCACCCCAATTACCGCTATACGGCGGAGGCGGACAAGAAAAATGCCTTTGACCTGTCCCGTCTGATACAGCGCCGTATGGACAAGCTGGACCCCCGCGAGCAATACACCGTGTACGAGGTGGACGTGCCGGACGAGGCGAACATAGGCGAGGACGAGGACATCTTCAACTATGACGACCTGGACGACCCGGATGTTTTCGTGTAGATATGACTAAGAATAATACAGCCCCTGGGTTCAAATTACCAGGGGCTGTATTACCTCATCATGTATTATCAATAACAGTTCTTATATTAGGTGTAAATAATTTGTCAAAAAGAATCTGGTTTCTTTCCTTTGCATCTCTAAGTAATTTATCAAAGGATATTACCTCAATGTATGCACCGGGATCGGGAATATAGCCAAAATATCCCTCTCCATCGGGTGTAATACGCAACCCAGAAAATTTTGCGTCCTCTTTCAAAGAATCGGTCATATCTGCAACAACATAGCAATAAAAAGCCGTATTTGATACGTTGCCGAATGGTCTACCATTTGCACGCATTTTCTTTCCCGCTTTTATTTCTTCAACATATCTTAACACCTGATGAATTGGATTTTTATCATCCGCCTTTAAATCATTTCGATTTGGCTTTTTAAATTCGATTATAGTTATAGAATTAAATTGGCTATCCTTGTCTGAAAAAGATATGGCTTCATCAAAAATCGCTATATCCATTCGGCTATCAGAATTTGAATCAATAACAGGAATTGATTTCATTAGTTTATCAGAAGCCAAAAAATTATGGTAAGCTAACCTCTCGTCGATTATCCAAAGGTTCATCTCCTCAAAGCTAATATCATTTGAAGTGTAACGCATCGGGCAAATAATCGAATGTATACTTTCTTCCGAGGCATACTTTCCATCGGCAGTAAGCTGTAAAGAATTTTCTAACAAGTCCAATATAACTTTTCGGCGGACAATATACTCCGCAAGACTTGTTTTACTTATGCCGTTTAGTTGTTTATAGTACTTATCATATCGCGACCTTATTTCACTCGGCGAAAGTAGGTTTTTAGAAACCTCCTCTTGTAACTGTTCTCCTGTTTGTTTAATTTCAAAATCCCATTGTAAAAGTTCTTTATATAGAGCAACATCTAATTCTTTATCACTGATATTAGGCGAAATTGCATCCAAGGTAGATGGCCGTTGAGCAATTAGATAGCGATATTTGGGCTGGCGATGACTAATATAATCATCTATACGTTTTTTCTTTTGCTTGCTTATTTCATCTAGGTAATCACTCAAATATGCAACTACATATTCACTTGCTGAATCAATCAATTCTTTTTCTGGTAAGTTATGATCCCAATCAATTTGACCATTCCGCTCAAATTCAAAATTTGTTCGCGAGGAGTTTACCGCAGAGTCTAAGTAGTCGCTTGTTAGAAATCCTGCATAGTAGAATCCTTGCCCATCTTCCTCTTGTATTCGTCCTTGCAAATTAGGCAAAACCTTATTCAAGTTATACGATTTTACTTCTCTTTTATTTGCGCAAAGATGTAACTCATGTGTTGTTACTCCTCCAGGCATTTTTACATGGTAAAGTATGAATTGCCTACCATCAATAGAAAATCTATCTTGGTGCAAAGAATCTTTTATGCAGTTTTCATAGTAATCGTTTAGACAAAATTGTTCACCCAAATTATCTCGAACTACAATTTTGGGGCAATTATCAAACAAAAAATAAATCAAACAGTGTTCGATAATCCTTTTTGAGAGAATTTCAAGTGAAAGCGGACTTTTGTCTCGAAAATTTCGCTTAAAATCAATCAGTCTAATTGTTGTCCAATTTTGGTGCGACTGTGTGTCTTGCAAATTATCATCAGGTGTTATGCCACTGAGGTCAAAATAAAATATACGCTCTTTCCAAGCCCCATTTTCGAAAAAAGTGCTTGATATTTCAACTTTTTCAAATGCTTTAAGCCAAAGAAATCGACCTATTCCTTTGCAGCCTTTTTTCCATTTGAGAGAAGAATCAGCCGTCCTAAAGGATTGGTAGTTGTCTGTTGAAAATCCCTTTCCATTATCTATAATCGTGAATGATTCGAATGGAGTTATCTCCATTTTTCCATCCATATCATATTTGGTTGTTTCTTGACGTTCAGCCAGAACCTCAATTACCTTATCTTCGTTGGAGACAGTATCTTCAAGTGACTGAATTGAATTTACAACGGCTTCAAATAAAGGCCAGAGAGATTTATATTCGGGAAGGAATGTATTATTTATCCTTCCACGTAAATCAATGGTGAACTGTGCCATATAGAGAACAGCTCCTTTCTCATTGTCTGCGCTTTGCCAAATCTGCCTATACTTTTGATATGGCTCATTATACACTAAAATACGGCTCTCTACAACACAAAAATATGCAGTATTTTTAATAGATTAGTCTATATGGACAAGCTGGACCCCCGCGAGCAATACACCGTGTACGAGGCGGACGTGCCGGACGAGGCGAACATAGGCGAGGACGAGGACATCTTCAACTATGACGACCTGGACGACCCGGACGCCTTTGTATAACCTCTGGACACCGTGTCCAGAGCGTTCCTGCCGCCTGACAAGGGCGGCTTTTTTCATGGCCGGGATGATATTCCCGGAGAATATGGAGGTTTATATGGAGTTCTTTTCTTCCGCTATCACCACCTTGCAGACCCTCGTTGTGGCCCTGGGCGCTGGTCTGGGCGTGTGGGGCGTCGTCAATCTCCTGGAGGGCTACGGGTCGGATAACCCTGGCTCCAAGTCCCAGGGCATGAAACAGCTCATGGCGGGCGGCGGCATTATCCTGCTGGGCACGACCCTGATCCCCCTGCTGTCCGGCCTGTTCTAAGGGCGGCGCTTCATGGGATTTCTCACCGACTGGATCACGAACTGGCTGAAGGAGCTGCTGATTGGCGGGATCATGGACAACCTGTCGGGGCTCTTTGATACAGTAAACGCCCGTGTCGGGGAGATCGCGGTACAAGTGGGGACAGCCCCGGCGCAATGGAACGCCGGGGTTTTCTCCCTGATCCGGCGGCTTTCCGAGACGGTGATATTGCCGATTGCCGGACTGGTCCTGACCTTTGTTGCGACCTACGAACTCATTCAACTGCTGGTGGAGCGGAACAACCTCCACGACGATGTATGCTGTAAGCGATGTATTTCAAATGCATCAAATACAACGTACAGTCAGCTCATTTGCGGCAGAATGATATGACTGGTGAAAGGAATGAGGGAAATGGCTGAATTGACTTATACGAGAGTTGGAGACTACTACATCCCCAATCTGCTACTTGACCCCGAACCAGAAGCAGAGAAATTCTATGGCAAGTACGGCGATCTGCGCCGAGAGTACATCCGGGAGCATCGGACCGCGCTGTGGGCATCCCTGGTGAACAGCGGCAGACTAGACGATCACCTGACCACAATCGAGCGGCTGGCGGAAATTAGGATGGACAAGATGCTACCGCAGATGATGGAGGTCGCTGGTGCAACTGAGGAACTGAAAGCCCGCGACCAGATGGCGTGGTTAGGGTTGGTAAATAATTGCAGGGCCAGGGCCGAAGAAATTATTTTCACAGAACTGATATATATTTGAAATCCTCTGAATTTACAATTTTAACAATAAAAGGTCGTTGCTTATTTTGAGTAGCGACCTCTTATTGTCTGCGCTAAATGAGTCATTTTGATTTCACAGGTATTTCAATCTGCACGAGAGAGTCCTCAATCTGGTCGATTACGTTTATATTGATAACGGCTTCATAAGAGAATCCTGATAAAACAAGACCATGTTCTTTAACATAATCAAATATCCTTTGGTAACACAGCTCAGGGCTTTCCGCCGCGTCTCTATAAAACGCCCGCACATAATTCCCGGCTGGTTGGATGTGTAATTCATCGCTTTTTGTGGGAGACGGAATTTCAACAAAAAGTTTAGAATAATCCTCGAATCTTCCATTTTTCAGGCTATCTACCGTAATCATTGTCCCATAAGAAAAATCATGCAAGTTGCATAATTGGTACTTTTTCCTTTCGGCTGAAATTATCTCCACTTGTTTATCGAACGTAGTGTTTCGATTGATGTCCACGGTAACTAAACTGCGCGCCTTTTTCTGCACAATACCGATTTTCGATAAATCCATTGTCAATAATGTCTGCATATTCTGGCAATGGTAGGACAACGTTTTCCGCAGTGCCTTTAGATGGGCTATATTGCGGTCTATATCTTCAATTTTCTCTTGCATAAGCTGCTCCATGCTGGAGGCGCAACGTTTTTTCATAAAATCCTGAATTTCGCTAATTGGCAAATTCAGCTCCCGTAGCAGCAGAATTGTTTCCAAAACAGGACTTTGCTCGTAGCTATAATACCTGTATCCATTTTGGGGATGGATAAACGCTGGATGGAAAAGGCCAATTTCATCATACCACATCAGAGTTTTTTTGTTTATGCTATGCAGGGACGCAAATTGACCGATTGTGAGCAATTTTTTATTTTTCTCCATTTTTCAAAATACCTCTTGACTGTACAGTTACTGTACGGGTTATTATATCGCATATGCCGGAGAAACACAAGAAAAAAGGAGAAAAATAATGGAAAATGAAAACGCCTATAACAAGCCGGTTACGTTGGGGAACATCCTCAAATTCGCAGTCCCCACCATTGCAATGGCTGTCTTTATGTCTTTTTACACTATGGTTGACGGCCTGTTTGTATCAAATCTGATCGGTACAACCGCACTGTCTGCAATCAATCTGACAGCCCCTGTGATTCAAGTGATTACAGCAATTTCCACTATGCTGGCAACTGGCGGAAGTGCGGTCATCATGAAAAAGATGGGGGAGCAAAAGCAAAAAGAGGCAAGGGAAGATTTCACGTTCTTGATTTTAGTGAATGTGGTTGTTGGCCTGGTCATGACGGTGCTTGGGTACTCTCTGATGGAAACTATTTTTGGGAGCATGGGGCTGTCCCCGGAGGTCGCAGGCTATTGTACCTCGTATCTCAGCCGCTATCTTCTCTTTACAATCCCAATCCTGCTGATGAACAATTTTGCTCTGTATATGATCGCCTCTGAAAAAGCAACCCTGTCCCTGATTTGTTCCGTGACAGGTGGCGTACTGAACATCGTGCTTGACTATGTATTTATCGGCCTTTTGGACATGGGAATCGGCGGTGCGGCCATCGCCACGGGCCTGGGCTACTCTGTGACTGCCGTTGTAGGTCTGGTTGTGTCCGGAAACAAACAAAGCCTCCTTCACTTTACAAGGCCCGCTTTCCGATTAAGGGTTCTTGCAAGTGCAGCTACAAACGGATGCTCAGAAATGGCGACCACTTTGGTCATGGGAATCATTACAATGATGATCAATGGGGCCATGCTCTATTATGTTGGTGAAGATGGAGTTGCCGCCGTGACCATCATCACATATATACTGGTATTCGCAAGTTCCCTTTACACGGGGTATTCCTATGGCATCGCTCCTATGCTCAGTTACTACTATGGTGAGGAGAACTACGGGAAGCTAAAAAAGCTGGTTTCCACCAGTCTGAAAGTGATTGCTGTCATTTCTCTTGTGACAGTGGCAGCGTCCTTTGCCGCAACAAAGCCCCTGGTATCTATTTTTGCCCGACCGGATAATCCAGTCTACGATCTGGCTATCACTGGAAATCGAATCTGTACCCTGGCGTTGTTCTTTATCGGTTTTAATATCTTTGCCAGCGGGATGTTTACCGCATTGTCCAACGGTATTGTCTCCGCAATCCTCGCCTTCTCTCGCTCCTTTGTATTCATGCTGATTACCATGCTGATTCTTCCCGCAGTTTTGGGTGTAACTGGCATCTGGCTGGCTACACCAGTAGCAGAGACGATGGCGATGGTATTATCGGTGTTAATGCTCGTGAAATATCGGAAGCGGTATCAATACTAAGGGGGTACCGTCTTGAACGCAGAAAACCGCAACTTAAATATAAGCGAGAAGCACAAAAGTTTATCCGTCGCTTTTCTGTAGCTATCCTAAAGGAGATTTGAATGGAGTACAGTGTATTGACTATCGGAATACCCGATGAGTTATTTTCTAATTTGAAAAAGCTGATAGTCCAATACCGTCTGCGCTTTATTATGTCCCCCACAGTTCATGCGGCAGGCCAGATGTTAAGTCACCAGCCTTTTCATTTGCTGATGGTTAACCTGGAATATCTACGAAGCATCCAGCAAACGGACTGGTTGATAGGAATACGGCGTATCAGTTTTGTGCCAGTCATTATCATCTCGGACACACCAGAAAAAGATATGAAGGGAATGATAGAACTTGGAGCGGATATGTGTGTTTCTGGAAAATGGCCCTACTCCATGATAGCAGATTTAGCTTACGCTCAGCTGCGGCGTTACACAGAATATAATCATTACAGAGATCCCGGTGGAGCTGAAATATCTCCCTTCCAAGTAGGTGATATTTTCATAGACCCAGCACGACGCATTGTAATGGTTCAAGGACGATCTGTAGATCTCCGTCCCCGCGAATTTTCTTTGTTGCTATACTTTATGCAAAACCCCAAAATCGTGCTGACCGCAGAGCAGATATGTGAACACGCATGGGAAATGGAGGGCAGCTATAACCGGGGTGTTTCTGGCCCGATTGCTCTTTTACGAAAGGGCATTGAACCAGACATATCGAATCCTTGTTACATCGAAACGATTCCCCGTATTGGTTACCGCTTTACTGCGTATCGTGACGAAACTTGCGATGATTGTAGTAGTTCTGTAGGACTTTTGTAGGAGTTCTGTAGGGCTTGTATTGTAGAATACTTCCATCATACAGGAAAGGAGTATTCACATGAGGACACCGCCTCCAATTTTGAACAAGCAGCGAATGACCGCTATCCCAAGAAACGGGATAGCGGTCATTTTTTGTTCGACATGAAAGTCACTGTTGCCTGATTAAATCCTGTTTTCCACTTTTTCTCTCAAATCAATTTTACAGAAATGGAGCAATGTCAATGGATAAAAAAGAATCCCTGTTGAAGCAACGTGACGAAGCAAAAAAGGAAGCCGCCCAATACGAGAACCAGGTAAAGATTTTGCTGAACAAGCAGAGGGATGCAGAACGCCACGCTCGGAACCACCGCCTGATTGTGCATGGCGCGATCATGGAGGGCGTGTTTCCCTTCACCGCCAGCATGGACGGCGAATCGCTCAAGGCGTTTCTGATTGACCTTTCCCGTCTGCCGGGAGCAGAGGAAACGGCGGAAAAGGCGCAAAAAATCGCCCCCACAAACTAAAGTCCGTTCTTAACGGCGCACTTATACACCGTTCCGGTGTCGTGCGCCCTGCCGGGGGCTGTTGCGTCCTTGCGGACGCGATGGGGAAGTACCTTCCCCAAACCCCTTGTGCGCCAGCAGAAACGGAACACCCGCTTCGCGTCTGTTCTGTTTCCGCTGGCCTATATCCCCCGCCACCGACTGCGGAGAAAGGAGGAAAATCACATAGCGATTTTTCACTGTCCCATTCAAATCATCAGGCGGAGCGTGGGCCGTTCGGCTATTGCCGCTGCCGCCTACCGGAGCGGCGAAAAACTGACCAGCGAATGGGACGGCCTGACCCGTGATTACACGCATAAACCCGGTGTTGTCCATTCGGAAATCATGCTGCCCGCCCACGCCCCGCCAGAGTTTGCAGACCGCTCCACCCTCTGGAACTCCGTGGAGCAAATCGAAAAATCCAGCGACGCCCAGCTTGCCCGCGAAATCGAAGTTGCCCTTCCCGTGGAACTGTCCAGAGCGGCGCAGTTGGCCCTTGTCCGGTCATTCGTCAAAGACAATTTTGTGGCAGAGGGAATGTGCGCCGATTTTGCCCTCCATGACAAAGGTGACGGCAATCCCCATGCTCATATTCTGCTGACCATTCGACCGTTGAAACCGGACGGACGCTGGGGGCCGAAGTGCCGCAAGGTGTACGACCTGGACAGCCAGGGCAATCGCATCCCTGATGGTAAAGGCGGCTGGAAGAATCACAGGGAGGACACCACCGATTGGAACAACCGGGAGAACGCCGAGAAGTGGCGGGCGGCATGGGCTACTTATGCCAACCGAGCGTTAGAAGTAGCGGGCCGACCAGAGCGGATAGATCACCGCAGCTATGAGCGGCAGGGCATTGAGAAAATTCCTTCCATCCACATGGGCGTTGCCGCCAGTCAGATGGAACGGAAGGGCATTGCCACAGAGAAAGGGAATATCAATCGCCAGATCGCCGCAGATAACAAACTGCTGAAGGAACTCAAGGCCCGCATCACCCGGATTTACAACTGGTCAAAGGAGCAGGCCAAGGCCGAACAGCCCCAGGACAGCGGCAGTCTTGTAGCCCGGTTATACGAAGCCCAGGTGGAGGTCAACAGGAACAAAGCCCGCTACCGTTCCGGCAGGATTAAGGCCCTCCAGGAGAACGCGAAGCTGCTGGCATTTTTGCAGGGCAACGGTATCACGTCCATGCAGGAACTTTATGAAAAGGTTACTGCCATGAACAAGGATTATTATGATCTCCGTGGTCAGATTGTCAAGGCGGAGCGCCGTCTTGCTGTGCTGGATGAACGGCTGGAAATGTGGGCTCAATACGACAGGTGCAAGGCCGTTCGTCAGAAGCTGGACAAGGTGAAGCCCCGCAAGCGTGAACAGTACCAGCAGGAACATAGGGCCGAGTTGGCTGACTTTGAAGCTGCGGAACATTTTCTGAAAGATTTGAAAACGTCCGGCGAGGCGATCACGCCCAAGGCGTGGCGGGCCGAGGCCGCAAAACTGACCATGCAAAAGGACGCTGATTATCAAAAAATGCGGGCCATGCGAGATGAAATCAAGGCCGTTGAAAATCTGCGGAAAGCCGCTGACCGGCTGGCCCGTGAGGGCCAGCACCAGCAGAGGGAAACTGAACGTTGACACATCAATTTTACGAAAGGATTTTGCAATTATGGATATGAACCCGTGGGAGCGCCGCCAAAAGATTTTGGAGGTCTTGTGTCTCCGGCGGCACGATACTTACGGCAATCTGGCGCATGAGTTTAACGTCAGCACCGGGACAATCCGCCGCGACATTGTGGTGCTGACCTGCTCCTATCCGATTGAAACGGTGAAGGGCGGTCACGGCGGTGTCAGAGTTGCCGAGTGGTTCCACCTTGACCGCCGTTCGCTGAACTCTGCGGAAATCAGTTTTCTCCGCAGCGTTGGGGAATCCCTGGACGGCCCTGACCTGGAAATGCTCAACCGGATTATCGCCACATTTTCGCATTGAGGACAAGCACCATGCGAATGAAAATCAGCGATATTAAAATCAATCCGGGACGGCGAGATACCCAGCAGCGGAACGTGGAGGAACTGGCCCGGAGCATTGCTGCCGTGGGCCTGATGAATCCGATCACCGTCACCCAGGACAACACGCTTATTGCTGGCCTGCATCGCCTGGAGGCGGTGAAGCTGCTGGGCTGGACAGAGATTGAGTGCGTTGTCAGCGAAGCGGACGGACTGCAAGCGGAGTTGGCCGAGATTGACGAGAACTTTGTCCGGGCGGGACTGTCCCACCGTGAGTTGGGTGATCTGCTTCTGCGCCGGAAGGAACTCTATGAGGCCATCCACCCGGAAACCCGCCAAGGCCAGCGAAACGGTCAGACAGCTAAAAACGCAAATTTTTCACTTTTAGAAACGAAGTCCTTTGCCCAAGACACCGCTGACAAGCTGGGCGTAAGCAAGCGTACCGTGGAGCAGCTTGTCCAGACTGCCCGCGACTTGACCCCGGAGGCAAAGAAAACCATCCGGGATGCTGGCGATAAGATCACCAAGGGGGCTGCGCTGAAAATTTCCAGACTGCCCCCAGACCAGCAGGAAGAAGCCGCTGCCATCCTGACCATAGCTCCACCCACACCGAAGCGGCAGGAG
>OFGO01002344.1_pt1 | contig 11066 bp, 7 predicted proteins | sample 1521761 | NCBI WGS metagenome assembly OFGO01 (sample SAMEA3504128, study PRJEB24116) | mouse gut metagenome | biome: mouse gut; feature: mouse-associated habitat; material: faeces | place: Denmark | collected 2011
GCCGATTTGTTCGGCGATATCCGCGTCGGAAAATCGTATCTGTTTACCATTAAATTTGCGCTGGCGGCAACGGTGGTTGTAAACGTGATCAGCCTGATGCTTGCGATTGGCTTAAACAGCAAAATTAAATTTAAAAGCGCCTTACGGGGTATGTATTTCGTACCGAATATTTTGGGCGCGCTGGTAGTCGGTTATATTTTTAACTACCTGTTTACCTATATTGTTCCGGCTGTTGTCGGCATGTTCGGCGGAGAGGCAAGCAGTATTTTAGCGAGCAGCAAGTGGGCGTGGGTTGCTATCGTAATCGTATGCTCCTGGCAGGCGATTGCGATGAATACGATTATTTACATATCCGGGCTGCAGACTGTACCGGAGGACGTATACGAAGCGGGCGCGATAGACGGCGCGACGGGCTGGGCGCAGTTTAAGCATTTGACGTTTCCGTTAATTATTCCGTTTTTCAGCATTAATATGGTTTTGAGCGTAAAAAACTTCCTGATGGTATTCGATCAGATCGTAGCCTTGACAAAGGGCGGCCCGGCGCAGAGTACGGAGTCTATTTCCTACTTGATCTACAATAACGGTATGTCAGGCGGACAGTTCGGCTTCCAGAGTGCCAACGCAGTTGTGTTCTTTATCGTGATCGTGGCGGTTTCCGTAGCGCAGATGAAATTTTCCGGTAAAAAGGAGGAGCAGTTATGACAATAAAGAAAACAAACAAGGCGGCGATGATCGTCCTGATCCTTGGCCTTTCCACGATCATCCTGCCGTTATATATGACCTTAGTCATTGCATTCAAACAGCCTTCGGAAATGACAAACAGTATCAGCGGTATTCTGTCGCTGCCTAAGGCGTGGAGCCTGAACAATTTCAGGGAAGCCATGGAAGTTACAGATTTCTGGCGCTCTTTAAGAAACAGTTTACTGATCACGGTGTCCACGGTGGCACTGTCCATCGCAGTTCATTCCCTGATGGGATATGCGCTGGGACGTAACAAGTCCCACAGTAAGTTCTACAGCTTCGTGTATCTGTTCATCGTCAGTGGTATGTTCGTGCCTTTTGCGATCCTGATGATGCCGCTGGCAAAACAGACGGCAGAACTGGGACTGGCTAACTGGTTCGGTGTGATCCTGCTGTATGTAGTATTCTATATGCCTATGAATGTACTGCTTTACTCTGGTTATCTGGTGAATATCCCGATGGCATTGGAGGAGGCGGCCAAGGTGGACGGTGCTTCGACCTGGAGAACCTACTGGAAGATCATCTTCCCGATCATGAAGCCCATGCATGCGACGGTCGCAGTGCTTACGGCGCTGGCAGTGTGGAACGATGTTATGACACCGCTTGTTATCATGGCTGGTTCCGGGCAGAATACACTGCCGCTGGCACAGCTTAACTTCCAGTCACAGTTCGGTACAAATTATAACCTGGCGTTTGCGTCTTACCTGCTTTCGCTGATCCCGATCCTGATCTTCTATATCGTATGTCAGAAACAGATCTTGAACGGGGTTGTGAACGGAGCAGTTAAGTAGTAAAAGATGTTTTATTGAAGAAATATGTAAGATTATGGTATACTTGGGGCAGGCTTTGCGGCTTGCTTCAAGTATATTGCGTATAGTCGAATAACTCGTAGCAAGCTGATGGGGCGATTTATAGTGCAGCAGTTTAGGCTGGCTGCATGTAACAGTGAGTCATAAGGATGCACCGTTACATGAGAAAGGCGTAAACAGTAAATACAAGGAAAAAGGTTGGTGCGGCGTATGGCAATTCTATTTCAGGAAGAAAAGCGAATCTTTACATTACAGACAAAGCAGACGACCTACCAGATGAAGGTAGACGATTTCGGGTTTCTTTTGCATCTGTATTACGGAGCAAAAGTATCCGGAGAGATGGATTATCTTCTGACATATTATGACAGAGGATTTTCAGGAAACCCCAACGATGTGGGGAATAACAGGACGTACTCCATGGACGTGCTGCCGCAGGAGTATCCGACACTGGGAACGGGAGATTACAGGAACAGCGCGTTTGTACTGCGGAATCACGATGAGTCGGCGTGCTGCGATCTGCGCTATGCAGGTCATGAGATCCGGGAAGGTAAGTATGAGCTGCCGGGATTACCGGCGGTGTATGCAAAGCCAGAGGAAGCTCAGACGTTGGAGATCGTATTGGAAGATGCAGTGAGCAAAGTGCGGGTACGGCTGTTGTACGGTGTGCTGGAAGATGAGGATATCATCACGAGGAGTGTGAAGATAACCAATTATGGCACGGAGTACATTGTTGTGGAAAAGGCGTCATCGGCCTGCCTGGACTTTATTACGGGAGAGTATGATCTGCTCAGCTTCTATGGGAGACATGCTATGGAAAGGAATCTGCAGCGGGCCAGGATCGGACATGGAAGTCAATGCATCGGAAGCCGCAGGGGAACTTCCAGTCATCAGTATAATCCGGCGGTCATCGTGGCGGGGAAGAATACCACGGAGGATATCGGGGATTGCTATGGGATGGTCTTTGTCTACAGCGGTAATTTCCTCTGCGAGGCGGAGCAGGACCAGTTTGATCAGACACGGATATTGATGGGACTGCAGAGAGATCTTTTCAATTATCCACTGGAATCCGGAGAAACGCTTGTGGTGCCGGAGACGATTCTTTGTTACAGCGGCAGGGGATTTGGAGATCTGTCGATGAAGTATCATCGCTGTATTAGGAATCATATCTGTAATGGGGCGCGCAGCAGACGGAAGAGCGGAGAGACAGGATTTATCCCTCGTCCGGTACTGGTGAACAGCTGGGAAGCGGCTTACTTTAACTTTACCGGAGAAACGATCGTAGATCTGGCGAAGGATGCGGCGCAGCTTGGTATCGATATGGTCGTTATGGACGACGGCTGGTTTGGCAAGCGGGAGGACGATAACAGCGGCTTAGGTGACTGGCAGGTGAATGAGAAGAAGCTGGGATGCAGTTTGGGCGAACTGGTGCGCAGAGTCAATGAAGAGGGCGTTAAATTTGGCATCTGGATCGAGCCGGAGATGATTTCCGAGGACAGCGACCTCTATAGGGAGCATCCTGATTGGGCGATGCAGAATCCGGGCAGGAATCCGGCCCGGGGCAGGAACCAGCTGGTGCTTGATTTTTCGAGGGAGGATGTGCGGGAGCATATTTTCGACCAGATCTGCAGGGTGCTTGACCAGGGCAATATCGAGTATATCAAGTGGGATATGAACAGAAGCCTTACGGATTTCTATTCCGTGGAGACCAGGCAGGGTAAGGTGTCCTACGATTTTGTGATCGGTCTGTATGATTTTATGGAGAAGCTGCTGGCAAAATATCCGCAGCTGATGATCGAGGGCTGCAGTGGCGGTGGCGGGCGGTTTGATGCCGGAATGATGTATTATACTCCCCAGATCTGGTGCAGTGACAATACGGATGCGGTGGACAGGCTGCGGATTCAGTATGGAACCTCCTTCTTCTATCCGATGTCCACGGTCAGTGCCCATGTATCGGCAGTGCCCAACCATCAGACTGGTCGGATCACCAGCCTGCGCACGAGAGGTATCGTGGCCATGACGGGAGCTTTTGGCTATGAATTGTCGCTTGGCAAGTTGAGTGCGGAAGAGAAAGAGGAGATCCGGGAGCAGATCAGGCAGTATAAGGAGTTCGAGCCGCTGATCAGTACGGGAGATTATTACCGGCTTTCAAATCCCTTTGAAGATGCCTGCGCGGCATGGATGTTCGTGTCTAAGGACAGGAAGCGCGTTCTGCTGCATGTGGTGCTTCTGGAAAATCATGGCAACATGATAGTAAATTATGTGCGTTTGAAAGAACTTCTGCCGGATGTGGTCTATGAGGAAGAAGGAAGCGGCAAACGTTACTGCGGATGTGCACTGATGCAGGCGGGCATACCGATTCCGGTGGAGATGGGGGAATACCTGGCGTATCAGTTTGTATTTACCGCGAAGGAATAGAGAAGCAAGTACTTGCGCCGTACTTTTCACGGAACGTTTGTGTTAGGAAAGACATGAGGTGCAAAGTTATAAAGAAGAAAGTGCCATATCGGGGTGTCGATGCCTCTGTATGGCATTTTTCATTTCTTATTTTATGACTGAACTGTTGATCATGTTCTCACGGAATGCGCAGTTTGGCGCATTCCTGATTCGTGAATTGTAACGAACTGTTACCGTAAATGCTCGTTTTGTGTAAATAGGACTGGTTGTATAGTCATAATCTTGTTACAATAAATAAGAGCAGTGCATGTGATCTTTTCAATCAAAGATTAAGATGTCAAAAGGTTTTTTATAATGAGAAAGGGTGAAGGTATTAGGACATGCAGGATTTTATCAAAATTTCAAGATATGCAGGGATGCGCAATGATCTGGCGCAGGCGGGAGGTGGGAATACTTCCGTTAAGCTTGATGATCATATCATGCTTGTGAAAAGTTCAGGGTTTCAGTTGGCGGATGTGAATGCGCAGACGGGATACAGCAAAGTAGATTACAGGAAGATCGTGGAATATTTCAGGGAACATGTGGAACCGTTTGCAGAGGATGTCTTTACGGAGGAGAAGGGGAATCGGCTTCTGAAGGAGGCACAGATCGAAGGCGGGCGTGCCTCGATCGAGACATTCCTGCATGCCATCACCGGTAAATACACATTACACTCTCATCCCCTGCTTGTGAATATCCTGACGGCGAGAGCGGATGCAGAGAAAATCGTGCATGAACTTTTCCCGAAGGCTGTTTTTGTGCCATATAGGAAGCCGGGTGCGGCGCTGGCGGAAGCTTACGACAAGATTTATCGTGCGGGGGAGGCGCAGGGTGCAGACGGGACGGTCGTCTTCTTACAGAATCATGGACTGGTGGTCAGTGGGGAAGATGGGGATATGGTGATCGGGAAGACGGAGCAGGTGCTGGAGAAGATCGCACAATATTGGGGATCGGATGACAGTGCATACCGGGCGGCGACGCAGTTGTACCAGGTGATCGCTGAGATTGATGCGCTTTCAGGGAATATCGTTTATCTGTCGGAGAACCGTTATCTGTCGCAGGAATATGCGGGCAGCAGTCTGGTGGAACAGGGAGCGTGGGAACATGCTTTCTGTCCTGATTGTGTGGTGTATGCGGGGAAGAAACTGTTATGGCTTAAGAAAGAATATGACAGGCAGGATATTTTGGATTTCATGGAGACACACGGCTTGCCGACCCTCGTGTATCATGAAGGGCACTTCTATATATTGGCAGAAAGTGTGAGGAAGGCGCAGGAGATTGAGAATGTGATGAGTTTCGCGGCCAGGGTGCAGTATGCCAATATGGGCCAGAGTATGCAGTATCTGAGTGACGCGCAGGAGGAAGAACTGCTCAACTGGGATGCAGAGAAGTACCGCAGGAAGTCATAATTCACGGGTCAGGATTGCGCCAAACTTCGCATTCCGTGAGAACATGATTCCGCAGGAATACCATGTGGATTATCAACAGAAACTATGTTAAGATATAGCTTATAGTAAGTGAAAGATCAGGAAAAGAGGAAAGCGCAGATGAATGTGATCATACCGATGACAGGATATGGTTCCCGCTTTGTGGCGGCGGGGTATCGGGAGTTAAAACCTTTTATCAAGATAATGGGCAGGCCGGTGATAGAATGGATCGTGAAAGGGATGTACTCGGAGGATGTCAATTTCATCTTCGTCTGCCGCGGCGAGCACTTGAAGAACGACCCGTCTATGCGGGAGAGGCTGCTTTCGCTTGCGCCGAGGGCGCAGATCGTATCGATAGAAGACTGGGTGAAGAAAGGCCCGGTGTACGATGTGCTGCGCGGGTACAGAGAGCTGCTTATCAAAGGGGTCATCGATACAGAGGAACCGTGTATCATCAATTACTGCGATTTCTATATGCATTGGGATTATGCCGCTTTTGTCAAAGAAGCGGCGGCGCGGAACTGCGACGGGGCGGTGCCCTGCTATTCCGGATTTCATCCGAATTTGCTGCCGGAGAAGAATTATTATGCCTCCTGCCTGACGGATGCGGAAGACGATCTCATAGAGATACGGGAGAAATATTCTTTTGAGAAGGATAAGACGAAGGCGAAGCACTCTCCGGGTGTCTATTATTTCAAGAGTGGTGCAGTGATGGAGAAGTATTGCCAGATATTGACGGAGCATGAAGAATGTGCCATCAATGGGGAATATTATGCGTCCCTGCCTTATAATTTTATGGTGCAGGACGGTCTGAAAGTGTGGATCCCTGTCAATGTGGAGTATTTCTGTCAGTGGGGGACGCCGGAGGATATGCGGGAGTTCGTCTATTGGACGGATTTGATCCGCGGAAACAAAGATGTGGAATACGGGGAGAGCGCAGGCCGCATCCTGATCCCAATGGCGGGAGCAGGACAGCGCTTTGCGGATGCGGGCTATACGGTACATAAACCGGCGATCTTGACGGTGGACAGGAAGACAGGACAGGAGAAGCCGATGGTAGTCTGTGCCACGAAGGATCTTCCGGGTGTGGCGGCGGATGGCAGCAATGTGATCTATGTGGACAGGACATTCCACAAGACGGACGGCGTGGAGGATACGATTCGTGCCTGGTATCCGCAGGCGGCATTTATCACGGTGGATCATCTGACGGAAGGGCAGGCGTGTACCTGTATGCTGGCGGAGCCGTATCTGGATCCGGCAGAGCCGCTTTTGATCGCGGGATGTGACAATGGCATGGATATTGACCGGGCAGCCTTTGATGCGCTGACGAAGGAATGTGACTGCATTGTCTTTACTTACAGGCATAATGAGGCAGTACTTGCGAATCCGAATGCATATGGATGGATGATTACTGATGAAAATGGGGATATTACAGGTACATCGATCAAAAAGGCGATCTCTGATACACCGATGGAAGATCCTGCGGTAGTGGCTACTTTCTGGTTCCGGGAAGCTAAAGTATTCCTGGAAGCGACGAAGAAGATGATCGCGGAGGATGATCGTATTAACGGGGAATTTTACGTGGATCAGACGGTGAAGCATGTGCTGGATCTGGGATATCGGGCGAAGATCTTTGATATTGACCGGTATGTAGGCTGGGGTACGCCGGCAGATTATGAGGGATACCAGAAGACGTGGAAGTATTTTGAAGCGTTTATGAGACATTTTCGGAGAGGCATAAGCAGTTATGTTACAAAAGCTGGGGGCGTTTGATTTTGAGAAGAACTATCGCAAGCTGTTAAAGGCGGCCATCGTGATGACCGTCTTATTTAAGTTACTCTTGATGGGGCTTTTTTCGTCGGATTATCAGGATCTGATGTTTATTCCTTTCGTGCAGTGTTTTCTTGACGGTGAGAATCCATACCAATATTACTATGATAACCAGCTGCTTTCTTCTTTCCCATATCCGCCGGTGATGCTGCTTGTGGAGAGCGTGGGCGGCGTTTTAGTGATGCTTTGCGGCGGTATTTCGGTTTTCGCCAGGAATCTGGTCTTTAAGCTGCCGATGCTTGTTATGGATCTTCTGGGTCTTTATTATCTGATGCGGATCTCCAGATCAAGGCGCAAGTATATATTGGTGCTGTATTTTATGTCTCCGATCATTCTGTACGCGGCCTACATGCATGGACAGCTGGATCTGATCCCCACGGTCTTTCTGATCATTGCGATCTATTATCTGACGGAGACGAGTATCTCTACGGGTAAACTTACGGCCAATGAATGGAAGTATATGCTGTTTTTCACGTTGTCTTTGGCATCGAAATTCCACATTTCGTCGGTGCTGCCGTTGTTCTTCCTCTATATCTTAAAGAAAAAGGGGTTTAGGAAGGCGGTAGTCATGACTGGTCTTCCGATGTTGTTTACCGCTTTGATCGTTGCGCCTTTCTGGGGCAGCGGATTTATAAGTATGGTGCTGCTCAATAAGGAGCAGAGTACAATAGACAATGTTTATTTGGAATATGGAAGTTCTCATCTGCTGTTGTCTATTCTTGTGCTTTTGATCATTTATTTTCAGGCTTTTCATATTAACCAGATGAACCGGGATCTTCTGATCAGCATGGCGGGTCTGTTGTTCTCGGTCTTTCTGGCATTTGTGCCGGCGATGCCGGGATGGTATATGTGGGTGGTGCCCTTTTTCATGCTCTATCTGGCAGGGCTTGCGGAGAACAGGGCGAAGATGGTGGTAGTCTACGGAGGATTTAATCTATTCTATCTGATCTACTATCTGTTTTTTCATGTGACGCAGTTTACGGATCTGTCAATCCTGGGCAAAGGGTTGGACGGGATGAAATGTATGGAAAAAGATCTGCACAATATCTTTTTCACATTGATGGTCGGCGTCTTTCTGATCCTGGTGGTATCTATGTATCTGTATGGCGTGAACAGTAATTCTTTTTACCGCAGACGGAGCCGTCCCTTTACGATCGGTATCGCTGGCGATAGTGGTGCGGGCAAGAGCCGGCTGCTTTTGATGCTGGGAGAACTGCTCTCTAAGGAGCATATTCTGAACATTGAGGGAGACGGCGATCATAGATGGGAACGGGGCAATGCCAACTGGAAGGAGATGACGCATTTAAATCCGCGGGCCAATTATCTGTACCGGCAAGCGGAGGATCTGCGGGTGCTGCGTGGCAACAATGCGGTAAAAAGAGCGGATTACGATCATATCACGGGTACTTTTACTGCGAAGAGAAAGCTGACGCCTAAGCCTTATATCATCATGTGCGGTCTGCATTCTCTGTATCTGCCGCAGATGCGGCAGGTTTTGGACATGAAGATCTATCTGGATACGGATGAGGCGCTGCGGTGTTATTGGAAGCTGGGACGGGACCAGGGTGACAGAGGGCACGGCAGGGAAGAAGTGATGGCGCAGATCGAGAAGCGTCGTGTGGATGCGGAGAAGTATATTTATCCGCAGAAGCAATATGCCGACCTTGTGATCCGATATTTTGACGAAGGGCTTGCACAGGATGGCAGCAGGAAGGACGGCTCTCGGGAGGCAGAGCTGGGCGTGGAGTTCCTGATGGATGTGCGGATCAATGCGGAACCGATCCTTGCGCTTTTGCAGGAACATGGAGTGCACGGCCAGTTGTCGTATGACGATCTGCAGCATCAGAGCATTCTATTTCGGGCCGAGGATCTTAAGGTGGATAAGAAGATCTGGGAAAAAGTTGCCCATACGGCGATCGTACAGATCGAGGATCTGGCCGGCAACGGTATCGTGTGGGAAGACGGCATCAATGGGGCGGTGCAGCTGATATTGATGGCGGTGATCGGGGAGATCATGCAATGGACATGAAGTTATACTTTGGAGGGGCACGGATGATCAGGGCTGTTGTGTTTGATTTGGATGATACTTTATATGGGTATGAGGCGCTTGACAGAGAGGCGAGAGACCGGGTGAAGGAGCTTGTGTGCGGGGAACTTAAGATAGCGGCGGAAGTTTATGAAGAGGCGTATGCGTACGGCAGGAGCGAGACGAAGCGACAGCTGGCGGATATGGCGGCGTCGCATAACAGGCTGCTGTACTGTCAGAAGACGCTGGAGTATCTGGGCGTGAAGCCAATGCCGTTTTCCCTGCGGATGTATGAGACATATTGGGGGACTTTTCTGGAGAAGATGCGGTTATTTGACGGTGTGCGGGAGTTTGTGAATCGTATGCGGGAGCAGGGGATCACAATGATGATCTGTACGGATCTGACGGCGCATATCCAGCATCGGAAGATCGAGGCGCTGGGGCTTGCGGAAGATATCAAGTATTTGGTGACCAGCGAGGAGGCCGGGAAGGAGAAACCCGCGCCGGAGATGTTCGCGCTATGTCTTAAGAAGCTGGGGGTGGAGCCGGCGGAGGTCTGTTATATCGGTGACAGTCCGGTGAAGGATGTGGAAGGCGCTGAGGCGGCAGGAATGCGGGCGGTGCAGTTCTATCCGCAGCAACCGAGCGCAGCGCAGTATGAGAAGCTGGCGGAAATGATCCTCGCAGCTAACAGATCATGAATCATGTTGCCGTGAATCAATGTCAGTTAGGTAAGCGGGATGCGTTACAGTTTGCGGCCAATTGGGCCGAGAACTGTAACGGAAGAAAATATAAGAAAGGGATGAACAGCAGCATATGAAACTATCGATCGTTGTACCATGTTATAATGAAGAGCAGAATATTCCACTGATCTTGAACCGGTTTGGGGAGATCATCAAGCGGGAGGATATGGAGGTCATTCTGGTGGACAATGGTTCTACGGATGACAGTGCGCTTGTGCTTGCGGAGTTACTGCCCAAATATGCTTTTGCGAGGACGGTGAGGGTGGAAGTCAACCAGGGATATGGGTACGGTATTTTACAGGGTCTGAAAGAATGTACAGGGGAGTATATCGGCTGGACTCATGCCGACATGCAGACAGATCCGGCTGATATTCTTAAGGCCCTGGATATCATTGAGCAGGAACAGGGTCTTGTGTTCGTCAAGGGAAATCGAAAGGGACGGCCGTTGTTTGATGTGTTTTTCACAGCCGGTATGAGCCTGTTTGAGACGTTTTATCTGCATACGAAGTTATATGATATCAATGCGCAGCCTAATATTTTTCCGAGAATATTCTTTGATGAGTGGGAGAACCCGCCCTATGATTTTGCGCTGGATCTGTATGCTCTGTATATGGCACGGAGAAGGAATCTGAAGGTGATTCGATTCCCGGTGCTTTTCCCGGAGCGCATCTACGGGGAATCGAAGTGGAATACGGGACTTAGGGCCAAGTGGAAATTTATTAAGCGGACGATCGAATTCAGTGTGAAATTGAAGAAAGAACTGAGAGATCTATAGGATGGTATCAGGGAAAAGGAGAAGGGTATGGAATACATAGCACACAGAGTGAACACAGTGGAAGAATTGCGCAAGCTTTCGCCGGAATACGGGGTGGAGTTGGATCTGAGGGACGACTTAAACGGCAGGATCTATATTTCCCATAATCCGTTCGAGGCAGGGGAAGACTTTGAGGCGTACTGTAAGGAGTATCATCACGGTACGATGATCCTGAATATCAAGAGTGAGAGGATCGAACATAAGGTATTGGAATATATGAAACAGTATCAGATAGAGAAGTTT
>OFGO01002345.1_pt1 | contig 11063 bp, 10 predicted proteins | sample 1521761 | NCBI WGS metagenome assembly OFGO01 (sample SAMEA3504128, study PRJEB24116) | mouse gut metagenome | biome: mouse gut; feature: mouse-associated habitat; material: faeces | place: Denmark | collected 2011
ATCAGGACTGTAACAAATGCGGCAGGCAGTTAAACAGCTGGGATGCCCGGTTATCAAAGACTCTGGCATATAAATACCCATGCTGTGAATCCTGCATCGCCGGGGAATATGATATGTCAGCGGAGAAACTGCGGGACCGTATGGAAGACTATTTTGGGATGCGCCCATGCCAGGGGCTGTAAGGAGGAATGGAATGAGAGAAAAGGAACATGAGGAATACAATGCGCTGACAAAGCGGCTGCTGGAGGAAGGCTATACCGTGGACAATCATCCGGATTATGTAAGGGTTGATGTTCCCATGTGGCAGGAGAAAACCCTTGATAATTATGATGGAGGGTTTACCTATGAACGCTGGTGGATCTTTGAACAGACTTTCAGGACGCCCTGCGGCCTGCAGTGCAAAGGACTCCAGTGTCACAGCAACATGAGCTACATGGGGATTGAATGGACTTTTGAGAATGATATGGCTACCATCCGCTGTCCTTATGAAAAGAAGGAATGCAAGCTGAAACACGAATACCTTCAGGAGAATAAGGTACTCAGGTATGAGTGTGAGGTTCATATGACGAAAGATGAATACTGCTATGAAGGGAGCGTAGAGCATATCCTGAAGCTGCATGATGATGAGATACGGAGACAGGAGGTCAGCTTCAGGCTGCAGAAAAATGGACGAGTCTGCCGTGAGCATATGAGGTTCAATCGGGATACCCTGGAATGGGAGATGAACTATGACCCTTATTATTGCGGATCAAGCAGATGTGCAGGGATGTGCCCGGTCCTGGGGCATGAGCTGGATAAGAAAAAGGGGAATGTATTTTATGATGTGAAGATATCTTATCTCAGAAATGACTTGAACGGCACACTGTTTGAAGGACAGGTGGATACCCGGATCATCAAGGGGAAAAAGCTCTTTGACCATCCGGTGAGCATGGATATCGGTAAGATATGCGCCAGGCTCTGCCAGGATCGGATAAGGGAGAAAGTTCGGAGACATTATTTTACGCAGCTGTTTTTCTCTGAATACCACGGCAGGCATTTTTCCTTTGAGATCCAGAATGTCCGTGCGGAACGCAGGGAGAGCCGGGATCTGATGCAGGACCTGGAGGATATACGGAACGGAATCCAGATCGTGCATGCTTCTGATATGGAAAAAAGGGATTCTGAGAATAAAAGGGAGAGACGGCGGCAGGCGCGGGAGTCTGCGGTCAGGCGTCTGGAAAAGAAACTGTTGGAGAACGGATATGAAAGTCTGGAAAAATTCAGTGTAGACCGGCGCCATGCGGATAAATGGCTGGGAGAGGAACGGATCGCAGAACTGGAACAGATGCGCCTGGAAAAAGAGAAAGAGAGAAGGGAGCAGCCAGTGCAATTAAGTTTGTTTGATATGGAAGTTCTGTAAGATAAAGGAAAGGCTGCCTGGAGCAGCAATAATATTTTTCATGCCAGTATTTTTATACAACCATCCATACCATTGTAATGTTAATTTGGATATTCTTGATAAAAAGCGGTTTCTTTAGTATAATAAAACCGTGACAGAAGGTAAAGATTTAATCAGATATATGTTTTCTAAATCATGTAGAAAGGTGGTGTCTGTTATGTCAACATTGCAGAATCAGATTACACAATCTCTGGAAGGACTTTCGGATGACAGCCTGCGCTTTATTCTTGATATGATACAGCGCTTTGTGCTGCCATCAGAGTCAAGGAGTGTGAGTATAAATTATGGCGTTGTCACACAGGGCAAAAAACGCAGGCTTGGAAGTATGAAAGGGCAGAAATTTATTGCGGATGGTCATGATATAGACGAGTGCAATGATGAAATAGCCAGATTATTTGAGGTGGATGGTTGATGAAGATTTTGCTGGATACACATATTGCAATATGGGCAGTACTGGATTCGGAGGAATTGTCGAATACAGCCAGGGCAATGATACTTGACGAGAACAATGAAATCTATTACAGTACCGCTTCCGTGTGGGAGGTTACAATCAAGCATATGGCACATCCGGAAACATTTTTATTTAGTGGGAAATACCTGGAGAAAGGATGTGAAGAGAATGGTTTTGTCTCGCTGCCTGTATTTAATATACATGTGGCTGAGCTGGAATCTTTGGTAAGGCCAAAGGATGCTCCACCGCATAAAGATCCTTTTGACAGGATTTTGCTTGCGCAGGCAAAATCAGAAGGAATGAAATTTATGACACATGATACTTTGATTCCGTATTATAACGAATCTTTTGTTATCAGTGTTTAACATGAGTGCAATGATTGATGTAAAGAGCCAGAAGATATTTACAATCTCGAACTGGCTAAAGGTGTGAGCGCATTTTCTTTTGTTGGTTATTTATAAAACACTATATATAGTATCAACAACTTGACTAAATCAATATCTTGTGCTAAACTGTCCTTGTAATTGATTTTTGTGCGTAGCCCGTAAGGGAAATGCAGTCCGTTCAGGCTGTATGCGGAGAACTTTCCGCATTGCACACGCTGTTAAGTTTGTATTTTTGTGCCAGTAGTACCATTATGCCCTCCGGGCAGTGGTTTACTGGCTTTTTTTATTTTAAGGGATTACTTTCCTTTTCAGAGTGGAAATGACTTTGGTTCATGGAGATCCATGAACGCCAGGGATTTGGCGGATGGTCATTTCCGCTTTTTTATTTGCCCAAACGCTGGTAAACAGCTTTGAGGATAAAGAATCATTGAGCCGACAGACGAAATGATTCGCTACCCAAACGAAGCAGAGCGGAGTTTGGGGTTTCCGCAGTTTTATGGAGCGAGGAACGAGCGCAATAAAAATTTAGAAAGGCAGGTAGAAAAAATGAGCACAAGAAACAAAAAGGCCGGCAGGAGCTGGCAGAAACAGGCAGCAGGATACCCGTTCAGGGATACTTCTGTACAGAAAGCCAATGACCAGTACTGGAAGAACTGTACCACAATCCGGACAGTAAACTTCACGCACAGGGCGAGAAGGGGGGCGTGACCATGCCTGATACAACCATGGAAAGGGAAAGGTATGATCCACTGGTTCTGGTGGAGACGGAGAACCTTACCCGTGAAGAATGGCTGGACTGGAGGCGCCGCGGAATCGGCGGCAGTGATGTCTCTGCCATCATAGGAATCTCTCCTTTCCGTACCGCACGGGATATCTATTATGACAAACTGGGTATTGCGGCAGTGGAGGAACATGAGGGCAACTGGGTAGCCCTGGAAATGGGGCATCTTCTGGAAGAACTTGTGGCAAAGATCTTTGGGCGCAGGACAGGGCTTAAAATCTATCAGGTAAAAAAGATGTTCATGCATCCTCTTTATCCGTTCATGCTGGCAGACGTGGATTATTTTATCACCATGCCGGACGGGACGAAGGCCATCCTGGAGATCAAGACCACCAATTATAACGCAAAGGAACACTGGTGGAAAAACGGGAAAGAAACCGTGCCGGTTTATTACGAGGCACAGGGCAGGCATTACATGGCCGTGATGGATATTGACCGGGTATTTTTCTGCTGTCTGTACGGAAACACGGAGGATGAGACCATCATACGGGAGATCCGCAGGGATATGGCCTATGAGGAAGAGATGATATTTCTGGAACAGGAATTCTGGACTGGCTATGTACAGAAACAGGTTCCACCGCCTTATCTGGAGGACGGGGATGTGATCCTTGCAAGCGCCAGACAGTATTGCGGTAAGGCAGACAAAGATGCCGGGGCCATTATCCTGAATGGAACCATGCCGTCTACACTGATGCGCTATATGCAGCTCCAGGAGCAGAAGAAACAGTCAGAAAAATATTCCAAAAAGCTGGAAGCGGATATCCAGAGACTGAAAGCGATCCTGGCCGCAGAGATGGGAGCAAGCTGTACGGCCGTCTGTGATATGGACGGAAGCCGTTACACATTAACCTACAACCCCGTCCGTAAGCCAATCGTTGACAAGGATAACCTGGCACGTCTGAAACTGCAGTATCCGGAGATTTACGAGCAGTTTGTAACGGTATCGGAGTTTAGGACATTCCATGTGAAGGTCAGTGCCCTGGATGCTGCCTGAGAACTAAAAAGCATCAGAGAAAGGAAAGGTGAAAATGAAAAGAAAGATATGGATACTGGGGAGCATAGGGGGATTCCTCCTGTTTTTTCTGATAAAGGATGCATTCCGGCTGATGCGCCTGGGATGTTATCTGGTACTGTATCCCCTGCTGGGCGTTTTCCTGGCAGTTATTGTGGGCCTGCTTGTCTTATGGCTTTTATGGAGGTGAGAGAATGAGTTACATAGGCACTTATGACGGGAAGATATTCCATAACCCGTCAAATAAATTCTGTATCGTGGTGGTAAAGACCGCGGATACTTCCATTCCGGAGCAGGCAAGGGATAAGAGACGGTATAAGGATCATCTGATCCGTTTTACCGCTGTCGGCTATGAGATTCCCATGACGGATGCCGTGGAACTGGAACTGGAAGGGGAATGGGTAAACGGGAAATACGGCATGCAGCTCCAGGTGGAGCAGTGGCATGAGATCGTGCCCAAAACAAAGGAAGGCGTGCTGAGTTATCTCGGCTCCGGTCTTATTAAAGGAATCGGGGAAAAGACTGCCGCAGAAATCGTGGCGAAGTTCGGCACGAGTACGCTGGACATACTGGAAAAACACCCGGAACGGCTTTTGGAGGTCCGGGGGATAACGGAAAATAAGTTGGAGGATATCCGGACTTCTTTTGCGGAGAGCCGGATGCTCAGGGATATCATGACGCTTCTTGCGCCCTTTAAGCTGACGCCGAAGACAGCGCTGAAGATTTACCAGCATTTCGGGCCAGCCTGTCTGGATCTTTTGAAAAAAAGACCATTCGAGCTGTGCCAGATACCGGGCTTTGGATTCCGCAGGGTGGATGCTATTGTAAGGAAAACAGATAACCGTCCCCGCGACCCCATGCGAATCAGGGGTGCGCTCCACTGCACACTGGACGAGGCAAAGGGAAAGCAGGGGCATTTGTTCCTGGGAAGGGAAGAACTTTGCAAAGCGGCATTTAAGCTGCTGAACGAAAAAATCCCGCTTCCGGAATTGCGTGTACGCCCGGAGGAAGTGGACCGGGAATTGGACGCTATGATTTTAAGCGGCTCTGTGGTTTCCATGAGGGACAGCATCTACCATCCGAATGCGTTTGCGCAGGAAGATGAGACTGCCAGCCGGATCGCAAGGCTGCTGGCGGAGGAAAGACCGCCGATGAAGGATATTTCTGCCGTCATTGAAACAGTCAGGGTGGAGCAGAATCTTCGGACTTCCGGAAAACAGGAATCAGCAGTCCGAACGGCATTTCTTTATAACCTGTCCGTAATCACCGGTTCGCCGGGGACGGGCAAGACGACCGTGCTCAAGATTATCCTGGAAGCTTACCGCAGGATATATCCCGACAGGAAGATCGTCCTTATGGCGCCTACGGGCCGTGCAAGTCGCAGGATGGCGGAAAGCACAGGATTTGACGAGGCATGCACCCTTCACAGCGGGCTTGGCCTTGTCAGTGAAGAGGATGAGGGCAGCCGCAGCAGAAAAAAAGACAGCCTGGATGCGGATTTAGTCATTGTGGACGAGTTTTCCATGGTGGATATGTGGCTTGCAAGCAAGTTCTTTTCCGCATTGAAGAAGGAGGCGAAGATCGTTCTGGTCGGCGACCCGGATCAGCTGCCCAGTGTAGGAGCGGGAAATGTATTTAAGGAACTGATTCAGTGCGGCCTTGTGCCGGTCACGGTGCTGGATGAGATATTCCGCCAGGCAAAGGACAGCCTGATTGCCCATAACGCCCGGTTCATCCATGACGGGAATACCAAGTTGTATTATGGGAATGATTTTCAGTTCCTGCCCTGTGACAGCCAGGCGGATGCGGCAGCGGCCATCATCGAGAGATACTGTCAGGAGATTGAGAGCAACGGGATTGAGCACGTGCAGATCCTCTCACCATTCCGGACAGAAGGGGCGGCATCCTCAGACCATCTGAATGCTGCCATCCGGGAGATTGTGAATCCGTTCCAGTCTGCAGAGGACGAAATCCGTCTCGGGTCAAAGACGTTCCGTCTCGGTGACAGGATCATGCAGACCAAGAACACGGATAAGGTTTCCAACGGCGATCTGGGATTCATCCGTTATATGGAGGATACGCCGGAAGGGAAACGAATCGGCCTGGACTTCGGGGAGAACCGCAGCCTGGAATACAGCCCGGAGGATATGGTGAACCTGGATCTTGCCTATGCGACTACCATCCATAAGGCCATGGGTTCCGAGTACGATATTGTGCTGATGCCGGTGCTGAAAGCACACTACATCATGCTCTATCGGAATCTTCTGTATACCGGAATTACCCGCGCAAAGAAACGGGTAGTGCTGGCAGGCGAAAAAAGCGTGCTGTTCATGGCCATCCATAAGAATGAGATCAGCAAGAGGAATACCCTTTTAGGAGAACGCATCTGCCTATACTACAAGGCTTATGCAAAAAGCGCCGGGCGTACAATGCCGGAGTTCCTGGAAGAAAAACTGAAAGCAGCAGGTTAAAAATGGGATGCAGGTGCAGAAAAAGTACAGGGTATCCCTTATTTATTTCATGAAAGGAGTTTTAAAAATGAATAAGAACGAACAGACAGCAACGATGTATGAGACGATCCCTGCAGTGGCAGAACTGAACAAGGTTCCGGGATTTAACCCGTTGAAACTGCTCCGCCGCATCATCTCCCCGGATAACGGGGAGACAGTACTGCAGCTGGATCTCCCCTATAAAAAGTTATGGTTCCGGCTGGCGAATCCCAGAGGCCGCATCCGGTTAAACGCACTCCGTATCACGGAGCAGATGGCAATCTATGAGGCACAGATTTTTCTGGATCGCACAGACGAGAATCCCATTGGCAGCTTTACTTCCAGCTGCACAAAGGAAGAGGCACCGGGAGGGCAGTATATCCAGGCGGCACAGCAGGCCGCTATGGATGAGGCCCTGTCAGATGCAGGCTTTGGCATCCAGTTTGCCGATGTGAACATGGGCACTGGTGGCAGCCGCTACGGGAGCAGGGTTTCCCTGAGTGGAGGTTCACAGACTCAAAAAACGGAGATTCCGGCCGGTGTTGCTGTGTCTCCTGCACGAACACCGCAGCAGACAACAGCGCCTGCAGGAGGTTCGGTGAGAACTTTCCCGGCTTCCGCAGGAAAAACCGGGACATCACCGCAGAATAAAACGGCACAGGCATCCGGGTTGCCCGTTCAGGGCGAAAAGGTGGCTGTAAACGCCAAAGCGGAGGAGAGGAAACCGATGGATCAAAACCTGGCACAGAATACAGGTACAGAGCCAAAGGCTCCGCTTGAAGTTGTGGCAGAGAGTGGGAATCCGGCCATGAGCATGCCGGCTGGTACGCAGGGCGATTCGGAAAGCCTTCCGGTTAATCCGGGAAGCCATTTGGGGCATCTGCCGGTGCAGTCTGGTGCAGAACAGAAAACGAAGGAACAGTCTTTGGCTTCAACACAAAGACAACCAGGACAGCCTTCTGTAGTATCCATTCAGGCTGGCGGAGATACAAAACCGGCACAGACGGTTCAGGCCCAGGAGACCGTACAGTCTGCCGGAACCGGGGAACTGCCTGTAAAAGCGGCTGAACCGGAATCCCTTCCTGTACAGACAAATGAAGAAACATGCGCAGCGGAAAAAACGGGAAATGTGCTTCCTGTTTCTGAAAAAAAGAATGAGGAAGAAGATACCCAGAAAGCAGTGCAGGGAATGATGGCGCTGCTTGGCGGACATGATGTCTCTGCTGAAACAGTTGCATCCTCTGCCGGAAATGCCGGAAGTGGAGGAAGTGCCAAAAAAGCAGAAGCCAGCGGCCCGGCACCGGAAGTCCAGGGACTGCCTGTTACCGGAGGACTGCCGCAGGAAAAGACAAACGCCAGATACACACCGGATATGCCTGTGGAAGAAATCGTCAAACTGATGACCTTTGAAGAGGCAGGGAAAGTGGTAGTGGATACCGGCGTCTGCAAGGGACAGACCATTGCGGAAGTGGCAGAACGGCGGCCGCCCAGTCTGAAATTCTATCTGTACGGCGGCTACCGTGGGGATAACAATATCCTCCGTGCGGCGGCTCAGATCATGCTGGATTCTCTGGCTGCTAAAAAAGCCGGGTAATGGCACCGCATGGAAACTGCAAAGAGAGCGTAAGGAAGGAGGGCGTATGTGATGGCCTCATTTTCACAGGATTTCCCGTTTGGGATCATGGATGTGGTGGAGCTGCTGCATTTGCGTATCCGGCGCCGGCAGGCGGACAGTGCCTATACGGACTGTCCGTTCTGCGGGGACCGGAGAGGAAAGATGAATGTCAATTTTGCCAAGAATGTGTGGCGGTGCAACTACTGCGGCGAACATGGCGGGATGCTGAACCTGTACGCCAGGATCAACAATACCACCAATTCCGAAGCCTACCGGGAAATCTGTGACGCCCTCCAGGCAGGCGATACTTCCTGGGGATACGGGGGAGCAGAGAGCGCGGATGCTTATGCAGGGGTTCTGGTCAGGGACCCCCATGCAGGCAGACAGCCGGATATGGGAATCCCCCAGGCGGAACGTGCCAGTCCACAGGAGATACACCAGACCTATTCCCTGATGCTTGAAATGCTGTCTTTAAACTCCGCCCACCGGGCACATCTGCGCTCGGAGAAGCGGGGGCTTACGGATGAACAGATCGACAGTCTGGGATTTAAGAGTACGCCGCCCTATTTTCTGTGCCGTTCCCTGACGGAGAGGCTGATAAAGCAGGGCTGCAAGGTGGAAGGGGTTCCGGGGTTTTATCTCCATGAGGGCGGGTACTGGACCGCAAAGTTCAGCAGCCGCACAGCGGGCATCCTGATACCAGCCATCGGCATTGACGGGCTGATCCGGGGGATACAGATCCTACTGGATGTTCCCTTTAAGGACAAGGACGACCCTCCGGAGAAAACCGGGACAAAATATATCTGGCTTTCCTCCTCCACGAAAAATATGGGGGTAACATCCGGGAGCCCGGTGCATTTCATAGGGAACCCCTTTGCCCGGACCATCTATGTCACGGAAGGGATACTGAAAGCGGATATTGCCCATGTGCTGTTAAACCGTTCCTTTGTGGCGGTGGCAGGGGCAAACAACGTGGCACAGCTGGGGCCCCTGTTCGGGCTGCTGGCTAAGAACGGCACGGAACTTATCATCGAGGCCCACGACATGGACAAGTACAGCAATGAGATGATCGCAAAAGGAAGCTCCAAAATCTACCTGCTGGCAAGACAGCAGGGCATGGAGTGCCGGAGGCTGACCTGGAATCCCAATTACAAGGGGATTGACGACTGGCAGCTTGCGCTCCGGAGAGAAAAACAGCAGAAAGAAGGTGGAGACCAGAATTTACAGAAAGGCCGGGCGCTTTTTGGCCAGGAGGGAAAAGAACTGTCAAAAGAGACATTGAGTTTTCCCCACCGCAGATACAGGTTCCGCATTTACCAGCTTTGTTTTGACGCAGGCCAGGAGACCATCCCGTTTGCTTTTAAGGGAATCCGGGATCTGCACAGGGCCGGGTATGAGCAGCCACCGGCTTCGGAATACCGGCTGGTGTGCGATTCGGAGCTTGCCTGCCCGGAAGAATGGAAAGATACGGAAATACTGGAACAGATTTCGGCACATTACGGAAACCAGGTGCCGGAAAGCTACAGAGGACGCCCCCTTGCATCTTCGGATGTGGTGGAGCTGGACGATGGAACAGGCCGCCGCTATTTCTACATAGACGGCAGGACATTTGAACCTGTGCGCTTCTCCCCCTTTCTTGCAAAAAAATGAAAGGATGGAGGCGGACAGCGGCAAAGGCATGGAATGGGATTACCCGCTCCATGCCTTTTTTGACGAAAGGAGAGCAGATATGAGTAGTACATTTGAGGATATGAATATGGAAGTGTGTATGGAAGAAAACCCCTTTGAGGAGGCAGGATTGCCGGCAGGAGATCCGGGAAAGGGAGAAAACGGGCTGCCCGATGGTTTTATGGACAGCATGGATGCGTTTGGGGAGAAGCCCTTTGATTCAGACGGGCAGGGGCCAGACGCAGCTTCTCTTCCGGCCCAGGAGGAAACTGTTTCAGACGGAGCATGGGAGGACGCAGAAGAAAGCGCCGGCCCGGAAAGCGATGGGGCAGAGGAAACCGGGGAACCGGAGGAGGCAGGAGAACCAGCAGAGGCCGGGGAACCGAATGAAGCGGGAGAACCAGAAGCGGTCAGTGAAGCGGAGAAGGAGAGAGAGGAAAGTCTTGATGCGGAAGAGGAAGCAGAGGATAAAAAACGTGCGGAGCATGAGGCGGCAGAGGCCAGACGTAAAGCGGAATGGGAGGCCAGGCAGCAGGCAAAGAAGGACGCCGAACAGGCACAGCTTGCCAGACTGTCTTCCCTGAGTGACGAGGAAGTGACTGCACAGGCCATGAAACGTGTAGGAGCCGATACGGAAAGGCTTACCCGCCGGAATATGAAGGAGTGCGTGTCAGAGTATATCCAGACTTTATGCCTGGAGGACCCGGACTTTTCCAGACTGACCATGCATCCCCGCAAGACCATGATCCACTGCTTTTTCTATATCAACCGGAAAGCCAGGGAGTTTGTGGAGCAGGAGATGAAGGATAACGATATCAAGCCGGAAAACGGCGTTTATGGAAGTGACGTGCCGGATGATCTGTGCTATCAGTGGGCGGAGGAATATTTCCGTGATCCGGACGCAAAGGAAGATCAGGAAAAGGAGGAGAAATTTGTTCCCAGGGCATATAACGGGAAATCCAATGTGAAGTCCAAAAGTACAAAAACTGTAGGAAAGAAAACCGCAGGAAAAGAGAAGAATGGGAAAAAGGAGGAAAAGAAACCGCAGGAAAAAGGAGCAGACGGTGGGCAGTTTGAACAGATGACTCTGGCAGGTCTTGCGGGATAGGGGGAAATGCAGATGAAGATAAAGAAAAGAGAATGCCGGAAATTTGCAGATCCGGGATTGAAAATGAACCAGAATCACGGGCTGCTCCATGCGGAGAAAGTGAAATACATTGTAC
>OFGO01002351.1_pt1 | contig 11031 bp, 8 predicted proteins | sample 1521761 | NCBI WGS metagenome assembly OFGO01 (sample SAMEA3504128, study PRJEB24116) | mouse gut metagenome | biome: mouse gut; feature: mouse-associated habitat; material: faeces | place: Denmark | collected 2011
TCCCCCTGCTGCCGGTGGTCCGCCTCCTCCCGGGTGAGGGCGGGCAGCCGGATACGGACCAGAGTGCCCTCGTCCGGCTCGCTGAATATGGTCAGGCCGTACTCCGGCCCAAAGGTCAGCCGGATGCGTCTGTGGACGTTGCGCAAGCCGATGCCCGACCCGCTGGTACGCACCTCCGGCCGGTCCTCGTCCAGCAGGGCGGCGGCCACCTCGGGCCGCATCCCCAGGCCGTTATCGGCCACGTCAATCACCAGGCTGTCCTCCTCCCGCCAGGCGGTCACCTGGATCAGGCCGTCGTCCTCGGCGCTGGCCATGCCGTGGTAGATGGCATTCTCTAAAATGGGCTGGACAATCAGCTTCAGGGTGTACAGCTCCTCGGTCCCCGGCCGGGCCTCAATCCGGGTGGTAAAGCGGTTTTTAAAGCGAATCTGCTGGATATTCATATAGTGCCGGGCGTGGTCCAGCTCGTCGGACAGGGGGATCACGCTCTTGCCCTTGCTCAGGGAGATGCGGAAAAACCGGGCCAGTGAGGTGACCATCTGAATGGCCTCAGCCCGCTGCTCCGCCTCCACCATCCAGATCACCGAGTCCAGGGTGTTGTAGAGAAAATGGGGGTTGATCTGCGACTGGAGCACCTCCAGCTCTCCCCGGCGCTTCTGGCCCTCCTGGCGGATGATGTCGTCCATCAGGTGCCGCATGGTGGACACCATGGAGCGCACCGACCGGCTCAGGTGCTGTACCTCGTAACAGCCCCCCACCTCGATGTCCACCTCCTGCCCCCCCTCCAGGGCCTTCACCGACTGGTCCAGGCGGCGGATGGGGTCGGCGATGCGGGCGGAGATGCGAAAGTTCAAAAAGGCCATGAGAAAGATGGAGAAGAGAAGCAGTGACAGGCCAAAGAGAAACAGCTGGGGAGAGGCGGGAGCCACCCCCACCAGCTTCCAGCCGGTGTAGCCCACCGTTTTGACGGTGACCTGGCGATGCTGGCCCTGGAAGAGCTCCATATGGCTGCCGTCCCGGTAGCCGGCGGCGGCCCGGTTGTTCTCCTCCAGCAGTCCGGCATAGATGAGCTGCTGCCTGGGGTGGTAGATCAGCTCTCCATCCCCGTCAATGAGGTAGAGATAGCCCCCCTCCCCCAGGGTCACCCCCCGGCACACCTGTTCAATGCCGCTGAAGCTCATGTCCACCAGCACCACGCCCCCCTCGGTGACCCCGTCGCGGGTAAGCTGGACATGGTGGCTGAGGGACACCACCCAGCGGTAGGGGGAATTGGGGTCGTCAAAGATATTCTGGACATGGGGGGTGGAGAAGTGGAGATTTTCCATGCTCCGGCTGGCGGCCTGAAACCAGTCGCTTCCTGCGGGGTCAGCCTGCTCCTTCAGCGAGGCCAGGGGGACGGCGGACACCGGGACGCCCCGGCTGTCAAAGACCGCCAGGGACACCAGATCGTCCCGGTTCTCCTCATACAGCAGGTTCAGCGGCCCGGTGAGGCTGCCCTCCGCCAGGTCCGTGTCCTTGATAACCCGGTAATATACCGTATCGGCGATGCGCATCATCCGCCGCAGGTAGCTGTCCAGGTTCATATTGGCCAGGGCCAGCACCCGCTGGCTGTTCTCGGCCACCATCTGCTCGCTGGCCGAGGAAAACCTCCAGATCAGGCTGACGCCTATCAGCAGGATACCCGCCGCCGCCACAGCGGTGAAGGACAGGGAGAGCACCAGCTGGATGCTCATCTTCCGGTACCGCTCCCTCCACTGGGCGGTCAGACCGCGGAAAAAGGTCATAGCGGCCGCCCCCCTCCGTCCTTCAGCCCCATCCGGTACTTGGAGGGGGAGACGCCAAAGCGCCGTTTAAACACATAGCTGAAATAATTGGGGTCGGAGTATCCCGTCCGCTCGGCGATGCGGTAGGTTTTCTCGTCGGTATCCCGCAGCAGACGCACCGCCTCATCCATGCGCACCTGGGTGACATAGGCGGTAAAGCTCATCCCCACCTCCCGCTTGAACAGGGTGGAGAAGTAGGTGGGGGACAGATGGATGTGGGAGCACAGGGCCTCCACGCTGAGACTCTCGTCGCTGTAGTGGCCGGCAATATACTCCTTGGCCTGTTCCACCAACCGCCATGCGGAGTCGGTACGCTGCCGGCCCAGCAACTCGTGGAGCTTCAGACAGCGCTCCGCCAGCCAGCGGCCCAGCTCCTCCGGGCTGGAGAAGTCAGACAGGGACACCGACCCGGTGAAGTTGGCGCCAAAGACCTCCTCCACCGCCACCCCGCCGGAGCGGGCCAGCCGGACCAGACAGGTGACCACCTCCAGCAGAAACAGGTGGTATCTGGACAGGGACAGCCCCGTCTGCCTCAGCCGCTCCATCAGCGTCCCCACCGCCCGCTCCACCTGGTCCGGCGCGCCCAGCTTGATGGCGGCGGACAGGGCCCGCTGGTCCTCCTCCTCGAAGGAGAGGACGGCGGAGGACTGGGGCTCCAGGTCGCCGATGTAGATGACCCCGTCCTTGTCCAGGTCCTTGTATTCCCCCAGCCCGTCCAGCCTGACGAGGAAGCTCTCCCCTGTGACCAGCTCCCCCTGGGTGTCCACGATCTGGATGCGCAGGTCCTTCTCCACGGAGGTGACCATCATGGACAGCCTGGAGGCATTGTCCCTGGCCGCCTCCAGGATGGGGTTCGACTCCGGGTCGAAGAAGGTGTCGTCCTTCAGGAATGCCGACAGATCGTCCCCGATCTGCCCGTTGACCACGCCGCCCTTTCCCGGGCCCTGCTGCCCCGCGTCCTCCTCCGAGCTTTCCGCCGGAGGCCGCGCAGTCCCCTTCGGTGCCTGGCCGCCCTGATCCCCGTTGGCGTACAGCACCAGGAGGGAGACCAGCAGGATCACCCCCATGGAGGCCAGGATGGCCATTCTGCGTATCTTAGAGTCCATTTGCTACCTCTACCAGATATTCTCCGTAATGGGTCTTCATCAGGGGCTGGGCCAGCGCGAGCAGCTGCTCCTTGTCGATGAAGCCCCTCTTATAGGCGATCTCCTCGATGCAGGAGATGTAGAGGCCCTGCCTCTTCTGGAAAGCCGCCACGAAATCCGCGGCGTCCAGCAGGGAGTCGTGGTTCCCCGTGTCCAGCCAGGCGAAGCCCCGCCCCAGGGTCTCCACCCGCAGCGTCCCCCTGCGCAGGTACTCATTGTTCACGCTGGTGATCTCCAGCTCCCCCCTGGCGGAGGGCTTCACGTTCCTGGCGATTTCTACTACGTCGCCGTCGTAGAAGTACAGGCCCGGGATAATGTAGTTGGATTTGGGGTAGCGGGGCTTCTCCTCGATGGAGATGGCCCTACCCTGCTGGTCAAACTCCACCACACCGAAGGGCCGGGGGTCGTCCACCCGGCAGCCGAACACCGTTCCCCCCCGGTTGTTCTGGGCGGCCCTCCGAAGGGTCTGCTCCAAATCCAGCGCCCAGAAAATGTTGTCCCCCAGCACCAGGCACACGTCGTCCCCGTCCAAAAACGGCCCGCCGATGAGCAACGCGTCGGCAATGCCACGGGCCACTGGCTGGACGGTGTACCGAATGGACATACCCAGCTGAGAACCGTCTCCCAGCAGGGCGGCGAAGGTGTCCTCCTCTCCGGGGGGCACGATGACCAGTACCTCCCGAATGCCCGCCTGGATGAGCACCGAAAGTGGGTAGTAAATCAGCGGCTTGTCGTATACGGGAAGCAGCGGCTTGCAGACAGGCCGGGTCATGGGGTACAGACGGGTGCCACGCCCTGCGGCCAAGATGATGCCCTTCATAAATAACCTCCTGCGCCATAGCGCACACAAGTGGAACATCGACACCCTGATTATACAAAAGCCTCGGCAAAAAGTCAATGAGGCGCAAGCGCCCCTCCCTTGACTTTATGCACGTTCGGTTGTAAAATAAACCAAACTATAAGTAAAGGAAATGATTCCCAATGGCAAAAATCGACATTGTATCCGGATTTTTAGGCGCGGGCAAAACCACTCTCATCAAAAAGCTGCTCTCCCAGGCGTACCAAGATGAAAAGCTGGTCCTCATAGAAAACGAGTTCGGTGAGATCAGCGTGGACGGCGGCTTCCTCAAGGACAGCGGCGTGGAGGTCTCCGAGATGTCCTCGGGCTGCATCTGCTGCTCCCTGGTGGGGGATTTCGGCAGGGCCCTTCAGGAAGTGGAGGAGCGCTTCCACCCCGACCGCATCCTCATCGAGCCCTCCGGCGTGGGCAAGCTGTCCGACGTGGTGGTGGCCGTGCAAAACACCGCTAAAGATAACCCGGCGCTGAAGCTCAACTCCTTTGTCACCGTGGCGGACGCCTCCAAGGTAAAGGTGTATATGAAGAATTTCGGCGAGTTCTACAACAATCAGATTGAGAGCGCCGGCACCATCCTCCTCTCCCGCACTCAAAATCTGACCCAGGACAAGCTGGAGGCGGCGGTGGCGCTGCTGCGGGAAAAGAACCCCACGGCAGCCATCCTCACCACGCCCTGGGACCAGCTGGACGGCAAAACCATCCTGTCCGCCATTGAGAAGACCTCTATGGAGGAGGAGCTGCTCGCCCACATCCGCGCCGAGCATGAGGCGGAGCAGGCCGCTCACGCCCATCATCACCATGAGGAGGAGCACGGGCACCATCATCACCACCACGAGGAGCACGACCATGCGTGCTGCCACGGGGAGCACCACCATGAACACAGCCATCATGAGCACGAGCACGGCGAGCACTGCCACCACGGCCATGCACACGAACACCATCACCACGAACATGACCACGGTGAGGAGTGCGCCTGCGGTTGCCATGACCACGAGCACCATGGCCACCACGCCGACGAGGTGTTCGCCAGCTGGGGCCGGGAGACGGTGAAGCCCTTCGCCCAGGACCAGCTGGAGCACATCCTCACCGAGCTGGATTTGGGCGAGTGCGGCGCCATCCTCCGGGCCAAGGGCATTGTCCCCTCCGAGGGCGGCAGCTGGCTCCACTTCGACTACGTGCCCGAGGAGCATCAGGTGCGCACTGGCCCCGCAGACTATACCGGGCGGCTGTGCGTCATCGGCGCCGACTTGAACGAGGACAAGCTGGCCGCCCTGTTCGGCCTGTAAGAAGGTGCGCCATGGATATCCCTGTCTATCTGTTCGCCGGATTTTTAGACGGCGGAAAAACTACCTTTATCAACGGCATCCTCCGGGACGGCTTCGCCCTGGAAACCCCCACCCTCCTGCTGTGCTGCGAGGAGGGGGCGGAGGAGTACGATCCTTCCCTTCTGCGCAATGTCACCGTGGTGACGGTGGAGGAGGAAGCGGAACTCACCCAGGATTTTCTCAAGCGATGCGAGAAAAAGTACCGGCCCCGGCAGGTTTTGGTGGAGTTCAACGGGATGTGGTCCCTGGGCCGGCTCTACCAGGAGGCGCTGCCCAACAACTGGGTGCTCTATCAGATCATGACCATGGTGGAGGCCGCCACCTTCGACGTGTACGCCAAAAACCTGGGCCAGCTGATGATGGAGAAGATCACCAACGCGGACCTCATTGTGTTCAACCGCTGCGATGAATCTCTGCGCGCCTCCCTGCGCCAGCGCAACCTGCGCATGGTCAACCGCCGAGCCAGCATCTACCTGGAAAATACCGACGGCACCGACGAGGAGTACGCCGACGACAGCGTGTGCCCCTTTGATCTCAGCCAGGACATCATCGAAATTCCCGACGACGACTTCGGCGTGTGGTACGTGGACGTGATGGAGCACCCCGAGCGGTACGAGGGCAAGGCCGTCCGGGCCAAAACGGTGGTGTGCCACCTGCCCCAGTACCCCGGCGAGGTGATTTTAGGCCGGTTTGCCATGACCTGCTGCGAGGCGGACATCACCTTCCTGGGCCTGGTGGCCCGGGGAGTGGGCTTCGATGCCTTTGAAAACCGCTCCTGGGCGGACGTGACGGGCGTGGTCCATTTGAAGCGGCACAAGGCCTATCAGGGGGAGGACGGCCCCGTGCTCCACGTCACCGCCCTGTCCCCCGCCGGCAAGCCGGAGCAGGAGGTGCTCACGTTCTAACGCACCCACCCTCCTTCCGCAGCGCCACCGGTAAACTGCCGGTTGAATGATGTCAAAACAGCCACCATTGAACCCGGCCGCGGAATCTGCTATCATCAACCTATCAAACGTCAAAGGAGAATGGCCCATGACCAAAACAGAACGGCTGGAGACCGAGCGCCGGGTATTCGACATCTACAGCGGCATCCTGTTCAACCACCTGGAGTTTCAGTCCGGCCCCGCCGATCCCCCCGCCTACGCCCTGGACTGCCCGGAGTACGAAACGCTGCGGGAGAAGTACGGCCTGGTCAAGCTGGCCGGGAAGGGCAGCGCCTTCCAGCGGGCCAAGCGGCTGCTGCACCATTTAGCCCCCCGTCTCACCCACTCGTCCTACTATGACAATCACGTCCCCTGCGACGCTCTCTCTCTGCTGGAGTACAGCTATGAGCGGCCCGACCAGGGCATCAACTGCCTGAACAAGTCCAAAATTCTGACCGAGTGCTGTCTGGCCGTGGGGATTTACGCCCGGCGGGTGGGGATCATGCCCTGCTCCCCCTATGACAACGACAACCACGTGGTCACTGAAATCTATGATCCCGACCTGGCCAAGTGGGTCATGCTGGACCCCTCCACCGACGGCTGGTTCGTGGACGAAAACGGCGGCCCCCTCTCCCTGCTGGAGCTTCGGGAGCGCTTCGCCCACCGGCAGTTCGCCACCTTTGTCTCCTCCACCGACCGCAAGGACAATCTGTCCCGGCTGTCGGATAAGAATATGGAGCTGAACACCTATTTCTGCAAGAACCTGTTCTGGCTCTCCGTGGATCGGTACAACGGCTTCGGCGACAGGAAGGAGCGGTTTTTCTTTATCCCCGACGGTTACGACCTGGAGCGCAACCAGATTGCCTCGTTGGAATATCGTCTCAGCGTCCTGCTTGAGCAGGGGCTGTCCCCCGAGGAGGAGCAAACATTCCGGCAGCAGTTCCAGGACGCCCTGGAGAAGCTGCAAACCGCACCCAAAAAATCCTGCCATGACGCAGCCGCGCTGGCCGCCCCGCCGGCGGGCTGCTGAGCGGCAAAACGCCCCCTGTCTTGGGACAAGGGGCGTTTTTTCACATGATTGGCCCCCGCTGCGCATAAAGTGTACAAACGAGCATCGGAGGGGTCGAAATGGAAGGAACAAAAATTATTTACCTGCGCCGAAAGGTGATTGCCGCCGCGGCCTGCGCCCTGGCGGCCGCCATGATGTTCTGGGTTGTCAACAACCCGGCGGTGGTGGGGGCGTCCGCCGCCACCCGGCAGCTGCCCATCTACTGCGTGCAGAAAGACTACAAGGTGCTATCCATCAGCTTTGACGCCGCCTGGGGCAATGAGGACACCCAGCAGCTCATCGACATCTTGAGCAAATATAACGTGAAAGCCACCTTTTTCGTGGTGGGGGAGTGGGTGGACAAATACCCGGAATCTGTGAAGGCGCTGTCCGACGCGGGCCACGAGGTGATGGGCCATTCCAACACCCACGCCCATTTCAACAGCCTGTCTTCCCAAGAGATCGTAGACGACCTCAACGCCTGCAACGATAAAATTGAAGCGGTCACTGGGGTGCGCCCCACCCTGTTCCGCTGTCCCTATGGGGAGTACGACGACCATGTCATCAACGCCGTGCGCTCCCTGGACATCGAGCCTATTCAGTGGGACGTGGACAGCCTGGACTGGAAGGACCTGTCTGCCGCCGACATCACCCAGCGGGTCACCTCCAAGGTACAGCCCGGCTCTATCGTGCTGTTCCACAACGCCGCCAAGCACACCCCCGAGGCCCTGCCCGGCATCATTGAAAAGCTGCTCCAGGATGGGTACGCCTTTGTGCCCATTTCCGAGCTGATCCTGCCGGGCTGCTGCGGCCAGGACTATACCATCGACCACACCGGGCGACAGTGCCCCGGCGGAACCTGAATCCACAGCCGTCCATCCCTCTCCGGGGCGGGCGGCTGTATTTTTCCCTTGAAGCCCCGCCCCGGACGCGCTATAATGGAAGAAACAGCCTGTATTTTTTTGGGGGGAGCGGCTATGACTGTCATCTATGGCGCTGCGGGAACAGACGGCCGGGCGCTGGTCCGGCCGCTGCTGGCCGCGGCGGCGCGAAAGCACTGGGGCTGGCCCGCTCTGCCGCCTGTGGAACGCTCTCCCCGAGGCAAACCCCTGTTCCCCGGCCAACCGGACCGCTGGTTCTCCCTGTCTCACTGCGGGAGGCTGGCGCTCTGCTCCCTGTCGGACAGCCCTGTGGGGGTAGACATTGAACTGGTCCGGCCCCGCCGTCCCGGCCTGCCCGCTTACGCCCTCAGTGGGGACGAGCTGTCCCGCTTTGACGGCAGCTGGGAGGATTTCTACCGCCTGTGGACGCTGAAGGAGAGCTGGTGCAAACGGGAGGACGCCCCCCTGTTCCCACCCCGGAATATCCCTACCCCTCCCCCCTGTCCCCACCAAAGCTATGCTGGAGAGGGCTGGCGGGCGGCGGTGTGCTGTGACGGCCCGCCCCCTCCCGCCATCCTTTGGTTGGAGCTGGAAGCCCTTTCCCTTTCACCACCCCCTGCTCCTACCGCCAACTATACACAGAGAGGATCCCTGCCATGAGGATTTGGAAAATCATCTCCGGCGTTTTATCCATCGCCGCCGGCCTGCTGACCGCGTACCAGTCCTATTTTGTCTCTCCGCCGGACAACGCCCTGCTCCCCGCCGCCGGACTTGCCGCTGCCGCCCTGCTTTTCATTGCCGGCATCATTGCCATCGCCTCCAGCCGGGGAAGCATGGGCGCGGACATTGTCCTCATCTCCCTATACGGGGTTGGCGCACTGGTGGGCTTTACCCTCACCGGCCTGCTGCTTATCTCCCTTTGGTGCCTGCTGTGCGCCGTTCTCGCCCTGGTGAGTTTTCTCCTGCTCTATTTTGAGGATGACGAACCCAGCGCCGGGGCGGCCTCCACCGCTCATCCCCCCGCCGTGCCAACCCTGCGCACCCTTCTCTTTGAACGCAACCAGCACCGGCGGGATGCCGCCGTGGACGCACTGCCCGAGTTCGCCGCCAAAAGCTACCTAAAGCAGCTGCTCACCGCCTTCATCCGCCGGGAGTCCATCACCGCCCTTCCCGAGCCAGAGCCGGAAGCGCCCCCCTCCAGGCAGCTCCGCCCCGGCGCCGTCTTGGCCGTGATCGTTGTTCTTGCCGCCGCTGGAGCTGTGTTCTTCCTATTTGGCCGCGGCTCCCTCACGGACAAGACCAACCCGGGCAGCCCATCCAGCGCCGCCCAGTCGCCCCAGCCATCGCCCAAGTCAGGTGCTCCCACCTCCACTCCCGCCGACCGCTCCGGCGCACTGGGGGATTACTATGTGGAGATTCAGGACGCTTTTCTGACCGAGGACTACCAGGGCCACCCTGCCATCGTCATTACTTATCAGTGGACCAACAACAGCGATCAGACCACAAATGCCATGTCTGTCCTGCTGGAAAATGCCTATCAGAACGGAGTTCAGATGGACGGGGCCATTGTCGTCTCCACTCCCGGCTATCAATCTGGAACCTCCATCCGTAATCTCCGCCCGGGCACCTCCGCCAGCGTCCACCGCGCCTTTTTGCTCTCAGACGCATCGTCCCCCGTGGAATTTGAGGTGTCCGAATTCATCCGCTCCTCCGGCGATGTTCTGTCCGCAGTCTTCGACCCGGCGGAGCTCTCCTCGCCCCAATAGCCAGCGCCAAGGCAGGAACGCAAACCGCGCTCCTGCCTTAAGAATTCCTTAAAAGAAACCTCACCAAATGCTAAAGGCTATCTCACTTGAAACTGAAGATTTGTCCTCTATAATCAGGAGCATAGGATAAGCGCACGTCGCTTTGTCCCGGCGGCGTTTGCCGCACCGTCAAAACGGCAATGCTTTCTGTGCTGATTTGAGGAGGGAGTCTTCATGAACATACTGATTTTAACCGGAAAGTTCGGCATGGGCCACCTGTCCGCCGCCAACGCCCTTCAGGAGCAGTTGCGGCACGACGGCCACCGGGCCGATACCGTGGATTTGTTTGCCTACGCCATGCCTGAGCTGGCCCCCGCCATGTACGGAGCCTTCAACCTGCTGGTCACCTTCGGCGGCGCGTTTTACAACCTCTACCACGTGCTCACCGCCGACAGCTCCGGCGATAACCGGGGGGATGGCCTGCTGCGCGCTCTGGACACTCTGTTGGACGAGTACCAGCCCGACGTGGTGGTGTCCACCCACCCCATCTGTTCTGCCGCCATGTCCCAGTACAAGGAGGAGGGCCCGTCCGATCTCCCCCTGGTCACCTGCGTCACCGACGTCACCTGTCACAGCGAGTGGATCCACCCCGGAACCGACTGCTACCTGGTGGCCAGTGAGACCGTCCGGCAGGGGCTGGCCGCCAAGGGCGTGGCTCCCCACCTTGTGGTGGTATCGGGCATCCCGGTGAGCGGGCGGTTTCAGCCCGCCCAGCGGGACCGCTCCCGCCGGCGGGAGCTGCTCATCATGGGCGGCGGCCTGGGGCTCATGCCCCGGCGTGACTCCTTCTACCAGGCCCTCAACGCCCTGTCCGGCGTGCACACCACCATCCTCACCGGCCGGAACGACAAGCTATTTCAGCGCCTGAACGGCAGATATGAGAACATCGAGGCGGTGCCCTTTACCACCCAGGTAGAGAAGTACATGGCCCGGGCCCACCTGATGCTGTCCAAGCCCGGCGGCATCACCTGCTTTGAGGCCATCGCCGCCCGCCTGCCCATCCTGGCGTGGCAGCCCTTTTTGAAGCAGGAGCAGGAAAACGCCGACTTTTTGGTCCGGTGCGGCATGGCCCGCATCGCCGCCAAGGAGGAGAGCGCCTGCCTTACCGCCATCCGGGAGACCATCTATGACGACCAGGCGCTGGCCGCCATGGAGCAGGCTATGGAAAAAACCTCCGCGGCCCTGGCCCGCGCCGCGGTCTGCGGCGTGGTGGCCGGCCTGGCGG
>OFGO01002355.1_pt1 | contig 11006 bp, 12 predicted proteins | sample 1521761 | NCBI WGS metagenome assembly OFGO01 (sample SAMEA3504128, study PRJEB24116) | mouse gut metagenome | biome: mouse gut; feature: mouse-associated habitat; material: faeces | place: Denmark | collected 2011
CCGGCTCCGCATGGTAGCCAGCAGCTTGTCAAATTCATCTGGCAGGGCGACGTTGGCGAACTCGTCCATGACGAAGTGGACGTGGACGGGCAGACGCCCGCCGTGTACCACATCGGCCTGATAATAAAGCTGTTGAAAAAGCTGGATGAGATTCCTCCGATTCCTGACCGTAGAAATAGTCCGATAAAATGACTTCCGGCATGATGGTGCCTCCTTTTGGGCATTAAAAAAAGCGCGATTCAAAACCGCGCTTTTTTGCATATATTGCTGAAAGATGTTATAATATTATTGAAATATGGTGAATTTGTTGAAATATCTCTATCAAAACTCTTGACAAACTCTCCCCTTCCTATTGATGGATTGTAGACGCTATGATACAATACTTCAAAATATATAACATAATGAGGTGACACAAATGAAAATCGACGGACAATTCGTAATCTACTCCCGAAAATCCAAATTTACAGGGAAAGGAGAAAGTATCGAAAACCAAATCGAAATGTGCAAGCAGTATATCCGTATGCAATTTGGAAATTCCGCCGCCGATGATGCCCTGGTCTATGAAGATGAAGGTTTTTCTGGAGGTTCTCTGGAACGCCCAAAGTTTAAGAAGATGATGGCCGATGCCCAGGAGCATAACTTTCGGGCCATCGTAGTTTACCGCTTGGATCGAATCAGCCGCAACATTGGAGATTTCGCAAAATTGATCGAGCAGTTCAATCAAATGAAAATCGACTTCATCTCCATCAAAGAGCAGTTCGACACGTCCTCCCCCATGGGTCGGGCCATGATGTATATTTCCTCGGTCTTTTCCCAGTTGGAACGGGAAACCATAGCCGAGCGTATCCGGGATAATATGCACGAGTTGTCCAAAACCGGGCGCTGGCTGGGCGGTGTGACCCCTACCGGCTATGCCTCGGAAAGTGTCTCCCACGTAACGATAGATGGCAAAACCCGTAAAGCCTGCAAGCTGAAGCCCATCCCGGAAGAAATCAGCATGATAAAGCTAATCTTTGAAAAGTTTCTGGAAACCAACTCTTTGACCAAAACAGAAACCTTTTTATTGCAAAATGGATTCACAACCAAAAACGGGAAAGACTTTACGCGCTTTGCCCTCAAAAATATTCTCTCCAACCCCGTCTATCTGATTGCGGATGATGCCGCCTATCAATACCTGACGGAAAACAACGTAGACCTGTTTTCCGAGCAAAGCGATTTTGACGGCATTCATGGCATTATGGCCTACAACCGCACTTTACAGCAGCAAGGCAAGGCTAACCAGGTCAAGCCCATGGACGAATGGATCGTATCAGTGGGAAAGCACCCAGGAACTATTGACGGCAAAGCCTGGGTAAAGGTTCAGCGGCTTTTGGAACAAAACAGGTCAAAGAGTTATCGCAAGCCCAGAAGCAATGTTGCCCTGCTCTCCGGCCTCTTGATCTGCGGCAACTGCGGCGACTTTATGCGTCCCAAAGCCTCTCAGAGACTGAACGCCAAAGGGGAAACGATTTACACATATCTATGCTCCATGAAGGAACGGAGCCGGGGCCATGTATGCAATATTAAGAATTGCAGCGGAAATATCATGGATGCGAATGTCATAGAACAGCTAAAATCATTGAGCGAGGATGGCTCTGATTTCCTCCAGCAACTTGAACATAGTAAAAAGGTGCTGACAGGTGACCGTCAGGGTTATGACGAGCAGCTTGCCAAAATTGAAGCTGATATCACCGCCAACGAGGACGAAATCAAAGGGCTGGTATCTACGTTAAGCAAAGCGTCCGGAACCTCCGCAGAAACCTACATTGTAAAACAGATCGATGAACTCCACAATAAAGGGGAAACCTTAAAACGGAACTTGGATGAACTCAAGGAACTGACCGCCAACCATGCCTTGGCCGACATTGAGTATGATTTATTGGCACAGCTCCTTGCCTCCTTCAAAGACAGCGTTGACGGAATGTCGATAGAACAGAAACGCGCAGCTATCCGCAACTTCGTCAAGGAGATTATATGGGACGGGACACAGGCCCACGTCATCCTGTTTGGCTCAGAATATGCGTTTGAGTTTCCGAAAATCCCTGTTGGCATGACGAATACTGTAATATCGTGTAAAAATACCGAAAATTTTGAAAAAACAGCAGAAAGGGGCGATGTAGAGCCGTTAAGAGTGCATAGCAAATGAGATCCTGATGTACTTTCGCAGTCAGAAAAAGCTCCAGGGCGAGGTCTCGCTGTCGGACTCCATTGAAAACGACAAGGAGGGCAATGCCCTGCAGCTGATCGACGTGGTGGGTGTGGACGACACTATGCTGGAGGACCTCCACGACCGCGACAACGCCCTGCGGCTCCACACCTCGCTTCGGGAGTGTCTGTCCAGCCGGGAGGCGGAGATCATCCGCCTGCGCTACGGCCTGGGCGGCACCGTGCCGCTGACCCAGCGGGAAATTGCATCCTCCTTCGGGATCTCCCGGAGCTATGTGTCCCGCATCGAAAAAAAGGCGCTGGAAAAACTGCAGGCAGGGATGGAGGGCTGGTCGCCCTGATCCGATTTTGTAGTATTTTAACAAAGGAAAGGTTTTTGCCCCAAGATATTGGGGCAGTTTTTTCTGCAGTTGAGGTTGACTTCCTTGAACTATTGCACTACTATGATAAAGCAATAAACAACGCCGTGCCTGCCTGAGGCGCGGAAGGAGGAACCGCATGGGACAGACACACAGCGAGCGGGCGGTGCAGCGGCTGCGGGAGCTGTACCGCCGCTATGGATATATTCAGTATAAAATGAGTAAATTTGAGCCTTACGACCTCTATGTCCACAACAAGAGCTTTCTGGTCAGCGAGGACATTCTCACCTTTACCGACGCGGACGGCCGCCTGATGGCGCTGAAGCCGGACGTGACCCTCTCCATTGTGAAAAACGCCAAGGAGGGAGCGGGACTGCAGAAGGTTTACTACAGCGAGAATGTCTACCGCACCTCCCCCATGACCCGGGGGTTCCGGGAGATTATGCAGACGGGGCTGGAGTGCGTGGGAGAGATGGACCTGGTGGCTATGGGCGAGGTGCTGATGCTGGCGGTCAGGAGCCTGGAGCTCATCGGCGGAGACTACCTGCTGGACGTGAGCCACCTGGGCTTTGTGGCCGGGCTGATGGACAGCGGGGACACGCCGGCGGACTGCCGGACCGAGCTTTTGAAGCGGATGGGGGAGAAAAACGTGGCCTCCCTGGGCGGGCTGTGCCGGGAGCTGGGCCTGAACCCGGAGATGGCGGAAGACCTGTGCCGTCTGACCTCCCTCTACGGCCCGCCGGCCGAAGTGCTGCCCCAGCTGGAGGAGATGGTCCGGGGAGAGCGGATGGATTCCGCCCTGGCTGAGCTGCGGGACGTGTGCGCCCTGGTGCCCGAGCGGCATCTGAGGCTGGACTTTTCCGTGGTCAACAATATGGACTACTACAACGGCCTTATTTTCCGGGGCTATCTGCCCGGCCTGCCCAGCGGAGTGCTGTCCGGCGGGCGGTATGACAACCTGCTCCACCAGATGGGCCGGGGGGACGGAGCCGTCGGCTTCGCCGTGTACATGGACCAGCTGGAGCGTCTGGAGCGCCCGGAGGAGACCTTCGACGCGGACGTGCTGCTGCTGTACGACGACGGGACGCCCGCCGGGGCCGTTCTCCGGGAGGCCGAGGACTGCCGCCGGTCGGGCCAGAGCGTCCGGGTGGAGCGCCAGAGGCCGGAGGGGCTGTCCTTCCGGGCGGTGCGGAAGGTGGGGTGAGGGAGCGTGATTAATGTCGCCCTACCCAAGGGACGTCTGGGGGAGAAGGTCTATCAGATTTTGGAGGAGGCCGGTTATCCCTGTCCCGCTATTCTGGAGGAGAACCGGAAGCTGGTCTTTGAGAACGAGGCGGCGGGGGTACGCTACTTCTGGGTCAAGCCCAGCGACGTGGCCATCTATGTGGAGCGGGCCGCCGCCGATGTGGGCATCGCGGGGAAAGATGTCCTGCTGGAGTATCAGCCGGAGATCTACGAGCTGCTGGACCTGGGCATCGGGAAATGCCGGATGTGCGTGGCCGGAAAGAAGGACTTCCGGGACCGGCGGGACCGGACCCTACGGGTGGCCACCAAATTCCCCAAGATCGCCAAGGGCTACTACAGCGCCCGGAGCCGGGACATCGACATCATCAAGCTCCACGGCTCCATTGAGCTGGCTCCGCTGCTGGGGCTGAGTGATGTGATCGTGGACATTGTGGAGACGGGAAAGACCTTGCTGGAGAACGACCTGGAAGTGAAGCATACCATCGTCCCCATCAGCGCCCGACTGATCGCCAACAAGGTGAGCTATAAATTCAAGTACGAGGAGATTACCCGGCTGTGCCGGCAGACGGACGAATGGATCAAAAAGGAGGCGGCGCGATGAGCCGGTATATGAGTTCCCGCTTCGATACCCTGGAGGCCTATGTGCCGGGGGAACAGCCCCAGGATATGCGGTATGTGAAGCTGAACACCAACGAATCCCCCTTCCCGCCCTCCCCGGAGGTGCTTTCGGCGGTGAACGCTGCTGAGACGGGGCGGCTCAACCTCTACCCGGACCCGGAGGGAACCGCTCTGCGCGCCAGATTGGCGGCCATGTACGGCGTGGAGCCGGACAATGTCTTTCTGGCCAACGGTTCCGACGAGCTTCTGTTCTTTGCCTTTATGGCCTTCTGCGACAGCGAGCGCCCTGTGGCCTTTCCCAACATCAGCTACGGCTTTTACCCGGTGTACGCCCAGCTGCTCCAGGCGCCCTACACGGAGATTCCCTTGCGGGAGGGGTTTGTCCTGGACCCGGCGGACTACTGCGGGATCGGGAAGAACATCGTCATCGCCAACCCGAACGCCCCCACGGGCCGGGCCATTTCGGCTGCGGATATTGAGGAGATTGTCCGCGCCAACCCGGACCGGGTGGTCCTCATTGACGAGGCCTACATCGACTTCGGCGGGGAGAGCTGCCTGCCCCTCATTCAAACATACGACAACCTTCTTGTCTGCCAGACCTTCTCCAAGTTCCGCTCCCTGGCCGGGGGCCGGCTGGGCTTTGCCCTGGCCTCCAAGGGGCTGATCGCCGACCTGGAGAAGATCAAATACTCCGTAAATTCCTACAACATCAGCCGGCTGACCACCGCCGCCGCCCTGGCTACCCTGGACAGCAACGACTACTATGTGGAAAACAGCAAAAAAATCCAGGCCAACCGGGCCTATACCACGGCGGAGCTGGAAAAGCTTGGCTTTGAGACCCTGCCCAGCCTGGCCAACTTCATTTTCACCCGCTGTCCCAAGGTGGAGGGCGAAGCCCTCTACCGGGGGCTGAAGGCCCGGGGCGTGCTGGTCCGCCACTGGGACAAGCCGGAGATTGGTGACTGGCTCCGGGTGACCATCGGCGCCCGGGAGCAGATGGACATTTTCCTGGACAAGGTACGGGAAATCGTAAGGGAGGTGGGCTGAGATGCGAACGGCGGAGCTGGAGCGCAAAACGGCGGAGACGGATATTCAGCTCTTTATCGACCTGGATGGCACAGGGGATAGCAGGATTAGGACGGGCTGCGGCTTTCTGGATCACATGCTCACCCTCTTCGCCCGCCACGGGCGCTTTGATTTGAAGGTCTCCTGCAAGGGAGACGCCTGCGTGGACGACCACCACACGGTGGAGGATGTCGGCATCTGCCTGGGAGATGCCTTCGCCAAGGCGCTGGGGGACAAGCGGGGCATTGTCCGGTACGGCTCCTGCACCTTGCCCATGGACGAGGCCCTGATCCTCACCGCCGTGGACATTAGCGGCCGGGGGATGCTGTGTTACGGGCTGGACATCCCCACCCAGAAGGTGGGCCGATTCGACACGGAGCTGACAAAGGAATTTTTCATTGCTTTCGCCCGGCGCTCGGACATGACCGTCCATGTTCGCCAGCTGGCGGGGGAGAACAGCCACCACATCATTGAGGGGGCCTTTAAGAGCCTGGCCCGCTCCCTCCGGACGGCGGTGTCCATCGACGGCCGGTTCGCCCGGGAGATTCCCTCCACCAAGGGGGTGCTGTGATGCTGGCCGTGGTGGACTATGGGGTGGGCAACCTGTTCTCTCTGACCTGTTCCCTCAGAGCCGTCGGCGTGGAGGCGGCGGTCACCGGGGACGAGGCGGTCCTGGCCCGGGCAGACCGGGTGATTCTCCCAGGGGTGGGGGCCTTCGGCGACGCGGCGGACGCCTTGCGCCGCACCGGCCTGGATCAAGCGGTTCTCCGGGAGGCGGAGCGGGGAAAGCCCCTGCTGGGTATCTGCCTGGGGATGCAGCTGCTGCTGGACTACAGTACGGAGTACGGGCGACACCGGGGCCTGGGACTGATTCCCGGGTCGGTGCAGGCCATCCGGCCGGAGGTTCCCCGGTCGTACAAGGTGCCCCACATGGGCTGGAATGCCCTCCGTTTCCCCAAGGACAGGCCGCCCAGCCCCCTGTTCCGGTACATACAGGAGGGGGATTGCGTCTACTTTGTCCACTCCTACGCCGGGACGGACTGTGAGGAGCACACCATCGCCACCGCCGAGTACGGACCGGAGCTGACCGCGGCGGTGGCCAGGGACAGCGTGTACGGGGTCCAGTTCCACCCGGAGAAGAGCGGCCCGGTTGGGCTGAACATATTAAAAGCGTTTTGTGAGCTGTGAATATTATGAAGGAGGAAAAAATTATGTTGATTATTCCTGCTATTGACTTGAAGGACGGAAAAGTAGTGCGCCTGCTGAAGGGTGATTTTAACACGGTGCAGCAGGTGGCCGACGACCCTGTGGCCACCGCCAAAGCTTTCTACGAGGCTGGGGCCCGGTATCTCCACATCGTGGATCTGGACGGATCCAAGGACGGAGTGCGGAAAAACTCCGAGCTGGTCAGGGCCGTGGTCGGCGTGGGCCTGAAAACCGAGCTGGGGGGCGGCATCCGCTCCATGCAGGACCTGGAGGAGGTCTTTGCCCTGGGCATCTGGCGGGCTATCATTGGCTCGGCCGCCGTCAGCGACCCGGACTTTGTGAAAGCGGCCCTGGAGAAGTACGGCCCGGAGCGCGTCGCCGTGGGCGTAGACGCCAAGGACGGCCTGGTGCGCACCGCCGGCTGGGTGAAGGAGAGCGGCGAGAACTATCTGGACTTCGCCAAGAGGATGGAGCAGCTGGGGGTGCGGAACATCATCTTTACCGATATCGACACCGACGGCATGCAGACCGGCCCCTCCTTCGCCCGGCTGCAGTTCCTCCGGGATAAGCTGGACTGTTCCATCATCGCCGCCGGCGGCGTGTCCTGCAACGCGGATATCCAGGCCCTGAAGCGCATGGGGGTGGAGGCCGTCATCGTGGGCAAGTCCTGGTACATGGGGGCGCTGGACCTGAAGCAGGCCATTGAGGAGGGCGGTCCCCAGTGATTGCCAAGCGGATCATCCCCTGTCTGGATGTGAAGGACGGCCGGGTGGTGAAAGGGGTCAACTTTCGGGGGCTGGCCGATGTGGACTCCCCGGTGGAGCTGGCCAAATTCTACAGTGGCTGCGGGGCGGACGAGCTGGTGTTTTACGACATCACCGCCTCCGCCGAGGGGCGGGCCCTGTTTACCGATATCCTCCGCCGGACCGCCGAATGTGTGTTCATCCCCCTCACTGTGGGAGGCGGTATCCGCACCGTGGACGACTTCGACCGGGTGCTCAAGTGCGGCGCGGACAAGGTGAGCGTCAACTCCGGGGCCTTGCGGGACCCATCCCTCATCGCGCAGGCCGCCAGGCGCTACGGCGACCAGTGCGTGGTGCTCAGCGTGGACGCCAGGCGGGCGGACGGGCAGTTCCGGGTCTTTGCCAAGGGGGGCCGGGAGGACACCGGCCTGGACGCCATAGAGTGGATCAAGGCGGGCGTGAAAAACGGGGCGGGGGAGATCGTTCTGAACAGCATCGACACCGACGGGGTGAAGAACGGCTTCGACCTGGAGATGCTCTCTGCCGTCTGTGATGTAGTGGACGTGCCGGTAATCGCCTCGGGCGGGGCGGGGTCCGTCGGCCACTTTGTCACGCTCTTTGAGACCTTGCCCAAGGTGGACGCCGGACTGGCCGCCTCCATCTTCCACTTCGGGGAGGTGTCCATCCCGGAGCTGAAACGGACCCTTGCGGAAAAGGGAATCCCAACCAGGTTATAAAAAGGGGCGGCGTCCTCGCCGCCCCCATTTTAACGGAAAGTGTGATACCATGCTGAAGATCGACCAACTGAAATTTGACGAGAAGGGCCTCATCCCCGCCATCGTGTCGGACGCGGGCAGCGGGAAGGTGCTCACCCTGGCCTACATGAACCGGGAGAGTCTGGAGATCAGTATGAAGGAGGGCCGCACCTGCTTCTGGTCCCGGTCCCGGCGGGAGCTGTGGCGTAAGGGTGAGACCAGCGGCAATGTCCAGCACATTGTGGATATCACCGCCGACTGCGACCGGGACGCCCTGGTGGTCCGGGTGAACAAGGAGGGCCCCGCCTGCCACCTGGGCGCCGACTCCTGCTTCAACGACAGGGTGTTTAAGGGCGAATCGGCGGAGCCTTTCTCCGTCAAGGGCCTGTACGCCCTGTTGGAGGGCCGCAGGGAAAACCTGCCCGAGGGGTCCTACACCACCTACCTGTTCCAAAAGGGGATTGACAAAATCCTCAAAAAGGTGGGAGAGGAGTGTACCGAGGTCATCATCGCGGGCAAAGCCGGTGACAAGCGGGAGACGGTCTACGAGATCGGTGATCTGATGTACCATGTGATGGTACTGATGGTGGAGATGGGTATCTCGGTGGACGATGTGTTGGCGGAGCTGGCTTCCCGCCATGTCATTGACCACAAGGTAAAACAGGAGAAAATGACATGATACAAAACCTCCATGCGCATACCACGTTTTGCGACGGCAAAGACACCCCGGAGGAGCTGGTCCATGAGGCCATCCGGATGGATATGGACTCTCTGGGCTTCTCCAGCCACGCCCCCCTGGCCGGACAGGGGGATTGGAACATGGCTCCGGAGGACGTTCCCCGCTACCGGGCGGAGATATTGAGTCTGCGGGAGCGATACACCGGACGGCTGGAGATTTTCTTAGGCCTGGAACAGGACTATTACTCCCCACCCCCCGGGGACAGGTGGGATTACCTAATCGGTTCGGTCCACTGTGTGGAGAAGGACGGCAGGCTGCTGCCGGTGGACTACCTCCCCGAGGACTTTGTTCGGAGTGTACGCCAATATTACGGCGGCGACTACTACACCTTCGCCGAGGAGTACTACCGGCTGGTGGGCGGTGTGGCGGAGCGGACCGGCTGTCAGATTGTGGGCCACTTCGACCTTATCACCAAGTTCAACGAGGGGGACCGGCTCTTTGACACCAGCCACCCCCGGTATCGAAACGCCGCCCTGGATGCCCTGGACCGGCTGGCCGAAAGGGATGTAATCTTTGAGATCAATACCGGGGCTATGTCCCGGGGGTACCGCTCCGCCCCCTACCCCTCCCCAGCTCTGCTGCGGGCCATGCGGGAGCGGGACCTGCCCCTCTGCATCACCAGCGACTGCCATGACCGCTCCCATCTGCTCTACGCCTTCCCCCAGGCGGCCGGGCTGGCCCGCTCCTGCGGCTACCGGGAGCAGATGGTCCTCACCGGGGAGGGCTTTGCGCCCGCGGCGCTGTGAGCGGTGATTTTCCCCTTTACGCCGGGCGCGCGCTATGGTATAATCCCCCAAACGGCAAAGGAGCTGGTTATCCATGTTAAAGGTCAACGAAAACTTCTTAAAGCTGCCCGGCAGCTACCTCTTCTCCGAGGTGGCCCGGCGCATCCGGGTCTACAGCGAGGCCCACCCCGGGGCGGAGATCATCAAGCTGTCCATCGGCGACGTGACCCGGCCCCTGGTCCCGGCGGTGATCCAGGCCATGCACAGGGCCGTGGACGAGATGGGTACGGCGGAGGGCTTCCACGGCTACGGCCCGGAGCAGGGCTATGAGTTCCTCCGGGAGGCCATCGCCCAGGGGGACTACGCCGCCCGGGGCGTGGAAATGAAGCCTGATGAGATTTTTGTGTCCGACGGGGCCAAGAGCGACTGCGGCAACATCGGCGATATTTTCGGGGTGGACAACGTGGTGGCGGTGTGCGACCCGGTGTACCCGGTCTATGTGGACACCAACGCCATGGCCGGCCGGGCCGGGGAGTACCAGGAGGAGCTGGGCAGGTGGAACCGGCTTGTCTACATGCCCTGCGTGGAGGCCAACAGCTTCTCGCCCGAACCGCCCAAGGAGATTCCCGACATCATCTACCTGTGCTCCCCCAACAACCCCACCGGCGCGGTCATCAGCCGGGAGCGGCTGAAGGCATGGGTGGACTACGCCAACGCCCACGGGGCGGTGATCCTGTACGACTCGGCCTATGAGGCCTTCATCTCCAGCGGTGACGTGCCCCACACCATCTTTGAGATTGAGGGGGCCCGCACCTGCGCCATCGAGTTTCGGTCCTTCTCCAAGACCGCCGGCTTTACCGGCAACCGCTGCGCCTACACCGTGGTGCCCATGGAGCTGGAGCGGGGGGGCGTGAAGCTGAACAGCCTGTGGAACCGCCGCCAGTGCACCAAGTTCAACGGCGTGCCCTATGTGGTTCAGAGAGGGGCGGCCGCCGTCTACACCCCCGAGGGCCGCGCTCAGATCATGGCCAATATCGACTACTACCGGGCCAACGCCCGGGTCATCCGGGAGGGCCTGTCCGCCGCCGGTCTTGTGTGCTTCGGCGGGGTGGACGCACCCTATATCTGGCTGAAAACCCCCGGCGGCGCGGGCTCCTGGGAGTTTTTCGACCAGGTGCTGGACAAAGCCAACGTGGCCACCACCCCCGGCGCCGGCTTCGGCCCCAGCGGGGAGGGCTACATCCGCCTTACCGCCTTTGGAGACGCCCAGGCCACCAAAACTGCCGTGGAGCGGGTGGCGGACATGTTCCGATAAGAGCAATAAAAAACCTCCCGTGCCGGGCACG
>OFGO01002366.1_pt1 | contig 10970 bp, 8 predicted proteins | sample 1521761 | NCBI WGS metagenome assembly OFGO01 (sample SAMEA3504128, study PRJEB24116) | mouse gut metagenome | biome: mouse gut; feature: mouse-associated habitat; material: faeces | place: Denmark | collected 2011
GGTCCAGCTCCAGATCGCCGATGATGTTGCGCAGGGTGGTGGCGGTCAGGTTCTCGATGGCGCTCATGGGGTGCTCTACACCGTAGGTGTAGAGCTTGGGGTCAATGATCTGGAAGTAGATGACCGTGTCGATCTGCATGGTGACGTTGTCCTTGGTGATGACGGGCTGGGGCGCGAAGTCCACCACCTGCTCCTTCAGGCTCACCCGCTTGGCCACCCGATCAATGATGGGCAGCTTGATGTGAGGTCCTACGCCCCAGGTGGTGTTGTAAGCGCCCAGGCGCTCCACCACAAAGGCACGGGACTGCTGGACCACGTGGATGTTGGTCACCAGCAGGATCAGGACGATCACACCGATGGCAATCAGAATGTACGGCATAGCGTTTGCCCTCCTTTGTTTGGATGGACCCATTATACCACACCCGGCTGGGATTTTCCACTGGATTTTATCCTGCCCAGAATTTCCCCAAATAGCTATTGTGCTCCGCTGCCCGCTGTGCTACAATGGAGAAACATGTGCCGGCGGAATTGTCCGCCCCACAGATATACCAGAGAGGGTTGAGGAGGGGCGCTATGAGGGAGCTTCGACTGATCGGCGGCTATGCCAAGAGCCGCTGGCTCCACTACGTGTTGGGAATCCTGTCCCTGGCGGCGGTGGACCAGATGAACGTCTACATCCCCCAGTTCACCGGCCAGATCACCGACGGGCTGAAGGCCGGGACCATCGGGATGGACGGGGTGTGGCGGCTCATCGGGCTGATTGTGCTCATGGGCGGGGCCATGGCCGTGGGCCGCTTCGGGTGGCGCTACTTCATCTTCGGCGCGGCCCTGGACGTGCGCAGGAGGCTCCAGGAGGACCTGTTCGCCCACCTGGAGAAGCTGTCCATGCGCTACTACAACGAGCACAAGACCGGCGATCTCATGGCCCACTTCACCAACGACATGCGCTCCGTGCAGATGCTCATGGGGCCCACGGTGGTCACCGCCTTTGACGCCACGGTGATGCTCATCATGGTGCTGGGGAAGATGATGTTCTATGTGGACATGCGTCTGACCCTGGTGGCGGTGATCCCCCTGCTGCTCATCATGTACGGGGACTACTACTACGGCAAGGTGATGCACCGGAGGTTTTTTGCCAAGCAGCGGGCCTTCTCCGATCTTACGGACCAGGTCCAGGAGGCGGTCAGCGGCATCCGGGTCATCAAGGCCTTTGTCCAGGAGCGCCGGGAGCTGGCGGCCTTTGCCCAGGTCAACCGCCGCACCCAGGACCGGAACATGGACGTGGCCCGCTCACAGGCCCTCTTCATGCCCCTGCTGGATCTGATTATCGGCGTCAGCGGCCTGCTGACCCTCCTCTACGGCGGCTACCTCACCATCGCCGGGGAGATCACCCTGGGCCAGTTCGAGGCCTTCAACCTGTACATCGCCATGCTGGTCTGGCCCATGCTGGCCGCCGGCGAGTGCATCACCTTCATCTCCCAGGGCACGGCCAGCCTCAAGCGGATCCGCACCATCCTGGACGAGCAGCCGGAGATCGTGGACGGGGCGGAGGTAAAGGACGTGGCGGCCCTGGAGGGGGAGATCGACTTTAACGGGCTGACCTTCGCCTACCCGGACCAGGAGGACGTGACGGTGCTGGATTCCATCCGGATCCACGTGGACCAGGGGAGCACCCTGGCCGTCCTGGGCCGCACGGGCAGCGGCAAGAGCACCCTGGCCAATCTGCTGCTGCGGCTGTACGACGCCAAAAGTGACATGATCCGCATCGACGGCCGGCCCATCTGCGAGATTCCCCTGTCCGTGCTCCGGCGGGACATCGCCTACGTGCCCCAGGAGAGCTTCCTGTTCTCCGACACCCTGGAGCGCAACATCGCCTTTGGCGCGGAGTGGAAGAGCCGGGAGGAGATCCAGAGGGCCGCCCGGGACGCCTGCATCCACAGCAATATCATGGACTTCCCCGAGGGGTACGACACCATGGTGGGGGAGCGGGGCGTCACCCTGTCCGGCGGCCAGAAGCAGCGCTCCGCCATCGCCCGGGCCCTTCTGAAGGACGCGCCCATCCTCATCCTGGATGACGCCCTCTCAGCGGTGGACACAGACACGGAGGAGCAGATTCTCAAAAATCTCCGGCGCAGCCGGGCGGGCCGCACCACCATCATCATCGCCCACCGCATCTCCACCATCCAGAGCGCGGACCGCATTCTGGTGCTGGACGAGGGCCGGGCGGCGGAGTACGGCAGCCACGAGGAGCTGATGGCCCTGGGGGGCATCTACCGGAGCATCCACGACAAGCAGCAGCTGGAGAAGCAGCTGCGGGAGGAAGGGGGCGAGGAGGCGTGAAGCTGTTTCTCAAAAAGACAGAGGAGGACGTCCACTACCGTGGCAACGCCGTGGTGCGGATGCTCTCCTACCTGCGGCCCCACATGGCAGCCATGGCGTCTTGTTTGGTTCTGGCGCTGGCTATCACGGCGCTGGAGCTCTACAAGCCCATCCTCACCGGCGACGCCATTGATCTCTTCATCGATGGGGGCTACGCCCCCGGGGAGGCGGTGGAGGAGCGGTTCATGGGCATACTGACCGCAGCGGGGAAGTATGTGGCCGTACTGGCGATCCTGTTTGTGTGCAACCGGGCCCAGTTCCTGCTGCTGCAAAAGACTGGCCAGGAGATCGTCTACACCATGCGCCGGCAGCTCTTTGAGCACATCCAGAGCCTCTCCATGCGCTTTTTTGATCTCACCCCGGTGGGCAAGATCGTCACCCGGGTCACCAACGACGTGGAGGCGGTCCACGAGCTGTACGCCAACATCCTGGCCAAGCTCTTCAAGAATGTGGTGAAGATCATCGGTCTGGCAGCGGTGATGCTGCTGCTGGACGTGCGCATGGCCCTGCTGAGCTTTGTGATGGTGCCGGTGGTGACGGCGCTGACCGTGGTGTTCCGCACCCTCTCCCGCCGGGCCTATCAGGTGAGCAAGACCAAGCTGACGGAGGTGAACACCTTCCTCTCCGAGAACCTATCGGGCATGAAGGTGATCCAGATCTTCAACCGAGAGGAGGCGAAGCTGGACGCCTTCCGGGTCCGCAGTCAGGAGCTCCATCAGGCCTTTCGCCGGGAGATCCTGGTGGGGGCCGTGTTCCGGCCGGTGATCGTCATGTGCTCCGTGGCGGCCATGGCCATTGTCATCGCCGCGGGGAGCCGGGGCGTGCTGGCGGGGACAGTGTCCTTCGGCACCATGTACATCTTCTTACAGTACATCAAGACCTTCTTCGAGCCCATCCAGGATCTGGCGGAGCAGCTCTCCACCCTCCAGTCGGCGGTGGCCTCGGCGGAGAAGATATTCACGCTCCTGGACGAGGAGCCCCAGATCCACGATCCGGCGGAGCCCAGGGGTCCGGCGGAGATCCGGGGGCGGATTGAGTTCAAGAACGTGTGGTTCGCCTACGATGGGGAGAACTATATCCTCCGGGACGTGAGCTTTGTCATCGAGCCGGGGGAGAAGGTGGCCTTCGTGGGGGCCACCGGCGCGGGCAAGAGCTCCATCCTGAACCTGATCGGCCGGTATTACGACGTGCAGCGGGGGGAGATTCTCATCGACGGCGTCAATGTCAAGGACATGACCCGGGACCAGATCCGCTCCTCCATCGGACAGGTGCAGCAGGACGTGTTCCTCTTCACCGGGGATATCAAGAGCAACATCCGCCTGCGCAGCGAGACCATCACCGACGAGGACGTGGTCCGGGCGGCCCGGCAGGTCAACGCCGGCCGCTTCATCGAGAAGCTGCCGGCGGGCTACGACGAGCGGGTTACGGAGCGGGGCTCCACCTTCTCCGCCGGACAGCGGCAGCTCATCAGCTTCGCCCGGACTCTGGCCTTTGACCCGGCCATCCTCATTCTGGACGAGGCTACGGCCAACATCGACACCGAGACGGAGCAGTGGATTCAGGAGGCCCTGGAGACCCTGATGGCCGGACGCACCACCATCATGGTGGCCCACCGGCTCTCCACCATCCAGCACGCGGACAAGATCATCGTCATGCACAAGGGCCGCATCCGGGAGAGCGGCGCTCACCAGGAGCTGCTGGACCAGGACGGCATCTATAAGAAGCTGTACCAATTGCAGATGGCATAGGGAACGGGGGAGGCGGGGAGCCTCCCCCGTCACCTTTTTCACGGCGGCGCATAGGATAAAAACGGACACCCGTCTCTTCCGGCGCGGCGGAGACGGATGCCCACGCGGCGCGGCGGCGCGCCGCGTCACTGTGAGACAAGGGAGGATCTGTCTCTATGCGATACAATCGTTACGAATCCGACCGCTGCTGCGGAAGTCCCTGCTGCGACCCCTGCGATACGGTCTGCTACGTCCCCGGCCCTCCGGGACCCATGGGTCCCCGGGGTCTGCCCGGTCCCGCCGGTCCCATGGGACCTATGGGTCCGATTGGTCCTGTTGGCCCCACCGGGGCAACGGGAGCTACGGGGGCAACCGGCGCGACAGGCGCCACGGGAGCTACCGGCGCAAGGGGCGCCACGGGCGCGACTGGGGCGACAGGTCCCGCTGGTCCTGCCGGTCCGATCGGCCCCACCGGAACGTTTTTAATAGGAAAATGCATAAAACTGCAAAAAATATCGCAATATGACAATAAAATCTATCACATTACATGGAACACCGCCCTATGGAGACTATGGGCGGTGTTTTCATATATAATACTCAACGAGGTCCATATGGCTTCTTCAGGGAGAATGCAGCATCATACCGCATTCTCCCTTTTTCTTATATCCAAAACACAGAGTGGAGAGCGTCCGGGCATACGGCGTATTTACACCGGCCATTGTCCGCCCCCAGGAATGAGGATCGTGTCTGGCCACTGGCGCAAACATGCCAGCAAGTTGGTAGATGAGGGAACACTGGCCCTGACTACAGCGGTAAAGCTGTCCTACCTGATGCCGGACGAACAAATACGAGTGGACGAGGCGATGGTGCGGGAGAAGGCCGTACCATCCATCTCCCGGGCCCAGCAAATGAGTATGAGGAATGCGGTTGCTGCCCCCAACAAGCAAATTGCAGATGCATTAACATCCGCCCTGCTTACTACGTTTTCTCAGGCCCCGCCTCCCAACTCCGGCTATCCTTTAACCGTACCAAGGAAAGAGACACACCGAGAAGAATTTTACATAAAATCCTCAATCAAGTAAAATGGGACATACCATTTTACTTGATTGGAGGCAGCTTACACAATGGACAGTCACACCCTGACAGGCGGACAACTCATCTCATTCAAGCATCAGTTAAGGTCAGAAGAACGCGAACAGAGTACGATAGAAAAATACATACGTGAAGTGCGATTCTTCACGCACTGGTTGGCGGGGAGGCCGATAACAGCAGAGATGGTGGCTAATTGGAAAAATTATTTACGAGATGAAGGTTATAAGCCGGAAACCATCAATTCCAAGCTCTCCGCACTGAATAAGTTTTTCAAGAGTGTGGGGCGGCAGGAGTTGCGGATAAAGTACCTAAAAATTCAGAGAAAGCTATTTCGCGATACAGAGAAAGAACTGACCAAAGAGGAATATCTTCGCCTATTGGAGACAGCTAATCACTTAGGTAGGACAAGGCTTGCTTTACTCATCGAAACCATCTGCGCCACGGGTATCCGCGTATCGGAGGTGAGATATATAACAGCAGAGGCGGTCCGTGCAGGTCGTGCAGATATTGCATTGAAAGGAAAAATCCGTACCGTCCTTCTGCCTGGCAAGCTGTGCCGTAAGCTGCAAAAATATGCGAAAAAGGAAAAAATCACTTCCGGCGAGCTCTTTCTCACCAGAAGCGGCAAAGGCATCTCCCGCCGTCAAATCTGGGCAGAGATGAAGGCGCTATGCAAAAAAGCCAACGTGGTTCCCTCGAAAGTATTTCCCCACAACCTGCGGCATCTGTTTGCTAGAACTTTCTACCGGGTCTGTCGAGATGTGGCGAAGTTGGCGGATGTACTGGGCCATTCCAGTATCGAGACTACCCGTATCTACCTCATCTCCACTGGCGTGGAGCACGCTCGTCAGTTAGAGAGATTGGGACTTATTTCTTAACCCCCAAAATAGACAAAATTAATAAGTTGCCTCAAAAGGTAATAAAAACAGATCCTCAGTTATGATGAACTTTGAGGACTGTAGGTATCCTATCACAAAAGATAGGGGAATGCAAGCCCATTTCCCTGTTTTTTCGCGTAACAAATCCTGCCGGTCAACAATACTGGATGACCGGCTTATATTTCTATGCCTTTTTCTACCCCCGCGCATTTTGCGCGGGGATTTTGCGGCCTGTAGCCCCCAAAAATCCATGAAGAAACAGGGCGGTCTATTAAGTCTGTGATGAACCAAGAGGGAGGTATCTATGCCGCAAACGAGACAGCACATTCAGAGGGGCTACAGCCAGCAACGGCATCGGCATAGCCAAGTGCCGGATGCGGGCGTACGTTTGACCCGAGATGGCATAGAGCGGTTTATGACTGTCTGCCAGAACGAAGGACGTGTGGAGGGCACATTAAAATGGTATCGCCGGGGCTTGAACCGCCTCTATGATGCCCTCCCGGAGGACAAAATCATCTGCCACGGTACCCTGGAGCGCTGGCGTGAGCATTTGGTGAAGGCGGGCTACGCCCCCAGTACCATCAACAGCTACCTCTCAGTGAACAACGCCTATCTGGACTTTGTCGGCCACCGGGAGTACCAGCTGGCTAATCAGTTGAAGCTGGAGACGGAGCTCCAGCCGGAGCTGACCCGGACGGAGTATCTGCGGTTGCTGCAAACGGCCCGTGCGTTAGGCCGGGAGAAGGCGTATCTGCTGGTAAAACTGTTCGGCACCACTGGCCTGACGGTGCAGGAATTAGAGAAGGTAACAGTGGAGTCGGTGAGAGCGGGTAAGCTGACGGTCACCGCCAGTCGCAACAAACAGGTGCTTCGCATTCCAGAAGGCCTGCAAAGGGAGCTTCTGGACTACGCAAAGCGAAACGGTTACATTACCGGGCCCATCTTCCTGACCAAGGACGGCACGCCTATGAGCCGCACCTACGTGAGCACCATCATCCGTCAGCTGTGTACAGCGGCGAAGGTGCCGGAGGAGAAGGGGAACCCCCGCTGTTTGAAGCGGCTGTACCAGAGTACCCGGGCGGGTATTGAGGAGAACATCGCCCTGCTGGTGGAGCAGGCCCATAGCCGCCTGCTGGAGCAGGAGCAGTTGGAGATCGGTTGGGATGAAAGATAGTGAAAGTTGTTATCAATGCCCTGCAATACAAGCAGAACAACTCTGGGATCGGCATTCTGCTCCGCGACCTTTTCGGCCCCTATACCTGGGTTACACGGAGACAATGCCAAGTTGTTTTACCGCATGACAGTCCGGACTTCCCCGCATCTCCAGCGGCGGAAGTCATTCGTGTACCATGGTCCCATGGACAGTATCTGCGGAGGATATTCTTTCAAACCGTTCAGTTGGGCAGAAAGTATTGTAAAAATGCGATTCTCCTGACCACAGATTCCAAAGTGCCCTTCTTTCTGCCCAAAAGCTGCTTTCTTGTTCCTCTCGTAACAGACCTGGCGGTCTACCGGCTGAGAGAAACCTATCAGCTGTCCCGCGTGGTGTGGTGGCGGCTGCAATACCGGTATGTGTGCCGTCGGGCGAAGTTGTTCCTGGCTATTTCTGAGTTCACCAAAGAGGAAATGACAGAAATTCTGCATATTCCACCAGAAAAAATCAAGGTGGTTCCCTGTGCCTGTTCCCCGGAAATGCAGCCAATCATGGACGTGGCACGCTTGGCAAATCTTCGGGAGAAATATCATCTACCGGAGCATTTGGTGCTGTTTGTCGGCAACTTCAATCCCCGCAAAAATCTGGAGCGGCTCATCAGGGCTTTCGACAGAGCAAAAGAAGAAGGCATTCCCCATCAGCTGGTCATCGCCGGGGAGCAGGGGTGGAAGTTTGATAGAGACAGGGCATTACAGGGGACAAAACACAGCAAGGATATCCGTTTCATCGGCTATGTGCCGGATGAAGATATGCCCGCGCTGTACTCCGCCGCGGACCTATTTGTGTTTCCGTCTCTCTATGAGGGGTTCGGCATTCCCGTTCTCGAGGCGCAGGCTTGCGGCACGCCGGTGCTGACCAGCAATAGCAGCGCATTGCCGGAGGTGGGAGGCGAGGGGGCCGTTTTTGTCGATCCCTATGATACAGATGATATCAGCGGTGGAATGCTGCGTGTTCTGCAAAGTCCAGGACTGGCTGCACACCTGACTAAAAAAGGCTTGCAAAATGTATGGCGCTTCTCCTGGGCGGCTTCGGCGCGGCGGCTGGACGAGATGGTGGAGAGTCTATGAAAGTTGCATTGGAGCTACAGCCCTGCTGTGGGAAGCGGTCCGGTATCGGACATTACACCTATGAGTTGGCCCGGCATCTGAAAAGCCAGAATGGCGTTGAATTTTGCGGCAATCTGTTCAACTTTTTAGGGAGAAACGATAATACGGCTGCCTTGCGCGGCATTACGATACCAATACAGGAAAACCGCCTTTTCCCCTACGGGATATACCGGCGAATCTGGAATATTGTACCCATTGCGTATAGTGATTTGTACCGCAACGGTGCGGATGCAACCATATTCTTCAACTATATTGTTCCGCCCCATATAAAGGGCCATGTGCTGACATTCATTCACGATCTGACTTATCTGCGGTTTCCGGAGACGATGGATAAGAAAAATCTGCGGAGAATCGAGAAGGGCATCCAATACAGCATAGAGCGCAGCAGCCGCATTCTGACTATTTCGGCCTTTTCCAAAGGGGAGATTGCAGAGCTGCTGGGGGTTCCGTCAGAGAAAATCTCTGAGGTATACCCCGCGCCGTCCCTACAGTTGGAGATAGCGGATTTCGGGGCGTGCTGTCAGAAATGGGGGATTCACAGGCCGTATCTGCTGTATGTGGGCACGATTGAGCCGCGGAAGAACCTGACCCGCCTACTGCGGGCATTTGGGCTGTTAAAAGAGCAGTACCACCTCCCCCATCAGCTGGTGCTGGCTGGCGGTCGTGGGTGGAGGGATAAGGAGATATTCCGGACTGCCGGGGAAATCAGCTGCAAGGAAGACGTGATTTTTACTGGCTATGTGTCCGCTTGGGAGAAAAACGCGCTCTATCAAAACGCCGGCGTATTCGTCTTTCCGTCCCTGTATGAGGGGTTCGGCATTCCGCCCCTGGAGGCGATGACCTTTGGCTGCCCGGTGGTGTGCGCCAACGCGGCGTCGCTGCCGGAGGTGGCGGGGGACGCCGCAGAGCTGGTGGACCCGCTGGAGGAGGAGAGCATCGCGGAGGGGATATGGCGTGTGCTGTCCGATGCGGCGTATGCCCAAGAGCTAAGGGAAAAAGGATACTTACAGGCAAAAAAATACACCTGGGAGGCCTCTGCAAAGCGCCTGACGGAGCTTTGCAGAGAGATTGGAAGATAGAAAGAGGAGCGGAGATGCAAAAGACAGCATTGATTATGGCCGGAGGCCGCGGGGAGCGGTTCTGGCCCCGGAGCCGGCAGAACATGCCCAAGCAGTTTCTGTCCCTGACGGATGACGGGAAGACGATGATCCAGCTGACGGTGGAGCGGATCCTGCCGCTGGTGGCTATGGAGGACATCTTCATCGTCACCAACCGCAGCTACAAGGATCTGGTGCGCTCCCAGCTGCCGGAGCTGCCGGAGGAGAACATCCTCTGCGAGCCGGTGGGGAAGAACACCGCGCCCTGCATCGGCCTAGGTGCGGTACATATGGCGAAGCGGTACGGGGACGCGGTGATGATGGTGCTGCCATCGGACCACCTTATTAAATACACATCTCTTTTCCTGAACACCCTCTCGGACGCCTGCGAGGTGGCGGAGCAGGGGGAGAACCTGGTGACCCTGGGCATCGCGCCGGACAGTCCGGAGACGGGTTACGGGTACATCAAGTTCCAGCCGGAGACTACGCTGGGCCGGGCGTTTTCTGTGGAGAAATTCGTGGAGAAGCCGGACCTGGAGACGGCGAAGGCATATCTGGCCTCGGAGCAGTACCTGTGGAACAGCGGCATGTTCATCTGGAAAACCTCCACCATCCTGAAGAATCTGGAGGCCTATCTGCCGGAGACTTATCAAGGCCTGTGCAAGATCGGGGAGGCCATTGGCACGGACATGGAGGAGCAGGCGCTGGAGCGGGCGTTCCAGGCGTTTAAGGCGGAGTCCATCGACTACGGGGTGATGGAGAAGGCGAAGAATATCTACATCCTCAGCGGATCCTTTGGCTGGGACGACGTGGGCTCCTGGCTGGCGGTGAGCCGGATCAAGCGCAGCAACGAGCTGGGCAATGTGGTGAACGGCAACGTGGTGACAGTGGATACCCGGAACACCACCATTCAGGGCGGCGGGAAGCTGATTGCCGCCGTGGGTCTGGAGGACATGATTGTGGTGGACTCGGAGGACGCCCTGCTCATCTGCGAGAAGGACCATGCCGGGGATATCAAAAAGGTCCTGGAGAACCTCAAAATCTGCAACAGGACAGAGTACTTATAAGCTTGCAACTAGGAGAAAAAGCAATGTGCAGTAATGGTAGAAAATGGAGCCTATTGAACCAGAATAAATGGGTGTTTGACCATATTGTTTCTCTGGGTGGTTCTTGTCAAGTTGCATATCAATTAGATCGGCTAAAGCTCCGCTTTGAGGCATTTCCGTTTGACTGGCTTTTCAGTACAAACATAGAAAAAGTTATAGATGCACTTGAAAATAATTTTCAAGATTGGATGTTGGAAGAAAATTTGATCGAGAGTGAGTTTACACAAACAGAACATAGACGAGTCGTGGATACCAAATATGATACAGTAATTCAGCATGCCTTTCCACAAAATATATCTTTGAGAAAAGCCTACCCAGATGTCAGCGAAATCATGCACAGGAGAGTTGACCGGTTGCTAGATTTGCGGGGGG
>OFGO01002368.1_pt1 | contig 10964 bp, 7 predicted proteins | sample 1521761 | NCBI WGS metagenome assembly OFGO01 (sample SAMEA3504128, study PRJEB24116) | mouse gut metagenome | biome: mouse gut; feature: mouse-associated habitat; material: faeces | place: Denmark | collected 2011
TTGGAGCCAACCTGGGCAGCATAAGACATGTCAAATAATAATATAAATTTTAAAAGATTTTTCATCACATTTTCTTCAACAAAGACAAATTTTATCTTATATTATCTACTTTGGACATACATAAATATCTTCAGAAGCAAACACTGGCACAACAGTATAGCTTACATTACCAGCAAGTTTTACCTGCCTGCATACCAGCTTATAATCATCATAAGAAAGCATACCTTTACCTAAAAATGATTTAGACTGCAGCTTCATTATAACTGCCTTTTCATTACCCATAACTTTTACAGCATTTTCTGCAATACTGCCAATAAATGCGGCAGTCTCTACCCTGCCTAGTTTCTGCTCACTGCTTATTTGTTCAAAATAGCCCATAACTGCAAAATAATCTGCACCTGCTGATTTTAAGGTAGATAGTTTCTGAGAATACCATGCCATAGCAGCCGCCTCATCTACTGGTGTTTCATAATATACATTTGCTGCAAACTTTATTTTAGGATTTACTGTTTTTGCTTTCTCTTTTAACTCTTTAAATAATAAGGCAAGCTGACTGCTTTTCCATTCCGCCCACACATAAAACTCATCTTTATATTCTGAAAAAACTTTCCTGCCATTATATTCCTTTATGCTTTTAAAAAAATTTTCCTTTTTAACATCTATCCCAGTTTCTTCTTTAAAAAGTGCAGCCGCATATTTATCACTGCCTTCTGTATATTTTATTATAAAATCATCCTGAAAAAGTATTCCGTCTATTTCATATTTTGCTAAATCTTCAAACAGGTTAAGCAGAGTATCCCGCACATCTTTCTTAAATATATTTGCACCATAGCCTGTAACATCTTTGCCCTCTGCACTTAAACTCATACTCATATTCTCTGCTGTTTTTAAAAAGGACAGTGAACGGGTTGCCATCCATGCATAAAGTTTAATATTATTTTTATGGGCATAATCTACCATATCTTTTAATAGATTATTGACTGTGCAGGCATACTTTGTTTCAAAATATACACCACTTTCACATGTTACAGGCATATTCAAATGGCTTCTGTCTTTGCTGTTATGAAATACTCTAAAAAAAACAGTATTAATGCCTTTTGACTTTGCTTCCTTAAAAAATAAGTCAATATTGTCTTTGTATTTTTCATCAAGAACAAATACCTGTGCTCCATTGATTAAATATATACTTTCACTGGAAAGGACAGTTTCACTATAAGCTGAACTAAAAGACAAAAATATAAATATTAATACTGCAAATTTCTTCATATATTTAGTTATTTTTAGTAACAATTGGTTTTATTTTAAATTCAGATGCTACTTTATTTGCTTTCTGCTGTGCCTGTTCCTTTGTAGCACTTACACCAAGACGAACTCTATACCATGTTTTGCCATCTATACTTACCTGTTTTATAAATACATCTGGGTATTTACTTCTATATTTTGCTGCCTCTTTTTCTGCAGCATCTCTTGACTGCACTGCCACAAGCTGCACTACGAAAGCTCCAGTCTGTGCAGGTGGTGCAGTTTTAACTGTTTCTTTGACAGGTGCAGGTTTTGTTTCCTGCTTTGGTTTTGCCTGCTCTGCCTGATTTGTATTTTCTTTTGGTTTTACAGTTTCTTTTGGTTTAGCGGTTTCCTGCACTTGTTTATTTTCCTGCGGTTTTACCTGCTTAGAAGCAGGCTCCACTGGCTTTTCTTCCTGTAATACTGGTGCTGGAATAGGTGATATATTATCCTGATATAACACTGCTGTTTCTGTATTATTCTGTTTTGGCGGTGTAACTGTTGTGCGGATATTATTTTCATCAGGCATAACTTCATCAGCAGTTTCCCCCATAGATGTAAAAGTTAAAGTATCACCTTCCTGCGGATTAGTTGTTACTTCCTTTGGTCTTTCATTAGCAGCAATCTCAGGCTCTGGACTGCTGGAAAATACTTTCCCTGTTAAATATGCTATGCCATATATTGTAATGCCAAAGCATATAAGCACTACAAATATAATTAAAATCATATCCCTGAATGAATTTTTATTTTCTTCTGTCATAATACACCTACATTTTTTCAGGTGCAGAAACACCTAATATTTCAAGCCCTGTTTTAATAGTCACAGCAACAGCTTCACATAATGAAAGTCTGCCTGTTGTAAGATCTTTATCTTCAAGATTTAATATTTTATTACTGTAATAATATGAATGAAATGCTGCTGCAAGCTCCTGTAAATGATAAGCAACTCTGTGTGGCTCTAAATGGACTGCTGCAAGCTCAATAACATATTTTAACCTTATCATATTTTTTATAAGCTGTATTTCTTCAATGCCAAGAGCTTTCTCTAACCCTGCTCCCCTTTCATATTTTATGCCTTTATCTTCTGCATTTGCAATTAAACTGTGCACCCTTGCATGTGCATACTGAATATAATATACTGGGTTGTCATTTGATTTTGATTTCGCTAAATCTATATCAAAATCAAACTGAGCGTCATGACTTCTCATATTATAAAAAAATCTTGCTGCATCAATTCCTACTTCATCTATAAGATATGAAAGTGGAATAAAATCGCCACTTCTTGTAGACATACTGATTTTTTCACCATTCTGTATTAAATTAACCATTTGGATTAATGAAACTTTAAATGTAGATACATCATGGTCTAAACACTCTAATGCACTCTGCATTCTTTTAATATAGCCGTGGTGGTCTGCTCCCCATATATCTACTAAATATTCATATCCTCTGTCATATTTATTCTGATGATATGCAATATCTGGTGTAAAATAAGTATATTCTCCAGTAGATTTTCTTAACACTCTGTCTTTATCATCACCCATACTGGAAGTATTAAGCCATAATGCTCCATCCTGCTCAAAAGTTTTACCAGATTTACTTAATTTTTCAAGTGCTTTATCTATTAAACCCTGTTTATAAAGGCTTTTTTCACTGAAATAATTGTGAAACTCTACTCTAAAATCTTTTAAATCATCATCTATATTTTTCTGAATAGTTTCCACAGCTGTTTCAAGACATAACTCTAATGCTTCTTTTTTATCAATATCTAATATATCTTTTCTTTGCCTTAAAAGAGCTGCTGATATATCTTTTATATAATCTCCATGATAGCCTGTTTCTGGAAATGGTGCTTCTTCTGCTCTGCCTAGCAGCTCCGCATATCTGGAATATACACTTAATGCCAGATTATTCATCTGGTTGCCTGCATCATTAACATAATATTCTCTTGTTACATCGTAGCCAGACATGGAAAGCACTCTTGCAACAGAATCACCATAAGCTGCCCCTCTGCCATGACCAATATGCAAAGGACCAGTTGGGTTTGCACTAACAAACTCTACCATTGCTTTTTTATTTCTGCCTGTATTATTATGAAAATATTTTTTATTGTTAATAATATCCATAACAGTTTCAGCAAAAAAGCATTTTGAAGTTTTTATATTTATAAATCCGGGACCTGCAATTTCCACAGACACCTGCCCATTCATTTTTTCAACTAATGCACTGCATATTTCTTCTGCTATCATTTTTGGGTTTTTCTTTAAAAAACGCACAAGCTGCATAGCAGCATTACATGCAAAATCGCCATGTTCTTCTTTTTCTGGTATAACAAGTGTAAAAGAAACTTCTTCTGATACACCTGCTTTATTCAGCATATCTTTTACTATTTCATCAATGATTAATGTAAGTTTTTCTTTCAAGTATATACTCCTTAAAATAAATTAAAACGGGGGATAAATCTAGTATATAAAAAAGATACTGGACTTACCCAAAAATTTTATATTATAAGTCATTTTGAGCCTGATTTTTTACAGGCAAAAAATCTAAATTATATATATTACAGTAATGCATAATATATTACAGTAATGCATAATATATTAAATCATCTGCTTTTTATATACTTCGCCCTATAACTCTCACTATGACAAGTCAAGAAGCAGGATGCTTCGTCTGAAAGTGAGCGATAGACGAACTTGTTTCGGCAGAGCGTGTTTTAAAAAATACAAGGATGTATTTTTTAATATAAATTTATTAAGATACTTCGCCTTGCAGACTCAGTATGACATACAGTAGTTTTCATGCTGTAAGTCCATTATATTTCAAGCTCTGCATAATATGCAGCTGTCGCTTATATTCGCACTTTTTTATTATTATTTTAAATATTCTTCTACATCAATGCCAGCGTCGCGGTATTCATTTAATTTGTTTCTTAAAGTTCTAACAGTTATACCCAATATTTCAGCTGCTTTTGTTCTGTTGCCTGATACATCCTGCAAAGTTTTAAGTATTAATTCCTGCTCCACATCTGCAATAGTTCTGCCTACTGCATTATCAACTTTATGTTCTTCTGCACTATATTTTGCTTCCTTTGCATCTTTTTCTGCCTTTTCTTCTTTTATAATATCTTTTATATCTTCCTTAGGGTTTGATTTAAAGCCAGCTATTGTTATACCATGCAGAAATAAATCTTTTGATGTAATTTCAGTAGTTTTTGAAAGAACAACTGCTCTTTCAATAGTATGTTCAAGCTCCCTTACATTGCCGGGCCATTCATAGCTTTGCAGTGTTTTTAAAGCATCATCTGAAAGCGGTTTCACTGGTTTTTTATTAATTTCTGAATATTTTTTTATAAAAAATAAAGATAAATCTGCCACATCTTCTTTTCTGTCTCTTAATGGCGGAAGCTCCATACTGATAACATTAAGCCTGTAATATAAATCTTCCCTGAAAGAGCCTTCTTCACTCATTACTTTTAAGTTTCTATTAGTTGTAGCAAGCACCCTTGTATTTATTTTAGAAGGCTTTAATGCACCAAGCCTTTCCACTTCCCTTTCCTGCAGCACTCTTAAAAGTTTTGCCTGTAAATGCAAAGGAATTTCACCAATTTCATCAAGCAGGATTGTGCCGCCGTCTGCTGCTTCAAATTTACCTATTTTTTTATTAACTGCACCTGTGAATGCTCCTTTTTCATAACCAAAAAGTTCACTTTCTATTAAGTTTTCTGGTATTGCAGCACAGTTTACTGCTACAAATGGACCTTTTGCATGGCCTGAATTTTCATGAATAAATCTTGCAAGTACTTCTTTACCTGTTCCTGATTCACCAGTGATTAATACTGTTGCTTCGCTTTCTGCCACATCTTTTGCCAGCGAAAAAATATGCTCCATATAAGCACTTTTATAAACAGTGCCTTTTTTACTGTTATCTTCCAAAGGCACATTTCCTGCTGCACTGCTCTGGCTTCCTGCAAGCTCAAATGTTCTTCTTATTAATTCTTCTATCACTTCTGGTGAAAATGGCTTTAAAATATAGTCATAAGCACCTATTTTTAATGCTTCTACTGCACCTGTAACAGAGCCGTAAGCTGTTACGAAACAGACTGGTGTTTTTATGCCTGTTGCCTTTAACATTTCAAACATAGAAAGACCGTCAATTTCAGGCATACGCATATCGCTTATGATTAAATCATATACTTTCTTCGTTGCTTTTTCAAACCCAATACGGCCATTTTCCGCTGTATCAACTGATACTCCAAGCCTTAATACAGTTTCTTTCATAGCTTCCCGCATATTGTCATCATCATCAACTATTAAAATATTCTTATCAATCATTATTTTCTCCACCAGATACCGCATATTCAGCAGACGGCAGTATTACTGTAAACATTGTATAATCTTTACCATTGCTTTCTGCTGTAATGTCTCCTCCATGCACTTTTATAATTTTATATGATATAGAAAGACCTAAACCAGTGCCTTTTGCTTTTGTTGTTTGAAAGGGCATAAAAAGACGGGAAAGCATATCTTCATCTATTCCACAGCCATTATCTCTAATATGCAAAACAGTTTCCTTTTCTGTCATTTCAGATGTAACAATTATTTCTCCACCTGTGCTGACAGCATCTACTGCATTGCCTATTAAGTTCATTATAACCTGCTTATACATATCTTCATCGCAAAAAACAATGTGTTCTTCATCAAGTTTATTAACAACTCTGACTTTCTTGTCTCTTATTATATGCTGCAGATAAAGCACTACCTCATCAACAATATCTACAAGCACATGCTTAGATGGATTTATTTTAATTTCTTTTGCAAAAAGCAGAGTGTTGCTTATCACAGCATTAATAGTGCGGACACCTTTTATTATGGAAGTTGTAAGCCGTTTTTTATCAGGATACTGCTCTAAATCTCTTGCTAAAAGTGATGCATAAAGCTCAATAGAGCCAAGCGGATTTCTAACTTCATGGGCAATATTTGCTGCCATTTCACCCATGATGCGAAGCCGCTCATTTCTCTGCTTTTCCTGCTCAAACTTTTTAAGCCTTGTAATATCATCCATTACATATACAAAGCCTTCAGAATCTTCTGATTTTAATGCACTGACACTGAGCCTGAAATATCTTCTGCCCTCATCATCATAGTCATGGACACCAGTTGTATGAAATGAGCTTAATATACTAAAAACTTTATCATAACCAAGCTCTTCTATTAACTCTTTTGCCCGTCTGTTTTTTAAAAACACGCCGTTTTTATTATCCTGAGCAATAATAGCAGAGTTTGTATTATCAAGCACAGAATCTAAAAGACCTTGTGTATGCTCTAATTTTTTCTGCAAAAGAGCATAAGATTCTTTTAAGCTTTCTGTTGTTCTATTTACAGCATCAACAACTTCTTTTAACAGCTGGACATCAATATTTTGTATGTCTGACAATTTATCACCTTACCACACATTATTTATTAAGATTTTTACGCCATTCATCTTCTTCCATCTCACCTTTTGCGATGCCTGCATATATGCTTGATGGAATATTTGATATAATATCATTATAATAATTATATCCACGCTGAATATCGCCCATATTAATAAATGATTTACCAAGATAGTATAAAGCTTCTGCCCGCCTGTCATCTTTTTCCTTATAGCTGTCTGTAAACTGTTTTAATGGAATAACTGCATTTTTAAAGTCATTTTTTCTGTAAAAAATTAAGCCTATATCCATATAAACATTATTGCTGCCCTCAAACCTTGCACCTGCATCCTGCCTGATAGTATCATATATACTCATAAGGATTTGCTGGCGTTTAGCATCACTTGGTATATTTTTCGCAAGAGAATATTTTAAGCTCAGTGCATATTTTTTATCTCTTGTATATTTATCAAGCAGTGACACTGCCATATCAGTATCAAGCTGTTCTAATTCGCTTGTAATATATTTAAATGTATCTTTATCAAAGCTGTTAACATCTGCTTTTAAGTTTTTGTCCCCTAAAAGATAGCCAAGCACAGCATAATTCATATTAGCAGGATTTGGTGTAATTTCTGCATAAAATGTTCTTGCTTTACTTGGTGAGCCAAGCCTGTAAACACTCATAGCAACCATAGTTTTTATTTTATCTTTAAAGGCTTTATTATTCCATGAGCTTATCCAGTCAGAATTTGCATCATAAAGCTGCACAACAGATGGATAATCAAGAGATTTATATGACTCTTCCAATGGTTTAAGCATAGCATTTTCTAATATTGCAGAAACTTCTTTCCTGTATTTGCCATTTTTAAATTTCTCAAAATATTCTTTAGCACCTGCTCTTGCTGCAGGGTAGTTTTTAGAGCCGTATATTACATTAATATCTTTATATGTGGCTTCATCAAGCAGAGCTTCCCACCTTGCCTTATCTCCATATTTTTCAGGGTCTGGTGAAGCAAGCTGTGCTTCTGCAAAAGAAATTACACTTTTATAATCATTATTTTTATAAATGCCGTCTATTTTTCCATATTTTATTTCATTAAGCATAATATCTGTTCTTGGTTTATATTTAGAGTCTGGATATTCTGTATTAAACCTGTTTATAAGCGGCTCTGCTGTAATATAATCTTTTTTATTATATACATCAGAAAGCTGAGCAAACATATAATCTTCTTTTATAGTGTTTAGCTCTTCATAATACCTGCTTTCAGGATACATGCCTAAAAAGTTTGATATCATATCAACAGCTTCTGCCATTCTGTTTTCTTTATACAGTGTTTTAATAAGCATATATTTTGCCTGCTCATGCAGTCCGTAAGAATCTGGCCTTGTAAATAAATCTTCAAAAAACTTATTCCAGTATTCATAAGGTTTTGTATTTAAGTATTTTTCTGCATATTCAATAGTTGCTCTTTGACCGCTTTCTCTATCAGGATAAAGCTGTTTAAGCCTTAATAAAAGCTGGTCTGCATCTGTATCTCTGCCAGTTTTATGCAGTATTGATGCTGACCTGAAAATTGCAGTGTTAGCTGATGAATCATCTGGATATTTTTCATATATATATGTATAAAGTTTTAATGCATTATCCAGCCTGTTCTTTTTATAAAAAGTATCTGCCACAGCATTAAGGCGTGCAAGAGTAATATCTGGATTATTTAAAAGCTCATCAATATTTAATGTGGAAAAATATTCAAAGGCTAAGTTTTCTTCATTCATATCATAATACATCTGCCCAACTTCCCCATTAATCATATTCTGGTCTGTTTTAAAATTGCGAAGATATGAAAGATATGTTTCTATTGCTTTCTCAACCTGACCTACTTTTTTATAAAGCTCTGCCATTTTTTTCAAAGCATCTCGTTTTGTTTCTAAATCAGGCACTGTATTATATATTTTTAAGTATGTATTTATAGCTTCAAACTGCTGGTTTGCATCAACTTTTGCTTCTGCTGATTTAAGCAGAGCATCAGGAGTGCGGAAGTTATCAGGGTAAAGTTTTACAAACTCATCAAATATTTCATAAGCACTTGTATAGTAAAGCCCGTCATACTGCCCCATTAAAAGATATGTTTCACCAAGCTTATATATGGCTTCCTGCTTATAAAACTCATTTTGAGTAGAAGCAAGTATCTGCTGCAGCACCTGTGCTCCCTGCCCAAACTGCTTTGATGCTATATATCTATCTGCCTGGTCAAGCATATCCTGCATATTTTTATCTTCAAGCCCTTGAGATTTAGTAGACAGCAGCGGCTTTGCTACACCATAGCTTGAAAGAGTATCTTCGTTAGTTTTAGATTTTGTTGCGATAATCTTAATACCTGTAGTATCATTAACAATAGAAAATTCTGCGTCAGGCTTAATATTGATTACAAAACTACTGCCGCTTCCATGTATGCTTGATACATAGTCATCATTAATATCTTGAGAAAAAGGCTGCTTAATACTGCTTTGAAATGATATAGTTACCTGATTTGTGCCTTTTTCAATGTTTTTGATATTCTTTTTATCAAGTTTTAAATATACTTCTGTAAAATATTTATCCTTTCTTAAAAAAAGCTGCTGAGCATAAAGACTGCTGAAACTTATCATAAGGATAATTATTACTAAACAAAACTTTCTCATCATAATACATAATACTACATATTTTCAATAATATTACAAGAAATACTGTTGTTTTGCCATATAAAGTTATAAAATTGTTTTATGATGTTATGGAGCAGAATATAAAACTTGATAATAATAAATTATATGATTGGACAAGCGTATTGCTTAAAGATCAAAAACTTTTAGTAAAGGAATTAGAAAAGGTTTCGTCAAGAGAACAAAGAAAGTATTTATTTTTGCAGCTGGATTTGGATTCAAAAGATTTATTGGATGGGACCGATAAGCATATTTGGGAGGAAATCTATAGTGATATTTTCAAGGGTGAAAATAGTAATGATATAAGAGAGCAGTTAGCGATTAAGTTCTTTAAAATTATTTTTGGTTCAACAAATCAATTTTGTAACGAATTTGTACAAAATGTGGTAGGAGAGGTATATCAACAGTTGGAGAGAAATCAATTGCCTTTTGATTATTGGATGCAGATTGAATATTTACTGCCGAGGGTTGAGGTACGTTACTCGTGGGATAAGTGCTTAAGAGTAAGGAAGGCATTAGAGCAGAAAGGTTATAAATTATATTAATTGTTATGATTTGGATATTTTTTGCCGTAGAAGGATTATTGATGATTTTTGAATGATAGATTTAAATGAATGGAAAGAAAAGTATCCGCAATATCTAGTATATGAGAAGTGATTTTCAGAGGTACAATATCATGGCAGAATTAAATTTAAAACAAATTGTAGATAAGCTGAATACAGAATTTTCCGGAGATACCAGAAAACTTGTCTTTTGGTATGATGAAAAAGGTGAGTTTGCAGAGGATATTGATGGTATAGAGCTTGCAAATGCAAAGGTATATAAGCTGGAAAAGGGCAATCAGTTCTACACAAAATACTTCCTGGAGAGAGAAGATACAACAACAAATTATTTGATATATGCACCGTTTCCGAAGCCACCGGTAACAGAGAACCATTTAGAGGATACGATACTGTATTCAAAGCGTTTTTATGCAGATAGAGCCTCCCTTTTGGCGGTGGACTTGGGTATTGATGAAAAGTACAAGCCTATTATTGAAAAACATATCAAATACTTTGCGAATAAGGAAAGAGTACAGCGTTTTTATGATTTGGAAATTGAAAATTTCAATGAGGAGAATATCCTGATTGGACTTATGAGTGCTGTATGTAAAACACGTACCTGTACTTTTGATGAGGTAATCCGTGTTTTATTCACGGATGATACGCTGGAGGACAATAAGTATATTACTGCTTTCCAAAAGTATGATTTATTGGATAGCTTTTGGAAGTATGTAGAACAGCAATTTGGTTTTACATCCCCATCCCCAACACTGGAAAAGTTTTTGATTTCCATGTATGTGACTTATGCAGACCGTTATATTGACAGGGAACTTCCGAAAGGATGGAAAGGCTTTGTGTCCTATAAGTCTGGCAATATCATAGCTTTTATGGATAACCTGATGAACAACGTATTATACAGGGATAAGTATGATGAATTGTCTGTTTATGTGGCAGGGGTGTTGGATGCATCAAGTGTACTGTCAGCGTTTGAACCGGAAAATTTGGTAGAATGTGACTCTTTTGTAGAT
>OFGO01002371.1_pt1 | contig 10957 bp, 11 predicted proteins | sample 1521761 | NCBI WGS metagenome assembly OFGO01 (sample SAMEA3504128, study PRJEB24116) | mouse gut metagenome | biome: mouse gut; feature: mouse-associated habitat; material: faeces | place: Denmark | collected 2011
CTGCCGACGTCCGGCAGGGCCGCTTTCCTGTGCGCTGTCTGCTGCGTCTTTTGCCGCCCGCAGCGGACAGGGCGCCCCGCCGCGTTACGACAGCGCCTGGCCAAACACTTTCACCAGCTGCTCCTGGTGGAAGGGCTTTTCCACAAAACCCCTGGTACCGATTGCCTTGGCCCGCTCGAAGGTGTCGCCATAGGCCAGGGAGGAAATCATCACAATCCTGGCGTCCGGGTCGCTTTTCAGGATCATTTCCGCCGCATCCAGCCCGTCCATCCCCCGCATGATGATATCCATGGTCACAAGATCCGGCTTCACCACGCCATACTGCTCAATGGCCTCTTCCCCGCTGCGGCAGTATGCCGCCACCTCATAGTCCGTCCCCTTCAAAACGTCCTCCAGCTGGACTCTGACCAGCCTGGAATCGTCCACCACCATAACCCGCTTGCTCATCCCAAATCCTCCTTCCCTGCGGCGCTGTCCTCCTGGGGGGCAGGCCACATGATGAATCAGATGCGCGCCCTTGCTGTGCTCGTCGGCATAGGTGAGCACAAATTGCGCCTCCTGCCCCTCCGGCTCATAGCGCCCGTGGTAAAATGTGGGCGTGCCGAAATGGGCAGACACCTGGGTGGCCTGGAACATGGCCCCCGCCACCTTGCCGCACAGCACGTTGAGATACTCCTTGCTGAACTCCTCCAGATCCTCCGCCGTCACCGTCTCCTCATGGAAGGAGTTGCCCGCCATGCGGGCCAGCAGGCTGGTGTCGGCGCACAGGGTCAGGCTGGTGGAAAAGCCCTTGTCAAAGGTGATGTGCACGGTGCAAAGGTCCTCCCCCAGGGGCTGCTCCCCCTGGTGCAGGCGCACCCCGGCGGTCCGCTCCGTCACATCCTGGAGGGCCTTGTCCAAAATCCGCTCCAGTTCCTCCCTGGTCATGGCGGTATTCATACCCCAGCCCCCCCTCCGTTCTGTCCAAACTGGGCCTCCTGTTTTTGCCCTTCTCCATCCAGCACCCGCCGGATGCGGCTGAGCAGGTCGTCCGGGGCAAAGGGCTTTAAAATATAATCGCTGATCCCCAGGGTGATGCCCTCCAGCACTGAATCCTTGTCCTCCATGGCGGTGAGCATAATCACCGGGATATCCGCCCGGTCCTTCATGTCGCGGATCTCCCGTAAGGTCTCAAAGCCGTTTTTGGGCGTCATGCGAATGTCCAGGAGGATCAGGTCCGGCTTCACCCGCTCCAGGTACCGCAGCGCCCGCACCCCTGAATTCACCGTGATTACATCATAGTATTTCTCCAGGGTATCCGTTATCCGCAGTAAAATGGTAGCCGCGTCATCCACCGCCAAAATGCGTTTCCTGCCGTCCTTTGCGCCGGTCTCTATCATGTTCACCCTTCCTCCTTTTCAAGCCTTCCCAGAAGCCCGCCCAAAAGCGCCTCGGCATTGTCGTCCTCATACAGCTTCAGCTGCCCCTGGATCTCCCGCAGGCTGTCCTCCGCGTCCTGGGGCAGCGCGCAGCGCAGCAGGGCCTCCACCATCCCGGCGCACTCCCTTGAGCGGAAATCCTGAAGCTCGCCCAGGGCCGCGCCCACCCGCTCCCGCAGCTCCTGGGGGGAGAGGGGGAGCTTTTCCCCCTGGGCCTCGTTCTGCCTCCGCCCCTCCAGGAACTGCCCGATCTGGTCCAGCAGCGCCTCATGGGCCTCCAGCAGCCGGGGGAAGTGCTGGGCGATAAACGCGGTGTCGCCCTGGGCGGCGGCGTTCTCCTGGGCCCGGGCCAGGTTGGACACTTCCATGGCCCCAATATTGGCGGCGGCGCTTTTGAGTGCGTGGACCTGCGTGCGGTAATCCGGCAGGTTGGAATCCTTCAGTTCCTTCAAAAGCCCGGTCTTGCGCCGGCCGTCCATGTAATACAGCTCCAGCAGCTCCACAAAGCCCGCCTCGTCCCCGGTGTAATAGCGCGTGGCCGTGTCCATATCGATCCCCACGATGGGGAAGGCCGACGGGTTCAGGGCGGGGCGGCCCTCCTCCCCGCCGTCCCCGGACTGCCGCCGGTCCTCCGGCACCCAGCGGGCCAGCAGCTGGGCCAGCTCCCCTCGGTCCAGGGGCTTGGCGATGAAGTCCTGGAAGCCGCAGTCCAAAAACTTCTCCCGCATCCCCTCCATGGCGTTGGCGGTGAGGGCGATCATGGCCGGGGCCTTTCCATTCTCCCCGCACTGCCGGCGGATGATCGTCGCCGCCTCAATGCCATCCATCATGGGCATCATATGATCCATGAAAATGATGTCGTAGCGCTTTTGCCGCACCAGCTCAATGGCCTCCGGCCCGCTCTCCGCCTCGTCCAGGTCAAAGGCGTAGCTCTTCAAGAAGCCCCGGGCCACTTTGCGGTTGATGACGTTGTCGTCCACCACCAGCACCTTCACCCCAGGGGCGGTAAACGCCTCCGCCCGTTCCAGCTCCGCCCGGGACACCTCCGGCACCTCCGCAATGGTGCGCCGGTCCACAATCTTCTGGGGGATCGTGATAATAACCGTGGTACCCTCGCCGTAGACGCTCTCCACACGGATCGTTCCGCCCATCAGCTCCACCAGGTGCTTGACAATGGCCAGCCCGAGCCCGGTGCCCTCCACGCTTCGGTTGCGCTTGGAGTCCACCTGGCGGAAGTCCTCAAAGATTTTGTTCAGATCCTCCTTCCGGATGCCGCAGCCGGTATCCTCCACCCGGAAGGTAATCAGCTCCTCGTCCCCGTTAGGGCCCGGCTCGCCGGTGACACAGGCCCGGACATAGCCCTCCTTGGTGAACTTGATGGCGTTGTTGATGATATTAATCAAAATCTGCTTGATCCGCCCCTCGTCGCCGTTGTAGCGGCAAGGGATTGTGTCGTCGCACTCGTACTTCATGATGATCCCGCGCTTGGAGGCCGCCATATCCATCATGCCTACCACCTCGCCCACTACGGTTTTCAGGTGGTAGTCAGTGTACACCAGCTCCATTTTTCCCGCCTCCACCTTGGACAGGTCCAAGATGTCGTTGATGATGGCCAGCAGGTTTTTGGCGGCGGACTGCACATCCTTGGCGTGGGCATAGATGGCCGAGTCCCGGCACTCCTCCATAATGATATCGTTGAGACCGATGATAGCGTTCATGGGTGTGCGTATCTCATGGGACATGTTGGCCAAAAACTCGCTCTTGGCAATGTTGGCCTTTTCCGCCTGCTGGCGCACCCGCTTGATCTCATTGATGTACGCCTTGATGTCGGTCATGTCCAGGATCAAAATGACGCAGCCCTGCTTCTGCCCGTTTTCGTCCATGATCTGTTTGCTGTGGCACTCGTAGTTCTGCCCGTTGATGGAAAAACTCCAGGGAATGTGCTCGTTGAGCATCTCCTCCCGGAAATCCTCCACCACCCGGATATTCTCCCCCAGCTTGTGGGCGGGCAGGCTGGCGAAAATGTTGGCCGCCGCCCGGTTGTAACTCACCAGCCGGTCGTGGTCGTCCAGGGCGATCACGCCGTCCCCCAGGCTTTCCAGCACCTTCTCCGCCGCCAGGTGCCGGAAGTCGTAGTTGCGGCGGCTCCACACCACGATGACCACCATGGACATGGCGATTGCCAGTGTCACCGGCGTCAGATCGAACACGTTGGCCAGCTTGAACACATAGGCCACCAGCACAATGACGGGCAGGGTGGAGATGACCAGGATCGTCTGATACTGGCGGCTGACCTCCCGGTCCGAGCGCAGGCGGATGGCCCGCACCAGGGTGAAAATACAAAGCGCATAGGGGATGATGATGCGAGTAACCATGAACAGCATATACAGCGGCCCGTAGGAAATGCTGACATAGTGGAAGCCGTCCGCAGTGGACAGCCACTCAAACTCCCGGTAAAACAGGCCGTTCCAGTTGAAAAATACCGTGGGCAGAATCAAGAAATTGATAATCCCAAGCACGCGCAGCAGCTTTTTGGGCGGAGTGGCGTAGCAATAGGTGTAGATAAACCAGCAGTAGCACAGCGGCACAAAGGCGGAGCCCACGTTTTCCATCGTCACCGCCGCCACAGCGGCCTCCACGGTGGGAGCGGTCAGCTCCAGCAGGTAGCCTACATTCTGCACCAGCGAGCCGCACATGATAAAAATCAGCAGCTTCTGTTCCCGCGCCCCGTCCCCGTTGAGCAGGAGAATCAGGGCCACAAAAATGAGGCATGTGCCCAGACATTCCAGTATTATGACAAGGTTTACCATTTTGTCCACCCGCCCGTATCCTGATTCATATTCGGGGGCCGCGCGCGGCAGCTTTTGCCGACAATAACAATAGTACATTTTGGCCACGATGTCAAGGAGTATCCCCCCCCATCGCCCTCCCCTCCCGGCGGCAGGCCGGGAGGGAATGGCGCGGCGCCCTTCGGGGAAAAATGCACCCATCAAACAGGGGAGGCGGTTAAAATGCGGGCTGAAGTAATACAGGGGATTCTGATTCCCTTTTGGGGGACCGTTTCGGGGGCGGGGTGCGTACTCTTCATGCGCAGCGGACTGCGCCCTGCCGTCCAGCGGGCGCTCACCGGCTTTGCGGCGGGGGTTATGGTGGCGGCATCCGTCTGGAGCCTGCTGGTCCCCGCCATGGAGCAGGCGGGGGATATGGGGCAGCCCGCATTTCTCCCCGCAGTGGTTGGATTTTGGCTGGGCATCCTGTTTCTTCTGGCGCTGGACCGAACGGTCCCCCATCTCCATCAGAACAGCAGCCAACCGGAAGGCCCCCATTCCCATCTGAAAAGAACCACCATGCTGGTGCTGGCCGTCACCCTCCACAACATCCCGGAAGGCATGGCAGTGGGGGCGGTGCTGGCGGGCTGGATGGCGGGGGAACAGGCCATTTCCGTCACGGGGGCTTTGGCCCTGTCCATCGGTATTGCCGTCCAGAACTTCCCGGAAGGGGCTATCATTGCCCTCCCCCTCCGGGGAGCGGGCGTCCGCAGGCGTCGGGCGTTCCTTTGCGGCATCCTGTCCGGGCTTGTGGAACCCATCGCCGCCGCCCTCACCATCTGGGCGGCGGGGCTGATTCTTCCCTGGCTGCCCTATCTGCTCAGCTTTGCAGCCGGGGCCATGGTCTATGTCGTGGTGGAGGAGTTGATCCCGGAAGCATCCGCTGGGGCCCACTCCAACCTGGGAACGCTGTTTTTCGCGGCCGGGTTCACCCTCATGCTGGCGCTGGACGTGGCTCTGGGCTGACCCCCCCGGCTCCTGCCTCAAAGGGGCGCGGTGGCGGCGGGTGAGAGGCTGCGGTAGTGGAGCCAGACGGTGGGCAGGACTTGGTCCAGGGCGTACCGGGCCACGTATTCCCGGGCGCGGGCGGCCAGGGCGCGGCGCAGCTGCGCCGAGGCCAGCAGCGCCGCCACCTGCCCGGCGCAGGCCCCCGCGTCCCCGTAGGGGTAGAGCAGGCCCGTCGTCCCGTGCTCTACCAGGTCCCGGTGGCCCTTCACGTCGCTGGCCACCACCGGCAGCCCCGCGTACATCGCTTCCATCACGTTGAACGGCAGGCCCTCGCTCCGGCTGGCGCTCACCGCCGCGTCCGCCATGGCGTACCACCGGCCCATGTCCCGGATATGGCCGGGGAAGAGGATCCGCGCCTCCAGCCCCAGCTCCGACGCCAGGGCCTGACACGCCGGGCGCAATGCGCCGTCCCCGGCCAGGATCAGCGCAATGTCCTCCGGCAGCAGCGCCATGGCCCGGATGAGGGTCTCCTGGCTCTTGCGTTTGGAGAACTCCGCCCCGTAGATCAGCACAAAGGTCTCCGGGGAGAAGCCGTACTCCCCCCGCATGTCCTGGGTCTCCGGCAGCCGGTCAAACCGGGAAAAATCCACGCCAACGCCGGGAATATGTACCACGCTGCGGCCCAATCGGTATTTCTGCGCCGCCTCATAGTCCCATTGGTTCATAGTCAGCAGCAGATCCGTCTGGGGCGCGGTCATCCGCTCCGCCGCCAGCAACAGCTGGCGCTTCAGGGCCGGCGTGTCCTGGTCAAAGAGGTAGCCGTGGACCATGTTGGCCACCGCCGGACGCTCCCTCAGTCCCGCCAGGGCCAGCCGGGTGAAGAAGGCGGCCAGGGCGGTGTGGGTGCTGACGAAGTCATAGCTCTCCTGGCGGATGAGCCTCCGCAGCAGAGCCGCTGCCTGAAAATTTTTCGGCGAGCCCATGGATTTCTCCAGAGGCAGGTGGATGACCCTGTCCGCAAAGGGGAGCTCCTGGGGCGCACCGCCGCAGGCGGCATGGACCTCCCAGCCCTGCTGCTGAAACCATTGCAGGTAGGGAAGGTGAAAGTTGACGATGTGGGAATAGGTGGACGCGGTGAAGAGCGCTTTGGGGGCCATATTCGCCCTCCTCTCGCCGTTTCTTACGCCATTATAGCACAGCCCTGCCCTGGGGGCAACGGCGTTTTTCTGGAAGCTAGCGGCTCTCCCCCTCGTAGCAGGCCCGGCTGCCGCCGATGAACTTGGGCCGGGTCCGGGCGCAGAGGAGAATGGCCCGGCCGATGTGGTCCAGGCTCAGCCGCACCGGCACCGCCACGTCCCGCAGGTGCATCCCGATGAGGGTGCCGCCGATGTCCATGCCCCCGTGGGCCCGGATGTGCTCCACTGCCACCGGATGCCGGAAGGCCTCCCAGGCGGCGGTGGCGAAGGAGCCGCCCGCCTTGGGCTGGGGGCGGACGCTGACCGGGTCATAGCCGTATCGCTCCGCGCCCTCCGCCTCCAGGATCAGCGCCCGGTTCAGGTGCTCGCAGCACTGGGCGGCCAGGAAGATCCCACGCTCCTCCAGAACCGGGTAGATCCCCTGGAACACCGCCTGGGCGGTCTCCAGGCTGGAGGCCTTGCCGATCTGCCCGCCGGTGATCTCCGAGGAGGAGCACCCCACCACGAACAAATCCCCCGGCCGGAGCCCCGATGCCGCCAGCAGCTCCTCCGCCGCAGTGCGGGCCTGGGCCTGAATCTCCTGATACACGTTTTCCATCTATCCGATCTCCCCCTGGCGGATGGCGTCCGCCAGTTCCTTGGCGTAGTAGGTGATGAGCATGTTGGCCCCGGCCCGGAAGACCGCCAGGGCGGTCTCGCACATGATCCGCCTCTCGTCCACCAGCCCGGCCGCGGCGGCGGACTTTATCATGGCGTACTCTCCGGACACCGAGTAGGCGCACATGGGCAGATCAAAGGCCTCCGCGCAGGACCGGAGCACATCCAGGTAGCACAGGGCGGGCTTGACCATGAGGATGTCCGCGCCCTCCGATGCGTCCAGGGCGCACTCCCGCAGGGCCTCCCGGCTGTTGTGGGGGTCCATCTGGTAGCCCCGGCGGTCCCCAAAGGCGGGGGCGGACCCGGCGGCCTCCCGGAAGGGGCCGTAGAAGGCGGAGGCGTACTTGGCGGAGTAGGCCATGATGGGGGTGGTCTGGAAGCCGTTCGCGTCCAGGGCGGACCGCAGGGAGGCGATGCGGCCGTCCATCATGTCCGAGGGGGCCACCATGTCCGCCCCGGCCCGGACGTGGCTGACGGCGATCCTGGCCAGACAGTCCAGAGTCTTGTCGTTGTCCACCTCCTGGCCGCAGAGGATACCGCAGTGGCCGTGGTCCGTATACTCGCACATGCACACGTCGGTGATGACGGTGAAGTCCGGGTACCGCGCCTTGATGGCACGGACGGCCTCCTGGATCACCCCGCGCTCCGCCCAGGCGGAGGAACCGCAGGCATCCTTTTCCGCCGGCAGGCCGAAGAGGACGCAGTGGCGCACCCCATGGGCCAGGCACTCCGCCGCCGCCTGGCATACGCTGTCCAGGCCGTAGTGGTTCTGCCCCGGCAGGCTCTCGATAGGCCGGACGCCGGAGAGAGTTTCGTCCACAAAAATCGGGTAAATCAATGCCTCCGGGCTCAATCGGGTTTCCCGGTTCAGCCGGCGGATGGCGTCGGTCCGCCGCAGGCGGCGGGGACGGTTGGTCAGGTCCATAGAAGGTTCCTCCTCAGATGATGAAATTGATAACGCCATAGATCACATGGCAGATCGTGAACACGGCGATGGGGATCGCCGCGATGCCGTTTTTCCTGTCCAGCGCGAAGAAGAGAAAGCACAGGCAGGGCGGGAGCGTCAGCAGGGCGATGACAGGCGGGCCGGCGGAGCCGGCGTAATAGAACGCCCACCCGGCGGCATAGAGCCCTCCGCAGAAAAGGGAGGCCCAGATCAGCGGCGTAAGGCGCAGCCGCTCCCGCTCCTTGTTCACAACGGCGCACAGGGCGGCGGCAAACAGGACCTGGCATACGGAGGCGGCCGCGTCCAAAACCGGCGTGACGGATTCCCGCCGCAGGACGTCGTTAGCCGCCGGAACGGCGAACCAGAAAAAATTGGGGAGCATGATCAGCAGAAACAGCAGCAGCCCCCAGGGGTCGAAGGCGAACTTATACTTTTTCATTTAGCTGCCCGGACGGCGATGCCCCGGAACACGTCCCGGTACAGATCGTCCTGGTCCTCCAGGCCGATCATCAGCCATCGCTGTCCGCCGCCCTCCCTTGTGCGGTCATAGATTTCCCGCATCGCCGGACAGCAGTCGGGCAGCGTCGCCTCGAAGGCGTCCTTCTCCTTCCGCCCGATCACCAGCATCACGGTAAAGTATTGCTCGCGGGGATAGATTGTACACAGTGTTTTCCCGGATTTTCGGAACTTGACGTTCCATCCCTTTTCCATACTGCACGCGCTGTACTCGATTTTTTCCTTGCAGGAATAGGTTATCATCAGCTCCGCGCAGAATTGAGAAAAGACCGGATTTCTGATATAGGCCCCGAGCTCGTCCAGCGTTGGGCGGCAGTCTCTGTTTTGCAGATCCATGTGATTCACAGCGGTACCAGCCTCCATTTACAGCGCAAAGCGGTCATAGCCCCACCATTGGGGGACCAGCTCCTTGAGACGCACCGTCTTCCGCGTCTCATAGTCCAGCAGGATTTCGATCTCTCCGCTGTCCCGGTCCAGCTGCATCATAAATTCCCGGCATACGCAGCAGGGGGGACCGATTTTGCCGTCTGGCATGACGGCGAGGATCTTGTCGATCCGGCTCTCGCCATGGGTAATCATGCAGGCCATGGCATTGCGCTCCGCGCACATGCCCAAGCTGGCGGCGGTGTCGATGCAGACGCCCGTGTAGATGGTTCCCGCCTTGGTCCGCAGGGCGGCGGCGACGCCTCCGGCGTCAATAAAAGGAGATATGGCGCGGTCATTCTGCACCTTCCTTGCGGCGGCGTACAGCTCTTCCCAGATATCCATGGCATTCCTCACCTTTCAAGCGCCAGCTCCACCAGCGCGTCAATCGCCGCTTTGCCGGCGGTCTTTACGGAAATATGATGTTTTTCCGCCTCCCCGGCGGTCTGCTTCCCGATGCACAGCCCTGTGAAACGGCTGAAATCCGCGTCCTCGCCCACGGCGGAGACGAAGCCCTTCACGGTGGAGGCGGAGGTAAAGGTCACATAATCGAACCCGCCTGCCTCCAGCTCCTCCCGCAGCTCCAGGGAACGGGGGTTATCGTAAATGGTGCGGTAAACGGCGATATCGTCGTAAGGGACGCCCATCGCCGCCAGCGCGTCCGTCAGGGCCGGGGAGCCCTCCTCCGCCCGCAGCAGCAGGACTTTGCCTGCCGCCGCTTTCGCCAGCGCTTCACCCATATGGACGGCGTCGTAAATTTCCGGGATCAGGTCGGCGGTTACGCCGCGGGCCTCCAAGGCCCGCCCTGTGGCGGGGCCGATGGCCGCCAGCTTCACGCCGCCCAGGGCCCGGGCGTCCTTTCCCATGCCCCGCAGGCAGGTCCAGAACGCATCCACCCCCGCCGCGCTGGTGAAGCCCAGCCATTCGTAGGCGGAGAGCCGCTCCAGCGCGCCCTCCATAGCGGGACAGGGGGAGACGGCCTCCGTGCGGATGCAGGGAAATTCCACCACGTCCGCCCCCAGGTCCCGCAGCTTCTCCGACAGCGTTCCCGCCCGGCCCCCGGGCCGGGTGACCAGAATCCGCTTTCCGTGGAGAGGCAGGCGCTCGAACCAGCACAGCTCCTCCGCCAGGGCGCATACGCGCCCCACAATTATCAGCGCGGGGCTTCGGATTCCCATCTCCGCCGCTCGGTCCGGCAGGGCCTTTAAGGCGGCGCAGCACCGCCGCTGGCTGGGGAGGGTCCCCTGCTCTACCATGGCGGCGGGCATATCCGGGTCCATCCCGGCCTCCAGCAGGCCCTTCACAATAACGGGCAGGGCCGTCACGCCCATGAGGAACACCAGCGTCCCCCGGGTCCGCACCAGGGCTTCAAAGTCGATGTTCAGCTCCGCGCCCTCCCGGGCGTGGCCGGTGATGATGTGCAGGGAGGAGGCGCAGTCCCGGTGGGTCACCGGGATGCCCCCATAGGCCGCCGCCGCGATGGCGGAGGTCACGCCGGGGATCTCCCGGAAGTCCACCCCCTGCCGGGCCAGGTGCTCCAGCTCCTCGCCCCCCCGGCCGAAGACGAAGGGGTCCCCGCCCTTCAGCCGCACCACGTTGTGGCCCTTCTGAGCCTCCTCCGCCAGGATCTGGTTGATCCGGTGCTGGGGGACCGGGTGGCGGGAGGCCTCCTTGCCCACGTCGATGGTCCGGGCCCCCGCCGGGATCCGCTCCAGCACCGCCGGGCTCACCAGCCGGTCGTAGACCACCACCTCCGCCTGGGCCAGGGCCTCCCGGACCTCCGCCGTGATCGTGGCCGCTGTCCCGCAGCCCAGGCCCGCCAGTGTCACCTGCATGATAATCCCTCCTTAATCCAGGACAGGACTGTGTCCATATTTTCACCGCCGCCGGCGGGGCGCTCTACGGCCGCGCCATCGAAGGGAGCCAGGCGCTCACCGGCCGATTGTCGAAGAACTATTACCTGTGGACTGCCCTCGGCTCCGTCGCCTTCGCGGCGGTCGTGACCTTCGGCGGCTGGCAGGCCTT
>OFGO01002377.1_pt1 | contig 10941 bp, 10 predicted proteins | sample 1521761 | NCBI WGS metagenome assembly OFGO01 (sample SAMEA3504128, study PRJEB24116) | mouse gut metagenome | biome: mouse gut; feature: mouse-associated habitat; material: faeces | place: Denmark | collected 2011
AAAAAAGGCATCTGAAAGCCTTGTGTTTATTGGCTTAAAGATTCCGAGAGATTATGTGAGTTTGAAAAGGAGGAGAATCCTTTTCTCGGGTGCAGAGCGATCCGTCTTTGCCTGAATATGCCGGAGATGTTCAAAACACAGCTCAGAGCTCTGTTACGGGCAAGTGTGTACGGAAATATCCGGATCATGTATCCCATGCTGATTTCCATAGAAGAACTGGAGCGGGCGAACGCGCTTTTAGCGGAATGTAAAGAGGAGCTGCGCCAGCAGGGAATTGCATATAGGGATAGTGTGGAAGTGGGAATGATGATTGAGACTCCTTCTTCCGTTGTGATGGCAAATGAGTTTGCACAGAGGGTAGATTTTTTCAGCATCGGAACAAACGATCTGACACAGTATCTTCTGGTGGTGGACAGAGGAAATAAAAATATTTCCGGATTGTATGATTCTTTCCATCCGACAGTTCTGCGGGCGATCAGTTATGTGATAAACTGTGCCCATGTTCATGGGATCAAAGTGGGTATGTGCGGCGAGTTTGCCAGCGATGAGAAGGCGTCCCTGATTCTTCTGGGGATGGGGTTAGATGAGTTCAGCATGTCGGCCGGTTCCATTAAGGATGTAAAGTATCGTCTCCGCAATGCAAGTTATGAGGAGGCGAAAGAACTTGCCGCACAAGCGGTAAAAAAAGCAACTGCGGAAGAAGTGAAAGCACTTCTTTGAAGGCGCCGGTAACGGTGCATGATAAAAGCAGAAATAAACAAAGAGAGAGGAGAAATTTATTATGGCAAAACTGTTTGACATTATGGGAAAATTCCCGTTTACGCCAGACGACAAGAAACCGATGTTGATAAGGAAGCAGGATTACTCTACGGCGCTGTATCCGCCTGATAATGCGCTTACATCGGACAACACCTTCACCATGATCACTACGGATACTTTTATGTTAGGTATTTATGAGCTGGGGCCGGGTGGTGTATTTGCGCCGCTTGATATTCATCCGGGAGATGAATCCTATTATATTTTAAATGGCTCTGTGCTGCAGAGAAGCGGTAACGGACAGTTTGCATATCTGGAGACAGGCGAGGGGCTTTTTATGCCGGAAGGCGCATGGCACTGCTGCCATAACTTTTCAGATAAGAAGGCAAGGATCCTGTACTTTATTACGCCGAAAGCATGGAGTGAGTCTATTCCGCCTGCAGTGATTCCTACGGAGGAAGAGACAAAATTCTACAAAGGACCCAATAATGCAAATCTTCCGGATATGAGAAGCGCCATTAAGGATATTTCCAGACAGGGATGTACGGATGACATCGGACACTGGCCGGTAGATGCGGCGGAGGCAAGACAGACAGGCGCTGTATATGCAGTGCGTGATTTTGAAAAGCTGAACAATGTACACGGAACGACCCATCCGATGCTTATAAGATTTATCACAAGTAATGATTATGGTCATTTTGGAGAGATGATACTGCCGGCAGGCGGATATGGTCCAAGATGCCCTGATCCTGACTCCCATGCAGGAGACGGTGCCCTGTACTGTGTGGAAGGGCCGGTTACTGTGAATCTGGTAGATCTTCAGGAGAGCTTTGTTCTGGAACCGGAAGACACGTTCTTCCTTCCTGCGGGAACGAAATATCAGCTTGTAAATTTTGAAGCAAAACCGATCAAAGTTGTATTTGCAGTTACTGCGTTATAAAGGAAAAGGCGATAAAGCTATAGTTTTGAAAAAAGGGAAACGGGAGAGTGCTGACGTCTCTCCCGTTTTACATCATATAGGAATATTCTTAAAATTTCCGGTAAAACAAAATCGATCAGTCAGGCTGACAGTTTCTTTTTATACCAGTGTTCCGTAAGCTGCAATCCAAGATAGAGCAGCATGGCGATCACACATAGAATGACGATGGAAGTGATCACCATGGACATTTTAAAAGTCTGGCTGCCGTAGATGATCAGATAACCGAGCCCTCTTCTGGCCGCAAGGAATTCTCCGATGATAACGCCCACAAGAGATAAGCCGATATTGACTTTCATGGTGCTCAGAATCAGCAGGATATTGGAGGGCAGTACCACTTTTTGGAAGATCTGCCTTCTGTTGCCGCCAAGAGTGGTGATCAGCATACATTTTTCCGGTTCCGTCAGAGAAAAACCGGTGTAGAGGCTGATGATCGCACCGAAGATGGCGACGGAAATGCCTGCCACGATAATTGTTTTGATACCCGTGCCCAGCCATACAATAAAAAGCGGCGCCAGGGCGGACTTCGGCAGGGAGTTTAACACCACCAGATAGGGTTCTAAAACAGCGGAGGCTTTTTCAGAGTACCAGAGCAGGGTAGCCAACGCCATACTGATGCCGAAAACCAGTAAAAAGCTTAAGAGCGTTTCAAACAGTGTCACGCCGATATGGGTCGAGAGACTGTTTTCCCGATACAGTGTGGCAAAACTCTTACATACTCTGGAAGGGCTGGAAAAGAAGAACGGATCAATCATTCCGGTGTTAGCGGACACTTCCCAGACCAGAAGAAATACCACCACAATACAGAGTCTGGTGAAAGAGATCATTCGGTGATAACGTTTATGTTTTTTGATATATTGTTCCTGCGGTGTCATCCTGCAATTCCTCCCATAATAAGTTAAAATATGATTTGAATTCCGGTGCGTTCCGCGCCGCCAGCATACTGTCATCAGGCAGCGTCAGGCGGATCGGGATCTGTATTTTTATTGTGGCGGGGCGGCTTGAGAGGACGATCACTCTGTCGGCAATGGAGATGGCTTCCGACAGATCGTGAGTGATCAGAAGCGCCGTCTTTTTTTCCGCCCGGATAATGCGGCTGATGTCGGCTGATACCTGTAGCCTGGTCTGGTAGTCCAGAGCACTGAAAGGTTCATCTAAAAGGAGCAGTTCCGGCTCCAGAGCGAGAGTCCTGATCAGTGCCGCCCGCTGTTTCATGCCGCCGGAGAGTTCGCCTGGACGTTTGTCACGGAAATCCCAGAGCCCATAGTCTTTCAGGTAGGCCTCTACTTTGGCGAGTTTTTCCGGTGTGGCAAGATGGTTAATCTCCAGTCCGAGAATCACGTTTTTATAGATAGTTCTCCACTCAAACAGATGATCGCGCTGCAGCATGTAGCCGATCTTCGGGTTTTCATCCGCTGTGAGCATGGGGAAAAGTATTTTGCCTGACTCCGGTGTGAGTAATCCGGCAATCAGAGATAACAAAGTGGACTTGCCGCAGCCGCTGGGACCTACGATGGCGATGAATTCCCCTTTTTTTACAGAGAAAGATATATCGGTAAGCGCACAGGTCTCACCGTGCATACCGTGATAAGCATAGGATAAATGGTCCAGGGAAAGATACGAGGTTTCCACAAAAAGCGCTCCTTTCTTTCAAAATGATATATAATATTCTATGTGAGATGTCAAAAAAGGTGCGCGCAGCGGATAGGGGAAGAACAATAAAACGGAGGGAGGTCAAATTAGCAGGATAGGGTATGGAAAAGACAGAGGCTGAGAACTTCTCCGGAAGATTTCAGCCAGATTATGATCATTAACGTACGATTTAACAACTTTGATACAATTCGGCCTTATATTGTATTTGAGATAAAATCGGCAGAATGCCTGTAAACGGTCGATATGCCGAAAAAGTACAATGAGGTGAGGAGAATGCAGGCACAGGAAAGAAGGGCGGTGCAGAGAAAACAGGATCTTGATGTGATCAGTGTGAGGAGAAATCCTTATCTGGTGGACTTTGAGGAAGAAAGGCGGCTGCGGCGGGCAGCAAATGAAAGTTTCCGCAGGCCGTCTGGACAGGCGGCTGCTGGGAACCGAAGAACAGGGGGAGATGTAAGCGGAAGAAGCCGCCGCCGGTCAGTGGAGGTGCCAGACGTAAGGAGCCGGAAAGCGGCAGAAGCAGGAGACAGAAAAGAACGCAGAACGTTGGAATCGACGGATCAGAGAAACCGGAGAGTGGCGGAAGTGGCGAACAGAGAAGATCACCGTTTCGTCAGGGAGAGGGACAAAAGAAGCTATGAATCATTAGATTTGATCGATATAGGGCATGGACGGAGACGGGCAGGAAAGAGCGTAAATCGTCCGGTTCGTCCTGCACAGAAATCCACGGGACGGCAGGTTCGTACTGCGCAGGGAGACAGAAAACAAAATCCTGCGGCAGCAGGGAAACTGGCGAAAAGACGCCGCAGAAAGCAGAGGATCCGCAGGAAACTCATGGCGGCGGCATGGGTGTTGTGTATCTTTCTGATGGGATGGCTGTTTCTGCTGAAAAAAGGAAATGCTTCCGAACTGGAACAGAGCGGCGCCGGACAGCTTATTGCGGATATACAGGAGGGAGAACAGAGTGTTTCTTCTACTATCATCCAGGGAATTTCATCGGATCAGTATGCGAAACATCCTGCATGGACGGAGGATTTTCTGCCGATGAATGTGTATTCCAGACCGGGAGAGACTCTGCCTGCGGTGAAGGATATTTTTGTCCACTATACGGCTAATCCAGGGACCAGTGCGGCGCAGAACCACAGTTATTTTGAGCAGCAGAAGGACATGCATGAGGCCAGTGTCAGCGCCCACTTTATCATAGGATATGAAGGGGAGATTATCCAGTGCGTTCCTCTGGATGAGATCGCTTACGCGGTGCAGACAAGGAACTATGATTCCATTTCTATAGAGTGCTGCTATGTATCGGAGGACGGTTCCTTTACGAAAGCCACTTACGATTCGTTGATTTCCCTGCTGGCATGGCTGACGGACACATATGGTCTGGATACAGATCATATTTTGCGCCACTACGACTGCGGCGGGAAGAAATGTCCCCTCTATTATACGGAACATGAGGACGCCTGGGTGCAGCTTAAGGCGGATGTGGCGGCCAGGCAGGAATAATAAATATTCCGGGAAGTAAAATGCGTTTCCTGTCATGAGGTTGCGGCGCAAAGAACGCGCCCTTTATGAGAGGCTGCTTTGCAGATTCTCATGAGCTTATTCCGGTAACGGAGTATCCGGCTCAGTCATCCGGGAATCGCCGGCCTTTGGGAAATACTTTCTGCAGGTAAACAGAAACAGTAAAAGGGCAAGGGCGGTGGACAGATAATCCGTGATGGGCTGTGCCGCCGCGAGCATGGCGCATCAGCGAGAATTTTAAGATGGCCATGTAGCGCTTTCTGTTTCCGGCGCCGAAGCAATAGCCCAGAACCGGCGGATACCGGTGCCCAGCCCGATTAAGAGCATTACCACGATCATATCGCCCTCCACCGCCACACCAGGCCCCGCTCCCGCCATATCGCCGTATACTCCTTACAATCGGTAAGGAATGATCCCTCTTACTGTTCAAGATGAATTTATAAGTTTTTAAATGCGTCGGATTCCAGATTCCGATAGATCTGCCGGAGCATTTTTTCCAGTTGCAGTCTGTCATCTTCAGACAGGCCGGCAAACATGACTTCGTCCAGCAGGGGATCTTTCAGCTTTATCTCTTGATCCAGCCGTCCGCAGAGTTCTGCGCCGATTTTCGTCCGCAGGATGAGTTCGGAGCGGGTGCCCTGCGCAGCGTTTCTGCGGATCATATCCTTTTTTTCCAGAAGCTTTAACACAATGCTACATAAATATAACTGATTCAAAAATTTGTCAGGGGTACGGGATAATTGAAGAAATAATTGTCAGATAAGCGATTATGTGGTAAGATTATGCGGAACTGATAACCGTGAAGGAACGGATGAGAACAGATGCAGACAGAGCTTTCCATATACTCAAATTGCAGGAAGGGGCTCTGATATAAAGGATTGGTGTGAAAAATATGGCGCAGTTATGGGGCGGAAGATTTACAAAGGAAACAGATAAACTGGTGTATGCGTTCAACGCGTCCATTGGTTTTGATAAAAGACTTTTCAGGCAGGATATCGAGGGCAGCCTGGCCCATGTAAAGATGCTTGGGAAGCAGGGCATTCTCACAAAAGAGGAAACAGATAAGATCACGGATGGTCTTGTTTCCATCAGGAAAGATGTGGAAAGTGGGGTTCTTGCAATAGATGAGAGCTATGAGGATATCCACAGCTTTGTGGAAGCAGTGCTGACGGAGCGGATCGGAGAGGCCGGCAAAAAACTTCATACCGGGCGCAGCAGAAACGATCAGGTGGCTCTTGACATGCGGCTCTATACGAGGATCCAGGTAGAGACGGTGGAGGAGCTGTTAAAGGAGCTGTTAACAGTGCTTCTCAGGATCATGGAGGAAAATCTGGACACTTATATGCCCGGGTTTACCCATTTGCAGAAAGCTCAGCCGCTGACGCTTTCCCATCATCTCGGCGCATATTTTGAAATGTTTCAGAGGGACAGGCTGCGGATGAGGGATATCCGTGCGCGCATGAATTTCTGTCCTCTGGGGGCGGGGGCTCTGGCCGGGACGACGTTTCCGTTAGACAGGGAGTATACGGCAGAACTTCTCGGATTTGACGGGCCCACCCTGAACAGCATGGATTCCGTGTCGGACCGGGATTATCTGCTGGAATTTTTGTCCGCTCTGAGTATCGTGATGATGCATTTATCCAGGTTTTCGGAGGAGATCATAATCTGGAACAGTGATGAGTATAAATTTATTGAGATAGACGATGCATACTCCACCGGCTCTTCGATCATGCCTCAGAAAAAAAATCCGGATATTGCGGAACTGGTGCGGGGAAAGGCCGGAAGAGTCTACGGGGATCTGATGGCGCTTTTCACTGTGATGAAAGGGCTGCCTCTTGCGTATAATAAGGATATGCAGGAGGACAAGGAGGCGGCTTTTGACGCCTTTGACACGGTGAAGAACTGTATTGTGCTGTTTACCGGAATGCTTGACACCATAAAGTTCCGGAAAGACCGGATGGCAGAGAGCGCCATGAGAGGTTTTACCAACGCCACGGACGCGGCGGACTATCTGGTGGGAAAGGGCGTGCCTTTCAGGGAGGCGCATGGTATTGTAGGGAGGCTTGTGCTGTACTGTATTGAAAAAAATACATCGATCGATGCGCTGCCTTTAGCCGAAATGCGGACGATCAGCAATAAATTTGAGGAGGATATCTATGAGGCAGTATCCTTGAAGACCTGTGTGGAGAAGCGGCTGACCACCGGGGCGCCGGGCAGGGCAGCGATGGAGAAGGTGCTGGCGGTGTATCGAGAGTATTTGGTATAAGAGTATTTCATGAACAGATATGTCGAAAAGGTCAGGTAAAACAGCAGATAACATAGTATGTTAAAAGTATCTGCAGAATAATCATAAGAGGAGAAAGAATTATGAAGGAAAAATTGCATGTTGGAATTTTAGGCGGAACTGGTATGGTTGGGCAGCGCTTTATCTCGCTGCTGGAAAATCATCCCTGGTTCGAGGTGACGACGATCGCGGCCAGTCCCCGTTCGGCGGGAAAGACTTACGAGGAGGCTGTGGGCGGCAGATGGAAAATGAAGACGCCGATGCCGGAAAAAGTGAAAAACATTGTGGTGATGAGTGTAAATGAGGTGGAGAAAGTGGCCTCGGAGGTGGATTTTGTGTTCTCCGCAGTGGACATGGGAAAGGAGGAGATCAAGGCCATCGAGGAAGCTTACGCGAAGACGGAAACTCCCGTTGTCTCCAACAACAGCGCCCACAGGTGGACGCCGGATGTTCCGATGGTAGTGCCGGAGATCAATACAGAGCATTTTGAAGTGATAAAGGATCAGAGAAAACGGTTGGGCACAGAGAGAGGATTTGTGGCGGTGAAGCCAAACTGTTCGATTCAGAGCTACGCGCCTGTGCTGACCGCCTGGATGGAATATGAACCTTATGAGGTGGTGGCCACTACCTATCAGGCGATCTCCGGCGCCGGGAAGACTTTTAAGGATTGGCCGGAGATGGTGGAGAATGTGATTCCTTATATCGGCGGTGAGGAAGAAAAGAGTGAAAAAGAGCCGCTTCGCATCTGGGGGAAAGTGGAAGACGGCGTGATCGTACCGGCAGAGAGTCCTGTGATCACCTGCCAGTGCATCCGTGTGCCGGTGTTGGACGGCCATACGGCAGCAGTGTTTGTGAAGTTCAGAAAGAAACCCACCAGAGAACAGCTGATCGAGAAGCTTAAAAACTTTACCGGTGAGCCTCAGAAACTGGAGCTGCCCAGTGCGCCGAAGCAGTTTATCCAGTATCTGGAGGAGGACAACAGACCGCAGGTGAAACTGGATGTGGATTATGAGAACGGTATGGGCATCAGCGTGGGACGGCTCAGAGAGGACAGCGTCTATGACTGGAAGTTTATCGGTCTTTCCCACAATACGGTGAGAGGCGCGGCAGGCGGCGCAGTGCTGTGCGCGGAAATGCTGGTGGCTAAGGGATATATTGCAAAGAAGTGAAGCAGGGATTATGTAATTGTTTTATGGAAATGCTGTGTGTACAGTGTATTGATGATAGGAAGAATGTACTTACAGGTTGTGAAAAGACTGTGGATCAGTATAGTAAATCGGAGATAAAAAATGTTGACCGGGCGGGACAGGGAATTACAGTATCTGCAGAAGTTTTATGAAAAAAGCGGCAGCCATCTTGTAGTATTGTATGGTCAGAGAGGTGTTGGAAAGACCAGACTGGTGAGGGAATTCGCAGAGAATACTCCCGGATTTTACTATGCCTGCAGAGATGCTTCCGAGAGAGAGCAGCAGTTTCAGTGGGGAAGGGAACTGGATGAGGCGGGCGTTGTCATGGAAGGTTTTCCCACATGGCGGGAGCTTTTCGCTGGCAGTCTGCAGGATTTTTCGGGAAAACAGGTTCTTGTGCTGGATGAGTTTCAATATCTGATAAAGGATGACAGCACCTTTGTGGAAGAGCTGGTCTCATTTGTGGAGGAACGCGCAGAAAGACAGGAAATATTGACTGTTATGATCAGCTCTGCCGCATCCTGGGTGGAGAACAGTATGATCAAAAAGCTGGGGAAAGGAGCCTTCAAACTTTCCGGATTGTTGAAGATAAGACCTCTCGGTTTTTTTGAACTGCGGGAGGCCTTCCCGGGATATTCAGCAGATCAGGCTTTTGCACTGTATGCTGTGTTAGGCGGGAATCCGGGATTGTGGCAGTGTATGTCTCCTGCGAAAAGCCTGAAGGATAATGTCTGTGAGACGATCCTTTCCCCCACAGGCGTACTGTGCGGGGAATGCAGGCGGATTTTGTCGGAGGAACTCAGGGAGCTCAATGTCTATCAGACGATCCTGTCGGCCCTTGCGGGAGGCCGCCATAAACTTAATGATATCTATGAATATACCGGATTTTCCCGGGCCAAGATCAGTGTCTATTTGAAGAATTTGATGGAACTGGAACTGATCGAAAAGGTATTTTCCTATGATACGGCCGGAAGGGAGCATGTGCAGAAAGGAGTGTACCGCATCTGCAATCATTTTGTGCACTTTGCCTTTACTTATCTGTACCCGAATGCCAGCAGGCTGGAGATGATATCGCCCCAGGCTTTTTATGAGAAAAATATTGTTCCCGGTTTTCGAAAGTTTATGTGTCAGGCGTTCCGGGAAATGTGCAGGGAATATATTTTACGGGAAGCGGCGAAAGGGCAGTTTCCGTTTGCAATCTCCTCTGTGGGCGAGTGGGCAGGGAAAGCCGGAGATATTGATTTTATAGCCCGAAGCAAGGAGGGAGAAACTTTGCTGGCCCTCTGTCAGTGCGAAAGAGAAAAATTCCCTTATGAAGATTATGAATGGCTGCTGTTTTTGGCGAAACAGGCGAAACTGAGGACAGATCATATCTGGTTGTTTACGGACAAAGGGTTTGATGAAAGGCTGATGGCAGAGACCAGAGAGAAGGAAAATCTGTCGTTGATTTTAATATGAAGAGTTTATTTATAGCGGAAAAGCCCAGTGTGGCCCAGGAATTCGCGAAAGCGCTGAAACTGAATATGACAAAGAAGGACGGCTATCTGGAATCGGAAAAGGCGGTGGTGACCTGGTGTGTGGGGCATCTCGTGACAATGAGTTATCCCGATGCCTACGATGAGAAATATAAGCGCTGGTCTTTAGATACGATACCTTTCATTCCGGATAATTTTATGTACGAAGTGATTCCGGGAGTGGCAAAGCAGTTTAAAATAGTCAGCGGCCTTTTGAACAGAGCCGATATCGGGACGATCTATGTCTGTACGGACTCCGGGCGGGAGGGCGAGTACATATACCGCCTGGTGGAACAGCAGGCAGGGGTGAAGGATAAAACGAGAAAGCGGGTGTGGATCGATTCCCAGACCGAGGAAGAAATACTGCGGGGAATAAGGGAGGCGAAGGATCTTTCGGAATACGATAATCTTTCCGCTTCCGCTTATCTGCGGGCCAAGGAAGATTATCTGATGGGGATCAATTTTTCCAGGGCGCTGACATTAAAGTTTGGTTATCCGGTAAAAAATTATATGCATACGGATAAATGTGTGGTGTCCGTGGGGCGGGTGATGACCTGCGTGCTCGGCATGGCGGTGCGCCGCGAACGGGAAATCCGAAACTTTGTCAAAACCCCGTTTTACCGGGTGATTGCCAAAATCGGCATGTGCGATACGCTTTTGGACGCGGAGTGGCGCGTCTGTGCGGCTTCCCGTTATGTTCAGTCGCCGAAGCTTTATAAGGAAAACGGATTTTTAAAAGAGGAAACCGCCAAAGAACTGGTGGAAGCGGTTACGGGCCTGTCTATGCAGGTGGAAAAAATAGAAAAGAAGAAGGAAACCAAAACCCCGCCGCTGCTTTATAACCTGGCCGAGCTGCAGAACGACTGTTCCCGGTTTTTTAAGATCAGCCCCGACGAAACGCTTGCCGTAGTACAGGAACTGTACGAAAAAAAGCTGGTCACTTATCCGCGTACCGACGCCAGGGTGCTTTCTTCGGCGGTTGCCAAGGAGATCCACAAAAATATCGGAGGTTTGAAACAAATTCCCGGCATGCGCCCGTTTGCGGAA
>OFGO01002385.1_pt1 | contig 10921 bp, 8 predicted proteins | sample 1521761 | NCBI WGS metagenome assembly OFGO01 (sample SAMEA3504128, study PRJEB24116) | mouse gut metagenome | biome: mouse gut; feature: mouse-associated habitat; material: faeces | place: Denmark | collected 2011
GGCAGTCGCCAAATGTCTGCAAGCAGCCACTTGGCTCGTTGCTCGCGGGAATAAACCATCTCTTACATCCGTGCTCATACGGTTTTAAAAAATCCTGCCGGCATCATAATCCCCGTAAAGTCAACTCATGGCCGCTGCCTTGTCTGTTCTTTATCTGCTCTCTCTATTTTCTTCATCTAGTCTATACATTGTACTTTATATTCGGATTTTATTCAATTTTAAACGAATCATGAAAGCGTAACATAACCTGTTAATGAAAACAGCGGATTTTATTTCCCTGGCAAGGTGTACAAAGTACATTACAAGATCAGCAGATCCTTCTCATACAGCACCCTCATCCCAAGCGTCTTCTGCATCTCGCCAAACCGGATCACCACCAATTCCCCCTGCACTTCCACAACCACGCCTTCCCCAAACTTCCTGTGCCGGAGGATCAGCCCTTCCCCGATCTGTGCCGCATATTTCTCATATTCTCCTCGGTTAAAAGGCCTTCCTGCTGTGGCATTCCCTCTTTCCTGCGCTGATATCTTCCGCGTTTTTTGTACCGCTTTCTTCTTCCTGCCCACAAGTTCCTCGCACAGACTGGATTTCTGGTCCAACCTGAACACCGACAGCCTGTTCTTTGCCCGGGTCACACCTACATAGAACAAGCGGCGTTCTTCTTCGTAAGTCTCCCGCTCTTTTTCATCCATGGATTTGGCATTCGCGGGTACACTTTCGGGGAATATGCCGTCGATCACATCCAGCAGATAGACATTGTCATACTCCAGCCCTTTGCTGGAATGGATCGTAGATAAAATGACAGGCTGTATATCCTGCGTGCCGTTTCTGTACACGACGGAAGCCTCTTCCTGTCTCTCTTCCCTTCTCTCTTCCCTTCTCTCTTCCTGTCCGCCTTTCATTCTCCCTTCCATGATCGCCCGCAGCTCATCCAGTCTCTCCACAAACCGCCCTGGAGAGTTTTCGCCCTGTCCGATCATTTTCAGGATAAACACTTTACTGTCTCCAATTTCCATGCGCTCAAGATAATCACCGTATCCCATACTGTAAACGATTCTAGCGATCGCTCTGTCCGCCCGCTCCGTCACCAGACATCTCAGATGCATCTGCAGCAGTCTGCAGCTTTGGGCAGTCCTGGCCGGCAACTGTCCGTTCCGCAGAGCAATCTCCATAATATCCCGACCCTCCCTCTCGCTGACGTCGCAGATCTGCAGCGCATCCTGCTTCCTGATATAAGTAGCAAGCTTATAATAGATCTGCAGAAAGGCAGCCGTATCCCGCGGGTTTATGGCAAAAGCGATGATATTGCGAATATCCGCTACAACCCGATGTGTGAAAAAAGTCATCTCCGTATTGCGAAGTCTGTAAGGTATGCCCTTCCGCTCCAACCGGTCCACAAGGGGCAGTACGTTTTCATGATTCCGGTACAGCACTGCCGTCTGCCCCTGGCAATTCTCCGCCATCCTGGCCAGATGATCGTACTGTGCCTTCCGGTCGCTCAGTACGATCTGCTCAATCTCCTCACCTGCAGCTCTGGCCGCTTTCATGTGCTTCTCGTGGCGCAGGATATTTTTTTGAATAAACCGATCCGCCGCCGCCACGATCTGTGCACAGGAACGGTAATTTTCCTCCATGAGTAGTACTCTGGCCCTGGGATGATCCTTTTCAAACGACAAAAGCGCTTCCGGATAAGCTGCCCGGAAACCGTATATACTCTGATCCTCGTCTCCCACCATAAACAAGTTGTCCCGTCTGCCGGCAAGCAGTCTGATGATCTCATGCTGGATCTTCGAGGTATCCTGCGCTTCATCCACACAGATATATCTGTATTTATCTTGAAAGCACTGCAGCGTCTCCGGACTTTTTCTCAAAATATTGTAAGCGTATATCATCTGATCGTCATAGTCCATCTGACCACCGGCATGCAGTTCTTCATTATATGCCTTATAAATCTCTGAAAATCTTATATCCACTTCCTCATCCAGCTGTTTGATCTCTTCCTCCGTCAGCATTCTGTTCTTGCTATAAGTGATCATGCTGCGAATGCCTTTCAGATCGCTTTCAGTAGCATGATCGCCCTGTATCCTGCGATAAATCTCCGAGAGCATTCTGGTGATCCTGTCATTCTCCTTCACCAGGGAAAAAGGCGTCTTGCCAATTTGATTCCCATAATATTGGATCACTTTGGCACAGATTCCATTTATGGTCCGAAACTCCAAACGACTGCCAAATCCGTCTCCAAAATACAAACGGAACCGCTCCTCCATATCGTGGGCAGCAGCTGTCGTATATGTCAGCGTCAAAATATTTTCAGGTGCGATTCCGGCACAATAAACCATGTATCCGAGCCTCGCTACTAAAACGGTCGTCTTGCCGCTTCCGGGAACCGCCAGCAGAAGAATCGGCCCGTCTATGGAGCGGACCGATTTTACCTGCTGTTCGTTGAGCTGGATATGAAATTTACTGCAGAATTCTTCGTATGTCATCTTTACCTCTATTCCAAAGCGTCACAAATTCTGTCGATCTTTTCTTATGGATTTGCGGTCATTCGACCATTACTCTGCACCGCTTCTTATAGCAGGCAATGGCGTATTTCCAGATTGTCTTCATTCCTTCTGCCCGAAGTGTCTGCGCATAATCCTGCATTTCGATCTGTTCCAAAGCCTTCCGGCATTCTGCTTCCAGATCAGCGCTTTGCGCATACTTGACTTCGATCGCGATTCCAATCTCCTCATCTTCGATCTGTATCTGAATATCACTATATCCGTCTCCGGATTCTCTGTTGGAGGTTACGATCCAGGACGCCTTAAATCCAACTATCCCCAACAATATACCATGATAAAAGTTCTCCTTCGTTGGTCTTCTCACGAAAGTATCCCGGATGCTGATCGTCTTCTTCAAATACTCCGTAAACTGCTTTTCCACACCGTCAGCATCGCCTCTTCTCATAGCCTCGCAGAACCTGTTCACCGCTTCGCCGTCTTTACGTATATTCTCCCGGAACATCTTCATGATCTGCCCGGTGAACAGATTGCGAATCTCTCTGTTCGGGATCACCAGCCGGAAGAAATCCCCCTCCGTTCTGCCCTGCTGTGTCAAATATCCGGTGCTGAACAGGACACTCCAGACATTTTCAATAGAATCGTACAATTCTTTGTAAGTCAGTTCTTCATGAATCTCCCTGACTACAGCCTCCCCGGCGATCAATCGTTCGATTTCATGTCTTGCAGCCCCAGCATCCGCCATATCGATGAAATGCCTCACGATATCATTGCTGCTTGTATTTGACCAATAATTACTGGGCACTGCCGAACATCTTACGAAGCAGTGTCACCATCTGCTCGTAATAGCCTTTTTCATTTGCCTTTGCCAGGGGCACGTCATACTCGTCGATCAGGATGATGGTTCTGCTGTCATAGTGCTTATGCAGAAGCATGGACAATGTTTTCAGACTGGCTGTCAGCACCGCTTCTGACATAGCGAACACCCCGTCGCTGCCTCCGTCTATCACTGTCAACTGTCTGCACATCTCCTTCTCATTCTCCGTAAGGCGTCCGCTCCCTGTCAGGAACTGAAACCGCAGCGCTTCACTGCCGATCACGGAGCACAGCATGGAACGGGCCGCTGCAAAATCATCCCCCTCTACATCCTTCAAGCTGATGGAGATGACCGGAAACCGGCCCATATATTGCTCGCAGAGCGTCGTTTCCTCCGCAATCCTCAGACCGTCAAATATCTCTCTGTTTCCCCCGATTTCAAAGAAGGCCTTAAGCATACTCATATTCAACGATTTGCCAAAACGCCTGGGACGGGTAAAAAGATTTACTTCTCCCCACTTCTGCAGCAGATCTACGATCATATCTGTTTTATCTATATAGTAAAACCCTTCCGTCCTGATCTTCTCAAAATTCTCGATTCCTACCGGAAGCTTCTTTTCAATATGTTCCATCTCCCACACCTCCCGAGACGCCGCCAATGCGCCTCCAGGCCAAACTGGCCTCCGGGTTCTATTCTGCACCTGCTTTCTACATTGTACTTGATATCCGGACTTTATTCAATTTCATTTCGTCACATTTACTTATCCCATGAAAAAGAATCCTGGATTCCGTTCCGCCGCACTATGACAAAGGTGGCCCGGACATCACGTCCAGGCCACCTGCAGGCACACCGCCTAAATATGATTCGCGACCTCAAACGCATCCCAGATCGCATACATAATATTGCTCACCTTCTTTGCATCCCCCAGCAGATAAATCTCCGGCACCTTAAACTCCAGCTCGTGATACAGGCTGTCCTCTTCCTTGTAGCCGACGGACAGAATCACGCTGTCGCAGACAATATCCTTCCCGCCGTCCGCACACTCCACGCTGAGCACGCCGTCATGATACCCTGTGGCCTTCGCCCCGGTCACCACTTCGATTCCGTTGTAAGGGATCAGCTCTTCCAGCATATCCTTGTTCGCATGGCACAGCGGTCCGTTCACCGCCAGAATCTTGTCAAGCGCCTCCACGATCGTGACTTTCCGACCGCGCTGTGCCAGCCAAAGAGCCGTCTCACAGCCCACCAGACCGCCGCCGATCACCACGGTGCGCTCCCCGCAATCCTTCTGCCCCAGCAGCACTTCCGCCGCCGTGAAGGTATGCGCGTCGTCCCCCAGAGAAAAGACCTTCGGCGTAGAACCGGTGGCCACGATCACCGTATCGTATCCGCCGTCCAGCGCCTCCTTCGCCGTCACCTCATGGTTCAGCTGTACCGGTACGTTCAGCTTCTGCAGCTGTACCGCATACCATTTCGCCAGCGCGATATCGTCTTCCTTGAACTCCGGCGCGCCGCCCGGTAACAGATTACCGCCCAGCTGCGCGCCCTTCTCGAAAAGCGCCGGCTTATGGCCTCGCAGCGCCAGCACCCTTGCCGCCTCGCAGCCGGCAACGCCGCCGCCCACGATCATAACCTTTTTCGCCTTAAGGATCGGCTCATAGGCCGTCACCCGCTCTCTTGCCGCCTGCGGGTTGACCGCACAGTTGATCATGGAATACTCCTGGATCCTGCCCATACAGCCTTCATGGCAGGAAATGCAGGGCCTGATCTCGTCCCGCCTGCCGGCACGCAGCTTATTCACATAATCCGGTTCCGCCAGCAGCGGCCGTCCCAGGCTGATGATATCACAGTCCCCGTTTTCCAGAGAGGCAAGCGCCATATCCGGGTCGTCCATGCGTCCCGCACACAGCACGGGCACGTCCACCACTTCCTTCACCATCTTACAGTAAGTCCGGAAAAGCCCCTTCTCCTGATACATCGGCGGATGGTTCCACCACCATGCGTCGTAAGTGCCAACGTCCGTATCCAACGCGTCATAGCCGTAGAAAGCCAAAAGCTTCGCCGCCTCTAAGCCCTCCTCGATATCACGGCCCTTTTCCTCGAACTCTTCTCCCGGCAGAGCGCCCACCCGCCAGTCCTTGATCATGCTCTTTACGCTGAAACGAAGCGCCACCGGGAAATCCTGTCCGCAGCGGAACTTGATCTCCTCCACCACTTCTCTCGCAAACCGCAGCCTGTTCTCCAGTGAACCGCCGTACTCGTCCGTGCGCAGATTGAACATGGAGATGGCGAACTGATCCAGCAGATACCCCTCGTGAACCGCATGAATCTCCACGCCGTCAAAGCCTGCGCGCTTCGCATTGTAAGCCCCGTCACCGAAAGACTTCACGATACTGTGAATCTCCTCCACCGTCAGCGCCCGGCAGGTCTTGTCAAGCCACCTGTGCGGAATCTCCGAAGGTGCCACCGGCGGAAATTCCCCCAGATTCGTGGGAATCGTCACACGCCCGAAGCCGCCCGACATCATCAGGAAGATCTTACTGCCGTAGGCATGCACCCGCTCCGTCATCTCCCGTCCCGTGCGGATAAAGTGCACCGGATTGTAGGTGGAATTGGGGCAGTTCGGCATACTCGGCTTCTCCACCTTACAGTCGGAAAAAGTAACCCCGGTGATGATCAGGCCGGTGCCTCCCTTTGCCCGCTCCACATAGTAATCAATGCCCCGCTGGTTGAAGCCGCCCTCCGAATCCGAAAGCCCCAGCGGCCCCATAGGCGCCATGGCAAAGCGGTTCTTGATGGTAAGCGAACCGATCTTCACCGGTGTAAAAAGTTTCTCATACATGCTGTAACCCTCCTGTTCGTAATATTTTCAACCCTTATGCGTTGTCACTGCCTTTGCAGTAAATGCAAAGACCCGGGCTGAACTGTTACATATTTTTTACTATAAGAAAATATTACCACCGTCCGGCCCGGTCCACTATCAACGAAACCATATCACCTGCCAACAATCCTTTTATACGATGCCCTGCACCAGCTCCAAAATTCCTTTCTCTTCCTTCCTCTCTTCCCGCACAACAATGGAAATCTTCCACGGCAGCGAATCCGAAAGCCCGATCATCCGCAGGCCGTCCTGTTTGATCTCATCCCGGTGAATATCGACCACGATCCCCAGCCCGATCTTTTCCTTGCAGAAACGATAGATCAGCTGTCCCTCCATGGTCTTTACTACAATATCTGGAGCAAACCCGAAATCCCGGCACCGCTCCACCAGACTGTGATAGCAGGAGAATTTTTCATTCAGTGAGATCAACGGCTCCCCCTGCAGGTCCTGCACGGACAGACTCTCCCGCCCGTAAAGCGGATGCCCCTCGTAGACCAGCACGGACAGCTGAATGCGAAACAACTCCTTCACCCACAGTTCCCGGCTGCCCACCTGCCCGATCACGAAACCGACATCCAGCTCTCTTTTCAGCACCTTATCCAGCACATCCTGATTTGAAGCTTCCTCCCACTGAATCGTCATCGCCGGACAACGCTTCTTATACGCTTCCAGCTTCTGCAGCGGAAACACGTTCAACACCCCACAGGAAAACCCGATTTCCATCCTGCTGCCCCGGTTCCGAAACCGCCGGATCCCGGTCTCCAGCGCATCCATCTCCTGCAGCAGCGTGCGGCTGTTCTCATACAGATAAACGCCGCTGTCCGTGGGCAGCATCCCGCCCGGCGTGCGCGTAAACAATTCCGTGTCCAGATCCGTCTCCAGATTATGGATCACCCTGCTCAATCCCTGCGGTGTGATAAAAAGCTGCTTCGCCGCCTTATTGACGCTCTTTTCCTCGTATACCCGTAAAAATGCTCTCAGATCCTTTGTGTCCATTCTCCCCACACCTATTTCATGTGTTTCATTGCCTGATATTTTCGCACCAGACTGTCCCTCGGCTCGATCTTCTTCCCAATCCCATATTCATATACTGTCGTCCAAAGCTCATCCGCTTCCATCCACTCTACCACCTGCAGCGCACAAAACAACGTGATCTCCTCATTCCTGTGCCTGGAATTCTGGAAGAAAAACTCTATCCCGGAAGCCGGTTCCGCCAGTTCGATCGCCGTCATCAGAACCATCTCACATAAGCAGTTGATCTCATCCTCCAGCTGGTATGTGCTGTCATACTTTTTCAGTCCGCCCAGTTTCTCTTTTCTCTCATCGATCAGCCTCCCCGCCTCTTCAATCGCCATATACTTTACGTCGCTGGTCTTCAACTCATCCAGCAGTACGTTTAACTGATAAATTTGCAGGGCCTCTCTGCTCAATCCCCCACTTACCGCATCATTCAACAGTATCGCTATCTTCTCCCGGGAATACCCGTTGCAGAACCATTTCTTCACCACCAGTCGAAACAGCTTCGGCTGTTCCCAGCCCACAGAGCGGAACGCGTCATCCGTAGAAAAAAGATAATAATTGCATGCAGTACACAGCATACGATATAAGTCAGACAACAGCCTCGCCGATTTATCACAATTCTCATCCTCCGCCGGGATCTTCTCCAACGCCTTAATATAATTCTTAACCAAAAACCGCCATTTGGGTCTCTGATTCTTGGGAATCACCCGATTCGGCGCAAAATAATTCTGGGCATAGGCATTCTCCAAAAATACCGGAATCTCCTGCTCCAGTTTCTCGAAACTTATCGTATCTTTCTTCGCCACACTCCTGGCATCTTCCCCTGCCAAAACGCCCTGAATGACCAGGTCTATCTCCTCTTTCTGGCCTTTTGTAAATTTTTTATAGCTTTCCGCAAAAGCTTTTTCCAGCAGCTCTCTGTCCGCCGCTTTTATCAGCTCCCTGAATTCCTGTATCTTCATAGGCACGCCCTCCCAAACTGACTATTATCTGCCGCCGTTTCTTTTGTTCCTGTTTCCTGCAGTCGTTCTCTCTATCCTGAAACCGACAGGTTTGGTTTATTGTATCATGAACACTTCAACACAACAACACGGAATCTTTTACCTGCAGAATCATAAATCAAGCTCCGTTAACAATAATCCTATGTTATAATTTCTAAGGAAAGTATCAGATTCAGAACAAACAGAAAGGTATCGTGAAAAATTTGAATGACCAATTCATCCGACAGATCATCATAGACTGGAACAAAATAGAAACCCACAGCTATCTGAGAAAGATCCCGGCCCTCTGCAGACTGGACAGACTGGAATTCACGCGGCCTGTCACCTTTTTCGTAGGGGAGAACGGCAGCGGAAAATCCACGCTGCTGGAAGCGATTGCCGTCGCCTATGGTTTTAACCCCGAAGGCGGCACGAGAAACTATAATTTCTCCACCTATGACTCCCACTCCGGCCTCCATGAAGCCATCACCATAGCCAAAGGCTACCGTCGGGCGCGGGGCGGTTATTTCCTGCGGGCGGAAAGCTTCTATAATGTGGCCACCAAAGAAGAAGATTATGCCGACGCAGACCACCCTTCCGAGCATTATCACGAGAAATCCCACGGCGAGAGCTTCCTTGCCCTTGCCCAGAAGAGGCTCAATCCCGACGGCGTCTATATCTTCGACGAGCCGGAAGCAGCCCTCTCGCCGCAGCGCCAGCTGACATTGCTGATCTGTATCCACCGTCTTGTCCGGGAAGGCAGTCAGTTTCTGATTGCGTCCCATTCTCCGATTCTTCTGGGACTTCCCGGGGCGGAGATTTTGTCCTTTGACGAAGGAGCGATTCACTCTGTGGAGTATACTAAGACGGAGAGCTATCAGGTGACGGAGATGTTTCTCAATCACAGGGAATATCTTTTGAAACGGCTTCTGGAGGAAGGGGAAGTGGAATAGTAAGAGATTTGTCGCAAAGGCGCACGAGAGAAACTTTTATGAGTGCCCTTTCGAATAAAAGTTTCTCACATCACAGGTGTGTCGAAGCGGCTTTACCCTTTAGCGCTGTCGCGCAGCGACTTTTATAGGAGGCAAAATGGATAACCAATCATTTCCTACGAAGGGTAATTTAATATTGGCAAAAAATTCTCTGGTACTGGCCCGGCAGGGCTACGAGCTGATGGATAAGAAGCGGAATATCCTCATACGGGAATTGATGGGCTTGGTGGAGCAGGCGAGGGATATCCAAAAGGAGATCCGAACCACCTTCCAGTCGGCATATGAGGCGCTCCAGAAGGCCAACATGGAGCTGGGAGTGAATTTCGTGTCGGACGTTGCCCGGAATGTGCCTGTAGAGGATACGATTGAGGTAAAGCTTCGAAGCATTATGGGAACTGAGATTCCTTTGGTGCGCTACGACGCGGCAACCCGGACCCCGGCGTATGCCTTCTACAGTACAAGGGAATCTCTGGATATTGCCCGTGTGTCCTTTGAAAAGGTGAAGGATCTGACGGTGAAGCTTTCTATGGTGGAGAACTCGGCCTATCTGTTGGCGGCCAACATCAAAAAGGCTCAGAAGAGGGCCAATGCTTTACAGAATATTACGATTCCCAGGTATGAAACCTTGGTGAAGGATATTGCAAACGCTTTGGAAGAGAAGGAGCGCGAGGAGTTTACAAGGCTTAAGGTGATTAAGCGGATGCATACGGGGTGAGGGAAGGAAGCTTATTCCTGCGGACAGTAAGTAAAGCGGATATAGTATAGCAGATATAGTACAGGTTACTTTTTTGTTTGGAAGGAGTTTACCTTTGCAGGCATGTTTATTTTGTTTTTTGACACTCCATTGCCATAATAATGTGAATATAGCTATGATATAATCAATGTCATTAAATTAAGTTTGAAAAATTTGTGAAGGCTTAATTTAATGACATTGTGCAATGGACTCCCGGTTTTCTGTGTTTCTGGTCAAGCGTGCTCCGAAGAGGCGGATTACCGCAGGACCGCGTCCAAGTCCCGGGTGGTGGTCCCGTCCTCCAGAACAAAGCAGGGGATCCCGATGCCGCCGTTCTCCCGGATGTCGGCATAGGCTGGGCTGTCCTGCCGCAGAGCCAGATAGACCTTCAGGTCGGGCAGACTGGCGGAGAGGTTCTTGAACTCGATTTCCGCCTTTGCCTCGCTGAGACGGTTCAGGGCGTACAGGGTGTCAGGGCACAGGTGGCTGCCGATCACAGTGACTTTCATAGTAAAATCTCCTTTTACAGCTGCATCCTGCCATCCCGGCTGCCGTGCCGCTGTTTTCACGCCAAACACGGCTTCGTGCAGGCACAGGCTTACTTTCTTTGTTATTTTACCATATAATTGTGAATTTTTTTGGGATTTCTGAAAATGTAAGGTAGATGTAAGGTAAAGAAAAGGTTATCACAAGGTTGCACTGGTATTATGTAAGCAAAGGAAGGAGATGTTTATATGGATTACATTATCACAACAGAGCAGCTGACAAAAAAATACAAATCCTTTGTTGCTGTCAATAACGTTTCGCTGAACATTCGCAAAGGCAGTATTTACGGCTTTCTTGGCCCTAATGGTGCGGGAAAATCCACTACTATGAAAATGCTCCTGGGATTAACCGCACCTACAAAAGGCAGTTTCAAAATCAACGGTAAACAATTTCCGGATGACCGCCTTTCCATTTTGAAAGAAGTAGGTTCCTTTATCGAATCACCCTCTTT
>OFGO01002388.1_pt1 | contig 10909 bp, 8 predicted proteins | sample 1521761 | NCBI WGS metagenome assembly OFGO01 (sample SAMEA3504128, study PRJEB24116) | mouse gut metagenome | biome: mouse gut; feature: mouse-associated habitat; material: faeces | place: Denmark | collected 2011
TGCTGTGCGCCAAACCGCATGCTCTTGCGGTTTGTGTGCATCTTCTAAACTCCCCGCTTTCATATATGGTGGAGTAACCTGGTGCATGGGGGTTTAGAATGAATATAGGCAAGAATCGGGGCCCGCAACCGTCAGTTGACAAATTTCCAGGCGCAGTTGGTGGTTGTCAACCGGCTTTTCTGCTATGATTTCCGCATCAGAAGTGCGGAGGGCACAGAAAGGAAAAGCCGCGGGTGCGGCAGGAAAAAATATGATATTGGCTGAGAAAATAATGACGCTGAGAAAGAGGAAAGGATGGTCCCAGGAAGAACTGGCAGGGAAGATGGATATATCCAGACAGTCTGTCTCCAAATGGGAGAGCGGGAGTTCGATTCCGGATATTGATAAGATTCTGGCAATGAGCCATCTGTTTGGCGTCAGCACGGATTATCTGCTGAAAGACGAGATGGAAAAAGACGAGATGGAAGAAAAGATGCTTCCGGCAGCGGAGGAGGTGGAACCGGAAAATGTATCCCGGCTGGTGACCATGGAGGAGGCTGACAAATTTCTTTTCCTGACCAGAAAGCTGGTATTTCCCAGGGCAGCAGGTGTGGCACTGTGCGCGTTTTCTCCAGTCGTACCGGTTTTGCTGGGCGGCTGGGCAGAAAACGGATTGTGGGGAATGACGGAAGACATGGCCGGGGGAATCGGTGTGGCGATTCTGCTGTTATTGGTGTCAGTGGGAGTGGCAATTCTTGTTTTTACGGGAATGCAGATGGAAAAGTATGAATATATGGAAAAGGAAATCCTGACACTTCAATATGGTGTAAAGGGCATGGTGACAAAAAAGAAAGAAAGTTTTTCCAGGACATATTATCTGGCGGTGACCGCGGGTGTGGTAATGTGTATCCTGGCAGTGGTGCCGCTTATGATAGCGGCGGCGTTCCAGGCGGGCGACATGGCTTATATCTATTGTCTTTCCGTACTGCTCTTTGTGGTGTCAATTGCAGTGTTTCTGTTTATGTGGGTGGGAAGCATCCAGGACAGCTACAATATGATTCTTCAGGAAGGGGACTACACACTGGAGAAAAAGACAGTGGCAAAGAAAACATCATTTCTGCCGGTGGCATACTGGTGCCTGGTCACTGCTGTTTTTGTGGTGCTGGGACTGCGCGGATACGACTGGAAAGCCGCAGCCATTATCTGGCCGGCTGCGGCATTGCTTTTTGTGGCGATACAGTGTATTATAAAAACTGTGGTTACAACAAGACAGAATAAAGGATAGGACGGGAAAGGGAACTGGAATAAGAGGTAAGCATATGAGTAAGAAAAAGGTAGTGGTGTCCCTGGGACACGAAGCATTAGGCTATACCACCGGGGCGCAGAGAGATGCGGTCCGGGTGACTGCCAGTGCACTGGCAGATCTTGTGGAGGAGGACTATCAGCTGACCATCACTCACAGCAACGGGCCGCAGGTGAGCATGATTCACAAAGCCATGACAGAGCTGCGCAGGGTTTACATTGATTACACTCCGGCGCCCATGTGTGTGTGCTCGGCCATGAGCCAGGGGTATGTGGGGTATGACATCCAGAACGCCCTGCGTTCCGAACTGCTGGGCAGGGGAATCTCCAAGTCGGTGAGCACCATCCTGACGCAGGTGACAGTGGATCCGTATGATGAGGCCTTTTATGAGCCCACGAAAGTCATTGGCCGCTATATGGCAAAGGATGACGCCGAGACGGAGATAAAAAAAGGAAATTACGTGAGGGAATATCCAGGAAAGGGATTCCGGCGTGTGGTTGCCGCCCCCAAGCCCATCGACATTGTGGAGATAGAGGCCATCCGGGCGCTGGCTGACGCAGACCAGGTGGTCATCGCCTGCGGCGGAGGAGGCATTCCCGTGATAGAACAGCAGCACAATCTGAAAGGTGCGTCCGCAGTGATTGAGAAGGATTCCATTGCAGGCAAACTGGCGTCTGACCTGCATTGTGACGAACTGATTATCCTGACCGGAGTGGATAATGTATACAGGGATTTCGGCAAAGAAAACCAGACCCCGGTAAGGTCCATGACCGTGGCGGAGGCAAAGAAGGGCATTTCCCAGGGACAGTTTGAAGCCGGGACCATGCTGCCGAAGGTTGAGGCGGCCATCTCATATCTGGAAAAGGTAAGGGAGGGAAGGGTGCTGATTACCTCCATGAAGAAGGTCAAGGAGGCTGTGCAGGGAAGAGCCGGCACGGTTATCACTTTTTCATAATGCTGATATTGCAAACCCCGGCTTCGCACAAGGAGGCCGGGGTTTACCTGGCCCCGGCCACAGACAGCATGGCGCCGATGAGAATACAGAAGTCGGAAAGATTGAATACCACTCTGCGCAGAGGTTTCCATTTGACCGGGAAAGAAAAATAATCCACCACATATTTCCGCTTCAGCCTGTCATAGGTATTGCTGAAAGCGCCGCCCAGGAGAAGGGACAGCCCCAGGCGCAGGGTGCGGCTGCCCCTCCGGCCCAGGCTGAGCAGGAACACAACGGACATCAGAAAACACAGCGCCAGGGACAGGGCTGCTACCCAAAAACTTTTTTTCTGCCCCAGGTTCAGCACGGCGCCTTTGTTGTGATATTTCCGGATGAGAATGCGCCCGCCTAAGACCGTGTCCGGCAGGGACTTTGCCTTTTCTATCCGGTTTTTGACCCACAGATCTCCGCAGAATATTCCCAGAATCACCAATATATAAAATACAGCCATAATCGCTACATCTCCCATCATATAAATTCCGAAACCGGCCCTGCAGCCGGGATCAGGCGTCCTATACCCGTTCCGATTCTGCTCTTATCCAATAGTTTACATCAAACCCGGCTATAATACAACTTTCTTTTCGGGAAACGGATTCTCCCGGCTTGCTCTTGCCAACGGGACGTGTTCGCTGTAAAATAATAAAGATCCAAATGCTGTTACAAAGGGAAAGGAAGACGAAAACAATGTACGAAATGAGACCGGAATATTATACGGGGATAGCGGAAATCGACCAGGAGCATACACACCTTTTTGAGCTGGCGCAGGAGACCCATGATCTTCTGGATGATAATATGCTCCATGACAAGACGGAACAGCTGACAAGTCTGCTCTCGGAATTGATCAACTACACCAAAAACCATTTTGCCCATGAGGAGGCTTATATGGGGAGCATTCAATATGCACATATACCTGCCCATGTGGCGCTGCATCGCAGCTTTGAGCAGAACCTGATGAAATTTGATCTGGATTTGGCCGGGGAGGACTGCGAAAAGCAGGATGAGATAGTGAAAAGTCTGCTGGACTTTCTGATAGGCTGGCTGATCGGTCATATCCAGAAGGTGGATATGCTGTATGTAAAAAAAGACTGAGTGGTTTCTGTAAAAAGAGAGATAACGATAAATAGGAGGAGGCGTGCACATGGAGAAAAATATTTTGTTTCCGCAGACAGGGGGGTTTGTCCACGGCGGCGATTACAATCCCGAACAGTGGCTGGACAGGCCGGATATTCTGGAGGAGGACATACGGCTGATGAAGAAGGCCGGTATTAACAGCGCGACGCTGGGGGTGTTTTCCTGGTCTGTCCTGGAACCAAAGGAAGGGGAGTTCCATTTCGAATGGCTGGAAGCCATCATAGACAGGCTGTACGAAAACGGCATTTATACCGTGCTTGCCACACCTTCGGGCGCCCGTCCTGCCTGGCTTGACGCCGCTTATCCCGAGGCCATGCGGGTGGACAGAAGGGGGATGCGCGCCCGGCACGGCGGCAGGCACAACCATTGCATGTCTTCGCCCAAATACCGGGAGAAAGTGGAAATCATCGACAGGAAGCTGGCAAAACGTTTCGGCTCCCATCCGGGTGTAATCCTGTATCATATCTCAAATGAATTCAGCGGGGAATGTTTCTGCCCTTATTGTGTGAAGAAATTCCGGCAGTATCTGTGGGAACAGTATGACCATGATATTGAAAAACTGAACGCCGCCTGGTGGACCACGTTCTGGAGCCACCGGTACAACAGTTTTGACCAGATCGAGCCTCCCTTTGAAAACGGCGAGACCAGCGTTATGGGGCTGAATCTGGAGTGGAAGCGATTTACCACCTGGAACACCAATGATTTCATGAAGCATGAGACAGGGGTGCTGCGCAGCGTGACGCCGGAAATTCCGGTGACGGCCAATTTTATGCGCCTGTTCGGCGGACTGGATTACCGGAAGATGGCCCCGGAGCTGGATGTGATATCCTGGGATAATTATCCGGAATTCCACAATGACCGGGAGACGCTGGCGGAAACCATGCGGGAGACGGCCTTCCAGCACTCTGTTATGCGTTCCCTGAAAGCCGGGAAGCCGTTTATGATGATGGAGAGCGCGCCGGGGCTGGTGAGCTGGCAGGCGGTAAACAAGATGAAGCGCCCCGGCGTACACTTGTTGGCATGCCTTCAGGCCATTGCCTGCGGCTCCGGTTCCGTGCAGGATTTTCGATGGAGAAAAGGGCGCGGCTCCTATGAGCAGTTCCACGGGGCGGTGGTGGACCATCTCGGCACCGATGACACCAGGGTATTCCGGGAAGTGGCGGAGGGGGGAGAACTGCTGAGAAAAATTGCCCCGGCGGCAGGCACCATCGTGAAGTCCAAAGCGGCGCTTCTGTTTGACTGGGACAACCGCTGGGCCATTGCGGATGTGAAGGCTTTTTCACAGGATTCCAAGAAGTATGAAGAGACCTGTATCGATATCTGGAAAGCTTTTTTACGGTTGGGCGTGGATATGGATGTGGTCGGGTCGGACGAGGACCTGGATGGTTATGATGTGGTGGCGGCGCCCATGCTGTACATGCTGCAGCCGGGGACGGCGGAGAATTTGAAACGGTTTGTAGGGCGGGGCGGGCAGCTGCTTGCCACCTACTGCACCGGCTATGTGGACCGGGAGCAGCTCTGTTTCCTGGGCGGGTTTCCGGGGGACGGGCTGAAAGAGGTCTTCGGTGTGGTCAGCGAGGAGATTGACTCCCTCTATCCCTCGGACAGGAACGGGATTGCGCTGGAGGATGGCAGCTGCTGGGAGGTCAGGGATTATGCGGAGGTCCTGCGGGTGCGGGGCGCCCGGGTGCTTGGGCGCTATACGGATGATTTCTACAAGGGCACCGCAGCCCTGACCTGCAGGGAATACGGACAGGGGAAGGCTTACTACATGGCGGCCAGGACGGCGGCGGAGCAGATGACGCCGTTATTTGAAAGGATGCTGGCGGACGCAGGCATCCCTGTCAGGAAGCTTCCGGAAGGCGTGGAATGCCATGTGAGAAGCGGCGGGTCCGGAAGCTATGCTTTTTACATTAACAGTACCTCGGAGCAGGCCGTCATATCCGGGGTGACAGGCAGGGACCTGGTGACGGATACAGAGGTAAGAGGAGAGCTGACGCTGCCGGCATTAGGCGCTGCGGTATTATACACGCAATAGCGAATCCGCAAGCTCCGTAAGCACCTCAAAATAATTCTCAAAAGTCTTCCGGCAGCAGCCGGGATTGGAGATGACGATCCCGGGGCTGCGCAGGCCCATGAGGGAAAATCCCATTGCCATGCGGTGGTCGTCATAGGTTTCCACGATGGAAGGCTTCGGGGCGCCGGGATAGACCGTGATGCTGCTCTCCCGTTCCTCGCATCTGATGCCCATCTTCCCCAGCTCCGTGCAGATGGCGGCGATACGGTTGCTTTCCTGGAAACGGATGTGGCCTATGCCGGTGATGGTGGTTGGGCTGTCCCCAAAGGGGGCTATGGCCGCCAGGGTAATGGCCTGGTCGGAGCAGCCGGACATATCCGCGGTGACACCGTGAAAAATCCCGCTTTCAGGAGGCTCTACCAGGATACCCCCGGGGGTATCTGCGGCGTGACAGCCCATTCTTTCCAGAATTCCGATAAAGGCCAAATCACCCTGCATGGAATCGAAATGCACATGGTTGACGGACACGGGGATATTTAAGAGCGGGCTCATGGCGTAAAAGTAACATGCGGCGGACACATCCGGCTCGATGCGATAATCCGCTGCCTGATAATGCTGGCCGCTGCGGGTCAGGAAAGCGCGTTCTTCCGGGCGCTGTACGTGCACGCCGAACCGCTCCATCATTTTCAGGGTCATTTCGATATAAGACATCCCGTGGGTACCCTCTATCCGGGTGGTAAAATCGCTGCCGCACAGGCAGGAGACGATGAGCAGGGCGCTTAGGAACTGGCTGCTGTCGTCGATATTGACGGAAATCGCATCCTTTCGGAAGCCATGTGATTTCAGGGTAAAGGGAAAGCGGCCTTCCGCGCCTTCGGAACCATAAATGACCTCACAGCCCAGCTCTTTCAAGGAATTCAGCAGAGGGAGCATGGGTCGCCTGCGCATCTGCTCCGAGGCGTCCATATGGTAGACGCCGTGGGAAAGCCCAAGGTAAGCGGTAAGGAAACGGGCGGCGGTTCCCGCGCTGCCCACGTACTGGGAAGCCTCGGCCAGGGGCACCCTTCCGCCCAGGCCCCTAACGAAAACGGTTTCGTGTGCCTCATCCACCTGCGTCTCAAAGCCCAGGTCCTGTATGCATTTCAGAAAATGCCTGGAATCGTCGGAAAACAGTACGCCCCGGAGGCAGGAGGTCCCGTTTGCCAGCGTAGCCAGAAGCAGGGCGCGGTTGGTGATGCTCTTGGAGCCGGGGACGTCCGGGGAAACCGGAGCGGTGACAGCGGTTTTTTTGTTCTGCAGGGTATCATACAGAAAAGGAACGGTGTAAGTAGTTTCGGTTATCATAAGCTTGTTCTCCTGCTTCGTATCCGCCCTAAGCGGTATCATGGCGGTTTATTTCTTCTGCTTAGTTTACCATATTTTATACCCATGGTCAAAAAAATCTGCGGCTGTCGTAAAGCAAACGCGGCATGCGGGCAGGCTTTCCCGTATGTCCTCACAGAAACAACGGCCATCTGCCGGCGAAATCCCAATCCATGAAACGCATGAAAAGCAACGGTGGGGGAAGCAGCCCGCGGCGGCCTCGGAAAAAGTGGTTGCGGAAAGAAACGGGGCATGATACAATAACCACGAAGAGAGACGGAAGAACAAATGTTTTGGGATGGCAGGCTGTTTTAAAAGAAAGGGAGCATCATCATGAACAACAGGGAAAAAACGTTATGGATTACACGCACGGCCGTCTTTATTGCGCTGTTAATCGTAGTGCAGGCGGTGACTGCGCCCCTGGGGAATACTTTGGTTACAGGAACCCTGGTAAACGCGCTGCTGATTGTTTCGGTCATGACCTGCGGTGCCATGTCGGGGGCTGCGGTGGCGGTTGTCTCGCCCATCATGGCTAAAATGGTGGGGATCGGGCCGCTGTGGGGACTGATTCCGTTTATTGCCCTGGGGAATATCGTCCTGGTGCTGGTGTGGCACTTTCTGGGGAACAGGCATATGGGAACCTGGTATGCATCAGGGACGGCGGCGCTGGCGGCAGCGGCACTGGCCAAGTTCCTGACGCTGTATGTGGGCATTACAAGGGTAGCGGTTCCGCTTCTGCTGCGCCTGCCGGAGCCGCAGGCATCGGTGGTTTCGGGGATGTTTTCCGTTCCGCAGCTGATTACGGCGCTGCTTGGCGGCGTGGTTGCGCTGCCGGCGATTCATGCGGTGAGGCGGGCATTCCTGAAGTCTTGATGCCAGGGATGGAAAGCGGCAGGGACGCAATGAAAACGGACGGAAAAATCTGCCGGGAATGTTGAAGGGCTATATATGAAAAACTACAAATTTATCCTGGAATACGACGGAAGCCGCTATTACGGATGGCAGCGCCAGCCGGGGAAGAACACGATCCAGGGAAAGCTGGAAAATGTGCTGAGCCTGATGTGCGGGAGGGAAACGGAGGTAATCGGCGCCGGCCGCACGGATGCCGGTGTCCATGCCAGGGGAATGGCTGCCAACGCTTTCCTGGAGACGGATTTTTCCTGTGAGGAAATCAGGGCATACATGAACCGCTGCCTTCCCGACGACATTGCGGTGAAGGAGGTACGGGAGGCGTCTCCCAGATTCCATGCCCGCTACAATGCGGTGGGGAAGACTTATCTCTATACCTGCCATGAGGGAGAGGTCAAGTCTGTCTTTGACAGGAAATACTGCACCAGGCTGGAGGAAAAGCCGGATTTGGAGCGGATGGGGCAGGCCGCCGAACTCCTGAAGGGGGAACATGATTTCCGGAATTTCTGCGTAAACCCCCGTATGAAGAAATCCACTGTGCGCAGGGTGGACAGGATCGATATAGAGCGGCAGGGAGAATATCTGCGGTTCACTTTTCACGGAACGGGTTTTCTGCAGAATATGGTGCGCATCATGACGGGTACTCTGCTGGAGGTTGGCTGCGGCAGAATAACCGCGGAAGACCTGCTGGCGGCATTCAATGACCCGGAGCGCCGGAAAGCCGGTCCCACGGCGCCCGCGCAGGGCCTGTGCCTTATGTCTGTGGACTATGACTGAACGGGGAATGCAGCCTTGATAACAAATGGAAAGCGGCATGCATTCGTACAATGAACCATCGGATTTACGGGCGCATGTAGAACTATAGTAAAGGAGAAATGGAAAATGTATACGGAAAAACAACTGGAAAGGATGCTGGGCAAGCTGTACAGGCTGGAGAGAATGCTGGAACCCAAGCTGTTTTACACCGTGGGAAACGTGCCGGTGAAGGCGTTCCAGACAGACGGAAGCCATCATGACGTACCGGAGGATTCCTGCTTCAGCGAATGTGAAGACGGGGCTGTCTTCGAAGGGCGGGGAATCTATTGCTGGTTCAAGGGCAGTTACACGGTTCCGGAAGAGCTGGACGGAAAGCGCCTGTTCGTCTATCCGAAAATCAAGGGATACGAAGGCATGATGTGGGTGAACGGCAAGCCCTACGGCAATTACGCGTCCAAAATGATCGTACACAGCCACGGAAATCATTACTGTGACATGCTGTGCAAGGAGGCAAAGGCCGGGGAGACCGTGGAGCTGGCTTTCGAGTACTATGCCAACCATTATATTAAGGGAACCCAGCCGTTCCTGGTGGAGGCGCAGAAGGAATACCGCATTGAATATCACTCGGTGGATATCTGCCTGAAGGATGAGGAACTGGCGGAATTTTATTTCGATCTGAGGACGGCAAACCAGATGGTTAAGGTGCTGGAGAAGAAGGACTTCCGCAGGGCGGCCTTTGTACGGGCAATGCTGGAAATCCATAATCTGATTTCCTATGATTTCGAGAATGAGGTTCCGGAGGTGTTCCGGGAGCAGATCAGGCGGGCGGATGTCATCCTGAAGAAGGTGATGCAGGAGAAGAATGCCTCCTCTGCGCCTTATGCCGGGCTTATCGGGCATTCCCATATGGATACGGCATGGCTGTGGCACCGCGGGGAGACGGAGAAGAAGTGTGCCAGAACGTATGCCAACCAGATGAACCTGATGGACCAGTATCCGGATTATACCTTCGTACAGAGTTCCGCTTATCACGGGGATATCATCAAGCGGATGTATCCGGCGCTGTTTGAGGATATCAAAAAGAGAGTGGCGGAGGGCCGCTATGAACCCAACGGCGGTGTCTGGATAGAATGTGACTGCAACATTCCCTCCGGCGAATATATGGTAAGGCAGTTTGTATGGGGCCAGAGGTTCACCAGGGAGAATTTCGACTATACGTCAGATGCTTTCTGGCTTCCGGATACCTTCGGCTACAGTGCGTCCCTGCCCCAGATTATGCAGGGCTGCCGGGTGAAATATTTCCTTACCACCAAGATGGCATGGAATGATACAAATGTCTTCCCTTATGATACGTTTTATTGGAAAGGAATTGACGGTTCCCAGGTATTGGTACACTTTAACCGTACCCATGTATGGCCTGACCCCGAAGCGCTGACGGAGAATCTGCTGGCTGACGGAGAAAATACCATCAAGGAGCGGTCCGTTTCCAATATGCGCCTGATTTCCTACGGCTTCGGGGACGGAGGCGGCGGTCCGGAGTTCGGCATGATTGAGATGGCGGAGCGGATGAAGGACATGGAGGGGATGCCCAGGACCTCCCACACCACGGTGAGCCGTTTCATGCAGGAGCTGGAGCAGAGCCTGGTGGAGCCTTCCACTTACAATGGCGAGCTTTATCTGGAACTGCACAGAGGCACCCTGACCAATCAGCATGATATCAAGCGGAATAACCGGAAAGCGGAATTTGCCCTTCGGGACTTGGAATACCTCACGGTGCGGGACGCCGTGCGGAAAGAAACGGATGCTTCTTCAGAGCAGATCGACCCGCTGACCAACGAGATGCTGGTGAACCAGTTCCACGATATCCTGCCCGGGACCTGTATTCCCCGTGCCCATGACGAGGCAAAAGAGGCTGTGGGGCATATTATTGAGGAGTCAAAGCGCCTGAGCAGCGGAATCCTGGAGAACTGGGCGGAGACGTCGGCCGCAAAAACGGTTACGGTGGTAAATACGCTGTCCTTCCAGCGGAGCGATGTTGTATACCTTCCTTTTGAAGGCTGGTATGTAGACGGCGATTACAGGCAGCAGGTAGTGGAAGACAGAGACGGAAACCGTAAGCTGGCCGTGATGGGAGTAAAGATTCCGGCATTCGGCAGCACGGTACTTCCCATGACAGAGGCGGTTCCCCAGAGTGCGTCCGTATTTGCCGTAAGCGGAGAAAAGGGAGAGATTCTGGAGACACCCATGGTAAAAGCAGTCTTTAACGAGAAGGGCTATATAGAATCCTTTGTGGACAAGCGCAACGGGCGCCAGCTGAAGGGCGAGGGATATGCGCTGAATACTCTGCTCATGGCGGAGGAAGTCTCTCTCGGCTGGGACAACTGGGATGTAGACGCGGATTATGAGAGCAAGCTGCGGGACAGCGCGGAACTTCTGGAGCGCAGCGTAGTGGCAGACG
>OFGO01002394.1_pt1 | contig 10876 bp, 13 predicted proteins | sample 1521761 | NCBI WGS metagenome assembly OFGO01 (sample SAMEA3504128, study PRJEB24116) | mouse gut metagenome | biome: mouse gut; feature: mouse-associated habitat; material: faeces | place: Denmark | collected 2011
GGAGCCTTCCCCCAGGCCGCGGCTTTTCAGCGGCCAAGACTGCGGAAAAGCCGCACCAAGTTATATTAAATCAAATCAAACTGATTTCAGCTATACTGATCCATCTATCCTTCCATCAGGTTCCCCGCCGGGCATGGGATGGATGGATAGATTGGAACAGCGGAGAGAAGTGGATGAAGCTATCGGCTATGAGAGCCTTTGCAGCCAATTCAACCGGGAGGACGTGGACGAGATAGCGGAGCTGATCGTTGACGTGCTATGCACCGCCCGGCCAACCCTCCGCATAGGCGGCGAGGAGCTGCCTATTGCCCAGGTGAAAGACCGTTTTTACAAGCTGGACTCCGCACACCTGGAATATGTTTTCGACTGTCTGCGGAACAACACCACGCAGATACGCAACATCCGGGCCTATCTGCTGACCGCCCTATACAACGCCCCAACGACCATCAATAATTACTATCAGGCGGTGGTTCAGCATGATTTTGGCCCCTAATATCGGTTGAAAATGCGTCTCAAGTTGAGACGCATTTTTCGACATAATCTGAAATGAGGAGGAACACATTATGGCAACCAAAAAAGACAATCCGCTGATTGGTTCGTTCCGCGCTCCTGTCCCCGATACACCGCCCCCTGCTGGGGCCATTGGGGAGCAGAAGCCCGCCGAGCCGCCCAAGGGCGCGCCTGACCCCAAGGCTACTGGCGCCACCCCCACCAAGGACGGCAAGGAGCAGAAGCCCGCCGAGCCGCCCAAGGGCGCACCTGACCCCAAGGCCACCGGCGCCACCCCTGTCAAGGGCGGCGAGGGCCAGAAGCCCGCCGAGCCGCCCAAGGGCGCGCCTGGCCCCAAGGCTACTGGCGCTACTTCACCGCCGTTCTGACCCTGACCCTCTGCGCCGCCCTGACCTGTCCGGCCTTCGCCGCCAGCGGCGATCCGCTGTCCATCGTGAATAATCTTTCTGATTTTATCTTCTCCATCATCAAGGCCGTGGGCGTGATCGTGCTGGGCTGGGGCATCGTCCAGGTGGGTATGTCCATCCAGTCCCACGACGCCAGCCAGCGCACCCAGGGTTTCCTCTGTCTGTTCGGCGGCTTGATGATCGCTTTTGCCAAGGAGATTTTGACCACCATCGGCGCGCTGTAAGCCGCCCAAGGGGGCGGGCCGCAGCGTCCGCCCCCTACCTTATAATATATTGTCGAAATGCGTCTCAATTTGAGACGCATTAGGAGGTAAACCGTTTGAGCGACAACTGGATCGTTGGAAACCTGCAATCGGCTTTCAACACCTGGAACGGAAAACTGACGGAGATATGGTCCCTTATTACTACCACGCCAGAGACCTTCCGGGGCGGCACCGTATGGGGCACCATTGTCACCATCAACGACGCGATGAAAGCCGTGGGCTACGGCCTGCTGGTGCTGTTCTTCGCCATGAGCATTTTCCAGACCGCTGCCAGCTTTCGGGACTTCCAGCGCCCGGAATTTGTACTGCGGCATTTCATCCGCTTTGTGCTGGCAAAGCTGGCCGTCGGCTCCGCTATGGAAATTATGACCGGCATATTCTCCGTCTGCGGCGGTATCGTGCAGACCGTTATGGGCGGCATCGGCGGTATGGCCGCCGCCAGCATCACCGTCCCCCAGGAGATCGTGGACGCCATTGAGGGCGTGGGCTTTCTCGCCAGCATCCCCCTGTGGCTGGTCTCCCTGCTGGGCAGCCTGTTTATCACTGTCATGTCCTTTATCCTGATCCTCACCGTATATGGCCGTTTTTTCCGGCTGTACTTCTATACCGCCCTGGCCCCGCTGCCCCTGGCGTCCTTCGCCGGGGAGGGCACCAGCTTTGCCGGGACCGCTTTTCTGAAAAGCTATGTGGGCGTCTGCCTGGAGGGGGCAATTATCGTACTGGCCTGCCTGATCTTCTCCGCTTTTATGTCCAGCGGGACCCCCGTGGTGGACACCTCTCTGTCCGCCGTCACCATGAGCTGGCAGTACATCGGGGAAACCATTTTCAATATGCTGGTGCTGGTGGGGCTGGTGAAGGGCGCGGAGCGGATCGTGAAGGAAATGTTTGGCTTATAGCCATAACAGTGGGCCATACTTATTCCACTCATCACGATAACGTTCTTTCCATTTGCCATAGTCAAAGGCATATGCCGTAATCAAAAAAACAAAGCCAGAAAGGATAAAGGGGACAACAAACATTAGCCAATCTATTCTTGAATACTCGTTTAGAGATGGAAATGGATATTTGAGGTAAAAAACAATCGCTGTTGCAAGTGAAAGTAAAAACATTTCATAATTATTCAATGCAGCGATAACATCAAAAAACTTTGTTTGCTTTTCTGGAACATGGACTCCAATAGTATCTAAAGTTGTATCTTCTGGAACAACCATCTCTAAATATGCACTAATACGTGCATGAATCAAGCGATAATATGCAATACGTCCCTCAAACGGAATTATAAGAATGTACGGAACTAAATATACAAGTGGATTTACATTTTCACTGTTGTTCGATATGGCAATACCTAAAATTGCTAAGACTGTGGTAAATGAAAATGTTAAAAGATTTGTTCTCATGCTAACATTACGTTCCAATGTTTTTTGCCAAAAACTATATTCTCGATCTGTCATGATGATACCTCTTTTTATTCTTAACTATAAGGAGATATTTTATGGAAATCAAAATCCCCAAGGAAGTACGCCAGCATAAGGAGACCATTTTCTTCGGCCTGTCTGTCCGGCAGTTCATTTGCGCGGTGCTGGCCATCGGCGTGGCCGTGGGCGTGTACTTCCTTCTGAAAACCTTCGCCGGAGCGGAGACCGCAAGCTGGGCCTGCATCGTGGCGGCGGCTCCCGTGGCCGTTACCGGCTTTTTCCAGTACAACGGCATGACCTTTGAGCAGTTCGTATGAGCCTATCTGAAATCTCAATTCCTCTGCGCCGGGCCCAGGGCCTTCCAGTCGGAAAACCTCTACTGCGCGGCGCTGACCAAGAAGGGGGTACAAGACTATGATTAAAACCCTGGCCGCCGCCAACAAGAGCGAACGGGAGCCGTTCAGAATCCCTCGCAGCGTGCAGCAGTCCATTCCCATCCAGCGGGTGTTCCGGGACGGCATCTGGCAGACGGGCCGCAGCCGGTACAGCCGGACGTGGCGCTTTGCGGACATCAACTACTCCGTGGCGTCCCATGAGGACCAGCAGGAAATGTTTCTGGCCTACTGCGGCGTGCTCAACAGCCTGCCCACCGGGGCCACCGCCAAAATCACCATCAACAACCGCCGTCTCAACGGCGCCGACTTCCAGCACAGCGTCCTCATGCGGCTGAAAGGGGATGAGCTGGACCGCTACCGCCAGGAGTATAATGGCATCCTCACCGAAAAGGCGCTGGAGAGCAACAATCTTATCCAGGACAAGTACATCACGATCTCCGTTGCCCGGAAGAACATCGACGAGGCCCGCACCTTTTTCAAGCGGGTGGACATTGACCTGTCCAAGAGCTTCGGCAAGCTGGACAGCGGGGCCAAGCCCTTGGACAACCATGAGCGCCTGCGGATCTTCCATGACTTCTTCCGGCCCAGCGAGGAACGGGATTTTCAATTCGATCTCTCCGCCGCCATGCGCCGGGGCCATCATTTTAAGGACGCCATCGCCCCGGATGGGATGCACTTCAAGGCAGACCACTTCGAGCTGGGCGGCAAGGTGGGCCGCGTCCTGTTCCTCCGGGAATATGCCAGCTACATCAAGGACCGCATGATTACCGACCTGTCCGACTTCTCCCGGAATCTTATGCTGTCCATCGACATTCTGCCCATCCCCACCAACGAGGCCGTGAAGGAAATGCAGGCCCGTATCCTGGGCGTGGAGAGCGACATTACCCGCTGGCAGCAGAAGCAGAACGCCAACAACAACTTTACTGCCACCGTCCCCTACGAGCTGGAACAGCTTCGGGCGGAGAACAAGGAGTTTCTGGACGACCTCAGCACCCGCGACCAGCGCATGATCTTCGCCAACGTCACCCTGGTCCACATGGCCGACACGCTGGAACAGTTGGACGCGGACACCGAGACCTTGCAGGCCATCGGCAACGAGAGCCTTTGCCAGTTCTCCGTCCTGCGCTACCAGCAGGAGGACGGTCTGAACACCGCCCTGCCCTACGGCCTGCGCCGCGTCAAGACCACCCGGACCCTCACCACCGAGAGCGCCGCCGTCCTCATGCCCTTCCGCGTCCAGGAGATACAGGACGCCGGGGGCATCTACTATGGCGTGAACGCCGTCAGCAAAAACCTTCTGATCTGCAACCGCAAACGCCTGTTGAACCCCCACGGCTTTATCCTGGGCGTGTCCGGCTCCGGCAAATCCTTCAGCATGAAGGAGGCTATTACCTTTATCGCCCTGTCTACCAACGACGATATTATCATCATCGACGCCGAGCGAGAATATGGAGACCTGACCCGCGCCCTGGGCGGGGCCGTGATCGAGATTTCTCCCAACAGCCCCCACCACATCAACCCTCTGGAGATCACCAGGGGCTACGGCACCGGCGAAAACCCCGTTGCGATGAAGTCCGAGCTGCTGATGAGCATTTGTGAACAGCAGATGGGCGCGGGCCAGTTAGGGGCCTTCCACAAGTCTATCATTGACCGCTGCACCGCCAGCGTCTACCATGAGCTGATTGCCAGCGGCGGCAAGGCCCGGCAGCCGGTCCTGTCCGACTGGCGAAACGAGTTGAAGCGGCAGCCGGAACGGGAGGCCGCAGAGTTGGCCCTGGCGTCCGAGCTGTTCGTGGAGGGCAGCTTGAATATGTTTGCCCATGAAACCAACGTGGATATTACCAACCGGATCATTTCCTTTGACCTGTATGAGATGGGCGAACAGCTCAAGCCCACGGCGCTGAACGTCACCCTGGAGACCATTCAGAACCGGGTGGCGGCAAACCGGCTGGCCGGAAAGTACACATGGGTATTCGTGGATGAGGTGTATTTGTTCTTCCGCTACTACTACTCCGCGCAATTCCTCTATAAGTGCTGGAAGCGGTTCAGGAAGTACGCCGCCGCCATGACCGCCGCCACGCAGAACGTGGAGGAGTGCCTGCGCTCCGACACCGCCCGGCTTATGTTCGCCAACAGCGAGTTTTTGGTACTGCTGAACCAGGCGGCCACCGACCGGGCCGAGCTTGCCAAGCTGCTGAATATCTCCACGAACCAAATGTCCTACATCACCAGCGCCGAGGCGGGCCATGGCCTGATCCGCGTGGGCGGCTCCATCGTCCCCTTCGCCAACGAGTTCCCCAGGGACACCGAGCTCTACCGCCTGATGACCACTACTCCGGGAGATAAGTAAAAATCCTGTCGAAATGCGTCTCAAATTGAGACGCATTATCAGCCCTTCACCGCTGCTGGTGGAGGGCTGATTTTCTATTGAACCGCCAACTCCCGGTATACGGCAACTTCCCGGTAAAACTGTTCCGTGTAGTCACGGGCCAGCCGTTCCACTTCGGCGGCCTGCTCCCCGTTCGGGAGGCTATTCAGGTAATACAGCGGCTGGTCTGGATATTCAGCCGTGATACGGCTGGCCGCGCAGTTGGTCAGGACATGGGCCAGCAGTTCCCGCAGCACTTCCGGCGGGAGCTTATCGGCAACAGGATAAAACACATCTTCAAAGGCCGGAATATCCCCAAAATCGGAGAGTGCTTGATAGGCCGGAACATCCCATGGGATCCCTTGCAGCAGCCACATATAGGCGTTATTGTCCCGCCAGTTGTCATAGACCGAGGCCAAAAGGGGCTTGTCCCCACAGCGCAGGCCATAGGGCTCCAGGTGCTCCAGCAGAATAAGGCAGAGCGCCCGGACCGGCGCGGCGGTCCTGTCCTGGGCGTCCGGGGAATAGGGCTTTACCTGGTTTATCAGCCAGTCAAAGTCCATCTGTTTTTCCAGCCTGCGGGCAAAGGAATTTTCCGAAACCAACATTTCAAGAGTAAGGCCCAACGGGATCACCCCCATTGTCCACATTCTACCATGGCCGCGCCGTTTTGTATATCTCAATTTTCATACCGGGAGCGTTATTTTGTAAAAAGGGGGAATATCATGCCGTCACCCAAGGAAAAGCCCAAGGGGGCGAAAACCAAAAAGAACGCCGGGAAAGCCGCCGCCCGGTCACAGCCAGCCATTTCAGCAAAACAGGCGGCCAAGCTCCTGAAGGATAAATATGTCCAGCAGCTTGACCAGCGCCAGCCGGAGAGCGGCAGCGCCGAGGTCCAGGCTGTCGATCAGATGGAGGGGGCCGGGAGCTGGGCTGTGGACGAGCTGCTGACCCATGAGCGGCCCCATTCTGACCTCAAGCCGGACAAGCGGATCAAGGAGCGGCCCAGGGACGTGCCGGAGGCCGCGAGGCCAGCGGACGCCCCGGCATCCGCGCCGGAGGGCGAAAGTCCGCCGCCCCACCAAACCAATGCCAGCCCCCGCCAGCGTGCGGGACCCTCGCCAAAAGAGCGGGCAGCCCAGGTGAAGGGGCAGCACCCGCCAGCGCCCCCTGCGGAGCACTCCGCGCCATCAACTGCCGCCGCACCAGCGGACGCGCCCACCCGCACCATGCGGATCAAGGAACGTCCCGCCGTCCGGCTGAAAGAGCAGCGGGCCGGAACCGCCGCCCCCAGCATCAAAGAAAAACCTTCCTCTCTCACTAATCAATCAATCCCATCTATCAAATCAACCCCATCCATCCCATCATCCCAAAAGTGCCCAACGCCCCCAGCGGCGGGACGTTCCGCCGCCCGCGCCGCAGGCCAGCCGGGGGTTAGGCCGAGCGTCGCCCAGCCCAGGCGGGAGGCCCAGCGGCAGATGTCGAACAAATCCCAACACAGCTTTTCCCGCCAGCCGGGAGACCCCGGTCCGCGCAAAGCCCCCAGCACCGCACTATCTAACCGCAGCGCAGACAGGACGGTACTCCCGCGCAAGGGAACCGCCAGCAGGGGCAGCACCCCCAAAATCCGGGGAGCCGTCTACCGAAAAGGTGTTTTTGGCCCCAAGGCGGGCCGGGTTCCCATCAAGTCCGCTGTCTCCCGACCTGTCCGGGGCATCCGGCAGAACGCCCAGCGGCGCATGACCCAGCGGGCCGTACAGCAGGCGGGGAAGGCTGCCAAAGCATCAGCCGTGATCCTGAAAAAAGCGGCGGTGGCCGTGACAAAGGCGGCGTCTGCCCTTGTCAGCGCCCTGGCCGGTATCGCCGAAGGCGGTATCCAGGCGTTCCTCAAACTGATTGCCTTTGGCCTTGTTGATTGCGCCCAGCAACTGGCGGCGCGGGTCTTTTTTTAGGCATGATATCTACTCCCAAATGTACTTGTAGCAGAAAACGTGGTCTTGGATGTTGCCCCATACCCGGTCATTCTCACCATTGCGGGAGAAGAAAACCACATCCTCCGGCAGAATGGACGGACCATACAGCGCCGCGTCAATGGCTTCATACTGCGCGGCTGCTGGATCCGCCAGGGAAAGGTTGCCGATGGTGGAGAACTGTGGCCTCGGGGTGTCCTCGCCCTGGTGGAGAATATCATGCACAGTGTCAGGGAACTCCGGGGAGATCACCCGATTCAGCACGACCTCAGCCACGGCCTGTTGCCCCTCTGCACATTGCTTTTCCGCTTCCAACTGGATAATCCCCGCCAGCTCCCGGCGCTCGTCCACGGCCATGTAAACGGGCCACGGTTCCGGCCCATCCATCAGGCCAATTTATGTAATAAATGCAATTCCGGCTATCCTTATACCCCAATCGCCCGCATTTGAGATTAGCAGAATCAAGGGGGTACTTTTTTCTCGAATTAGCTGGAGGGCGGTTTTTGGGCCTGAAAATGCGAACTCCCTGCTAATTTTATTAGCAGGGAGCCGGAAGCCGTTATTTGTGGCAAAACAGAGGGGACTTGCCCTTTTTTGATACGCTTATGGGTTGGGTGCGGTCTGCTAATAGGCTTGCTAATAAGCCTTATCGTCAAAGTGCATGTTTCGTCCAAAATGCCAATCAATTTTTAGAAACAGAAAAGCGCCAATTTCTTGATTTTCAAGGTGAAAATCTAACCAAATTGGCGCTCACTCTGGCACCCCGAACTGGATTCGAACCAGCGGCCTTCCGCTTAGGAGTGGCGGTAACACGCTGCTCATCAGTGGCAGTAAAACCTGGGAAACCCCTGATACTGCTGGATTTCACCGTTGTCACACTGCTTGTTATGTACGGCTTTTTTCTGCTAATTTTCATCGTTTTTTGTGGTCGCAATTAGCAAGCAATTAGCAGGGCCATTGAAAAATCGACAGACGGTTGGAAGTCAAGTTAAGTCTGTTTTGCCAGCGTTTTATATAAAAGACCGAAGGATGGCCGCTTTCGTTCCCGTTGCCAGTTCGTGCTGGCTTGCCCGTGTTGTACAGAGTACTTCTTCTACAAAGTAGCGTTCTTTCGGGGGTATGTTGTAATAACAAATACTACATGAAGATTACAACGCTTACTCCAAAGCATTTGGGGAATACCCAACAGAGATAACTGGCCTTACTGTCAAAATCATTCATAGGCTCTCGCCCTCCTCGTAAGTGTAATTGGGTATGCTCTTTCCCTTCCGCCTGTCCTCCGCCGCCCAGCGGCGAATGGTGGCGGCGTGGCTCTGGTAGGTCTTGCCCGTGGAGGCCATATACTCGGACAGCTTCTCCACATACTGCTGCCAGAGGTCAGGGAGTTCCGCTTGCAGTTCGGCTATCTCCGTATCCGAAAAGAAAATATTTTGATAGCGGCCTCGCGCGTGGGCGCACGCACTCTCACTCCCTTCAGGTGATTCTCTCAATTTACTTGTAAGGTTATTAGTGGACAATTTTCTGTCCGTCAAAGGGATAGTTTTCTGTCCATCAGAAGGACAATTTTCTTTCCTTCTGACAGACAATTTTTTATCCGTCAAACGGACAATATCCTGTCCATCAGGAATCTTGATGTAGATGCGGTTCGGTAGAGACTGGCCCCGCCGCTTGCGCTCGATCAGGCCGGCGCTTTCCAATTCATTCAATGAATTTTTCACGGTCATAGGGCTGCGGTCAATGGCGTTGGCGATCTCAACAATGGGAAACACAATGTAAATCTGACTGCTGCTGTCAGCCCAGCCATTGGCCTGGGAGAGCCGCGCCCTGTCCAGCAAAACCATATAGACCAGTTTGGTTGTCAATGCTAAATCCGCCTCCAAAAGGAAGCGTGGGAAAGGCAGATAGGGCGGCAACTTGGTATCTTTTGTCATGTAGTCAGCAATATGGGTGTCACCTCCCCGCCGTTGCGGGCCGTCTGAGGGCCTTCCAGGGTGCTGGATAGGGAATGTATCAGCCCTCTATCGAGCCGCTCTCGGAAAGCCTTGCAAATCAAGGGCTTTTTCGGGCCTAAAGCGTTACACATCAGCCCTATGACGGCGTACCCGGTCACGGGTCTTTCGCCGCCGCTCCTGTTCAGCACATTCCGGGCAATATTTTGCCCTGTTGGAATTGGGGAGAAAGTAGCCGCCACAGATGGCACAGGGCTTCATGCGGTCACGGTACAGCAGGGCGGCGTACAGGCCAGCGTCCAGAGGCAGGACGGCGGCGCGGAACCATTTGCAGATCAGCGAGTAGGTGATGCTCTGCGGGCAGACACATTCCTCGCCGTTGTCCAACAGCAGACAGTTCCCGCAATCATAGTTGTAGCAGCTATGTACCAGCCTACGGGCGGTACGGTACTGCTGATAGTTCATGTGGACAATCACGGCTTGTTCTCTCCTGTCGGTAATTTGATGTAGATGTGATAGGGGGTATGGAGGGCTATCAGTTTCTTCTCCACCAACCCCACGGCCTCCAACTCCCGCAAGGACTGCGCCACGGTGCTGGGAGTGCGGTCGATGATTTCCGCAATGGTCTTGTTGTAGAACGCCAGATACCGCCGCCCGCGCTTGTCGGTCTGCGCGGTCTCGGAGTTCAGCGTCATATCCAGCATGATCGCATAGATTTCCTTTGCGGTCAGCCGGATATTCATGCCCAACAGGAACCGGGGATAAAACAGGTAAGGCGGCAGGATGGAGCCGCTGGTGATGTAATCAGTTTTCATGTTCCTTCTCCATTTCGTGTCGGATTTCATGTACTTTCTCAAAAAATCCTTTGATTGCAGTCGTGACAGAATAGGCGCTATCGCCCAATGCATCAAATTGAGAAATTGACATCCCGGCGAAAATGTCCGCCCGGTGATGGAGGGATTCAATACCGGAAACATAGCGGGCACATAGGGCCTTATGACATCTCCCGGTGCTGTCATATCTGGCATAAGACCACCGTCCGGCGCATTTTGGAGGACGAGCGGTACACCGGCACTTACATCATGGGTAAGCGGGAGGTAACGGAGGTGGGCGGGCATCATGTCCGTTTGAGGGAGGAAAGCCAGTGGGTGAAAATTCCCGGCCACCATCCCGCCATCGTCAGCCGGGAGATGTTTGAGGAAGTGCAGGATCAATTGGCCCACGTCAAATGCGGGGCGAAAGCGCCCCATTCCTATCCCCTGCGGGGGAAGGTGTTCTGCGGATGCTGCCGCCACGCCATGACCCGGATACGGGACCGCTATTTTGCCTGCCAGTACACCGCTGTGGACGATAGCACCCCCTGCCATGGATTGCGGATTGACAAGGCGGAACTGGAGGGCATGATCTATGAGGTTATGTCCAAACAGGCGAAGGTCATTTTGAATGTGGATGATATCTCCCGCGCCGGAAATCTGGAGGTCCAGCTTGCCCAGCAGAAGGAGAGCGGCGGGCAGGTGGAAGCCTGCCTGGAACGGAAGCGGGCGCTCTATGAGCGGTTTGTGCTGAAGGAGATCGGCGCGGATGCGTTTAAGGCGGAGA
>OFGO01002396.1_pt1 | contig 10873 bp, 7 predicted proteins | sample 1521761 | NCBI WGS metagenome assembly OFGO01 (sample SAMEA3504128, study PRJEB24116) | mouse gut metagenome | biome: mouse gut; feature: mouse-associated habitat; material: faeces | place: Denmark | collected 2011
CGCGGTCTCTGTGTCCTTGCCCAGGGGGCCCACAAAGTCCTGGATGTACTCGCCCTGCTCCTTGTGGTTGAGCTTTTCGGTGGTAGCGCCCACGATCTGGAAGATGATGGTAACGGTGCCGGCCTCCCGGTCGTAGGCGGCGATGGTCAGGGGGACGCGCTCGCCGTTTTCATCCACCCGGAGGATGATGAACTGGCCGGGCTCGCACTTCCGGGCCACGGCGGGGGCTTCAATCTCCATCAGGGTTACGGTGGGGTTCAATACCCGTTTTTTTACGATCCGATACATAGTGTGTCCTCTTTCCACTTAGATTCGGCTGCTGTTTTTCCGCACGCCCGCCAGAGCGTACAGTGTTATTCTACCACAGCCTGTCCGCCGCGTCAATTTCATTTCCGGATATTTGCGTGGTTTTTTGCTGCAGGAGTACAATAGAAGGCTTCTCGCAGTCTCCCTGATCTGCCTCATAGGCAGACTGCCAAAAAATGCTTTGCCTCTTTTTGATGCGCAGGGACTCCCGCCGATAAAACCAGCGGGAGCCCCCATTTATACTATTCAGAAAAACAACCGCTGTTTACCGCCGTGTGACGCGCACCCTGCCGCCGCCCAGAGCCGTGACGGTCACACCGTCCCGGCTGGCTGTCTGGCCCGGATGGAGCAGACCGTCAGGGGCGGAGCGGTCCAGGCGCAGATACTGCTCCTCCTCCGGCGGGATGATGGTGAGACAGCCCAGGCCGCCGCATACCGTGCCGTCCAGGCGATAGAACAGCAGCCCCTCCTCCGGCAGCGCCTTGTCCAGGCCGATGGGTTTCCGGTACTCCACCGCATAGCCGTGGTACTCGTCCAGCGGGATCATCACCAGCTTCAGCCCCTCCTCCGTCTCCACGGGGGTCAGGGTGAACTCGCCGTCCGCCGCCGCGCAGGCCACTTGGCCGTCCTCAATCCAGCCTAAACGCCACTTGCTGTAGGCCATGTAATCCGGCGCCAGCCCTTCGATCCAGCCCATCAGGTCCCAGGTCCCGCAGTGAGAGAACCCGTCCGCCGCACCCGCCGTCACCTCATAGGTATACAAATCCGGCAGGCCCAGGATATGTCCGTTCTCGTGGGCAAAGAGCTTGCCCTTCCGGGAGTACATGTCCGCGCCGAAGGTGACCGCCAGGCCGATCTCCCCGGAGGCGCAGGAGAGCGGACGGTCCTTCCCCACCATAGTGGGCGAAAAGGGCACCGCGCTGCCGTGGACCGGGACAATGTAGAGGATGTCAAATTGGGAATAATCCACCACGCCGCAGGAAACGTCCATGGCGTCCTGCATATAGGCCCGGTGCCGCTCCGGACTGATGACCCGCTCCATGCGGTAGTCGCCGTCGTCCCGGGGCATGGTGAACCATTGGTCGAACAGCTCCACCTCCAGGCGCAGCTTTCCGTATGAGATCTCCCGGAACACCTCCAGGCCGTCCCGGGCCAGGAGGTCGTAATAGAACGACGGCTCCGGATGCTGGGAGTCCGGCCCCCGCTTGTTGGGGAAGTCCACGCAGATAAAGGCCGCCCGCAGCTTCGAGCGGCCGCCTGCCGGTGGTCAATGGCATAACCGGCGTTAAGGTCCTCTATGGGAGAGCTCAGCTTCTTGCGCCCCGCCCGCTCCAACAGGCTGGGAAACGAATGGAAATACCGCTCCCGCTCCTCCGGAGCGAGGCGCAGCAGATCCCCAAAGGTTTCCAGCCCAATATATCCGGCGGAGAACAGCAGCTCCGTGTAGTCCCACTTGGTAAAGCCGTATTCCTCCTCCCAGGCGCTCAGCTTCTTCATGCCATAATAATAGCAGGTAAAATAGCCCGGCATATTCTGGTGCGCCTGCACCTGGGCCCGGGCGGTGCCGCGGTCAAACCCCAGTTCCTCCTGGTAGAGCCTGACGGCGTCCTCCAGGGGCGCTCCCTCGTAGAACAGCATAATATCCACCCGGATGCGCACGGCGGCGTGGTGGCGGCGGTAGGCGACAAACAGCGGGAAAAAGGGGTCCTCCGCAAACAGGAACTGAAAGGCCCGCTCCGTGCGCAGGCAGGTCCCCTCCAGCAGCGGCACCAGCTTGGCCCCCAGCTTTACCGTCTCCGGCGTCTCGGACATGGCGGTACGGACATACTGCACGTGGTGGCCGGGGTACGCCTCGTGGAGGGCGTTGAGCTTGATCCAGCCGTCGTTGATATTCTGGTAGTTGTACTGGTTCAGAAACATCTGTCCCCGGTAGGGCATATGCCGGAAATCGCCGCCCTCGTAGCCGCCCCAGGGGTAGGAGTCCTTATAGCAGTCCGGCAGCGGGACGCATCTGCACTGCTCGTCCTCCGGAAGGCGCATGTACTCGTGGGCGATAGCCCGGGTGCGCTTCAAATATTCCTCCGCCCGGCGGAACATCTCCTCCGGGGATTCGCAGGGGCCCTCATAGCGGAACAGGATGTCCTTGACCTCGGCCATCGTTCTGGGCCCGCCCTCCCTGACCTCCGGAATATCCAGCTTACGCGCAATTTCAAAGATGTCCCGGCGGGTCTTTTCGACCTCCTCCTTCTGCCAGACCAGCAGCTCGTCCAGAGATACCCCCAGCCTTTTCCGCAGCAGGCTCCGATATTCCTCCCCTTCCATTTTGACGGTAACGGTCAGGTCATCCGCAGGCGGCTCTTCTTCGGGCGCTTCGCCGCCGTCCAGCTGGGCCGCCATGCCCTCCAGGAGCCCGGCAAACCGCGCCATCGCCTCCGCCAGCCGCCGGTGCTGGTCAATGGAAAAGGAGGGGAAAAACTCCCGCAGGCGGACGCTGTCCGCCTCTACAGCGCGCCGGACGCGGCGCAGCGTCTCGGCGCTCCCGCCGTCTTTATGGGGAAGCAGCGCCAAAAGCCGGTCCCGGCTCTCTTCCAGCAGGGCGATCCGGCCCGTCAGATCCGCGCAGCGCGCCTCGTCTGGCCGGCGGTCGCACCGGACCACATTCTGAAAATGGTAGGGGAAGCCGGTATATCCCTGCAGAGGGTCTTGCGCGGTACACTGGATGTCATAGTCCAGGGCATCCAGGAAATCGGACAAGTGCCGCTTCACCAGCCTGTAGACCGGGTCCGGGTCCGCCAGCTCCTCCACCCTCCGGCCCAGCTCCCGCCACGCCTCGCGGACGCCGGCGACGGCCTCCTCATCCGGGATAAAGAGCTTCGGCTCAAACTCATTGGGCCCGTGCATGCGGTAACTGAGCAGTGCGCAGTCCCGGTCCAGTTCCCGGTACCGCAGCGTCAATTCAGCCTGTTCCATAAAAAATCCTCCTTTGCAAAGAGGGGGCCCAGATGCCTGGGTCCCCTCTCCCGCTGTCAAACGAACTCGTATTGATTTAGAACCAGCCCTCCCAGGCGCGGAATGCCGTGTGGCCGGGCCTTCCGCCGCCCTGCCGCCATCCCCCGCCTGTGCATACGGGCTCTTAAAGATTTCAGCCGACGCTTTCCATTTCCTGATCGGACAGATACACCAGATGCCGCCCGGAAGCGCCGGCCACATGGTGCATGGACGGCTTGTGGACGCTGTAGTCGTGGACCGACGGGTCGTAGGTCACATAGCCCCGCCATTTCTCGTAGCCGGGGTCCGGTACCGGGATGGCGGAGAGCAGCGCTTTGGTATAGGGGTGGACCGGATTGGAATAGATCTCCTCCGGCGTCCCCTCCTCCACCAGCTTTCCCTGGTTCATCACGCCTACGTAGTCGGAGAAGTATTTGACCACCGACAAATCGTGGGCAATGAAGAGGATCGTCAGCCCCAGCTCCTTTTTCAGATCGTTGAGCAGGTTCAGCACCTGGGCCTGGATAGACACGTCCAGGGCCGACACCGGCTCGTCGGCAATGATCAGGCTGGGCTTGGAGGCCAGGGTCCGGGCGATGCCGATGCGCTGGCGCTGGCCGCCGGAGAACTCGTGGGGGTAGCGGCTGAGGTGGTCCTCGTTGAGGCCCACCAGCTTGATCATTTCCAGCGCCCGGGCGTAGAGCTCGTCCTCGCTGGAAACCAGCTTGTTGATGAGCAGGCCCTCGCCGATGATCTCCTTAATGGTCATACGGGGGTTCAGGGAGGAGATCGGGTCCTGGAAGATCATCTGGATCTCCTGATGGACCATCCGCTTATCCTCCGGGGAGAGCTTGCCGGAAATCAGCTTGCCCTTGAAATACACCTCGCCCCCCGTGGGCTTGTACAGCCGGATGATCGTCCGCCCCGTGGTGGTCTTGCCGCAGCCGGACTCCCCCACCAGGCCGAAGGTCTGGCCCTTGGGGATCTGGAAGCTGACGTCGTCCACGGCCTTGACCACGACCTTGTTTTTGCCAATGCCGTTTTTAAAGTGCTGCTGCAGATGCTGTACGTCCAGCACGATGTCCTGCTTTTCCCAATCAGCCACGTTCCCTCTCCTCCTTCCGCTTCAGACTGTTGGCGATCCGCCGCTCCAGGACCTTGGGCCGCTCCACCTTGGGTGCGGAGGGGTGGAGCATCCAGGTGGCCGCGTAGTGGGTGTCGCTCACCTTGAACATGGGCGGCTCCTTCTCCTGGTCGATCTTCAGCGCCCAGGGGTTCCGCTCCGCAAAGGCGTCCCCCTCCGGGGGAGCCAGCATATTGGGGGGCGCGCCGTGGAGGGCGCTGAGCTCGTCGCCGGGCTCCAGGTCCATATCCGGCATGGAGGCCATGAGGCTCCAGGTATAGGGGTGCTGGGGATCGTAGAAGATGTCCTCCGCCGTGCCGTACTCCACAATCTTCCCTGCGTACATCACCGCCACCCGGTCCGCCACATGGGCCACCACCCCCAGGTCATGGGTGATGAAGATGGTGGAGACGCCGAACTTGCTCTGCAGGTCGCCGATCAGGGACAGCACCTGGGCCTGGATGGTCACGTCCAGGGCCGTGGTGGGCTCGTCGCAGATGAGGATCTTGGGGTTGGAGGCCAGGGCGATGGCGATTACGATCCTCTGCCGCATGCCGCCGGAAAAGTGGAAGGGGTACTGGTTATACCGCAGCTCCGGCTGGGGAATCCCGACGGCGGCCATGAGCTCAATGCTCCGCTTCTTCGCCTCCGCCTTGGGCATCTTATGCAAAATCGTAAAAATCTCCGAGATCTGTTTTCCTACTTTTTTAATGGGATTCAAGGAGCTGAGGGGGTCCTGGAAGATCATGGCGATCTCCCTGCCCCGAAGCTTTTCCCAGTCTTTCTCCTTGCACTGGAGCAGGTCCTGCCCATTGTACATGGCCGTCCCCTTGTCGATGGAGGCCGTGGGGCCCAGAAGGCCCATCAGCGTCTTGACCGTCACCGACTTTCCGGAGCCGGACTCGCCCACAATGGCCAGCACCTCTCCGCGGTAGAGGTCAAAACTGCTGCCGCGGACGGCCTGTACGTTTCCCGCGTAGGTGTGGAAGGTGACCGTCAGGTCCTTCACTTCCAGAATTTTTTCTTTCTCCCCGCTCATAGGCAATGTCACATCCTTTCTTTCGATCTCGCGCTCACTGTCTGAGCGAGGGGTTGAAGGCATCCCGCAGGCCGTTGCCCAGCAGATTGAAGGCCAGCATCAGCAGCACGATGACGATGCCCGGGAAAACCAGCTGGCTGGGGTAGTCCAGCAGCACCTTCTGCCCGTCGGAGAGCAGGATGCCGATGGAGGGATTGGGGGCCTGGACGCCCAGGCCCAGGTAGGCCAGCCCCGCCTCCTGGAACACCACGCTGGGCACCGACAGGGCGCACCCGGTGATCAGGGTGCCCACCGCGTTGGGCAGGATATGCCGGAACATCAGCCGCAGGTCGCTGGCGCCCATGGTCCGGGAGGCCAGCACATACTCCCGGCCCTTGTACCGGTAGAACTGCATCCGCACGGAGTTGGCGTTGCCCATCCATCCCGTCAGGCAGAAGGCCAGCACCAGGGGCAGGATGCCGGAGCCGAAGAGCATGATCAGCAGGATGGTCAGCGGCAGGGAGGGGATATTCCAGATGATATCCATAAGCCGCTGAATGATCAGGTCGATCCATCCGCCGTAGTAGCCGCAGATGGCGCCCACGATGAGGCCCACGGTCAGGTTCACCACCACCACCGCGACGGCCAGGATCAGGGACACCCGGGTGCCCTGCCACAGGCGGGAAAAGATGTCGCGGCCCAGGGAGTCGGAGCCGAACCAGTAGTACTGGTCGGGGATGCCATTGAGACTGTACATGTCCACCTTTACCTTATACATGACGCCCTTGCCGAAGGCGGACTGGCTTTCAAATTCGCCGTAGTTCTTTTTGATATAGGGCTGATACTCCTCCAGGCTGGACTTCCGGATGGTCATCACCTGGGTCCCATCCAGAATGCCCAGCTTCTCGATCACGGGAATCCGGGGGGGCATGTTGGTCCGGGTGCGGTCCTGGGTCAGATAGCTCCGGCCGCTCATGTAGGGCCCTGCAATTCCCATCAGGACGATCAGGGAGACGATGACCGCCGCCACCACCGTGACCTTGTCATGGAGGAACCGGCGCAGGACGTCCTTGCCGTAGGAAACGGACTCCGTGCGGAAGTCCGCGTCTACAATCTCCTCCGCGCGCTCGATCATCTCGAACTGTTCCGCGGGTATCTTCAGCAGCTCCTCGCTCAGGGGCTGCCCATTTTCCATCATGATATTTTTCTCACGCATCCTTGCCGCCTCCCATCCGGATTCTCGGGTCCACAATGCCGTAGGACAGGTCCGCCAGGATCGCCATCAGCAGACCGATGAGGGTATAGAAAATGATACAGCCCATGGTCAGCCAGTGGTCCTTGCCGTTGATGGCGGCCAGCATGATCTTGCTCATGCCAGGGACGCCGAAGATCTGCTCGATTACCAAGGAGCTGCCCAGAACGCCCAGGAACAGATACAGGAAGGTGCTGGCCAGGGGCACGCAGGAGTTGCGCAGGGCGTGCCGCGTGATGGTCTGCCCGTAGCTGAGGCCCTTGGCCTTGGCCAGCTGCATGAAGTCCATGGTCAGCACCTCCGCCAGCTCCGCGCGCAGGGTACGGGCGATGCTGGCGATGCCGCCGAAGCTCAGGGCCAGGATGGGCATGATCATGGAATAGAATTTCGTCCAGTTCAAGTGCTCCTCCGGCGCCAGAAGCAGGGGGAACCACCCCAGCTTGAAGCCCAGAAGATATTGCATCAGCGCCGCCAGGACGAAGGACGGCACCGATATGGTCAGGATTACCAGACTGCTCGCCACATTATCGTACAGGCTGTCCTTCTTGATGGCCATGGTTATGCCCAGCAGGAGCCCGAAGGGTAATATGACGAGGGCGGAAAAATAGTTCAGCTGAACCGTAACGGCCAGGCGGCTGGCAATAATGTTGAACACCGGCTGTCCAGGGTTCACCTTCACGGAGTAGCCCAGGTCAAAGCGGAGGTAATCCCGCATGGCGTAGCCAAACTGAACGATCATGGGCTCATTCAAATGGTACTTGTCCTCAATCAGCGTGCGGATAGCGGGGTCCAGCTTATTGGAGTGGTCAATGATGCTGCCTGGCATCAGGTGCAGGACAAAGAAAACCACTACAATAATCGCCAGGAACGTAAAAAACGCGGCGATCAGTCTTTGGATGACGTATTTTACCACATGCTCACCTCTCTCTTCATTAAACCGCGCCCGTGTGTGGTCACGGGCAGCCCTCCGGATAAAGCGCAGGGGCAGGCGGAACGCCGGGACGACGTCCTGCCTGCCCCGAAACGCCTTTAACGCGGAAAGCGATGGGTGGGTGCTGGGTGAAATCTTTTACTGGCCGGAATTCCTCCGGCGCACGGTATTACGTTCGGCTCAGTTGAACCGGGTCTGCCACATGGCGAAGCCCAGCTCAGGCTCGCCCTGCTGGGCGATGGGGTCCACCCGGTCGCTGAAGAAGTAGCGGGCGCCGCGGAAGTAGGCGGGGATGAAGCAGCAGTCGTTGAGGAGGATCTCCTCCATGCGGGCCATGGACTCCAGCCGCTTCTGAGGATCGCGCTTGTAGTCATACAGAGCGCACTTGTAGAACAGATCGTCCCACTCCTCCCGCGCGGCGGGGTCGGCGATGGAGCAGTACTGGGTGTTGTAGGTCCAGGGGCCGGAGTAGACCCAGTTGGTGTTGTTCCACGCCTGGGTGGGGTCCGTATTCCAACCGCAGCTGCAGCACATGTCAAAGTCCATTTCGGCACGGGAGATCTGTGTGTACAGCAGGGCGTTGGGCACAGCCTGGAGCTTGATCTCGAACTTGTCGGTACCGAAGAGGGTGTTGTAGTGGTCCTGCAGCGCCTCGGCCCACTGCTTCAGTGTGTCGCCGCTGTCGCCGTAGATGCAGGTGATCTCAATCTTCTCGCCATAGTTCTCATAAGCCTTGTCGAAGTACTCCTTGGCCAGATCGGGATCGTAGCCCAGCTTGGTCACCTCGTGGCCGTCGATGCGGATGGCCTGGGCCTCGGGCGTCTCGCGGTAGTTGACCACCTTGTTCAGAGGATCGGCGGGGTCGGGCATGGTGGCGAAGTCCATGAACTGATAGGCGCAGGGATCGGAAATGGGGAACACGGCCTTGACCACGTTCTCACGATCCAGGCCCCAGTACAGGGCGTAGCGCAGGTTGACGTCCTTCAGCGCCTCACAGGTGGGCGTCTCGCCGTTGAGGTAGATGCCCATGTTGTCCTTCTGATACCAGTAGCGGGCGTTGTCGGCGTACTCGTCATAGGCGGCCTGGTTGGCTACCACGCTGTCCACCTCGCCATTCTCGAACAGCTGGATCTGGGTATTGGTATCGGTGGCGGAGACATAGGTCAGCCTGTCGGGGGTGTAGAAGTCCTTCAGAGGAGCACCGTCATCGGTGCGCTTGCTGACCTCATAGGACTGACCGGGGATCAGAGCGGTAACCTCATAGGGGCCGGAGCACACGAAGGTATCCAAGCTGGTGCCGTAGGTGCACTGGGTGCCGTCCTCGCTGATGCAGGACTTGTACATCTCGGGATGGATCACGCCGTTGGCGGCGAAGCAGAAGTTGGACTTGAACTCGTTCCAGTCGGCGGGCTCGTAGTCGGGCAGGAAGTGAATCTCCAGGGTGGTGTCGTCGATGGCCTTGTAGCCCACCTTGGCCCACGCCTCGTCGGAGTTGTCCTGGCCAGCCAGGTACTCCTCGCCGCCCACCAGGTTGGAGGCGTACACGTTGCGGTTGAGCAGCAGGGGGTCGTTCAGCAGCCGCATGCTCTCCTCAAAGGTGTGGGCGGTGATGGGGGTGCCGTCGGTGAAGGTGTAGCCGGTCTTCACATTGACCCGGATGAGGGTGACATCGTTGGGATCGGGATAGTAGGGGTCGCCGTCAGCCAGCTCGTCGATATAGACGCGGGCCTGCTGCTCCTCGTCGTACACCATGGCGTACAGCACGGCGCAGAGCTTATCCATCAGGTAATAGTCCGTGGACATCTGATGGGGATTGAAGGTTTCCGGGGTGTCGCTGATGTAGCTGCGCAGGACCTTCTCGGTAGGCTCCGCAGGCTCCTGGGTATCATCGGGGGTCTGGGTATCGTCCGGGGCGTTGGCATCGTCCCCGGCGGGGGTGTCGCTGGGCGTAATGGGCAGGGGCTCCTGTTTGCCGCAGGCCGCCAGCAGGGACAGCGTCATCAAGGCGGCCAGGAACAGCGCCAAAAGACGGGACTTCTTCTTCATGCTTAATTCCTCCTAAAATTTTGTAATTTATACTATATTTGCCGCCTCCGCACAGCCGCCGGAAACAGATTCCATCGCCAGAGTACATGTACTCTGGCGGACAAGGGGCCCCTTGTCCGCCGGCCCTCCCCGAAGACCGGTATCCGCTCCGTCAATGTGCCGCGCCGGCAAATATACTATCTCAACATCCTGTTACAACGTACATTACCACACCGCCAGCAGCAGGGATACCGCGCACCAGAACACTCCCGAGGCCAGAAACCAACCTGAGGGACGCCGGCGGGACTCGTCCATAATGACGTTTTGGGTATACTCCGCCAGGCTCATGGGCCTCGTTTCGCCGGTGGGATGGCCGTTCCTCTTCCATTGCCGCTTGTAGGCGGCGTATGAAAACGTTTTAAAAAGCCCCACGTTCCGGATGTACCGGGCACAGCCCACCAAGATGTGGACCAATCCAACCATGCAGAACCAATCGGAAACATTCCGGACCGCGCCCGGCGCCCGGCGCACCGCCAGACCGGCGAAAGCAAGCAGGGCGGCGATCAGGAAGATTCTAATCCGATCCCTTTTCAGCATCTGTTTGATAAAGAACATATCCGTCTCCAGAAAGGCAGGAACTGCCAATACGCTTTTTTTGCTTTTCATTTTTATTATAGGTGAAAAACCCTGCAGAATCCACAATAATTTTTTACGATAGGCGTTGAATATTGACAGAATTTCATATGCACAGATTTTATACAGGGCCTCAACCGGTTTAAATTCACAGGGATGATTTATCTTCACAAACAAGAAATAGCGTCAACACGCTAAAAAAACGGAAGCGCCTTGATCAGACGCTTCCGTTTTGATATGTGCCGCAAACGCCGCCCGCCATCAAATGTTCCCGGGCGGATCTTCCCTAAAACAGGCGCTTACCGCTCAGACATATAGGGATAGTTGATCGCCGCGGAGGGGCAGAAGGACTCCTTCACCGTGTGGGCGCTGACCCAGCGGATCATGTTCAAGGTAGTGCCCGCCTTGTCGTTGGTACCGGATGCCCGGGCGCCGCCAAAGGGCTGCTGCCCAACAATCGCGCCGGTGCACTTGTCGTTGATGTAGAAGTTGCCGGAGACGTTGCGCAGGGCCTTCTCCATCTTCACGATGGCCTCCCGGTCCTGAGCAAAGATGGCGCCGGTGAGGGCATAGGGAGAGGCGCTGTCGCAGACAGCC
>OFGO01002398.1_pt1 | contig 10866 bp, 12 predicted proteins | sample 1521761 | NCBI WGS metagenome assembly OFGO01 (sample SAMEA3504128, study PRJEB24116) | mouse gut metagenome | biome: mouse gut; feature: mouse-associated habitat; material: faeces | place: Denmark | collected 2011
TGCCTCTGGACACCGTGTCCAGAGGCTTCCCTGTCTGCGGCCCTGTCGCTAACGCTCCTGGGCCTTGCTCTCCCGCCCTCCGGGCAGGTTGAGGAGATGATCGACGTTGGCCTTGACCGCCACCGCCTCCCGCATTTCCTGTTGCGCCGCCCGGTATTGAGCGTAGAGTTTTTTCTTCCGCTCCGCCAGCTCCCGGCGCTCCTTTTTCAGCGCGTCCATCCTGGGGAGCTTGGCCCCGCCCAGAATGTCGTTGATTGCCGCCTTTGCCGCCCGATAGGAGGCCAGGGCCTCCTCATGCTCCGCCAGATACTTCTTGCTGTACCGGGCGGCCTTGTAGCCGTCGAACACGGGCCGGGTCTTGGCGTAGTCCACCACGGCCCCCATGAGTTTCGTGGTGGAGGCCAGCCGCTCCTCCACTCCCCGCAGCTCCCCGGCCAGGGCGTGGGCCCGGTCCACCGCCTCCGTCGTCCGCTCCGCCAGGGCGTCATAGTCGGTCAGGCCGTTCTCCTGGAGAAACTGGAGGGCGGCGGCCATCTGTTTCAGATTGTAGATTTTCGCCCACCTCTCATAGCCTGGGCCCTTGCCCTGGGCCATGCGCTGCTGAATGTCAATGATCAGATTGACGCGCCGTGGAGCTGCCGGGCGGGGCCGCCCCTGGGCGGGCTTGCGGACGGGGGCCCGCCCGTCGATCACCGCCTCCACGTCCTCCGGGCCGTAGCCGTCCCCCAGGGTGGAGGCCCGGAACCGGGTGGCCCGGTCCTGGCCTGGGAGCCGGAACGAGATCACCCCGCCCCGGCCCCGCTTCACCTGGACCCCCGCCGCCTCCATCCGTTTGAGGAAGTCGGCAAGGTCGGCGGGCCGGTCCGCCAGGGCCCCGTCTATGATCCCCCGTATCTGCTCCTTGTAGGAGGGAGGCCGGGCCGCGCCCAGCCATTGGCCGTAGTGCTGGAATTTCCCCTTGCTGTGGAGCTTGGGATTTTTGATAACGGACAGGTCATGCTCCAGACATATCCGGTCGGACAGCCGCCGCAGAGCGCGGGCGGAGCCTAAAAAATCCCGGTATTTCCGGGTACAGTCAAGAGTGGTGGAATTGTAGTAAATATGAACGTGGGGGTGGGGCCGGTCCGCGTGGGACACCACGAAGAAAGCGTGTTTCCCCTTGGTCCAGCGCATCGCCAGCTCATAGCCGATGTTCAGCGCCTCCTCCGGGTCCAGCTCCCCAGGGGGGAAGGATTGGCGGATCTGATAGCACAGCACGTCGGCGTCCCGCTTCTGCTCCCGGCCTGTAATGGATTTGTACCGGGCCTTGCTCAAAAGAAACTCGCTGTCAGCGGTGAGGGGGTCGCACTCGTAGGAGCGGATCAGGGACCCGTCCAGGGTCTTTTCCGGGTTCTGGCCGTAGTCGAAGCGGTCCGACAGAGAGGCCAGGATCGACTTATCCCCGCTGATATGGTGGGTTATAAGACGGGTCGTCGCCGTTGGATTTCCTCCTGTCATAATAGGTCTAAATATAAAATTATTATTGTTTTTTTTGAATATTATGATAGAATATCAGCAACACCAGCGGAAAGGAGTAATTCTATATCTATGGAACGCTTTAAAATTTCATTTTCAGATGTAGATTGGGGAGAGGACGAAGCTAAAAATGATGAATCTTTAGAGAGATACTTTGTCGAATTTCCCGAATATGAAAAAGTATTAGATGGGAAAAAGAGATATATCATAGGGAGAAAGGGAACGGGGAAATCTGCAATATTGCAAAAACTACGTTTGCAAGCAAAAAAAGATCCAACAGCTTTTTTTACGGATATTTCATTACGAGACTTTCCTTTAAATGATTTTAAGGCATTAGGAGATCGGAGCTTACAAGATAAATCGAAGTACGTTTCTGCATGGAAATTCTTGATTTTAACTGAACTCGTCAATTTAATTGTACAAGATAACTCAGTTGAAAATTCTATAGAGTTAGAACTATTAAAGAAATTTGTAAATGATAATTTCCCAGATGGCATTTCCATTGCTGAAACAATTAGCAAGTTACGTCAAAATGAAAACAAAATTTCAATAGTATTGTCCATATTATCTGGTGAATATAGTTCTTTAACGGGGACGGAGACTACTGCACAAATTCATTTTAACAAAGCGGTTAAAACCTTAGAAAATTTATTTACACATATCGCCTCTGATTCAACTTATTTCTTGCTTATTGATGAATTAGACGAAGGATTTCAGTCTAAAAATAGTAATTTAAGCCTTGTGATTTTGTCCTTGTTGCGTGCAACTGATGAAATCTTTAATTTTTTAAAAAAATATGAAATACATTGCATTCCAGTGTTAGTTTTGCGTTCAGATATCTTTGATAACTTAGAGGATAATGATCTCAACAAAATAGATGATTATGTTCTGCGGCTAAACTGGACAACGGACGAAAGTGATCCTTGGTCTCTAAAACAAATTGCCGAAAAAAGGATTGCAGCTACGCTCAAGCTACAATTTCCGAATTTTGTAACGAGTGATTATTGGGGACTTATTGCCGATAATAACTCGGTTCCCAAAGGATTATGGCAATATATTTGCGTTTTAACTTTTAGCCGGCCACGTGATATAATCAAACTATTAAAATACTGTTCTAGTAGCATACAAAGTTCCAAATTAACATTATCAGATGTTCAAAAAGTTGAAATAACTTACTCAAATTGGTTTTATAGAGAGTTCCGTGATGAAATTCAAAGCTTTTTACCTTGCTGGAAAGAAGCTTTAAACTGCATTTCAGAAGTAGCAAAGGGCAAAGAGAAAACTGAAGAATTAATAAATCGTTTTAAAACTAATGGAGCAATAATGGCTTGGTGTAAAGACAATAATAAAATGCCTATTGACGTTTTAAAAGTCCTTTTTAATTATAGTGTTGTTGGTTGCATAAATGACAGCGGACGATGGATTTTCAAATATAAAGATGATTATTTTGAATTTATGCCATCTTATCCATACTATTGTGTTCATTATGGGTTTTGTAGGAAATTACGCATTCCAAAATCATATGACAAAACAATATTAAGCGTGTATTGGCGGTACAATTAGGCATATTACCTATGTCCGGAGGCGGGGACAGCCGGGGAGCGGCCAGGGCCGCTCCCACGGGTCACAGGGCCACCACCTGGGCCAGCTTCTCCAGCAGCTCGGAGAGAGGCCCCCACAAATCGGCGTAGTCCTTTTGGAGCGCCTGGAGCTCGTTGGGGTAGAGGCCGCCGTAGGTGTTCACATGGAGCGCCGCCTGATTGAGATTGTTGGCGCACCGCCGCTGGAGGGACACCAGCTCCCGCACCGGGGAGAGGTCCACCTGGAGCACATAGCCGTTGAGGGCCATTTTTCGGACATAGGCGCTCATATTGCGTATGCCCGTCTGCTCCATGCGGTCCTTGATCGCTTGCAGCTCCTCCGGGCTCACCCAAACATAGAGCGGCACATTCCGTCGGCGCTTCTTTCCCGCCACGGCTACCTCTCGCCCCGGTCCGGGGCCTCCCGTTTGGGCGTGGGCGGGGCCTGTCGCTCCTGGGCCTGCCTGCCCGCCTCCTGCATCTGCTGGGAAATGGAGGGTTTCCGCTCCATACGTTTCCCCACAGCCGGGTTGTCCTTGGAGGGCCGCAGCTCATAGTCCGCCATATCCTTTTCCGACAGGGGCCGCGTGTAGGTCAAATGCCCCCAGGCCAGGAACGCGCCGCCCTCCACGGGAACGCGCTGGTCGTAGTTTACGATCTCGTCCGGGTCGTTGTGGGACGGCTTGGGGAATGTACCGATGTCCACAGGCCGCTGGGTGGAGTAATACTTGTAAAGGCCGGGCTCCTCCACCCACGCCACCTTGACGGAAAACTGCTGCTGGTAGTCCTCCACCCGCTCCGTGAGGTCCCGCGCCAGCGCGTCCCGGTCCATGCCGTAGTGCCCCCACTCATATTGCCGTCTGCCGTGTTCGTCGTCATAGCAGGCCCAGGTCACAAAGGGCTCCGGCTCCCTGGGGCACTCCCCCAGGGCGAAGCCCCGGCCATTCTCCAGCATGACGACTTTTAATATTGCGTAGCCTTGATTTTTGTCCATGTTGATCTCCTCCAAAATGTTGACAGTATGGGGCCGAAACAGGGGCAGGACGTGAAATGATACGGCCCGCCCCCGTTCGGCGTCTGGAAAGCCTTGAAAACACTGGACTTTTGGGGGCCTAATTGTCAACAGGTCAGCCCCGTTTTTTCCTCATGTGGTCCCGCTGCTGTTTCCTATGGGCGGCCTGGGCGCAGGCGGGGGAACAGTAGCGCCGCCGCCCGGTCAGGAGGGCGGGCCGTCCGCAGAGGGGACAGGTCCGCGTCTCCACGGGTCCGGGGGCGGTCAGGGCGGCCTCCAGGACCGGGTCCAGGGGGAGGACCGCCGCCCGGAAGTAGCGGCATAGGGGCCCCGTCCAGGTTTTCCCCAGCATATAGCACTCGCAGTCCAAAGGCAAGCATCCCACGGCCCGGTCATAATTGGCGCACCACTTCACCACCAGGGCCCGGATCGCCGCCCGCTCCTCGCGGGTGAGCTCCCGCTGGTCCATGCCGTCACCTCCCCTCGCCGGGCCCGGCCCGGCTCCGCAGATAGGCCCGGAAGCAGGTCACGCACCGCAGGCCCCGCCAGTAGGGACACCCCTCGCACTCCGATCCCCTGGGGGCCGGGGTGGGTTCCGGGGGCCGGTGGTAGGTGGGCTGCTTCATAAAGGACTCATAAGGGCTGTCAGTAAAATTCACTCGTCCCCTCCCTCGTCCTCGTCGTCCACGTCCCAGGGCGGCTCGTCGTCGTAGTCGTCGGGCTCGTCATAGTCGGAATAGTCCTCCTCCGGCTCCGCCGCCTTGTGCTGTTTGGGGCGGTATATCTTGAAGTACCACCCGGCCCCGCCGCCCAGGGCCAGCACCGCCAGGGCCGCCAGGAGCATCCCGGCCCCGCCCGTCTTTTGGGGTTCCGGCTCCGGGATAGGGTCAGGTTCGGGCTCCGGGTCCGGCTCCGCCACAGGGGGCGGGGCCTCCGGCTCCGGGCCCGGTTCGGCCAGGGCCAGCAGATCGGCCACGGTGACGGCGTTAAGAAAATAGACGTTCTCCGCGCCCCGCTGCCGGTCAATCACAAGATAAAAAACCGCCTCGTCCGCCGTGGTGATGGTGAAAAACTCCTTGCCGTCCTGGTCCGTTGCGTTGTCCAGCACGGTCCCCGTCCCCTCCGGGGTGAACGGCTTGGGGTCCGGGGGCTGCTCCACGGGCAGGGGGTCCACAGGCTCCAGCCCCACCCAGGGGACATACTCGCCGCCCTCGTCGCCTCCGCCCGCGTAGGCGGGAACGGTGAGTACCCCCACCATCAGGACGGCGCAGAGCGTCGCCGCCAGCATACGGGATTTTTTCATTATGTCTCCTCCTTTCTCTCGCCGGGCTTCTGGACACCGTGTCCAGAGCCGTCCCGGAGCTGCCGCAGGAGGGCGGGCAGCTCGTCCAGGGACACGCTCATGCCCCGCACGATGTCCACGATCTCCTCATTCTCGGCCTCCCGGTGCTTCTGCTCCAGCTCTTTCAGCCGGGCCTGCTGCTCGTTGATCTTGGCCTTGACTTTCTCCATCTCGGCCCAAATTTTCGCGCTCTTGCTGACTGCCATTAAAAACCTCCTTGTTCATGGTAAACGCCCCCAGGCGTAAAAATGGGACTGCCAGTAGCTTGTATTCAGACTTGTAAATTGCACCGGGTCCCCACAGTGCAGCATCATTCCGTCTCCCACATAGAGCCCACAGTGGGTCACGCCGTCCGGGTTGGGCGCGTCGTAGGTGTAGCGGAAAAATACAAGGTCGCCGGGCCGTGGGGAGCTGACGGGGGTGCAGTAGTTATAGAGCCCCTGGGCCCCCAGGCGGCCCACGTCCCAGCCGCATTGGTTCAGCACATAGGACAGGAAGCCGGAACAGTCAAAGGACGTGGCCGGGGAGCTGCCGCCCCAGACGTAGGGGTAGCCCAGGTACTTCTCCGCCTCGGTGAGTAGGGCGGCAAAGTCGGGATCGGAAAGATACTGCTCCGGCACGTCGTAGGGCTGGGGTGGGTTGGTGATGTACTTGTCCACATAGCCGGAATTGGGGAACAGGTCGGGCCGGTTGCCCAGGGCGGCCATGTAGAGTGCGTACCGGGAAAGCTGCTCCCCGCTCATGATGTAAATGGGCAGGTGGGACAGGTCCTCGTTTTTCAGCGTCACCGTACAAATGTAATAGTCGTAGTACACGCGGTAGCTGCTTGTGTGGGTGTTGCCCTCGCTGTCGGTCCAGGTGTCCGTCTCGATATAATAGCGCCGTTCCGTTACCACATTTTCGGTCAAAATGTACTGCCGGTCAAAAATGGTCTGGAGGGTCCCCCGCACCTCCTCCAGCGTCCACTCCCCCTCGTGGAGCGCGGAGAGCATGGAGATCAGCACATAGGGGTCATGCTCGATGGCGTCCAGGTCGAAGTGGTATTCGTCGTAGTCGTGGGTGCTGGTGTAGGTGTCCAGGTAGTGTTGCAGCTCCGCCTCCAACGCGCAGTAGGCGGCCTCAGCCCCCAGCATATCCCCGTCCTGGGCGGGGTAGGTGCTGGCCCCGATCCCCCCGATGATCCCGTTGCCCAGCGTCACCAGGGAGGAGGCGCAGGACTGGACCGTGAACAGGAGGAGGACACAGCACAGGGCGATCACCACCCCAACCGGGTGACGCTTGACGAAGCCAGCCACTTTTTCCGCCAGCTTCTCCGCAGAGACGGCGGTTTTCTCGGCGGCCCTGGCCCCCTGCTTGGCGGCCTCCCGCGCCTGTTTCGCGTACTGCCGTTTTTGGCGCTGCTTCTGGGCGAACCGGGCCAGGGCGTTCTTGCCCAGGTCCGGGTGCTTCTCCAGCTCCACCTGGAAGCGGTGCTCCGCCGTGGCCTTGACATACCGGCTTTCCGCGCGGGCGGCGGCCTTGGCCGGGTGGTCCCGGACGGCCTGCCGCACACGGCGGGTCCCCCAGCGCCCCACGGCCTCGCCCACCAGCTCGGAGTGGTGGGCCCCCTCGGTCCCCACGTTCTCATGCTCCACCTCGTACACCTTGCCGTGGACGAAGCCGTGAACGCTCCAGCCCAGGGCCCCCGCCCCGCGCTTCACGGGGCCGGGGGGCTTGGCCGGGGCCTGGGCCGCCAGCTTCTCCTGGGCCGCGCCCATGCGGAGCTTGGCCTTTTCCGCCTTGACCGCGCTTTTCTCCGCCCGCGTCTGCCCCTGGGCGCTCCGCTTCTTCCCCTCCTGCCGCAGCCGTTCGGAGGGCCGGGCCCGTTCGCTCTCCTGGTGGAGCTTGGACTTGTACCCAGACCTCTGGACACGGTGTCCAGAGCCAGGCCGGGCCTTACCCCTGCCCATTGGCCTTGTCCTCCGGCTTGGTGGTCAGGAGGGTGTAAAGCTCGGTGTCCTGGGGGAAGTGGTCCACAAAGGGGATGGTGGTGTCCCCATAAAAAAGCAGCCCCTCGCCGGAGCCGGAGTGGGTGACGTAGGAAAGCTGGTGGGGGGAAATCCCCAGGTGGCTTGCCAGCACCTTTTGATCCCCGGCGGCCTGGGACAGCATATAGAGGAAATCGCAGTTGCCGAAAATGGACTCTATTTCGCTGCTCTCCAGCAGGCTTTTCACATTCTGGGTGATCCCGCTGGGGATGGCCCCCCATTTGCGGAAACGCCGGAAAATCTCCACACTGTACGCCGCCGTCTGGGGCTCCGCCAGCAGAACGTGAAACTCGTCCTGATATACCCAGGTCGCCCGCCGCCGGTCCCGGTTCTCCGTCACCCGGCCCCAGATTTGGTCCGTGAGGATCAGCAGCCCTATCTTTTTGAGCATCTTCCCCAGGGCCTTGATGTCGAAGCACAGGAGGCGGGAATTGACCTGGACGTTGGTTCGGTGGTTAAAGAGGTTGAGGGACCCGGTGCAGTACAGCTCCAGGGCGGAGGCCACCCGCCGGGCCTCCGGCTCGGACTGTTTCAGCAGCTCGTCGTAGAGGTCCTGGAGAATGGGCATACGCTCCGGGGCCGGGTCCGCCAGATAGGGCCGGTAGATGGTCCGCACACAGCGGTCGATCACCGTCTTTTCCACGGGGGCCAGCCCGCTCCGCCCGCCCACGATCAGCTCGCACAGGGAGAGGATGAAATCGCTTTTGAGGGACAGGGGGTCCTCGTCGTCGGCATAGTTGGGGTTGATGTCCATGGGGTTGATGAACGTCCCCGCCGTGGCCGACGGGGACAGCCGCACCACCTGGCCCCCCAGCCGATTTACCAGGGGGTAATATTCCCCCTCCGGGTCCGCTATGATGATGTCGTCGTCCGGGAGGGAGAGGAACACGTTGACGATCTCCCGCTTGGCGGCAAAGCTCTTGCCGCTGCCGGGCGTGCCCAGGAACAGGCCGTTAGGCTTTTTGTCAAGAGGAACTTTTCAAGGGATGGGAAAAATCAGGCGGGAAAAGCCCCGTGGACGGTTAAAAGCCGTTTTCGGGGGTGGGTAGTATAAAACCCTTACCCCGCCCTGCATCGGGGCTTGGAGCGCCCCAGGAAGCCGTATTCATGGGAGTTTGGGGGCTGTGCCGCAAGCCTAAATGTCCACGCCCGCCGGTTGTGCGGTGGGCGGAATGGATGTAAAGCGGTGATTGTTTTCGTCAGGGAGATGTGCTATACTTAAAGTCTAAAAGTACATCACCGCCCTTGTGCTGGCGGGGGCCTATGTCCTGCTGCTGTGTGGTGTGTTTTGGTGAAAAAAGCAAAGAGAGGTTCGCAGGTATGGCGAGACAGAAAAGGCAATTACGAAAGAGGGCCGCGCTTACCCTGTCGCTTTTGCTCCTGCTCGGTTCGCTGGCAGGCTGTGGGGGCAAGCCGCAGGAGGATGCGTCCGGCGCGGACGGGCCGACAAATACATACACGCCCCCGGTAAATGAGGACGGTCAAATCGTCATTACTATGCCTAAGACACTATTGGGAGGAAAGACCGCCGAGGAACTGGAAGCGGAAGATAAGAAGCAGCGTCCAACAGTGGCCAATCAGGCAGTTTACAATGCGCTGCTGGCAAATGAGGATGGCACTTTCAGCTACTATCTCACAACGGAACAGTACCCAAAGCTGAAAGCGGCGTATTATTGGCTGGGCTGTTTGCGTGACCCTGTTACCGCTGAAATTTCGCAGGAATTTGTAACGGCGGCGGATTATACAGATTTGGATGAAAACGGAGTCCCTTGGGGGCTTACAGTTTCGGTGGACGCCGAGACTTATCACTCTGTGGAAATATGGTACTCTGCTGTGGTCACGGTTGCACCGGCGGTTATGCTGGGGCGGTATCAAGTATTATGCGGGGTTTCCGGTGATGAATGGGCCGTCCATGTGACCGTGAAAGATGCTGACAGCGGAGGGGTAATTTCAGAACACGACTTCCCCACCCGTGGCGAGTAAATGTCCACGCCCGCCGGTGACGCATTTGCCCTTATCCTGTTCTTTGGGAGAGGCCGGGGGCGCGGGGGCAGAGCCACCGCAAAACCTACCGTCAGCCGCCGCACCAGTGCAGACGGTTTTGCCGTTAAAATGAAGCGGACGAAAGCGGGGGGCAGGATTGTCAAATCCTGTTCCCCGTTTTCGGCGGCGAAATGGCAACGGCAAAAATCCAGACAGTCAAGGGGTAAGGGTGGAGATTTTTTGCGAAGCAAAAAATACTACTCGTCCCTTGACGGCCTGGATAGTCGGAACGGACATTGTTTTCAGCGGGGAGATTTGCTATACTTGCAAATGAGAAACTGCTTTTGAAAGGATTTCTTTTTATGGCGATAAAATTAGTATATCAGCCCCCCAAATGGGAAAAAGAACAGAAAAAAGAATTGCAACTTTTTCGTCAATCAAAAGGACAGGATATAACTCTAATTAATTTGCAAAGGATACTCAAAGAAGAGGAAGAATTTCCAGCAATGCGGAATTATCAAGAGTTATACACAAACCTCCAACTGAAATATCGGATACTTGCAGGAAGTTCTTATTTGCGTGACAGCTTAGATGCCCATGTTGTTTATTATACTTATCTCTCTGGAATGGCTTCTGTTTGTGCCTATTTGTTTAATCATACGGCTCCACCTGAAAAGCGTAATGATACTGACCAAAAAAATATTGGATATGATTTTTCATACGGCCTTTTTCAACTGTTTGCGGTACAAAGTTATCTCCCGCCATGTTTGAGTTTTTTTGAACATCCTTATGTGCAGTTGTTGCTGGGCAATTTTGAACAAGCAGTAGAACTGCTTTCTTCAACCCTCCCTACATTTGACGCAACGCGGCCATATGCCGTACTGATGAACGATGCACAACGGCTGACTGTTCAGGCTATGGCCGAAAAAAATGAGAAACTATTAACTGACCAACTGGTTCAGCAGGTCAAGGCATATCGAAAACAGCCTGTAGGGTATTCGACTTTTGTTGATGCGTATTCGATTGCATATATTAAGTTAGCTCGTATGAACAATATGAGTTGCAATCTCGATATTATTGAAATTCCCGAAATGTTTTTTGATGATACAATCTGTAAAATTGATACATCAGAAATTAAACTTCCCTTTTTTGATGATGCCTTGGAACAACTCAAAAAACTCGGATTTGTATGGACTTAATCAACTAAAGAGAAAAGTTTGATAATATCCCAGCCGCCAACGGAAGCGGCATATAAAACCGTTAATAGGGCGGCGGTAATCCCGCCGCCCTGTCTGTTACCGCCCCATATCCTGCGCCCTGCGGGGCTGCTGCTCCCGCTGTTCCTGCCGCACGATGTTGTAAACGCTCCTGCGGATTTGCTCGGCTTCTTTCACTTCCCCTTTCAGC
>OFGO01002399.1_pt1 | contig 10856 bp, 9 predicted proteins | sample 1521761 | NCBI WGS metagenome assembly OFGO01 (sample SAMEA3504128, study PRJEB24116) | mouse gut metagenome | biome: mouse gut; feature: mouse-associated habitat; material: faeces | place: Denmark | collected 2011
CTCTATGGGATTGCACCGCAGACGGTAGAGGATCGAGCCAGCATGGTTTTCCTCTGCCAGCTCCACCAGCGCGTGGGGTTCGTCCGGATGCCGGGCTGTACCCCGCAGGTCGTAACAGTACCAGCCCTGGGGCACATCCTCGCGGGGAATGGGCTTGGCGCTGTACAGCACCGAGGCCCCAAACAGGCAGGCTCCCGGCATTTTATCCTTGTAGATGTTGATTTGCAATGGTTTCACTTCCTTCCGTACTGAACTATGGCATACCAATATAAATTGTGAGGACACACTTGAGATTTCAACTTTTTCATTGCAAAACTGCTTGTGCCCTTTCTGGATTAGACATTCTCAAAACGGGCACAGACCAATATAGAGATTTTCATATATCTGAGACGGAATTCCGGCCTTGTTCGTTATTGCTAAAATTGGAAAACAAATTTTGTTTGATATGCTACATGCCAATTTGAGGGACGAAGTTTGAAATATTGCGATAATCAGTTCTTCGCCCTATCAAATCAGGGGTTCAAGTCACCTACGTTTGCTGGAAAAGCCGTTTGTCATCTGTTTGCACATTCTTCAAATTTCAGGGGACAAAAAACTCGCAAACAGTTGATACACAAGGCTTTCAGCCTATGGCATCTATACTGTTTGCGGGTTCTGGTGGAGACTACTGGACTCGAACCAGTGGCCTCATGCGTGTGAAGCAGGTGCTCTAACCAGCCGAGCTACGAGCCCGTATAATTTTCTTCACTTTTTTTAATGATGAGATGGAGACACAGAAAAATGGGGAGCCTTAGGTGCGCTCACTGGATGTTTCTGAAGTAACCTTTACCTCCGCTCCGTGCGTTCGAGTCCGGTCAGAATGAAGAACCACATTGAAAATATCAAAATTTTAAGGCTCCCGAATTTTTACATTTGGGAGCCTCGGGAGGCTTGCAAATACTGGTTTTTTCAACCAAATATCGTTTTTAACCTCCATTTCTGGCACCCCTTGCCAGATTTGAACGCCCGACAATTCAGGATCAAATATCCGTCCATTTCTTCTGCGATAACAATTAAGGACCCATGTTCCTTTCGGCTACATGAGTCCCTAATCTTGGTGGAGATAAGCGGGATCGAACCGCTATTCAATTTTTGGTACTTCTGTTTCTTGTATTTACCAGAAACGGTGCGATTTCGGATTGATTGACAACTTTGTCAATCAAAACGCCGACATTGCACGGAGTGCGATGGAGGCGCGAAATTTTTTCCTGGGCTTGGGTACGTTCACCGGAGTATTTGGGCTCCCAGCTGAGCTATACCCCCATATTCAATTGACTGTCATCGAAAATATCAAACTTTGAGACTCCCGAACTTCCCTATTCGGGAGTCTCCGAAGGCCCCATAAACTTGACCTTCAGTTTGGTGCGCGAGGCGGGACTTGAACCCGCACGCCCGTAATGAGCACTAGAACCTGAATCTAGCGAGTCTGCCAATTCCACCACTCGCGCGCATTTGGGAGCAGTCATTTCCTTTAGACTGCCTGCTTATTATAGCGGAGCTCGCGCGGATTGTCAACTACTAATTTCCCCGCAAAGAAAAATTCCTCCAATTTTCACAGAAAGCTGCAAATTAGACTACCGCTGTCCGTAAAAATGTGCTATACTAAGTCTCGCGGCCTGGAGCCGCAGATTAATTGTTTTGAGGAGGCCCCCATATGACGGCGGAATTTTATAGCAACAACCGGGAAAAATTGATGGACAAGCTGGAACCTGGCAGCGTGGTGCTGCTGTATTCCGGGACGGCCCCGGTCAAAAGCAACGACCAGGACATGAGCCCCTTTTCCGTAAACCGCAATTTCTATTACCTGACCGGCATCGACACCCAGAACGTCTGGCTGCTGCTGGCCAAAGCCCAGGTCGGACTGCGGGCCTGGCTGTTCATTGACCAGCCGGACGAGGAGATCATCAAGTGGAACGGAAAGATGCTGACCCGGGAGCGGGCCTCTGAGCGCAGCGGCCTGAAGGTTTCCAGCGTCCAGTACATGCAGGACTTTGAGCGGTATGCCGCCATGTATCTCTCCCATGACGTGACAAGCGTTTACTTCTCCTTTGACCGCCGGTCCATGCTCGCCGCGCCCACCAGGGCGGAGGAGCTCGCCAGGACCATCCGCGAGAAATTCCCCATGATCCCCATCAAGAACGTCGCTCCGGTTATCTCCTCCCTGCGCGCCATCAAGACCCCGGAGGAGATCGAGTGCATCCGCAAGGCGGGAGACGTGACCATCGAGGCGCTGAAGCAGATGCTGAAGAGCGCCCGGCCCGGCGAATACGAGTACCAGTGGGCCGCCGACTACGAGCACTACGTGGCCCGCAGCGGCCTGCGCCACGGCTTTGAAACCATCGCCGCCGCCGGGGAGAACGCGGTCATGCTCCACTACTCCGACAACAACTGCGTGGCGAAGGACGGGGACCTGCTGCTGGTGGACCTGGGGGCCGAGTACGGCTACTACTCCGCCGACGTCTCCCGGACCTTCCCCATAGGCGGGAAGTTTACGGACCGGCAGAAGGAGCTCTTCACCATCGTCCGGGAGGCCATGGATCTGGCAAAGGATAAAATGCGCCCGGGCAATCCCACCAAGGACTCCAACCAGGCCGTGATCGACTTCTACAAGAAGGCCCTGCGCACGGCCAAGCTCATCACCGACGACAGCGACGTGCGGAAGTATTACTACCACGGCGTGTCCCACTCCCTGGGCCTGGACACCCACGACCCCTGCGACCGCACGGAGTATGAGCCGGGCATGGTGGTCACCTGTGAGCCGGGCCTCTACGTGGCGGAGGAGGGCATCGGCATCCGCCTGGAGAACGACATCCTGGTAACGGAAGGCGCGCCGGAGGATCTGGTCGGCAGCCGGCTGCTGGACATCGCCGAGATCGAGGCGCTGATGGCGCGGTAACCCGCAGCATACTACAATCAAACGGGGCGCATGCACTCACAGAAGTGCATGCGCCCCGCGTTGTCTATGTCTTCAGAAGCGCCCGCCGGGCCCGCCAGTCCGGCAGGACCTCCTCCACGCAGGCGTAAAACGCCTTGCCGTGGTTCTTGTGGAGGATGTGGGCCAGCTCGTGGACCACCACGTAGTCGACGGCTTCCTCCGGGTACTGCATGAGCCGCCAGGAGAAGCAGATCCGGTTTTTCGCGCTGCAGCTGCCGAAGCGTTTTTCCGCGCCGGTGATGGTGACGCCGGCGGGACGGAGGCCCATGATCCCGCCGTAATAGGCCGTTTTTTCCGGCAGAACGGCCTTGGCCCGGGCGATCAGCTCCCGCTGCTGGTCGGGGGTGGGCTCCGGACGCCGCTCCCGCCGTTCCCGCTGGATGGCCTGGTGCGCCTCGATCCAGCCGGCGTGCCGGGCCACGAAGTCGTCGATCCGCTTCCGGTCCAGCCGCGCGGGGGCCCGGACCAGGACCCGGCCGTCCCGGGTGATCTCCAGGGCCAGGGTCCGGCGGCTGGAGCGGATCAGCTCATATGGGGGCATTGCCCGCGCCTCCTCTCTCATCCGTCCAGAATAACCGCTTCCCACGGTCCCAGCTGTCCGTCAAAGGCTTCCCGGCCCGCGCTGGACCGGACCACGGCTCCCCGGCAGGCCGTCCGGGCGGGCTTGCCGCTGAAATTCAGCGCCACCGTCAGCGCTCCGCCCTCCCCCTCCCGGCGGTAAGCGAACACCTGCTCCCCTATCTCCAGGGGGACGAAGCGCCCCCGCCGGAGGATCTCGCTGCCGGCCCGCAGGGCGGACAGGTCCTTGTACCAGCTCCAGATGGAGTCCGGGTCGGCCTCCTGCTGGGCCAGGTTGATGGACGCGCAGTTGTGGTTCACCCCCAGCCAGGGCCGCCCGTCCGTAAACCCGGCCCCCCGCTCCCCGGTCCACTGGAAGGGCGTCCGGGCGTTGTCCCGGCTGGTCCGGGCGATGAGCTTCCACCGGATTTTCCGGGGGACATGGAACCGGCGGAGGACCCGCTCCACGTTTTTGCTCTCCACGTCGTTGAGCTGCCGCATGCGGTCGAAGTCGAAATTCAGCATGCCGATCTCCTGCCCCTGGTAGAGGAAGGGGGTGCCCCGGAGAGTCAGGGCCAGGGTCGCCAGGAGCTTCCCGCTCTCCTTCCAATAGGCCTCGTCTCCGAAGCGGGAGATGGACCGGGGCTGGTCGTGGTTTTCCAGATAAATGGCGTTCCAGTCCAGGGACTGCTGCCATTTGCTCAGGCATTCGAAGAAGGGCCTGGGGCGGAACCTGCGCTTGAACCACTTGATGAAGAATTGGTCGCACTCCATGTGCTCGAAGGAAAAGACCATATCCAGCTCCCGCCGGTCCCTTCCGCAGAGGAGGCCGGCCTGCTCCGGCGTGACGAACACGGTTTCCCCCACGGCGAAGGCCCCGTACTCGTCCAGGACCTCCCGCAGCTGCCGCAGAATCTCGTGGACGCCCTCCCGGGAGAGGTAGTGCTCGCCGCCTGTCAGGGCCAGCTTCTTCTTTCCGTCGTCCAGACTCTCCTTCCACAGAATGTTGATGACGTCGCACCTGAAGCCCGCCACGCCCTTGCGCAGCCAGAAACGGAGGATGTCCTTCACCTCCTCCAGCACCGCCGGGTTGTGGTAGTTGAGGTCCGCCTGACTCTTGGCGAACAGGTGCAGGTAGTACTCGCACCGCTCCGGGTCGAACTCCCAGCAGTCCTCTCCGAAAAAGCCGGTCCAGTTGTTGGGCAGGGACCCGTCCGCGCCGCCGCGGCGCCAGTAGTAGTAGTCCGCATACGCGCTGGTCCGGTCCCGGCTGCTGCGGAACCAGTAGTGGTCCGTGGAGGTGTGGTTGACGACCAGGTCCATGATGATCCGGATGCCCCGCTTTCCGGCCTCCCGGATCAGCTCCTCCATGTCCTCCATGGAGCCGTACTCGGGGTTGATCTCCCGGTAGTCGCTGATGTCGTAGCCGTTGTCGGCGTTGGGGGACTTATAGACCGGGCTGAGCCACAGCGCGCCCACGCCCAGCTCCTGCAGATGGTCCAGGCGGCTGATGATGCCCGGGATGTCGCCGATGCCGTCCCCGTTGGAATCTTGAAAGCTCCGGGGGTAAATCTGATAGATGATTGCGTCCTTCCACCACTCCATGGGTTTCCTCCTTCTTCCGGCGGCCGCGCCGCCGGGGCGTTTCCTGCCGTCCATTGTACCTCCGGGGAGGGCGTTTTGCAACACCCTCTTCCCGGCGGGGGCCGGACCGCTTCCAAAAGGCGCGCCGGCATCTTTTTATGCAAATAAAAAAGACCGCCTCTGCAGGCAGTCTTTTTTATTTTGTCTGGTTGCAGATCAGCCGACCTTGTTGAGCTTCAGCGTCATGGCGCTCTTCTTGTGAGCGGCATTGTTCTTATGCAGAATGCCCTTAGCGGCGGCCTTGTCCACGGCCTTGACCGCGACCTTGTATGCGCCCTCGGCCTCGGTGCGATTGCCATTTGCGGCAGCGGCCTCAAACTTCTTCACGGCGGTCTTCATCGCGGACCTCTCAGCCTTGTTGCGGGCGTTACGGGCCTCAGCCACCAGCACGCGCTTCTTAGCGGACTTGATATTCGGCAAACCAAACACCTCCTCCAATGGGAGCTATGGGGTCAGCAAAGCAACTGCCCCACGCAGAATGATATTTTAGCATGTCTTCGCAAAAATTGCAAGAAATTTTTTGAATTTTCTTTTCTTTTTTTACATATTTTCCGTCCGCCGCGAAAGGATAATCCCAAACCACCAGATTTTGTATCACAGAAGGGACGGTAACGCAACGTATGCTGACAATTCGCACAGACATGGCCGTGGAGGCCCACGCTCTCTGGCGGGAGAGCGCCGGGGAGACCACCCGCCTGGGAGGCGTGGCGGCCCGGGAGGAGCAGGCGGAGGGGCTGGCGGTGACCCGGGTGGAGATCCTGGACCAGGAGGGGGCCAGGGCCCTGGGCAAGCCGGTGGGGGTGTACCTCACCCTGGACGTATCCCCCCTCTGGCGGCGGGAGGAGGAGGCCTTTGCCCGGGCGGTCCGGGCGGTGGCGGCGCTGCTGAGGCCTCTGCTGCCGGAGGAGGGGCCGGTGCTGGCGGCGGGGCTGGGCAACCCGGCCATGACCCCCGACGCCCTGGGCCCCCGGACCCTGGACCACCTGCTGGTGACCCGCCACCTGGGGGAGGTTCTGCCCCAGCTGCGGCCGGTGGCGGGCCTGGGGGCCGGGGTGCTGGGCACCACGGGAATGGAGGTGGCCGAGTGGGTCCGGGGGGCGGCGGAGCAGGTGAAGCCGACGGCGGTGATCGTGGTGGACGCCCTGGCGGCCCGGGACCTGGACCGGCTGTGCGCCGCGGTGCAGATCGCGGACACGGGTCTGGTGCCGGGCAGCGGCGTGGGCAACCACCGGATGGCCCTGAACCGGGAGACGCTGGGCGTGCCGGTGATCTCCATGGGCGTGCCCACGGTGGTGGACGGGGAGACCCTGGCCCGGGACCTGCTGGGGGAGGCCGGAGCGGCCCCCGATGCCTTGGGCAAAAAGGGCAGGCGGTTCTTCGTCACGCCGGAGAGCATTGACCAGAGGATTCGGGACCTGTCCAAGGTACTGGGGTACGGGATCGATCTGGCCCTCCAGGAGACGCTGGAGCTGGAGGATCTGGAGGCGCTGCTGGCCTGAGCGCCGGCTCAGACGCCGGAATTATCCGTCGGGCTCTCCAGCTGCTCCCGTCCCAGCGCCACGTAGTGCCGCGCGTTCTCCAGGGTCTCCCCCATCTCCTCCTCTGTGGCCGGACGGACCACCCGGCCCGGCGTGCCCATGACCACGCTCCCCGGGGGAATCCGCTTTCCCGGCGGGACCAGCGCCCCCGCGCCGATGATGGAGCCCGCGCCCACGACGCTGTTGTCCAGCACCACAGCGCCCATGCCGATCAGACACCCGTCCTCCACCACGCAGCTGTGGAGGACCGCGCCGTGCCCCACCACCACGTTCTCTCCCACCTGGGTGGGGACGCCGGCGGAGCAGTGGAGGGTGCAGTTGTCCTGGATATTGCTGCCCGGACCGATCCGGATGGGGCCCGTGTCCCCCCGGAGAACCGCGCCGTACCAGACGGTCACGTTCTCCCCCAAGGTCACGTCCCCGATGAGAGCCGCGCTCTCCGCCGCCCGGGCGGTGAGGGCGATGACGGGGGTCTTTCCCGCCGCTGTTCGTATGAGCATAGACTGCCTCCTTGTAAATACAGGTTCTGCGTGGGCCGGAGGCCCCGTTTACGCCTTCAAAAAGCAGAAAACACCGTTTCTGATTTTATTTAACGGCTCTTGTTGCTAAGAAAGTCGGCACATTATATTCGTGCAGAAGACCCTCTCCCGATGTATCCTCGTATAAATGCGTAAGAATAAACCCGGCCTCTAATTGTCCGCCAATTTGTTCTTCAAGCGTGTGTGAGAACGCAATTCCCCAATCATTTTTGATGGAATCCTCATACGCCACAGAATCTTTTAATGGATTAAACGGTAATTTATACTTGATATTCCGTTCTGTATCATCGAAAATATACGCAAACCCATTATCTAACCGCATAGAAGAACCCCGCCCTTTTTCAAAACACGAAAGCATTCTTTAAAAATTGGCTTTACCTCCTCAACATAGCAGTTGGATACCGGATGAAAGATCAGATCAAAAGCGCCGTCATCAAACGGTAAGCGTTAGCTCATATCCGCTTGAATGACATTTACCTGGTATCCCTCCCGTTTTGCCGTCCTTCTTTCACTTTCACATTGTTTAGTGGAGTAGTCTAAAACCGTACACACAGCGCCTAGTGCAGAGAATATGGGAATCTGCTGTCCGCCGCCGCTTGCCAAACCGAGCACCTGTTTCCCCTGTACGTCTCCAAACCATGCATGCGGCACATACTTCGTTGGCGTTAACCGCACATTCCATTCTCCGTTCAGCGCTTTCACATATTCTTCATGGGTAATGGCTTGTCCCCATTCCCATCCGGCCTCACACCAAGCATCTGTCATTTGGGCATTTATCACTTGATATTTCATCATTACTATCGTCTCCTGTTGTCTAAATTGGTCTAATGATTTGGGCATCTCTGGAAGCACGGAAAGCCCTTTGGGGGAGAGGGGCGTCTTCCCCGGAGGCGGGCGATGCGCGCCCCTGTTTCATGCTGCCGCGGCGAAAATGGACTGCCGCATTCCAACCGCCTCCGGCCTTGTCAACCGCCTCCGGCCGTGCTATGATAGAGAAACCATTTGAGGAAACCGGGGGAACCACGCCATGAGACGATGCGTTTTGGCCGCCGCTGCGGCCTGTCTGCTGCTGCTCGCCGCCTGCGCCCAGGGGGAGACGAAGGCCTGGGAGGGGGAGCTTCTGGCCATGGATACGATCATGAAGCTGACCCTCTACGGCGAAAACGCCCCCCAGGCCGGGGCGGCGGCCATGGACCGCATCCGGGAGCTGGAGGGCCTGCTGTCGGTCACCGGGGAGGGGAGCGATGTCTACAGGGTCAACCACACCGGCTCCGCCCAGCTCTCCCCGGACGCCGCCGCCCTGCTGGACCGGGCCCTGGCGCTGTGCCGGGAGACAGACGGGGCCCTGGATGTCACCGTGTACCCGGTGGTCCGGGCCTGGGGCTTCACCACCGGCGAATACCGGGTCCCCGATGACGGGGAGCTGGAGACCCTGCTGGAGAGGGTGGACTACCGTCAGGCTTCCCTGGAGGGGGACCGGGTCACCCTGCCGGAGGGGGTGGAGCTGGACCTGGGGGGCGTGGCCAAGGGCTACACCGGGGACCAGCTGATGGCCCTTCTGGAGGGGGAGGGCGTCGCCTCCGCCATTGTGGAGCTGGGGGGCAACGTCCAGGCCCTGGGGGCCAAGCCGGACGGCTCCCCCTGGCGGGTGGCGCTCCAGGCCCCGGAGGGGGGCTACGCCGGGGTGCTGGAGATCGTGGACAAGGCGGTGGTCACCTCCGGCGGCTATCAGCGGTACTTTGAGCAGGACGGGGAGATCTACTGGCACATTATTGACCCCGCCCAGGGCCGCCCGGCCCGCAGCGGCCTCCAGTCCGTGACCATCGTGGCGGACGAGGGGACGCTGTGCGACGGCCTGTCCACAGCGCTGTTCGTTATGGGGCGGGAGGAGGCTCTGGACTTTTGGCGGACCCGGGACGACTTCGAGTGCGTCCTCATCAGCGAGGACAACACGGTTGCCGTTACGGAGGGGCTGGAGGAGAGCTTCTCCCTCTACGGCGACTGGGAGGGCCGCCCCCTGGAGATCATCCGCCGCTGACCTCCTCCCGGGCCCCGTAGGCCCGGTACAGGAGGGTGACGATCTGTCCCCGGGTGCACACGCCCTGGGGGTCAAACCCCTCCCCTGTGCCGGAGGCGACGCCCTCCCGGACCGCCCACAGCACCGCCGGAGCCTCCTCCGGGGTCACGTCCCAAAAGGGGCTCCCGGCCACGGCCCGCCCGTCCTCCAGGCCAAAGGCGCAGCAGAAGGTGTTTCCGGCGGAGCCGTCGTCAAAGAACTCCCGGGCGGCCAGGACAAAGGACCGGCTCTCCGCCGGAATCCGGTAGAGGAGCCGGCCGGACGCGCTCTCCCCCGGGTCCAGCTGGTACTCCGCCGGCAGGGTGGAGGCGGCCTCCGGGAAACCGAAATCCTGGTCCCCGGGCCCCCACTGGAGCTGGAAGTCCGTGTCGTACATGGGGATGGTCCGGTGGTGGACGTTCTCCACGGTTACGTCCACCGCCAGCAGCGCCGTTCCCTCGCCGGCGGGAGCGCCTTCCGCGGTGTCTGTCAGGACCGCGTCCCGGACCTCCCGGTACAGCCGCTCCCGGTTCTCCGTTCCCAGGGTCTGTCCCCGGACTCGGCAAAAGTCCTCCAGGTCCAGCCCGGAGACGTTGGCCTCGCTCCACACCGCTAGCTCGCTGTCCCCGTGCTCCCCAATGATGAAAGCGTGGATGTTCCGGCTGTCCACCTCCAGCTCCGCCCCTAAAAGCTGCTTTAAACGCCCGGTATCCAGCACCGTGCCGGAGCCCATCACCCGCTCCCTGGGGTAGCCCGAGAGCCTCCAGGCCGCGTAGGTCAGCACGTCCACCGGGTTGGACACCACCAGCAAAATGCCGCCAAAGTAACGCGTCACAACCACAGCCGTGTTTTTTAAGCCACGCCCGCGAATAACCTCCAAAATGGGCCGGCCAGCCGTGCCGGAAGGCTCGCCATCGTCGCTGGAGCGTTGAAACTGGTCGTTATCTCCGGCCTGATAGGCGTAGCAATTATGCGTGGCGTCGCGGTGACGGGCCTTGATTTCCTGCACAAAGGCCAGGGCTGCCGCCTCGTCCGCCACCGGTGCGGCATAACCAATAAAACGGGATTTTTTCTCCACCAACTCAGCCGCCGCCGGGCCAGCCAAGGTTAAAAAAGCCTGCTGTTCATTCACCATCGCGCTCACCTACAACAAATCAGGAAAGCCCTGCTGACGCAAAGCTTCAAACAGCACCACAGCCACCGCATTGGAAAGGTTTAGAGAGCGATATTCGCTGCGCATCGGAATCCGCAGCCGCCGGCCGGAGCATGTGGCGGGGGAGATCGGAAAGCTGGCGGCGCAGGGATATCAGGAGGTTGTGCTGACGGGGATTCATTTAAGCTCTTACGGTTCGGATCTTGAGGGGGAGGATTTGCTTTCGCTGATTCAAATGGTGAATCGGATTCCGGGGATTCGGCGTATCCGCCTTGGTTCTTTGGAGCCGAGGATTGTTACGGAGGAATTTGCGGGGGCTTTGGCGCAGATGGAGAAGATCTGTCCGCATTTTCATCTGTCTTTGCAGAGCGGCTGTGATACGGTGCTGAGACGG
>OFGO01002400.1_pt1 | contig 10855 bp, 9 predicted proteins | sample 1521761 | NCBI WGS metagenome assembly OFGO01 (sample SAMEA3504128, study PRJEB24116) | mouse gut metagenome | biome: mouse gut; feature: mouse-associated habitat; material: faeces | place: Denmark | collected 2011
AGACGGCGGTATTCGTCCTTTGGCGCAAGCCAGGCGGCATAGCCGTCTTCCGACTCCGGCCAGAGCGTGACGAAGGACAGGTCCTCCGCGTGTACGTCCAGCATATGATTGCTTGTATTATAACCCAAAGCGAAATTGGATACAAGGCAGGCATATTCGAGGGAATTCAACCAAAACTTGATTTATCGTATACATGCCCGCCATTCCCGGATAGTCCTTAAGTAAAAAAAGAGCGGTAAAAACCGCTCCCTTTCTCAATCTTTTTTGTCCTTCTTCTCCGCCATTCTCTTCTTCAGTTCTTCAAAAGCCTCGCCATACTTCTTTGAAGTCATTCTGGGATTGGAACGTATCATATCTCTCTGGAAAAAATCCCTGATTTTTCCGAGGCGATTTCTGTCCGCGACATTCACGGCATATTTTGTCTTCAATTCCAGCAGTTCTTCCTTGATTCCCACAAAATATTCCGCCGGCTTTGTCAGCACAATGTTCTTAACGGTCTCCAGCCGGCTCTCAATACCGGATCTCACATCTTCGATGCACATGCCCATGCCTTCGGCCAGTTCCTCTTTCACCGTACTCACATTTTCCGCCAGGGTCGTTTTATAATTTGTCATTCCCTGGTTCGTCAACGCAATGATGACATCCAGCCGTTTCTGGATATGCAGCATTTCCCGCTTCACCTGCTCCATTCTGACCAGCACATTGCGGATGTCTATGGCTGCTTTAAAGGAAAGGGCAAAATCCGCCGCTATCCCCACCGTCAGCACATAAGTCAACACTGTCAGCAGCCGGCCGGGAACGGAAAGTACCAAATGCTCCACCGGCACATGTACCGCCTCCGTCATCAATATCGTCAAAAACCCCCATGCAAGCGATGTACCGAGGCAGATATGCCCCTGAAAATTGAGGGGCTTGTCCGAATAATCCCAGTAGCGCATTTTAAACAGCGCCTCCATGACTACGCCTGTCACGTATTCCAGGACGGTAGCGCCCACACAGCCGGCCAGATATGTCAGAATAATCCGGCCTCTGAAAGGCATGGATACCACCAACATCATAATCGCGCCGCTCCCGTAAAGCGGAAGAAACGGCCCCCTCATAAACCCGCGGTTTGTCAGCTTTTTTTCCATAAAGGATACATAAGCCGACTCAATACACCACCCGGCAAAACAGTAAATATAAAAAAAGAAAAGCCATTGTGTCACCGTATATGAATACATAAGAACCTCTCAAAACCTCGCCCATAATCTGCCCCGAATATCACCGGAACACCTCCGCTTCAACCGCCAGCCTGCCCTTCCTGGTCTCCCTGGGTTCCCCTGACAGTGAAAACTTCCCGAATCCCCTGGCATTTACCGTCTCCCCGCACTTCAGCTTCCGGGCGTTGTCCTCACAGCGGCGGCCGTTCACATAGACCTTACCGGCCCGAAAAAGCTCGATGCTTTTCTCCCTGGACAAGTCATAAACCCTTGCCAGTACTGCGTCCGCCCGCAGAGATGGCACATGCAGGATCACCTGAACCGGCTTCTCCGTGGGAAGTACCCCGACGTCCTCCGTCAGGCTGCATTTCACGCTGGTATGCTTTACCTGTGTCAGATTCCCGCAAATAAACTCGGAGACGGAATCCAGACAAAAAAGGTACGCCTGGGCGTCTGCAACTTTAATATCACCGAGAGTATCCCGCTCAATTCCCAGATTCATCAATGCTCCCAGAAAATCCCTGTGGGACAGTTCATCCGCAAATTTCCGTGCAAGCGGCGCAATCCGGATACAGGCAATGGGAAATTCCGTCTCGTATCCCAGATCCTCCCCACTGCCGAAGCGTATCAACACCCGCTCCGCACCTTCATATCCCCCGTTGAGCCTGTATCCGGCATACTTCAGCCCTGTTTCCTCCTGCCAGAACAGTTCCTGGCTGCTTAAGCCCAGAAAGCCGGTAAACGTATAAATCCCCTGTCTGAAAGATTTGTCCGCCAGATCACGGAAACGGTTTTTCAGCTGTTGTATCTCTTTTTCATCGGAATTCTTCTTTTCCACTTCAAAACCTCCCCCACCCCTATCAGCCGGAAACGAAATATTCACATTTTGCCCGGAATTTCGCTGTCAAATACCTGTTAAAGGGTACAGTCATATCCTTTGGAAAAGCGTAATATCTCCCTGCGTTTTCTCACGAAAAGCTGATAATCGATTCCCTGGGCGCTTTGGTTTTCTCTACGCTGACAGCATGCAGAATAGGTCCTTCTCCCTTGTAATCCGCCCAGTATTCCTTCGCCACCGTAGCCGTCACCTTCACCCACTCTTTCTGCTTCAAGCCGTCCGCCCCCGCATATTCACAGGCATATCCCAGGAAAGCCATATCATCCGCGCAGCATGTCATAGCCATACGCCCCGGCACAAAATATCCTTTCGGAAAATTTTCCGGCTTCAACACCATTGCCACAAACTGCAGCGTCTTACCCACATACCGTTCCAGATGGTCCATGGAATCCAGATACCAGATTCCATACCCCTCATTGTCCAGCACGATGGGGGACTGGTTCAGATCATAGGGCAAATCTTCCTCAAAGATTTCGTCAATCTCCCCATTGGAATCCTCAAAAATCACATCCGCATCCGGATTCACAGCCTTGATATTCCTCCTGTAGGAATTCAGCTGCTCCCTGACCGCATCGCAGCGGTTGAATATAATCATCTCCGACTTACGAATCATCTCCGCCAGCAGCGAACGCATATTGGTGTAATACATGGGAAATGTGGAACCGTCAATGGTAGTAATCTGCTGCTCTATATTCCAGTACCAGGGAAGCTTTGCATTTTTGTAATTCCACATTCCGTTATACTCTATAATGATGCGTTCCGGCTTATGGCGTTTCTCCATGGCCGTCAGGTTTGCCGGTGTAAAATCTTCCTCCCGTTCAATCAGTTCCACCTCTGTACGGCTTTTTTCCAGAAGCGCCGGGGCGTATTCTTTTTCCCCTTCCTCACAGAGAATCAGCAGCGTTTTACCCCTTACCTGAAAATAATTCTGCGCCAGGGTAAAGCTGATAAATTCCGTTTTCCCGCTCTCCAAAAAACCATTGATCATATATACAGGTTTCATTTTCCAATATCCATGCCTTTCCGATTGGGGTACTCAAAGCGGCACGGATATACCTTACACCCTGCCATGCTTATGGCAACATGCCGCAATACCCTTGCCGCCCGTTATACCTTTTCACAGATTTTATTGTCAGCCGAACAGCGCCTCCAGCTTATCCTCTTTTAATTCAGCACCAATTACACAGAATTTTCCGGTCACCGCCGGTTTCCCCGTCCTGATATCATGCTCTTCGGGAACATAATCGAAATAAACCCAGGTTCCGTCCTCAGAAGGAACCATTCCCTTCGCCCTGAGAATCGTCCCGTATTCCCCGCTGTCCAGGGCTGTCAGAATACCTTCAATCCTCTCACCGGTAAATTTAACATGTGATTCCCTTCCCCAGCTGGTAAAAACTTCATCAGCATGGTGATGGTGGTGGTCATGGCCCTCCTCATGGTGATGCCCATGGCCGCAGCATTCTTCCTCGTGATGGTGGTGTTCATGCGCTTCCTTCGCATGCTCCAGCATTTCCTTCATCATATCTTCCAGCGTATCCGCACCCTCTATGGTCTCCAGAACTGCTTTTCCCTCCAGTTCATCCAGCGGCGTTGTAATTATGACAGCCTTGTCATTATGGTCGCGCACCAGCTTCACGCTCTCATGCAGCTTTTCCGCACTCACCTTATCCGTCCTGGTCAACAGGATGGTTCCCGCATATTCAATCTGATTGATAAAAAACTCCCCGAAATTTTTGATGTACATCTTCGCTTTTGCGGCGTCTACCACAGCCACCGCGCTGTTTACCTGCACATCCAGGTCAGCCGCCACATTCTCCACTGCCTTCAGCACGTCAGACAGCTTTCCCACGCCGGAAGGCTCAATCAGAATACGCTCAGGCGCATATGTTTCAATGACCTCCTTCAGTGAAGTTCCAAAATCCCCCACCAGGGAACAGCAGATGCAGCCGGAATTCATCTCCTTAATCTCAATTCCCGATTCTTTCAGAAAACCGCCGTCGATACCAATCTCACCGAACTCGTTCTCAATCAGGACCGTCTTGCTGCCGTCCAGCGCTTCCTTTAAAAGCTTCTTAATCAGAGTGGTTTTGCCCGCTCCCAGAAATCCGGAAAATACGTCAATTTTTGTCATCCCAATCCATCCTTTCCCAGGCCTTCCAGGGCATGGAAACCCACCGGACTCCTGCCGGTTCCCTCCATGCGAAAGCCCACCGCACTGCATTTTATTTTGTACCATAATTCAACGGTTGTCAATAAACTGAATATAAAAGTTTTGTAAAAGCCAGATCAGCCCCGCTGTGCCAGCGCCGCAGCGATATCCTCTTTCATTGCCAGCACCGCCGCCCTGGAAGCATCTGCATACCCCTGCTCCCCGAAGCCGGCATACTGCTCCTGCTGATATGCCGCAATGATTCCCCTGGAAGAATTGATGATTGCCCCCAGGCCGTCCTCATTAAAGAAATGCACCAAATCGGCACCCTTTCCGCCCTGGGCACCATAGCCGGGTACCAGAATAAAGGCTTTTGGCATTATCTTGCGGAGTATTTTTCCCTGTTCCGGATAGGTAGCGCCCACCACAGCCCCCACATAGCTGTAGGAGCCTTCCTCCGGCATGCACTGTTCTCCCCACTGCGCAACATATCCGCCAACCATCTCATACAGCGGCCTGTCTGCATTTCCTCCCGCTGCTTCCTCACCAGGCTCCCTCACCAGGCGGTCCTGCAGTTCCCCGCTGCTGGGATTGGAAGTCTTCACCAACACAAAAATTCCCTTCTTTTCCTCGGCGCACACCTTCAGAAATGGCTTCACGCCGTCGGAGCCAAGGTAGGGATTTACCGTTACAAAATCCTCACCAAACCCGCTTAAAAGGCGGCTCCCCACCTGCACCCTTCCCAGATGCCCTACCGCATAGGCCTCTGAGGTTGAGCCGATATCGCCCCGCTTGACATCCCCTATCACCACCAGCCCCTTTTCCCTGCAGTAATCCACCGTCTTCTGAAAAGCAGCCAGTCCCGGAATCCCAAACTGTTCATACATGGCAATCTGGGGTTTCACAGCCGGCACCAGGTCGTAAATGGCATCCACAATTCCCTTATTATACTGCCAGACAGCCTCCGCCGCTCCCTCCAAGGTCTCTCCGCACTCTGCAAAAGCCGCCTTCCGGATATACTCCGGCACATATTTCAGCATGGGATCCAGCCCCACTACAATCGGCGCATTGGTTTTCCTAATTTTAGATATCAGTCTGTTAATCATGTTTTCTCCTTATTTATGGTTCTCTTTACAGGCTGTCACCGTTTTTAAAGTTCCCTTCCAGCCTGTTTCGTACCCAATTTAATGGCGGAACATTTCCTGTCCCCCACATCTTACCACCCCCGTCCTTGAAAGTCAATGCCGGGGAGGATACCGGCTCACGCCTGCCTTGTTCTGCAGGCCGCAATCTGCCGCTGTTTGCCGTTCTTACGCAGTCTCCATATTATAAAAATTCAACATGGCAATCACCATGAAAATAACGGTGAAGAGTACAAGGAACACATCCATCAGCACATAAGCCTGAAGGATTCCCCCTGCAGCCATGCCCAATACGCCTCCTGTCACAGCCGCCATTACCGCCATGCCCTGTATCAGCATCTGCAGCAGCTGCTTTCCCAACCTGCCCAGGTAGCTGCCGCATACCGCTTCCGCCACCGCCAGGGCATACAGCTTATTTGCCGACAAAACCACATGGAATATAATGGCAAGCACTGTCTGCAATGGTGAAAGCCCCATGACAGCGGCGCCGGGAAGGATAATCAGGCACGCATTCACCAGGCTCTGGACATGCTGCATCGCCGTTGCGTTTATTAATTTCCTGAAAACCGTATCCGGTATCAGATAGGTGTAGGGCGACAGAAGCTCCTTTGCCCACTTCCCGTTCAAAGCCGTAAACACAAAGATGATATATGCCGACACACTTGGAAGGATGAATGGCGCAAACGCTTCCAGTTCCCCGAAACCGCCCTCCCGGGCATGAAGGAATGCCACTGCCGCCCCCGCAAGCACCGCCACCGCCGTACTGCCGTCAAATATAAAATACCTGCTCTTCTTATACTCCAGCAGCTGCCTGTACAGCAGCGCCCTGGCTCCGTGTCCGCGCCAGCGGACTGTCGCCCTGCCGAATTTCTGCTTTCTGCCCAGCCGCCTCTGGATATTGCCCTGCCTGCGGCTCTCCAGCACCTCTTCATAATCTTCGGCAAATTTCATAGCGTCCTCATAGAAGCCGCCCGAACATTTCATTTTCCGCGCCGCTGTCAGCACTGCCGCCGTCAGCAGAAAATAACAGGCCGTTCCCGCCACATTCACGGCGGTAGGACCCAGGAACAGCAGATGCAGCACCGCAATATACCAGCCGATCACGGGTACCGCCTGAACCATGCCGCCATGCAGATAATCGGCCACTGTCTGCAGCCTCAGCCCGCCGCGCAAATAAGCCAGGATGCCCATAAGCACCAGCACCCCTGCAAGCCCGTATGCGGCTTTCGTCACCATCCCCCGCTGTCTCTCCCCCATGCGCTCGGAGCCGTACAGCAGCAGCATGACACTGCTCTCCAGCAGGTTCTCCGCCACAATGGAAAATACAAAATAGGCAGCCAGCCTCCAGCCCTCTGCATGGAATATCACCCAGCCGTACCCAATGACAAAAAGGTTCAAAATCACCTGTACCGTCAGAGTCTTAAAATGTGCATACAACAGCACCTGCTTCGCCCCAACCGGCGCCGGGAACAGAAAATGCACATCACAGTTGCGGTAAACCACCCCTTTCCGTTTGGAAAAGGCGATTAAATTCGCAGAAATCGTCCAAGGCGACAGTACTGTCAGAACTGCCGCCAGCCCGCCGGCCGAATCCGCCCCCATGGCCTCTACCGTCATCCGCAATGACATGGGAAGCGCCGTCATATAAAACAGCAAAAGCAACAGGTAAAAATAGGTAACAGGCTTCCGCAGCGCCATTTTTATCCGATTGCATAATATTCTCCGGCAAAGATACCCCATCGCTCCCATCCGCTACCTCCCGTCTTTTCCGTTCTCCTGTCCCGTCACCGAAAAATACAGCGCCTCCAGGTCCTCGTCCGCCACCGCCTCCCTGGGATAAGTCCCGACGATTCGTCCCCTGTCCATCACAAAGGTCACGTCCCACAGCTCCTTCACCATCTCCAGCATGTGGGTACTGATCAGGATAGTGCAGCCATCCGCCCGCCTTTCCAGAATCACCTCTTTCAGTTCCCTGATTGCCGCAGGATCCAGCCCCACCATGGGTTCGTCCAGCAGAATTACCTCCGGTTTAGTAATCAGGGCGCAGCAGATACTCACCTTCTGCATCATTCCCTTGGAGAGTTCATTTCCCAGCTTATCCTGCTTATCCGTCAGTTCGAATCTCCCAAGCAGACGCCGCACTTCCTCTTCCGCTGCGTCCACCCCGTAAGCCCTGGTAATAAATTCAAGATGCTCCCGCACCGTCAGGGCATCATACATATAAGGCAGCTCCGGCACATAGGCAAACCGCCGCTTGGCCTCCAGGCTCACGGCATCCCGTCCCTGGATACGGATTGTCCCCTTATACCGCAGCAATCCGGCAATGCTCTTGATTACGGTGGATTTTCCCGCGCCGTTGGGTCCCAGCAGAATCCCGATCCTGCCATCAGGCACCGTGAAGCCGATATGGTCCGCCGCCAGGTTTTTCCCGTATTTTTTAGTCAGATCCGATACCTCTAACATCTCTCCTCCCTTTCTTCTCCCGGCCATCTCAGACAGCCGCCCTTTTCTCCTGTTTTCCCCATAAGGGGCATCCGCTCTCTCCCCCGTTTCCTCTTCCCGGGGCATGTTCATATGCCGCATGCCGCCAAAGGCCGTGTGCCAAATCGTTTTTCCACGCTCACAGCAGAACAATATCCCCCAGCCCCAGCAGCACCGAAACCACATACAGCAGGAACAGGTGCAGCGGATAAAACACATAGAAGAAATACTTCATCTTCATCCCCCGCTTTCCGTTATACAGGGCAACGGGAACCGCCGCCAGAAAAGCCGGCAGTTCGCCCACGGACATAACCGTCAGTACCGTACATCCCGCCAGCATGGCCGCCACCCTGCTCTTCCGGAAGATATACATAACCGTGATTGTCAGCACGCCCATTCCGCCGTAATCCGTACACAGCCACTCCGCCAGGAGCATCATCACCGCCAGCACTGTGATATCCGCACAGATCGCCTGTACATGGCGGAACCCTTTTTTACGGCCGTACAGGGCCAGTATGAGAACGGCGGCAACGGCACAGAACACCCCTGCCGTCACCGCACGGGCGCTTCCCTCAAGCTTCACATCCATAAACATCATGGTAAAAAACGCAGGCAAAAGTCCCCCTGTAATTGTCAGGAACATACGCAGCACCCCCGGAAGCTCCCTGCACAGCCCCTGCCTGCATTTGTCAAAATAACCATATCCGCACATAGCCAGCAGCCCCAGCAATAATGTAAAATATACATTCTGATACCCGCCGTGGAAAAGCCTGCCCGTAATCGCCAGGTCAAAGGGAATCTCTGAAATCAGTGCAAAAACCCCCAGCCGCAGGGCGTATTGCCTCACATCCCGGCTCCTCTGGAACCCCTCCACCAGCAGAAAACAGAATATCGGAAAACCCAGCCTGCCAATCATCCGCATACCCTGCATTCCGTAATATAATGCCCCATTCTCTGTCAGCCAGCCCATAATCTGGCCCTGTGTCCCGCCTATCACATCCAGAAAGCCATTTGCCATAATCTGCCTGGTCAGGACCGCCGCCGCAATGTGATCTATCAGCATAACCGCCACTGCCACCATCTTCACAGTACTTCCGCTGATGCCTCTCCGCCCTGCCGGCTGCCCTCCGGCCGCCTGATTCCGTAACCGCACACCTTCCATCCTCTTCCCTTTTCCTCCCTCGGCATCCATTCTCAATGCCATTCCGCTGAATCGCCTCATAATACAAACAAATCTGATTATCATCATAAAATATGGGCCGTCATTTGTCAATTGCCTTCTCTTCCCCTCTTCGGACGCAGCGGTCCGAAATCCTGTCCCGCCTGTCGGGTATTTGCAGTCCCCTGTCCGCTGACAGCTTCCCCCCACTCCTTCCCCACCGCATTTCCCAACTGGCGGAAAACCTTGCCCTCAAAAAAAGGGCTGCCTGTTCTCATCCGCTGAAATTCATGTTATACTGGTATCAGTTTCATGCATCACGGCAAATATTACCGCGGTATTATCCGTACGCAAAATCGTCCGGAAACAGCATAAAAGGAGTGAACTGAAAATGGCAAAGCAGAAAGAAACCAAGACAAACGCCATACGCATATTGGAATCCCTGAATATCCCCTACACACATATCACCTACAAATGCGATGAATTTATTGACGGGCTGCAGATTGCAGACATGCTGAACCTGCCCCATGAAAAGGTCTATAAAACGCTTGTGACGGCAGGCGGCAATGATTACTACACATTTGTAATCCCCATTGAACGGGAACTGGATCTCAAGGCTGCCGCCAGAAGCGTGGGCGTGAAAAGCGTGGAAATGGTTCCTGTGAAGGATATCAACCGGATCACCGGCTATGTGAGAGGCGGCTGTACCGCCGTCGGAATGAAGAAGCCTTATGTGACCAGAATAGACAGCTCCGCCAAGGAACTGGAAAAAATCATTGTCAGCGGGGGCAGGATCGGCTCCCAGCTAGAGCTTGCTCCGACTGACCTGGCCAGGGCCTCCGGGGCGTTATTTGCCGATGTGGTGCGGCATTAATGGAACAGTTCAGGGCGCTGGACTGTTACCATTAAATCACGTTTAATCACGACGGTCGAAAAAAACACTTGCCAAATCCATCCCAATGTGGTAGAGTATACAAAGCAACACGTCGTTTCCCGTAACGGCGTTTTCGGCAGCGGAACATTCCAACCAAAACGTTCCGGTCAGAAGGAGGAGCAATGCGGAAATAACCTATCAGCAAAATTTACACAGAGTTTTCGGCAGGACGGCATGGCAGTCCCTGTTCTTTGTGTAACCGTTGATAGAGATTATGTCCGTATGCTTTATTCTGTGAAGGGGTCCTGTTCTGCCCGTATCATAGCGTATGTTTGCGGCGTCTGCTTTCGGTTACACCTGTAGCCGGAAGCTTTTTTTCATGCAGAAATTTCTTCATGCAAAATCAGGAAAATGCGCCCGTGGCCCGATGCGGGAAGGCATCCGCCGGGGCAACAGGAGGTATCTATGTTACAGGTAAAAAATTTAAACATCTATCACAAAAAAGACCTGCGTCCCCTGGTGACGGATCTCTCCTTCACCTTAAACGACGGTGACAGGGCCGCCATCATAGGCGAGGAGGGAAACGGCAAATCCACTCTGCTGAAGCTCCTCCATAACCCGTCCCTGGCGGCAGATTATGTTGAATACACGGGAGAAATCCGAAAAACATGTTCCGTCTGCGGCTATCTGCCCCAGGAGCTTGACCCGGCGGACCGGGAAAAGGACGTCTATACTTTCTTATGCGAAGAACCCGCTTTTCCGGAAACGGATTACCGGGAGCTTTCCGCCATGGCAGGCCGCCTGGGACTCTCCGTTGACCTGCTGTACAGCGACACCCGGATGGGACGGCTCTCGTGGGCCACGTCGTCGGCCGCGATGGCGATCTGGTTGTCGTCAAAGATCTGGAGCAGCTTGGGGTTGTCGCAGATAATGCCCGAGGTGACCACCTTCTT
>OFGO01002401.1_pt1 | contig 10850 bp, 9 predicted proteins | sample 1521761 | NCBI WGS metagenome assembly OFGO01 (sample SAMEA3504128, study PRJEB24116) | mouse gut metagenome | biome: mouse gut; feature: mouse-associated habitat; material: faeces | place: Denmark | collected 2011
TCAAAGAGTATAAAGGAAATATTCTGCTTGTTGGAATTAATTATGAGAAGAAAAGTAAGAAACATCAATGCAGGATAGAAAAAGTACAATTGTAATTTTTGAATCAAAAAATTCAAGGGGCCTTAAGGAGATGGAGGAACTGGCGAAGCTGGAAGTCTTTTTATAGAATAGCAAATAATTCTGATGTGGCACATCACCGCTTGACGACTTCCCTTTGCGGGCCGGGGTGTCGGGGACAAATAGGCTTTGCCAAAATAATAATTTTAGGCTTTTATGCCGGATTATAGATCTTTATCAAAAAGTATAAAGCAATGCATCTGCGTCATTTGCTATCTGCCGCAGGTTATCGTCCAGCCTGCCCTGAATAAATTCCTCTTTTGCACGAGCGATGAACCGCGCATCGGTGTACAGCCTCGATATAGTGACCAGCAGACCCCCGATATCCAACATTTTCGCGTTTTTTGTAATTAAAGTAGCGGCGATGTTTCCGGTAGACGCCAGTGTGTTGGAGTACAGTAGGATTTTTCGTGTCCTAACCTCAAATAAATCCCGATTCCCGTCACTTCCTTCGTCGTAGTACAGTCCATGAAGCAAGCTGATGACCATGTTGATCAAAATGGATAGAACCGCAGAGATTCCTTCAATCTTGCTGTCCCGTACAAAACACAGGAAGTCGTACTGACTTGAGTATAGCTTCCCAGCCAAGGCCTCGTTGAAGACTCCGAGAAGTGGGATGGGCAAACCATTTTTGGTGTACATGTCAGATTTATAGTGCAACGCCTGCCTGAAGACAGCTGCTGGCAGTTTATACTTGTCGCTCTGAATTTGATCCGAAGTCTCCACAAATAACTGCGGAATCAGTAGGACTTTGTTCGTCATGGCACCTTTTTCCACCCGGTAAGATGTAAGATTGTTGAGCGTCAGTGTATCGGTCAGAATATTCGATGTGCCAAAGACCCAGCCGAGTACTGGATCATGACCCAGTGTTCTGTATCGGTGAGTGTTTCCACTGAGTCCGGTGCCCAAAACCTTTTTCGAGCCTTTGATAGCATCATAGGGAACCCCAGAGAAAATAATTTCTTTCCATGTTTTTCCTTCGTGTTTTCTCAGGCGACGGCCCTGCTGCTTCTTTTCTGCGGGCCAGTCCTTATGCTTTTCTGCAAATTCTTTCTTCAGTTTCTTGACGAGCGCATCGCCTTCTTCTGAAGTCATGCGGGATGCCTTGTCTATCGGCGCACCAATCGCAGGCATCAGCGCCCACCGCAAGGTTTGCAGCGCTGCCGCAACGATCACCATGGACAGATCAACGCCATCGAGCTTCGTGCTTTGCCGGAATTCCTTGTTGATGTTTTCTAAGTCCCGGTACGCATTCTCGAACTCGGCCTGGGATAGGATGTCTTCCAACTCCACGTCGTACGGATAGCGTTCCTCCGCCTGCTGAACGATATCTTCCCAGCTTTCTGATACTATGATAGGAGTTGTCCCTAAACTTTCAGAGATAGTTTTGCGCGCTGGCTGATTTGGTTCATAGCCAAGCGATTTAAGAAGTATTTCGCTCTCGGAAATATGAGCATCACAGGAAGAACGCAGTGCAGCAATCTGCTGATTTATCTCAGTCAATTCATCTTGCTGATACTTCAGGACTTTATTTAGTTTTTTTTCTGAGTCAGTATAATAATAACGTCCCATATCTTCTCCCCTGAGGCAAAATGCTTGCACGATAAATACTATTTAAGCGGCATATCCCAAGTCGTGTTTCAAATCCTTTAGTGCCTGAGTGAGCAAAACATTTAGACTTGACAAGTAATCTTGCCGCTCTTTGCTCTCATTGAGTGCCGCTTTTTGCGCTTTGATGATTGCCTGATGTTTTTGTAATACTTCCTGATAAAGCCTCTCTTTTTCTTGCCTTAATTGCTTGTGCTTAAGATGTGAAGCTATACCTACCCCTCCTGCGGCCAAAACTGCAACAGGTGCGGCTAAAACAAATACACCTGCTACCATAGGGGACACTGCGCCACCAACTACAGCAGAAGTGCCAGCGCCTGCTGCTGCTAAAGCAGAGGTAATGCCTGGAGCGCTAAGGCCAACTGTTCCAAGACCATAGAGAGCAGCAAATGAGATCGTGCCACCAATGCCTGCCCCAACAGCTCCAGTCAAGACTTCTGGGATGGCACTTTCTCGAATAGTTCGCTTTGGATCATCCAAAGCCGCAGCAGCTTCATTTACTACATTAACTACTTGTTGAAGGGCCTCTACACTTTGAAATTTCATGTTCTTTTTCTTTTTAACATACTCCCCCATATCTTTCCCCCTGCTTTCTCTCTATATAAATGAGGATTTGCCACATTATTTTACCAACGTCATTATATCAGCATTCGACAAAATTGCAATATGTTTTCCTACGTATGAAGAATGCAAAAAGTCAGATCTGCACAGCCGGGATTTATCTAAAAAGATAAAGTCAGTCAAGAAACCGATGTAGGAGAAAATGCATGTCAGAGCAGAACGGTGCAGATATTGTCAGCGGTTTTCAAAATGAAGGAAAGACTTTTTGCACATAAAGGCTCTATTTACATGGAGATCGTATTGATCTTGGGGGATATAAATGACAGGCGGCTTTTGAGGGTTTCTGGGAAAATATATTTTCCATTTAATGTCTCTTTACAAAAGAATATATGTTTGATACCATCAAAGCGAACACATGTTTGCGAAAAGGAGGTGAGACGGAATGGAAGATAAAAATAAACAGAAAAAGATGGGAGAGGTATCACCGGTGAATATCCCGATCCAGATGTTCAGTTTGGGTGATACGACAGGCAGGATCACTCCAATCCGTTTCCGTTTCCAGACAGAAGAAGACATGATAGAAACGATTGAGATACAGAAAGTCATTTCCCGTGATGAGAAGAATTATGTCGGGATCCGGGAAAAACAGTTTATCTGTGCTGCAAGGATCAGTGACCAGGAAAGGATCATGGAGATACGGTACAATGTGGGGAGTCAGAAATGGAAGATATTCCAGTTCCTGGCATGATGGATGGGAAGACCTATATTTTCCATGTGGATGCAAACAGCGCTTTTTTAAGCTGGAGCGCTTCTTACCGGGTGAATGTGCTGGGAGAAACAAGGGACCTGAGGTCTGTCCCAAGTATAGTAGGGGGAGACCAGGAGAAACGCCATGGAATTGTCTTAGCGAAAAGTATCCCTGCGAAAAAATACGGAATACAGACTGGGGAAGCGATCGTCACAGCGCGGCAGAAATGCCCGGGGCTGGTAGTGATCCCACCGGACTATGGGTTGTATGTAAATGCATCACGTGCATTTATAGGAAAGCTGAAGCAGTATTGCGATAATGTCATCCAGTATTCTATTGATGAAGCATGGTGTGTGTTTGACGGCTTTGAGAACTTGTACGGCAGGGGGCAGATGAAAAATTTTGCCTGCCGATTAAAAGATGAGATACGGGAGGAGTTTGGTTTCACTGTCAATATCGGGATTTCTACGAACTTTTTGCTCTCAAAAATGGCAGGGGATTTTTCTAAACCGGATAAAGTCCATACCTTATTCCCGGATGAGATCCCCGGAAAGATGTGGCCGCTGCCGGTATCAGAACTCTTTTTCGTAGGGCAGGCAACAACATCGAAGTTGCACCGCCTTGGTATCTATACGATCGGTGATCTGGCTAAAGCAGATGATACGGTGATAAAATCCCACCTGAAACTGCCGGGGCAGATCGTGCAGGGCTATGCCAGGGGCAAGGACTTGGAGCCATATATGTTTGGCAACGAGAAGAATAAAGGCTATGGGAACAGTCTGACAGCCCCCGTGGATATCACGAGTACAGAATATGCAGACCACTTGTTATTATCTTTGTGTGAGACAGTGGGGACAAGGCTGCGGAATGACAATGTGAAGATCGGTGTGGTCAGCGTCCATATCACAACCTGTGAGTTTCGTCATGAAAACAGGCAGCTGCAGCTACTGACAGCAACGGATGTGACGGAGGAGATATTCCGGGCGGCCTGTCGGGTGTTTGACAAGTTATGGGATAAGAAGACGCCGCTCCGCCAGATCGGTGTCCATACTTCAAGGGTACAGGTGAATGGAGGGAGACAGTATAATCTGTTTGACCTGCAGAAATTTGACAGGCTGGAAATACTGGACAGGACTATAGATGAGATCAGAAGAAAGTACGGTGAGGATGCGGTGTTCCGTGCCAGTTTCCTTAAGGGCAATGTCCCGCATATGGGAGGTGGCCTGGATAAAGAACGCCGGTCCGGGGTAACACTGGGGATAGATGTGGACAATGAAAAGACACGGATCATTTAAATATGGTAAAGGAGATGAGCGGGTGCATGTGCGGACGGTTTTATGTAGACGATGAAACAGCCAGGGAGATGGAGAAGATAGCCAGAAAGATTGACCGGAAAATGGCAAAGACGGGTGATGTACATCCTTCGGAACCGGCGCTGGTTTTGCGGGCGCTAAAGGGTGGGATTGTGTCTGAAGTGCTGAAATGGGGATATGATATGGCAGGAAGAAATATTTTTAATGCACGCTCAGAGACGGTGCAGGAAAGACCGATGTTTTGTTATGATTATGAAAGCCGGCGCTGTATCATACCGGCCAGAAAGTTTTATGAATGGAAAAAGTCCGGTGCAAAGCAGAAGGAGAAATATGATTTCTTCTCAGAGGGGGAAACCTTATTTCTGGCAGGGATCTACCATAAAGACCCGGATGGCGACAGGTTCACGATTCTGACCCGGGAAGCAGAAGGATGTATGGTTGGGATCCATAACAGGATGCCCTTGATCTTAACCCGTGATGATCTGGAGAAATGGCTTTTTTCTAAAAAAGAAGCTGTGATGTTGCTATTGTTGAAATATAACCAGATTATACTGGCAGGTACAGTCGTTTTGATGTATACTGAAAAAGTGGCTATGATTGTCTATGTCAAAGGTAGAAAATACACAATTAAACTATAAATGTAGAAATTTAGATCTGATATATAGGAGAAAGCAATATCAGCAACAATAAAAATATTATACGAGTTAGCTAGAGAGGATATATATGGAAATTAAAATGTTAAAGGCAAAAAATGGGGACTGTTTTATCATAAGTCATATTGATAGAAAGGGGAACAGACATAATATTGTTATTGACGGAGGTCCAGCGAGGGCTTTTCAGGTAAATGAAACGGTGCTAAAGGCAGCCAATGCAGAGGGGATTGATTTAATGATCTTGACTCACACAGATGATGATCATATAGGAGGTCTGTTAAAATTTTTTGAAAAAATGGAGGAAGAGCAGATTAATATAGGAAAAGTCTTATATAACAGTCCGGCAGTATTGGCAAATAGATTTCTGACCGATTATACGGGCGAACATGATTTGCTAATTTCTCAAAGGAGCCGCGATCACAGCTATAGGCAGGCGATCTCACTTGAAGAAAGACTAAGGGAACGGAATCTTCTCAATACCGATATCATTGCTTGTGACATGGAGCCTATACGGGTGGGGGACATACAGATAGATATTCTATCGCCTGACGAGGAACAACTTAAAAATCTGAATCAGCATTGGGAAAGGGAGAGTTATTCCGATAGGGATCATGCCGGAACAACAAATGATCACTGCCAGTCTATACAAGAGTTACAAGAAAAAGAAGAACATATTGCTACCTCTATAGCCAACAGTTCCAGTATAGCATTTTTACTGACATATGAAGGGAAAAAGGCACTGTTCCTGGGTGATGCAAACCCAAAGGTGATAACAGAGTCATTGAAGAGAAGAGGATATGATAAAAACAATAAGCTCCATGTTGAATATACGAAACTTGCTCATCATGGAAGCAGATACAATACATCATATGAAATGTTGGAGCGGCTTGATTGTGATAAATTTTTAATATCTACAGAAGGAAACAGGCATGGGCATCCAAATAAAGAAACCTTGGCTAAAATAATTAAGTTGAAGGAGGAAGGCAGGTGTGTAAATTTTTACTTTAATTATCCCCATGCAATACTCACAAGAGAAGAGGAGGACGAATATAGAGTTCATTGTGAACAAAAAGTTGAATTTACAATGGAATAATTATTAACATGAAAATGCCGGGATACGATACATATATTTGCCTGTCAGAGAGTTAGATTTCGTTATCGTGACGAGAATATCCGACCGTCTGGGAAACTGCAAACTTGTGTATGATCTGGCAGACTTCAGAGAAATGATAGCGGAGGATACACATGAGAAAAAATATTTTTAAGATTAATTTTAACGGAAATATTGGAACCGGAGTATTATTAAATCTGTTTGAAGATGGATATGGAATTATTGTGACAGCATGCCATTGCATGGAGAATATTCAAGTAAGCAATGCATATGGGCAGGTATATGACACGATTTCTTTTGATTCTGCACTTAATATTAAGACAATGTATGTTTGGAAATCAGGAAAAAACGAGGATATGGCTATTTTAGTAGTCAAATTTCAGGAAAGCATGTTGGATTTGGGAAAAGGATGGACAATAACCGAAGATATCAACCCCAAAATTCCGTTGGCGACACTTTCTGGATTTCCATGTGAAAAGAAGTCGGAAAAATCGGATTTTGATTGCCGTGTAAAAGAATTAACTTATGACGAAAATCAAAATTTATATGTAGGAAGTTTACTGGATTGGCCAGAAACAGATAAAACTATGCTGATGCAGGGAATGTCCGGTTCTCCGGTGTACGATGAAACAAGCAACACCTTGTATGGCATATATCTTGGATCTCAGGAAGATGAGTTTAGGTATGATGAGTGCAGAATAACACCGATACAGAATGTGATCAGATTCGCACGTGACAACAATATATTGTATTATAAAAAATTTTCTTATAATGAGGGCATAGGATTATATAATAAGAATAACCGCTATTTCCTTAATGAAAAGGAACAGGCAATATATTTAAACTTAAATAAATATAAGGATTTATCATTTCTGTTAATAGGAAAAAGCGGACAAGGGAAATCCACATTTATCAAAAGCTTTTTAAAACATTCGGACCAAATTTCATCAACAGGAGAAGGCCGTACAACAAGAGTGAACTGTGAATACAAAGTATATTATTCGGATCATGATGAGCCCAGATCGAATTATATTCATATTAAGTTTTTAAACAAGGACAAATTTGTGAAACTTAGATTAAGGCAGATCGAGAAAAAGCTGGAGCAGCTGAGCAGCTCATGTAATAAACAAGAATTATATGGGACCTTGTGCCGGATAACAGGATTTTTTGAAATGAATGAATTTGGGAAAAGGTTAGTAGAGAAGACTGAGGCTGTTTTTGAAGATATTTTTCTGGACGCAAAAGGTGAAATTAAACCCGAAGTGTTTGCAGAGAAATCCGATCAGGAAAAAACTGTTTATGACTATGCGGAAGATTTTTATGAACGGGTATTCGAGGCATTGGATGATGAAAAATGTTTCAACAATAGGAAATTAGAATTGGATAAAGATTTATCTGATGAGGATATGGAGTTTCTGACAAAATGCTTTAAAAGTGTATCTCCGCAAACCGCAAGTGAAAGAGATGAAAGAGAAGCTATTACCACCTATACGGGTATGATAGACAAGATTGAAATTCAGGACAGAATATGTGATGAATATGTTGATCTATGCGAACAACTCAAAATAAGACAGATTACATTTGTTGATACATATGGATTGGACCATCAGTCACATGAAGATGAGGCACAGATAGAAGAAAGGTTGCAGCATTTACTGAATGTTGAGTACCCTCAGATAAAGAATGTCCTGTATATTAGAAAATTATCGTCCGATTCACCAGCTGATTTGGAATACTATCTGCCGGCCTTGTACAAGATAGATGCGGTTGTTGCCCTCAATGTGGTTTTTACAGGAGCAGATCAGAATACGAATTTTACTAAGGCATATGATGAGGGACAATCTGTTGATCTATTAGAGATGAATGCGAAATCCAACAACAGGAATAGTGCGGTAAACTATTTTGAAAAGCCGATACCAAAATCAAAATATGATCCGGACATGCACTCCTTACAGAGGAGCATACTTAATGTAGCCAAATCCAAGAAGTACGCTGAGAATATGTTCAATGCCATTGTAAAGAGATTGACACCATATTGCGTACCGGAAGGTAAAGATGACTATCAGAGATTTTTTGACAATAATTATCGGAAATTATATGCTCTACTCAAGGCTGTCATTGACAAGGAATATATGGGAACTGGAATTATAGATGTAGAGAATTACGAAGAGAATCTAAATAAGATCAGAGTCGAAGAGAATAATGAGATGCGTGAGGTGCTCGATAAGCTCTTATCACAGGTATTTCAGAAAGCATCTATGGAGTGGGGATATAGTAATTATCACCGCGGGCATTGGAAGACTAAACAGGCTAATTATAATCACATTCGGGAAATAAAGCTTGGGTATTTGGGGGTTCATGATGACAGATGGGCATCACGATTCAAAGGTGCCTATAATGAAGTGTTTTCAACATTGGATGAGAATGACTTTGAAGTATTATTTCATGAAAATAAAAGTACGATTCAGGGAACTGCGATACAGCATTTGCTGAATGCATTCAAGAAAGAAATGATCGGGTGTACGAGAGATGGAATGGATCTTTTTTATACAGGAGAGGAGGACTGTGTAAAGTGCAAAAACAAAGAGGAATGTTTTAAATATAAGCTTATAAAGACATACGGAAAAGAGACATTAAGTAAGGGATTAGACGAAGAAGAAAAAGACCATTCCAAATGGTTGAACAATAGGTGTAACTTTGAGCAAAAATACCAGGAAAACAAGGAAGAATTTATGAACTATTTCATTGAGAAATTTTCCTTGCTGAGGGAGGAGTTCCGTGCGCACAATGACAAAATACTCCAAAGGTTGCTAGGGGAAGATACGAATTTTGTGGAGCTGATCAAGCATGTACAGATTTTTCTAAAGAATCTTCCTGATGAACTGCAGAAACACCCGGACTATATTGTCGAATATGTTAAAAAGAGTATTAAGGAATAGATTTGAGCTGTGCCACTCTGCAGTAAAGCCAGCACATTAGCTGTACATTCCATAAGGGCCTAAGACTATGGAGGAGCGGGGGAAGCTTAAACATTTCCCCCAAAATATTGTTGAGTAAATAGAGCGGAAATAATATAATATAAGCAATAAAGCTACGGGAGGATATTGCTTGTAAGATGGAGAAAAAACGGATACTTTTGATCGGTACTGGCGGTACGATCGCTTCGGAAATGGGGGATAATGGACTGGAGCCGGAACTGACGAGCAGACAGTTATTGCGATATGTTCCGGATATTTCCGGCATCTGTGAGATAGACTGTATACAGCTTTTCAGTTTGGACAGTACGAACATCCGCCCGGAACACTGGCTTCGCATCGCCGGATCGATACAAGAACGCTATGAAGAGTATGACGGCTTCGTGGTAAGCCATGGCACGGATACGATGGCGTATACTGCGGCCGGTCTTAGCTATCTGATCCAGAACAGCCTTAAGCCGATCGTGCTTACGGGGGCCCAGAAACCGATCGGATATGAGACAACGGACAGCAAGCAGAACCTCAGGGATGCCTTTACGGTAGCTGCATCCGGCATGTCCGGTGTGCTGCTCGTGTTTAACGGCAAGATGATCATGGGGACCCGGGCCAGGAAGACTCGCAGTAAGAGCTTTGAAGCCTTTTCCAGTATCAATTATCCGATCGTAGGGATGGTGCAGGATGGCCGACTGATTCAATACATAAGGACGGAGAGGAGCGTGCCAGTCAGATTCTATGGGAGTCTGGATGCCAAGGTGTCTTTGCTAAAGCTGGTGCCAGGGATTGAGTGCGGCGTGTTGGAATACCTTCTGGAGCGCAGCAGTGCAGTGATCATCGAGAGTTTCGGCGTGGGTGGATTGCCGGTTTATGAGACGGGGAGCTTTTACGAGACGATTAAAAGAGGACTGGATGAGGGCAAGACGGTGGTATTGACTACGCAGGTGGAAAATGAGGGCAGTGACCTGTCTGTTTACCATGTAGGCAACAGCATCAAGCGGAATCTTCCGATACTGGAAGCTTACGATATGACGACCGAAGCGGTGATAGCGAAATTGATGTGGATCTTAGGGCAGACAACTGACCGGGAGAAAGTCGCCAAACTTTTCTATACACCGATCGCCTGCGACATTCTGTCTGTTTAGAAACATATGCACGCATGTGTGCATATAGACGGGCTGCATGAAGGGAAACGTTAAATGGACGAAAGAATGGATATTATGATCTGCACCCATGAAAAAGATGCATCATCGGTATTTGAAGGTGTGAAGACCTATTTCTCACAGGAGTTTCCAACAGAAGAATTGGAATGGGAGGGAACGGGAACAGTCCTTACCGCAGTATTGCCTGTAGGGGATAATGAGATCACCCGCGTATTTGAGGAGCTTGTAAGAAGGTATCCGCAGCTGGCGGTTGAGGCATCCTATTCTTATGATGTCAGGGAGGACGACAGGAGCGCGCAGTGGTGGGGCACAACCAAAATTTATTCAAAAAGGGAAAACGGAGAGACAAAAATTGTCAGTAGTTCAAGCACCTATTGGAATTGAGGCAGCATAGAATATAGAAAATCCTATAGGGATGATCTGCCTATGGAAATATATGTAGTAAAACAGGGAGATACTGTGGATTCCATCGCTGAGAGTCATGGGATACCGGTATCTTCTGTTATTTATGATAATCAACTTGTCTATCCATATCCGCTGGCTTTGGGGCAGGCACTGCTTCTATCGCCGCGGGATACTGCCGTGCCTTCCTATCCGGCCTGGGTGA
>OFGO01002404.1_pt1 | contig 10839 bp, 8 predicted proteins | sample 1521761 | NCBI WGS metagenome assembly OFGO01 (sample SAMEA3504128, study PRJEB24116) | mouse gut metagenome | biome: mouse gut; feature: mouse-associated habitat; material: faeces | place: Denmark | collected 2011
AAGCGGCGGCTAAGATCGTAAAGGTAGTGGATACGGTAGAGCCGGATGCAGCGCTCGTGGAGAGATACGAAGCACGCTACCAGCAGTTTAGGCAGATCTATCCGGCATGCAAGGCGTTGTTTGATATCATCCGGTAAGTGTCGGCAGTATTTTTGCAGGATAAGGCGGCGGCCTGATATACTGACGGGCCGCCTGTAAAATGACGGAGGAACCATTACGTCCGATGAATATGCTTTTAAATGTACTGTACTCCAAAAAGAATGTTGTATATTTTTTGTTGTTTGAGCTTTTTATCATTATCGTGTACGGTTTGATAGCTGCAAAAACCTTTTCTGCGCAGGAGGTGGTCTTTCAAGAGAGTGAGATGCAGCTGAAGAACCGTGACGACATAGTCGAAGGAAATTATCTGGACAGCACTTATGTCGACACGGAAGCCGTCGTTACGCCTGCATTTCGACTTCAAAAGGGAATTTATCATATAGAGGCCGTTTTTGCCCGTCAGGGGATCGTGAAGGCCGGACTCATCTATGATATGGCGAGAAACGGAAAGGAACTGGTTGATAATGACGAATTTATATTGCATCCGGATAAGGAGGTCATTTCATACCGTGTTAAGATTCATGATGATTCTAAAATACGGTTTAAATTAAGGCTGACAGGAGATGCGGCAGACGGAGATTATATACAACTGCTAAGCGTACGGGTCGTTGCTTCAAGATTGACCTTTATATACCGCATATTCCTGTTGATCGTCTGCGTGACTTTGCTGGATGTGGCTTTGTGGGGATATATACGGTATTATCTGAAATGGAAAGCTGAACGGAAGACTGTTTTTTTGGTTCTGACGCTTATGGCCTTTTTCGTCAATCTGCCCTTGTTCCACAGCGGATTAAATGCAGGAGTTGATCTGGTCTTTCATCTGAGCCGTCTGGAAGGGATTTACAAAGCTATACAAATATCGGGGGGGGGGATTTCAGTTCCCTGTTAGAATCCAACCCGGCTGGCTGGACGGATATGGCTATGCGGTATCTGTCTTCTATGGCGATATTTTTATGTATTTCCCGGCGCTGCTGCGGCTGGTTGGATTTTCTCTGGAGGAAGCCTACAAGGTACACCTGGGGAGCATCAATATAGCGACAGTATTTATCTCCTTTTATGCGTTTAGAAGAATGACGCGTAATGACGTTTCTGCCATGACGGGAAGTATCCTGTACACTGGCGGGATGAGAATAACCTTGATGTATGGCGTTGTATTGGGCGGTGTCAGCGGGATGACCTTCTACCCGCTTATCATTGCAGGATTTTACCTGCTTTTTACAGAGAATGTGGAGTCCGCGGAATATAAGAGGATATGGATACTTCTGACGGCCGGATTTACAGGCATATTGATGACACATATGATCAGCTGCCTGATGTTTGGAGTATATTCCGTACTGCTGTGCATCATCATGATCAAAAAAGTACTGCGCAGGAATACGATGCTGGAACTGCTGAAAGCGGTGGGCGTGGCGATACCATTGAATCTTTGGTACCTGATCCCGTTTCTTCAATATATGACTGGAGAGAACTTACGGATCAATTCCACGATTGCCCAGAATGTGCATGTAGAGGATTATTATGCAAGACTTGAAGACTTTACACAGGAGGGCAGAAACCTGTATAATCTTTTTATTGATAATGATACGTTGGGCTTTGCGCTGGTTGCAGTGATCATTCTGTATGTAATAACGATACCTGTGCAGGAAGAAGGAACGCAGACGAGACGCTGCAGGAATTTTGCGCTGCTGACGTTATTTACCGTTGTTGTATGTACGGATTTGTTTCCGGCCGTAGCAATAGCAAGGCGGAGCAGCATCGTGTTTAAGTTTTTCATGACGATACAATATCAGTATCGGTTGATGAGTGTGGCGGCTGCCATGCTGTCATGCTTTGCAGCATTGTTTTTAGCGTCGGGTGTATTTAGGCGCAGAGTTTTGTATTGGATAGCCGGAGCACTATGTTTCATTACACTATATCAGGATCTGCAATATCATGAGACCTTAGCTTTCGACAAAATTTATCTGGACGGTATCGCATTGGAGTCCAGGACGGACAGAAGACTTTATAGTTATACGGTCGGAAACGGTGAATATTTGCCCGTGACGACTAAAGTTGCGGATCTTACAGGCGAACTGGAATATGAAGGGGAGCTGGTGATCGGTCAGACAGTAAGAGACGGTCTGTTCTTTGAGGTGGCGGTAGAAAACAAAGCATCCGAGGAGGGAAAGATACTATTTCCGCTCTTATACTATGGGGGATATCAGGCCAGGGACAGCAGCAGCCAGGAACAGCTGCAAACGACGATCGGAGATAATGGCAGGGTGATGGTCATGATTCCGCCAGGCTATAGCGGAAACATACAGGTGGGATTTAATGAGCCGCTGCTGTGGAGAATTGCAGAAGGAATCTCTTTGATTACGCTGCTTGGTATAATCGTGTCTTTGCTGAGACCGGATATGATCAGAACGATAAGAAAAAGGGCATATTCAGGTTGAAACAGTATAAAAACTGTTACAGATATAAGTAAGTAGAAAGGATTGGAAAGGAGAGGATCACAGATGGAGATCAAGAAGATTACAGACGAAGCTTTCCGCAAATACGGGAGAGTCGTACAGGGGTATGACTTCGCGCCGCTTATGGAGGCGCTGAAGAAGACTCCCGATTTTGAAGGGGTGGCATATGAGCCGTCTGTTCCGGAGTTGGAAGCGACTACAACGGCGAAAGACCTGCAGAAGAAGACCTTTGGGGAGCTGCCGATCCAGGTGGGTTACTGCAATGGCGTTAACTACAAGTTGAACGCGGCGGAATATCACAGAAATTCGGAGATCAACGTGGCGGCTACGGATGCTGTATTGATCTTGGGTATGCAGCAGGATATCACGGATGACTTTACCTACGATACGGCAAAGATGGAGGCATTTCTTCTACCGGCAGGAACGGCTGTGGAGATTTATGCGACTACACTGCACTATGCACCCTGCAGCGTGGGGGATGCGCAGTTCAAGGTAGGGATCGTACTGCCTGCAGGCACGAACTTCCCGCTCACGGAGGCACATGACGGATGGGAAGATAAGCTGATCACGGCGAAGAACAAATGGCTGATCGGTCACGCAGAGGGGGGTCTGGACGCAGGCGCACACATCGGCCTTACAGGTAAGAACCTGGATATCCGCGAATAGTATAATGAATGAAATGCTATACACATAGTGTAGGCTGTTGTGCCCGGCAATGTGACAATATGCAACAACGTAATCAAACCGGTCAACCCGGTAAAAGGAGGATAAAGAACATGAACAATTTACCGAAAGTAAAAATTGGTATTGTAGCTGTAAGCCGCGACTGCTTTCCGGCATCCCTTGCAGTAAACAGAAGAGAAGCCCTGGTAAAAGCATATCAGGCAAAATACGATGCGGCTGACATCTATGAGTGTCCTGTCTGCATCATCGAGAGTGAAATCGACATGGTGAACGCTCTGAAGGACATCAAAGACAATGGATGTAACGCACTCTGCGTATATCTTGGCAATTTTGGTCCGGAAATCTCCGAGACGCTGCTGGCGAAGCATTTTGAAGGCCCGAAGATGTTTGTGGCTGCCGCTGAGGAATCCCAGGGCAATCTGATCCAGGGCCGCGGCGATGCGTACTGCGGTATGCTGAATGCAAGTTACAACTTGAAGCTGCGTAACGTGAAGGCTTACATTCCCGAGTATCCGGTAGGAGATGCAGAGGATTGTGCAGATATGATTCACGAGTTCGTGCCGATCGCCAGAGCGATCGTTGGTCTGTCCAGCCTGAAGATCATTTCTTTCGGTCCCAGACCGCTTAACTTCCTGGCATGTAATGCACCGATCAAACAGCTGTACAACCTGGGTGTGGAGATCGAAGAGAACTCTGAGCTGGATCTGTTCGAAGCATTCAACAAGCATGAAGGCGACCCTCGTATTCCGGAGATCGTAAAGGATATGGAAGCAGAGTTAGGTGAGGGCAACAACAAGCCGACCATTCTGCCTAAGCTGGCACAGTACGAGCTGACATTGCTTGACTGGGTTGAGCAGCACAAGGGGTATCGCGAGTATGTAGCGATCGCCGGTAAATGCTGGCCCGCATTCCAGACACAGTTTGGATTTGTTCCCTGCTATGTAAACAGCCGTCTGACAGGAAGAGGCATTCCGGTGTCCTGCGAAGTGGATATCTACGGTGCTCTGAGCGAGTTCATCGGTACGGCAGTCAGCGACGACATCGTGACACTGCTCGATATCAACAACACCGTTCCGAAGGATATGTACAAAGAGTCGATCGAAGGCAAGTTCGATTACAAGTTTACGGATACCTTTATGGGATTTCACTGTGGCAATACCTGCTCCAAGAAGCTGTCCAAGTGCAGCATGGAGTATCAGATGATCATGGCAAGAACGCTGCCTGAGGAAGTGACACAGGGTACGCTGGAAGGCGATATCGTTCCTGGTAACATTACATTCTATCGTCTGCAGAGCTCAGCAGATAATATTCTGCGTGCTTATGTAGCGGAGGGCGAAGTACTGCCTGTAGCGACCAAGTCCTTCGGCGGTATCGGTGTATTCGCAATCCCGGAGATGGGAAGATTCTATCGTCACGTACTGATCGAGAAGAATTATCCGCACCACGGCGCAGTTGCATTCGGTCACTTTGGCAAGGCATTGTATGAGGTATTCAAATATATCGGCGTTGATGTGAGCGAGATTGGCTATAACCAGCCGAAGAGCCTGCCGTATCCGACAGAGAATCCTTTCGCATAAAACGATAACAAGTAAACATAGAATGAGACGGCCCTTGCGGGGAGCCGTCTCATTTTATGTGGTCAGATCTCGAATTAATGTTACATTACCGTATCCAGGGTAGAACCTACGCCTGCCGCGCTGTAGCTTCCCCGGCTTGTGTAGGTCTGGCCGTTCAGGGAATCACCTTGGGTAGCATAGCGGTAGATCTGGTTGATGCGGTCGGTCATCTTCTCCCCAAAGGAGTAAGCGCCGCTGAACAGACTCTTGGCTGTACTCATATCGGCTTCCATGAACTTCTCCTCATCGATGGACAGTGACTTGTCGGAGTTCACGGTAATCCCCAGTCTGGAGAATGCGCTCTTGTTGCTGCTGATAAGACTCTTAAGAGAGTCGGCCTGTTTGATCACATTGGAATTCTTACTGTCGGCCGTATCCTTTAAAAGCTCATTGTAGTCTTTGACAAGTGTTGAGAATACATCGAATACATTGTCCTTGTTGTCGTCACTGATGATCATGGCGCCCAGCTTCTCGACGGACTTGTAAAGCGCGCTTGCGGAAGCTGCAGATGCCGCATCCTTGGCGGTCTTGGAAGTAGTCTTGTCGGAATTATCCGTCTTATCACCGGAAGAAATACTGCCTGTGCTGCCGGCGTATTTGGCTTTGGCAGAAGTGACATCTTCCCCTTCGCCTGCCTTGCGGTAGATGGTGCTGGCTCTGTCTGCCGCCTTGTCGGCAAAAGAACCGATGCCCTTGAACAATGTGGTCAATGTAGGTACAGTCGTAGCACCGGTCTTCTCGTTCACTTTCTTAAAGGTATCCTCATCGATGGACAGAGTGCGATCCGCATTCATTGTGATCCCGACTTTAGAAAATAACTTATAATTTTGATACGTATAATCGTTTAGGGCATCCGCCTGGGCTTTCACTTCGCTGTTGCTGCTCTTGGATGCCGCCTTCATCATGGAATTGTAATCCTTAACAAAAGCCGACACCTTATCGTACAACTCATCGATGTTGTCTGCGCTGTAGTCAAGAGCGCTCATGCCGGTAGCTGTTTCGTAGAATTTCCTTGCTGCACTGGCAGATGCAGCGTCCTTCTCTTTGGTCTTGCTGCCTTTGGATGTACCTTCTTCCTCTTCTGACTCCTTAACTTTGGCGTAATAAGATTTCATCATCTTGCCATAACTGCCATTCTTGATAGATGCATAATCGGACAGTAAAGATGCACCGCCCACCTCGCCGGAACCGGCGCCTCCGCCTAACAGAGCGGAATACGTGTCGTTAAGTCCTGAACTTAAACCATTAACTCCAATACCCATATCAATCGCCCTCCATGTGTGTAGTAGCCTACATAACAACTACAAAATTTGACTTCCTTGTCTCTTATCGTGTATAAAACTCTGCCATAAACAGATCCCGTGTGGGAAACCATTTCGAGAGGACAGAGTCTGCTTGATAAAATATCGATTCTCTATATATTATCTCGGCATTTATAGTCTTTTGTAAAGAGGTAAAAGCAAAATTTTCCTGCCTTTTCATGACATTTTTGAGGACCTTCGCAACGGTTTGGTCTGTTCAGTCCAGTTTCAGATCGTTATCCCCAATCCAGCCGATCCTGCGCAGGAAATTGCCTACCAGCAGAGAGATAGCGGCAGGCAGTATGAAGCTGATCAGGATAAGGCCGATCCAGTCAAGGGCAGTGATGGCGGCCTTACTGCCGGCAGCGATATCATCCACCCAGCCAGTGTAAACGCCGATCTGCCCTACCAGGCCGCAGGTGCCCATACCGGAGGAAACAGGGGTGCCGTTCATCTGCAGCTTGAAGAGGCAGGTGGCGACAGGACCTGTGATGCCGGAGGCAATAATGGGTGGAATCCAGATACGGGGATTTTTGACAATATTACCCATCTGCAGCATGGAGGTGCCAAGGCCCTGGGAGATTAGGCCACCCCACTTATTCTCCCGGAAACTCATCACCGCAAAGCCTACCATATTTGCGCAGCAGCCGGCCACTGCGGCACCGCCGGCCAGTCCGGTCAGGGAGAGTGCGGCACAGATGGCCGCGGAAGAGATGGGAAGGGTCAGAGTGATACCCACCAGCACGGACACGAGAATGCCCATCAGAAAGGGCTGCAAGTCGGTTGCCCACATGATCAGCCGGCCTACGGAGCTGGCGGCCGTTCCGATACCCGGCGCCAGTAGTGTGGAGAACGCTACGCCTGTGAAAATGGTCACAAAGGGGGTGACCAGAATATCGATCTTCGTCTCTTTGGAGACCAGCTTGCCGCATTCTGCGGCCAGAATGGCGATGATCAGTACTGCCAGCGGACCGCCTGCACCGCCAAGCTCATTTGCTGCGCCGCCCACGGCTGCCAGGGAAAAAAGTACCAAAGGCGGAGCCTGCAGGGCGAAACCGATGGAGATCGCCATGGCGGGGCCGGCAACGGCAGCGGCGTAAGTGCCGATGGTCACCAGATATTCCAGGTTGGTCTGCTGGCCGAGCGTCTTGATGATCGTGCCCACAAGGAGTGAACAGAACAATCCCTGAGCCATAGCGCCAAGGCAGTCCACGCCATATCGCTTGAAGGAGAAGATGATGTTTTTGCGTTGCAGAAATTCTTTCATAATTGTTTGATTCCTTTCCGGAGAGTTTTACTGCCTGTGCAATTTACATTTGGGCAGTTTAATTCAGTAAAAATGGAGATAATGATGTAAACGGCAGTAGATTTTAAGTGTAAAGTGTTACTATTCATGGCTCAGGAATGCGCCAAACTGCGCATTCTGTGAGAACATGATTCATGAGTGTAAAGTCAACTGTCTTGTCAGTAGAAGTCATATCATATTGTAATGGTTTGTGGTAAAATGTCAAGAGGAAGATTGTAATGGAGGAAAATACGATGAAAATGTTACAGATCAATGATCAGCTGCCGCAGGTATCTGCGATCGGTTTGGGATGCATGAGACTTACAGGGCTGCAGGATGATAAGGCAGCCGCAGCTTTGGTCGATGCCTGCTTAGAGGAAGGAATCAACTTCTTTGACCACGCAGATATCTATGCCGGAGGAGAGGCGGAAGCAGTGTTTGGCAGGCTTTTGGCGGGAAGAGACAGGGAAAAGATGGTGATACAGACGAAGTGTGCCATACGCCCCGGCTGTTGCTATGATTTTTCCAGGGAGCATATTCTGTCCTCGGTGGAAGCCAGCTTAAGAAGGCTTAAGACGGAATATATTGATATCTTGCTGCTGCATCGCCCGGATGCATTGATGGAGCCGGAGGAGGTGGCGGAAGCTTTTCGGCTGTTGAAGAAGGAAGGGAAGGTGAGAAGCTTTGGTGTGAGCAACCACAATCCCATGCAGATTGAGTTGTTAAACAGCTGTCTGGAGGAGCCGGTGTGTGTGAACCAGATACAGTTTTCCATCGCACATTGTCCTGCTATCGATGCAGGATTTAATGTGAATATCCATAACGACGCAGGGTGCGTCAGGGAAGGCGGCGTGATCGAATACTGCCGTCTGCATAAGATTAGGCTGCAGGCATGGTCACCCTTTCAGTATGGCATGTTCGAGGGTGTATTTATCGGCAATGAGAAGTTTTCTGCGCTCAATGCAGTCATAGACCGTCTGGCGGATAAGTATGGTGTGACAGGCAATGCGATCGCAACGGCGTGGATCCTGCGTCATCCGACTGGGATCCAGACGATCGTGGGCAGTGTGAACCTGGTTCGTGTCAAAGATATCTGCAAGGCATCCGGGATCGATCTGACCAGAGAGGAATGGTATGAGCTATATCTAGCGGCGGGGGAACAGCTGCCGTGAGGAAACACTTGATGTAAAAAGAATCGTAATGGATAAGCAGCCCTGCATATATTTTAGTAACAACAATATGCAGGGTATCATTATGCACGGAAACGGCAAAAGTTGGAACGATAAGATGAAACTGGCCATGTGCGAGCTGGAGAGGAAGATACAAAAAGAAGCGTCGCACCATAATAGAAGAGAAGAAGCATGGCCTGGCCAGGAGCAGGTAGATGCCTGGACGGCAGAAAGGCAACAGCTAAGAGGCTGTGGACAGTATTGTGGCGGTGCAGCGCAGGAAATCTTGGTCACAAAGGAGGCGAGGAAGAAACAGAATTTTATCAGAAGCGTCTGCGTGCAGGTGGCCAAATCGGCAGCCTTTGCACTGGCGACTATTGCTTTGATCCAGGGGGTGAGCAGGCACCTACCGGATTCCATCACGGTGAGTAGTTCCGTGGGCGGCAGAGAATTGCCAATCTATTGTGTGGAGACGGATAAGAAGCAAGTGGCGCTCAGTTTTGATGCGGCGTGGGGGAATGAAGACACGGGCCGCATCCTTGAAACGCTTAAGAAACATAATGTGAAAGTAACCTTCTTCATGACGGGGGGATGGGTGGAGAGTTATCCGGATGACGTGAAGGCGATCCTGGCCGCAGGGCACGATCTTGGCAACCACAGCGAGAACCATAAGAATATGTCCCAGCTGTCCGATGAACAGTGCCAGGAAGAACTGATGAAAGTACATACCAGGGTACAGGAACTGACAGGGTATGAGATGTTCCTGTTCCGGCCGCCTTACGGTGATTATGACAATCATGTCATAACTAATGTCCATAAATGCAACTACTATCCGATACAGTGGTCGATCGATTCCCTGGACTGGAAGGACTATGGTGCGGACGATATTGTCAGGCGGGTGGTGGAGTCCGATAAGCTGAAGAATGGATCGATAATCCTGATGCATAACGGGGCAAAATTCACGGCCGATGCACTGGATGCGGTGATCGTAGGGCTGCAGGGCAAAGGATATGAGCTTGTGCCGATCTCGGAGCTGATCTATAAAGATAAATATCATATGAAAGCAGACGGGACACAGGTGTCCGGGGAATAGCGAAAGCACTTCGGAATGGAGGAAAAAATGCCGTGTCAGATTCTTGAAAAAAACACTCTGGAAGATTATGATAAAATACGGGGCAAAAGATCACCGACAGCTTTGCCGGAAAGGATACGAGGGCATGAAGATTCTCTTAAAATACATAAAACCGTACGGCGCATTCATGTTGCTGACACTGTTCCTGAAATTTGCGGCTTCCATGATGGATCTGCTGATCCCGTCCCTGTTAGCGAAGATCATCGACGATATCGTTCCGACGGGGGAAGTGCGTCAGATCTTCTGGTGGGGCGGGGTAATGATCGGATGCGCCGTTATCTCTGTGACTACCAATGTGCGGGCAAACCGCATGGCGGAAGTCTCTGCGGGCGGGATGATAAGAAAGCTGCGGCATGACCTTTTTACAAAGATCACGTATCTGAGTGCCGGGCAGATGGATGAGATCACCGTGTCATCTGCAGTGTCCAGACTGACTTCGGATACTTATCACGTGAACCGGATGCTGGCGCGGGTGCAGCGCCTGGGGGTGCGGGGGCCGATCCTGCTGACCGGCGGTATGCTGATCACCATGACGATGGAGCCGAAGCTGGCGTCAGTGCTGGCGGCGGCGCTGCCTTTTATCATCCTGATCGTATGGATCGTGACAAAGTCCAGTATTCCGGTGTATGCGGGCCAGCAGAAGATATTGGACAAGATGGTGCGCGTCCTGCAGGAAAATATCACCGGTGTGAGAGTGATCAGGGCGCTCTCACGCACGGACTATGAACGGCAGCGCTATGACGGGGTGAATGAGGAGCTGGCTAAGATCGAACAGAAGGCCGGCAGGATATCTTCTGCCAGCGGTCCGGCCACCACCTTGGTGCTGAACCTGGGACTGACGGCGGTGATCATTGCCGGCGCGTATCTGGTGCAGAAGGGTGAGACGGGTCCGGGGGCGATCATTGCCTTCTTAAGTTATTTTATTCTCATATTGAACGCCATGCTGGGCATCACAAGGATCTTTGTCATGTGCTCTAAGGGGATGGCATCACTGGGACGTATCAATGAGGTGCTGGAAGCACCGGAGGAGATGCAGGTGTGGGCTTTGGAGTCGCCAGAGAAGACACGGCAGCGGACGGCAGAGAGGGCGGGAACGGCGG
>OFGO01002406.1_pt1 | contig 10819 bp, 4 predicted proteins | sample 1521761 | NCBI WGS metagenome assembly OFGO01 (sample SAMEA3504128, study PRJEB24116) | mouse gut metagenome | biome: mouse gut; feature: mouse-associated habitat; material: faeces | place: Denmark | collected 2011
TTTCTTTTTCCGGCATCTGTATTCCATATCGCTAAAACTTTCCTGTTTCATACCCAGCGCCCCCTTTCCCTTATTTTATCACATCTTTTATCATTTGGGGGGATTAAATCAGCGTTTCCTTAATAGCCGGTCCTGGGCAACTTGGGCGCGGGGACCTTCTTTCCGTAGACCGTCGTCACCCAGCGGGAAACCGCCTGCACCCAAACGCCGTTATAGGTGCCGCCTACGTCAGCGACATTGGCAAAGCTGCTCCCGGCGGAGAGGCCGGAGACGGCGGTGCAATGGAGCATGGGGGCCTCCACCTGACTGAACCCTCCGGGCACCTGCCCAAACACGAACATGATCTCCGTCACCCGCTCATTGGCCGCGAGGCCCAAAGCCACGGGAGAGGCGGCAAGGGTGTAGTTCTGGCTGGTGGAGAGGCTGTCCGCCAGGGTCCGGTAATCGCCGGTGTTGTTCACCTTGTAGACGATCTTATAGGTGCCGGGGAAATTGTAGGTCCCCGTGACAACGCTGGTGAGCCGGACGGCGGCGGGCAGGGTGTCCCGCCAGTAGAAGGACTGGAGCATGACATTGCTGCTGTTGCCGATCCTGGAGAACACATAGCGGACCGGCTGGCCGCTCATGGCCTCCTTGGGTCCGGTCTTGGTGATGGAGACGCCGGTGCTCATGCTCTTGTTGGAAACCTCCAGCTTCACAATCTGGCCGGAGAACTCCAACACGGCGGTATAGACTTCCGTGGAAACGCCATAATTGGCCGGGGCCTTGACCTCCCGGATGGTATAGCGTCCCAGGGGGAGCTGCTTCGAGGACGCAAGGCCGTTGGGCCCGGTGACGATGGTATCCACCTTGTTCCCCGTCCGCTCGTTGCAGATTTCAAAGGTGGCCCCCTCCAGCAGCGTCCCGGCGGGGAGGCCGTTGGTGGAGTTGTAGTCGGCGGACTTCTTCACGATCTGAATTTGGCCCCGAACGGCGGTGTTCGGCCATGTGATGGTGGTACAGCCGCCGTACTCCACATAGAAGGTCTTGGGCACCGTGTCCAGGATGTAGCCGTCCGCACATTCCATTTCCCGGGCGGTGTACTTTCCGTCCGGCAGCTCCCGCTCAATGTACACATACCCCTCATTGTCGCTCTCATAGGTGCCGACAGGGTGGCCGGAGGCGTCCGAGATCAGGAACTTGACGCCATAGATGCCCTCTCCGGTGAGGCTGTCCACCTTGCGGATGACGGCGCTCCCGATCTGGCGGTTGGTGATCTCCAAGGTGGCGGTTCCGCCGTCATTCACTTCGATCTGGTAGGGCTGGCTGTCCAGGCGGTAGCCCTTGGCGGCTTTCAGCTCCGTCACCTGATACCAGCCCTTGTCGGCCTGGGGCAGCGTGATAACGCCGGTCCGGTCCGTGGTATAGGTCCCGACAACCTCGCCGTTGAGCTTGCGGATTTCAAACTGCACGCCGCTGATCCGCTCCCCGGTTTCCTCGTCCTTCTTGATGATGGTGAGACCTCCGATGGGCGTATTTTCAAAGGTGATGGTCTGCGTGTCGTTGGGATTCACCTGGACTGTCTGGCTCCTGGCGTTGGGGTCCAGGACATAGCCGGGCAGGGCCTCCAGCTCCGTGATGATGACAGTCCCGGTGATGCCGGAAATGACGATCTGGCCCTCGGTGTTGGTGGTATAGAGGCCGTTGGAGGAAATCCTGCCGCCGTCCAGGTCCACATTGGAGCCATCTGCGTAGGTGATCTTGAATTTCACTCCGGCCAGGGGCTTCTTCGTCAAAGCGTCGATCTTGTTGATAATAAGCCCTCCGGCCTTCCTGTTCCAGAAGGTCATGCTCTGGACCTCGCCGGTCTTGATGGTAATGCTCTGCGGGGTCCCGTCCAGGAGATACCCCGCCTGGGTCCTGGTCTCCCTGGCGGTGATGACGGTTCCGGGCTCCAGGTCGGAGATGGTGATGCGCCCGTCCTTATCCGTGGTGTAATAGCCGTTGTTGGGTCCGACAACGGCCCCGGTCTGATCCGTCACCAAAAACTCCACGCCGGAGAGGGGGGTATTGTCGGTGCCGTCAATGAATTTCTGGATCACAAGCGTTGTCGTGGGGTCGTTCTTGATCGTCAGGTCGTTCCCTCCGCCGGGGCTCCCGCCGGGATTTTCGGCGCTGCTCCCTCCGGTAGTCACGCCGTTGCCGGAGCCGTTCTTGACCGTGATGGTCCTGGGGGTGCTGTCCAGAACATAGCCCTTTGGCACCTGGGTCTCCACCACCACAACGGTGCTGCCGGGAACGAGGCCCGTTACAAGGGCAGTCCCGTCCTCCCCGGTGACATAGCGGCCCAGGATATTGCCGTTTCCATCCTTCACGGTGAACTCGGTGCCAGGGACCGGCTTTCCGCTGACAGAATCCAGCTTCGTCAGCGTGAGGGAACAGAGGGGTTCATTGAGGAAGGTCAAGGTCTGCGTGTCCATGGGGTTCACCGTGACGGTCTGCGTCTGCGTAGACTGGTCGATCACATAGCCGGGGGCGGGCTTCGTCTCCTTGGCGACAATGGTCCCTACCACGCCGGAAACCCGGATTTCTCCCTTGTCATCCGTGGTGTAGAGGCCGTTGCTGGAGAGGTGGCCGTTGTCGTTGTCCACAAAGCCGCCGCCTGCATAAGTCAACTGGAACTCCGCCCCGGCGATAAATGCGCCGGAAACCTTGTCCTTCTTCTGGATCACCAGTGTCCCAGCCCGTTTGTTCCAGAACGTGAGCTGCTGGACGCGGCCCGCCTCGATCTTGATGTCCTGGGGTGTACCGTCCAGCACAAAGCCCTCCACGGTCTTGACTTCCCGGGCGATGACTACGGTGCCGGGTTCAATGCCGGTCAGGACGATCTCGCCGGATTTGTCGGTGTAGTAGAGGCCGTCGTCCGGCCCGACAGCGGCCCCGGCTCCGTCTACCACCCGGAAGGCCACGCCGGAAAGAGGCTCGTTCTCGGTGCCCTCGATAAACTTCCGAATAATCAGGGTCGTGGTGGGGGTATTGTAGAAATTGATGGTCTGCGTGTCGTTGGGATTCACCACAACGGTTTGGGTCCGGGTGTTGGGGTCGATGCGGTAGCCGGGGATCGTCTCCAGCTCCGTTACTACCACTGTCCCGGTAACGCCGGAGAGGATGATCTGTCCGTTGCGGTCCGTGTAGTAGATGCCATTCGAGGAAATCTGCCCGTTTTTGTTGTCAACCACCTGCCCGTTGGCGTACTTGATCTGGAACTTCACGCCCTCCAGGGGGGAGTTGTCTGCGAAACTCAATTTATTGATGATAAGGTTTCCAAGGGGCTGGTTGAACACCTCCAGGGTATAGGTCTGGTGGTCCTTGATCTCCACGGCGTGGGGCGTATCGTCAAGGAGGTATCCGGGCTTTGCCTGGACCTCCCGCACAATGTAGCCGCCCGGCTCTAAATCCGGCAGGGAGATGAAGCCCCGCTCGTCTGTCCGGTACTCGCCGTTAGAATTTCCTACGACAGTCCCATCCGTCCGGGTGATTTTGAAAATCACATCGGCCAGGGGTTCCTTCGTTGCGGAATCCATTTTCTTCACCAGCAGTCCGCCCAGGGGCATATTGGTGAAGCTCAAAACCTGGGTGTCCGCCTCGCTGACTACTACCGTCTGCGGAGCTGCGTTCAGCAGGTAGCCGTCAATGGTTTCGACTTCCGTGACGACATAGGTATTGGGGTTCAGCTTGCGGAGATAAATCTGGCCGTTCTCGTCAGTGGTGTACAGGCCATTGCTGGAAGTAAGGCCCTCATTGTCGGGAATCAGCTCGCCATTGGCGGCGGTGATCTTGAATTTGACGCCGGGGAGGGCCTTGCCCGTCACGCTGTCGGTCTTGCGGATCAGGAGGCCGCCCTTGGGGGTATTCGTGACCACCACTGTCTGCGTGTCCCCGTTGGTCCCGATGACCACGTTCTTGCTGGGTTCATCCATGACATACCCTGCCGGGGCTTTGATCTCCGTCAGCACATAAGCGCCGGGGGCGAGGTTGGAAACGCGAATCTCGCCGTTGCTGTCCGTCTTGAAGATTCCGCCCTGGGTCAGCGTGGACGTGCCGATCACGCCGTCCAAACCGACCTCACAGCCAGCGGCGGTAGTGATCCGAAACTCCGCGCCGGGGAGGGGCTGGCCGGTGATGCTGTCCCGCTTCTGCACGATCAGTTTTCCGGTGGGCTGGTTCTTAAATGTCAGAGAAACCGTCCGGCCCTCCTTGATTTGGACGGTCTGCGACTGCGTGTCAATAATGAATCCGTCCGGGGCCCTGGTTTCCGTCACGATCACGCTCTTGCCGGGCTTCAAGCCCTCAATACGGATTTCTCCGTGGGCGTCGGTCCGGTAAATACCGTTGCTGTCACCGATCAGAGTTCCGTCCGCGTAGGTGACTTTGAACTCGGCGTCCTGGAGGGTAATGCTGGGATTTACGGAACAAACCTTCCTGATAAGGAGCAGTCCGTCCGGTGCGTTGTCAAAGGTGACAGTGATTACATTCTGCACGCCGTCGTCGGAGATATAGACCGTTTCAGAGGAATTGATGATAGAATACCCATCTGCGGGGTCAATTTCCTCCACGATATAGGTGCCCGCAGTGAGGCCCGTCCAGATGCAGGTTCCGTTTTTCCCCGTCACTTTCTGCCCGATGACGGTGCCGCCCGTTCCGCTGGTTCCGCCCAGGAAACGGAGCTGGAAGGTGCAGCCGGGCAGGGCCTCTCCGGTCACGCTGTCGTATTTCTCGACCACGATCCCGTTGAGGGGCTCATTCTGGAAGGTGAGGGTCTTGCTCTCGCCGCCGCGAATGATGACCTTCTGCGTGGTCGGCTCCTTCATCTGGAAACCGGGGGCGGGCTGTACCTCCGTCACGGTGTACTCGCCAGGATAGAGCTTCTTGCCCTTTTCGTGGAGCTTGATCTCTCCACTGGCGTCCGTGAGGAAGTACCCGAAGTCCACGGAGGCCGGGGCATCGGCGGATTCTCCGTTGCTGGTGTAGGTCACATGGAATTTCGCCCCCTCGATAGGAGCGCCCGCAACAGAATCTTCCTTGAAAATAGTCAGCTCCGGGGCCTTGTGGTTGCGGAACACCAGCGTCTTTTCATCGCCGGGATTCAAACTGATCGTCTGTACCCGGTCTTTGTCCTTGTCGGGCAGGTAATAGGGGGCGGGGACGGACTTCTCCGTGATCTGGTAGGTGCCGGGGGCAACCCGCAGGGCAACCGTTCCGTCCGCCCCGGTGGTCCAGTCGTCCTGATAGTCGCCGTTGATGGCCTTGACAGTGAACACGGTGCCGGGAACGGGCTTGCCGCTGTCGGCGTCGATCTTGGAAATGGTCAGCTCCGGCTTCTTCAAATTCTGGAAGATGACTTCCTTCTCATCGCCGCCGTTCAAGCTGATGGTCTGCGTGGGTTCCTCGCTGATGCAGTAGGGCTCCGGGACAGACTGCTCTGTGATCCGGTAGCTGCCGGGGGCAAGGCGCAGTTCCACGGAGCCGCTGGCCTCGGTAGTGACTTCATGGCGGTAATCGCCGTCAATGGTCTCCAAGAGAAAGACGGTGCCAGGGATGGGCTGATTGGTCCCCTTCTCAATTTTGGTGATTTTCAAAAGGGGCTGCTTCTGGTTATCAAAAATGAGCTGCTTGCTGTCTCCGGCCTCCAGCCAAATTGTTTGGGTCGGTTCGTCGCTGACAACATAGGGGTCCGGGACGGAAATCTCCGTGACCTCGTAAGAATCCACAGGGATGCCCGTCAGGGTGGCGGTGCCGTCCGGCCCGGTGGTCACGTCATGGTGAAAGCCGTAGTGGATGCCCTTGATCTCAAAGTGGGTATCGGGGATCACGTCTCCCGTCTTGGCGTCCCGTTTCAAGATCGTGAGGTTCGGGAGCTTCTTGTCGGAGGCGGTGACAGTGACGGTGCCGCCCCCGTTGACGGTGGCCTGATCCACATGGGCAATGACCGGCTCGGTGAGCTTGGCCCAGGGAGCCGGGACGGAAACCTCCACAAAGGCGTACATTCCCTCGGTCACGTCCGTCACCGTGATGGAGCCGTCCGCCTTGGTTTCCTCGGTGCCGACGATCTGGCCGTCCTTGATGATATTGAATACAGCGCCGGGGAGGGGATTGCCGCTGTCGTCCAGCTTCACCAGGCGGACCTTCACCTTGGCGTCATTCTCGAAGATCAGGGAAACGTCCGACTTGCCGTCCCAAACGAAAGCCTGTTTGACTTTGTTCTGGTCCGGGCTCTTGGTATAGCCCTCCGGCGGGGTCATTTCCTCCGCCACATAGCTGCCGGTGGGCATGGTGTCCCAGGGAATATCGGTGATATAGCCGCCCTCCCGGCTCATAAAGGTGCCGGAAAAGTTGTTGTCTACGCCAGTAATCTTGATAATGGCTCCGGCGAGGCCCCTGGTGGGGTCGTCCGCGTCCACTTTACGGATACTGCCCTCTCCGGTAATGGTGGGGGTGTCCCGGAAGGTGACAGTTACCGTGTTGTTGCCGTTGCCGGGGAGGACGACATACTCCGGCCCGGCGTTGTCGATCTCATACTCCGGGGGCGGGTCTGTCTCCGTCACGGCGTAGGTGCCGGGGGTCAGGTTCTCCAGGGTGGCCGTTCCGTCGCTCCCGGTGGTCACGTCCTTGGAGAAGGAGCCGCTTTCGGATTCGATGTGAAACTTCGCCCCGGCGAGGCCCTTGCTGGGGTTGGTGGAATCCACCTTCTTGACGATCAGGGTGTAGCTGTCCTCGGTGGTGACTTCCAGCTCTCCCAGGATGATCTTCTGGACGCCGCTTGCGGGGTGTGTGCTGGAACCCGCGCCGGTGAAGCCGTACTCGTAGGCCGTACACTGGCCCCACACCCCTTGATTTCCCAGGTCTAGGATGTACTGCGCCCTGGAGCGGAAGGAGCTGCCGTCCTTCTCCTCGTCAATGCTGGTATAGTGGGACCCGTCCAGGGAGTTGAATACGGCCATCAGCTCCTCGGCGCAGGCCGTCACGGGGTCGCCCATACTGCCCTGCTGATAGCGCCAGATGACCGCCTGCACCCAGGCGTTCATATACCAGGTATAGCCGCCGCTCCAAATGTTATCTACGCCCAGGGCCTTGGCCTCGTCCGTAAAGACGCCGGTGGAGTGGGCGTAGTAGTAGGCCATCATAGTCAGGACGGTGGGATCGGAGACGGGGGTCTTGTTCCCCCAGGTCTGGCCGATCAGGGAGCTTCCCATTCCGGCACCCTTGGTGCCGCAGAAGCCGACGGAGGTCTTGTTCCCGCCGGAGAAATACATCTCGTGGAGGGAACAGCGGCCCAGGGCGGCGGATTCATAGCTGACGCCGGACATTCCGAACCGCTCCAGCTTGATCGTGTCGCTGGCGGCCAGGGCCGTGGCCGGAAGCAGGCCCAAAACGCAGATCAGCGCCAGCAGCAGCGCCGTCACGCGGGTCCGCAGGGGATGGTTCATTTTCTTCATAAACCGTTTTCCTTTCATGTTCAGATTTCAAAAAGAAATGCGTCTCACCGTGAGACGCAAAAGGGGATGGAAAAGCCCTCCCAGCTTTTTGCCGGGAGGGCCGCGAGGGGATCGGGCATTTACGCATAGGGGTTGATGCTATTGGAGTTTCCCGCGAACATGTAGCAGTAGGCCACATCATCCCGGAGCATGACGCCCACGCCGATGCTGTCATAGCGTTCCGCGATCATGGTCTGGAAATGCCCCGGCGAATACCTCCAATGAGAGACCGCCGTCTGCGCGATGTCCGTATGGACGTTGTATGTGAACACCGTGAGATTGCTTCCGACGCCGTGGGAATAGCCGTGCCGCAGGGCGGATTCATTCTCATATTGAACGTCATGGGACCTGAACCCCTGCCGGGCGCAGTCCTGGGCGGCGTCCATGAGCGCCGTGCTAACTGTTAGCTCTCCTACGCCGTTTTCCCGGCGTACCTGATTGATCAGGCGGATCATTTCCTGGCGGACCTCCGTCAGATCATCCGTGGATTCTGTGGGCTTGACCGGGGCCTCGCCGGTATAGGGGGCCTTGCTGTCCACCTGGACGCCGCCCTGGAAATAGACGTTGAAGCCCACGGCCTTCCCAATGTCCCGGAGCTTCACATAGTTATTGCCCAGGATGTTGTAAGCCGTCATCTGGACCTGCTGGCCGTCCACGAAGATGGGGGACCATGCGGGCTCTGCCGCGATCTCGGCGGCTACGGCGGAGGCCCCGCCGAACAGCGCCGCTCCGGTGAGAACGCCCAGGATGAATTGCAGAAACTTTCCCTTCATTTTTTGATACCTCCTGTTAGTTTTTAGTGGGTTTCCCCACTAATATTGTACCAAAAATGTGGAAAAGCGTCAAAAATCCGCCCGTCAAATGAATCTCACGGTGGGATTCATTTAGACCTCGACTGCCCGAACACACCAGCGGTACTCGCGCTGATCCCGGACGCAGGTAAACAGGGTGATGCAGTTCTCACTGGTGGATTCCAGCATGGAGTTGTCCGTCTCGCTGATCTTGGAAACGCTGGTGACGGAGTACGTCCGGGTCCCCTCCTTGGTCGTCAGGGTGATCCGGTCCCCGTTCTCCAGAGTATGGATTTCCCCGAAGTAGCTGTTGGCCCCTCGATTGTGGGCGGCAAGGGAGACGTTGCCATTCCAGATGCTGGTGTTGGTGAAGTGGCCCGCTCCCTTTTTCAGCGTGGCGTTGCCGGTGCCCTGGTAGATTTTCACTGTCAAGTCGATGGCCGGGATTTCCAGCGTTCCCAGGTGCCCGCTCTTGTAGTAGCTGTCCTCGGTCACTTCCGTATAGCCGCCGGAAGAACCAGCTCCGGCGCTGTCAAGAGAAGTAGACGCGGAGAACGGGGGCGGGGTGCTGGAGACAGATCCCACGGGCCCAGGAAGGACCACGGCCCCGCTGGAGGTGTTGGACCCGCCAGCGGAGGCCATGAGGGAAGGACTGTTCAGCGGCCCGCCCGCCGCGAGGTTCGGCGTCAGGAACTCGCCGGAGCCGGGGAGATAGCTGGTAGGCGTCCCAAAGCCGGGCGGGATCAGGGCGCTGCTCTTGCTCCGGTCCACGTTGGGGTCCTCCCGCTCCCGGATGGTATCGCCCGCGCTGGTGGGGGTGCCGAAGTCCCCGGTGGAGGGGCTGTCAAAGGTGTATTCCAGGGCGCTGGCGGAGACAGAAAGAGCCGCCAGCAGACAGCAGGCGGCCAGCAGCGTGACAAAGCGTTTCTTCATTACACATACCCCCGTTTCTTATTTTTATAGTATTTCGTCAGCTTCCAGCCTCCAAAGCCAGCGCCGCCCAGCAGCGCGGCCAGGGGGATCAGCAGGACGGCCTTGCTCACGCCGCCGCCCTCCGTCAGTTCCGCTCCGTCCGTTTCGTCAGCGTCCGGCTGGAAATGCGTCTCACCGTGGGACGCAAAAACGGCGGTGTAGATCACGCTGTCGCTGCGGGTCCGGGTGACTTCTCCCTTGTACTCCACCGTCACATGATACCCGGTGGCGTACTTCCCTGTGGCGGTGCCGGAGTAGGTAGCGGAGGCGTTGTAGTACCCTCCGGCCTCCTGCCATTGCACGTCTGCCAGGGTAAGGGTCCGCCCGCCGTCCGAGATGGTCTTGGGGATCAGGGACGCATCGGCGTCGGAGAGGTTGGGATAGCTCCGGGAGGCCGTGACGGTGCGGGAGCTGGTCTTATAGCCCGCCGCCTCCACCTTGACGCTGGGGTAGTCCGGGGCGAGGACGCCGGAGAAGCCGTCCTCGGTGGTGACCTCCAGGGCGGGCTCCAATTGCTGAATGATCTCCGACATGTTGTCCGTGGAGCTCTCCACCGTGACGACCTCGATATGCTCCTTGCTGTCCGTCACGCTCTGATCGTTTTTCAGCACGTCCAGCAGGGTATACGTCCGGCCCTCCCGGTCAAAGTCCCCGGTGGGGATGGCGGCGGGATCGTCACGGGTGGAGAGGTAATAAACCTTTTCCAGCCGGATCATGCCGTTTTCCTCGCTCGCCCGTACCTCTGCGGGGTAAAGGGCCGCAGGGGGCGGCGCTCCCTGGGCCGGTTCCGTGTCCCCGGCCTCTGCCGCCATCGCCGTGCAGGGCAGGGCGGCGAGGGCCAGCAGGAGCGCGGAGGCCAGAGAAACCAGCCTGTGGTGTTTCTTCATGGAAAAACCTCCTGTTTCTTAATGTGGGTGTTCTCGTACATAGGCGGCAAAGCGCCGTTCCTGCGCTTCAAAATAGTCGCCGTCGATCTCATAGCCGGTGAAGTCCAGCCCAGCGTCATAGGCGGCGATCCGGCTGCTCCCGCTGCCTAAATGGGTGTCCAGGATTTTGTCGCCCGGTTTGGCGAACAGGGCGTATATCCAGGCATAGAGGGCGATGGGCTTCTGTGTGGGGTGGATGCGGCCCGGCTGTACCGGGGACAGTGCGATCCGCTTGCAGGTCAGGTCAAAATTCGTCCAGGCCAATTCAAAGGACGCAAAGGAGACTTCCGGGGAATACTTCTTGTCCCAGCACAGCCAGCAGTGGCTGTCGGCGGCGGGGAGCATACTGATAAAGTGGTTGGCCCCCCATATGACTTGGTGCCTGGACACGCGCCGCAGCTCCCGGAAATACTCCGGGGGAGGCGGCTTGGCGTCCCAGAATACGGGTTTGTATTTGCGGGGCTTGCCCTTGCGCCGCCCCATATCGCCCCGGATGTTGAGGCCGTATGGGGGATCAACAACAGCGAGGTCAAAGGCGTTTTCCGGCAGCTCCCACAAAATATCTGTGCAGTCCATGTGATACGCTATGTTGATGCGGCTGGTCCCCTCCTTTCTC
>OFGO01002419.1_pt1 | contig 10758 bp, 14 predicted proteins | sample 1521761 | NCBI WGS metagenome assembly OFGO01 (sample SAMEA3504128, study PRJEB24116) | mouse gut metagenome | biome: mouse gut; feature: mouse-associated habitat; material: faeces | place: Denmark | collected 2011
ATTTTATATATGGCGCAGTAGCCAAGTGGTAAGGCAATGGTCTGCAACACCAGTACGCACCGGTTCAAATCCGGTCTGCGCCTCTTAAAACCCCGATAAGCGGGGTTTTTTACTGCCCGTTTTCCGCGCACTGCCCACGTTTCCTTAATTTCCTGTTTCTTCTTTAACTTTTCAAATACGCTTCCCTTTTTAGCAGACACTATTTCAGGCCGTTTAAAATCGGATAGCACCTTTTCGTAAGTTCCCCCGGCAGAAACAATATATGGGATAATAAAGTCTCCTCTCTTTCCCTCCTGGTTCCATCCGGCAAAAAGCCACAGCATTACGCCGTGGCAGGAAAATGACATCATAAAAGCCTGACCGGAAAAGTATTTTTACTTTTAGGCTTTTACAGCCGGAATACGAAATGCAGCGTGATCCCGGAGGTTCCGTTGACCGCAGCCTCCGGGATACATTATATGGCTTTTATGGATTCTTATCTTGAAATGTCAGGTGTAAGCCATGCTGGCCTTTGCATATCCCAAGATTGCGTCAACCTTACCTGATCCGCTTGAAGTTGCAGTAAATACCAGCATCAGCCTTGTGTTCTTCTCTACCGGTCTGTTCGTGCTGACCTCGCCTCTCAACAGAGTCCCCTCGGGCGTTGCATCAGTAATGGAGGGCGTCAGGGTAACCATCGTTTCTTCAATAGGTGAAAATACATTACTCGTCTCCCTGGCCTCGTAAAGCTGTGCCCTTATCGTAACAGTAGGGATCGTCTGAAAGGACAAGGGAATGGTATGGAAAAAAGCAATCAGGCCATTGATCTCAATTGCGAAAGGAACCGTAAAGTAAAAAGCGCTAACATATCCGTTTAGATTTTCCAAGTTTATCGTAGAGCTTAACGGCGCGGGTCCCTGTCCGCTGGAGCCAAAACCGACCAAAGCCTGCACGCCTGGGAGACCGTTCTCAGTCGTTGACATCGTAGTCGGCGCTTCTGAATAAAAGAAGAGCATTTTTCCTGCTGATGCTATACCTGCTGGTCCGGTTGCTCCCGTAGGTCCGGTGGGACCCGTGGCTCCGGTCGCTCCTGCTACTCCTGCGGGGCCCGTGGCTCCGGTTGCTCCTGCTGCTCCTGCAGGGCCCGTGGCCCCGGTTGCTCCTGCTGCCCCTGCAGGACCCGTCGCTCCCGTGGCTCCAGTGGCTCCGGTTGCTCCTGCCGGGCCCGTGGCTCCAGTCGCTCCGATTGGGCCTTCATCTCCCTGACACCCTTTAGGCCCTTGTGCTCCAATCGGACCAGCTTCCCCCTGAATGCCCTGGGGACCGGTTACACCCTGCGGCCCCATGGCTCCTATCGGGCCGGTGGGCCCTGCGGGACCGGGAATCCCTCTGGGCCCCTGGGGACCGGCATCTCCCTGAGGACCAACAGGTCCGGCAGGTCCCATAGGTCCGGCAGGGCCCGCAGGCCCCACATCTCCTTTAGGGCCTTCACAGCCGGGATCACCTTTCGGCCCCATTTCTCCACGAACTCCCTGAATACCCTGAACCCCCTGAGGGCCTGCGTAGCCTCTCGGTCCGTCGCATCCTCTCGGTCCGGTATTTCCGGTAGGCCCTACCGGTCCAGTATTTCCTCTGGGACCCCTTGCACCGGGAACGCCGGGAATCCCCTGGGGGCCAGCCGGCCCCGGTTCCCCTCTGTCTCCCTTAGGACCGGGACAACCGATATCCCCTTTGATACCCTGAGGACCTGCCGGTCCCTGGTCGCCTTTGGGTCCCACAGGGCCGCGAAGGCAGCACGAAGGTTGCTCTTGATTCTGATTGCAATCACATAAATTGTTTTGATTCATAAAAACACTTCCTTTTTGAAAAATATACTGAAAAATGTTTTTTTCATAATATATATTATGCATTGCCCAGAAATTTGCCACATTTTGTCAAACTGTGGAAAACGATCGACTGTCAGAGCAGCGCATTCCATGTTTTAATACCTGCCACTCCGTCTACTGTAAGCCCATGCGTGCGTTGGAACTGCTTTACCGCGGCTTCCGTTTCTGTCCCAAAGATACCATCTGTCTCCACGCCAAGTTTCCCCTGCAGAAGCCGGACATACTCATTCCGGTCATTATAGCGCACTGTTGTGACAGTCTGTCCTTTGACCAGATATACTTCTGTTTTCCCAAAGCTGCCCACCCCATAACATTTGCTGTCACGGTCATCCTGCTGCCAGTAATCATTTCTTTCCCTCGTATCCACATGGATAAAACCACCGGTATAGTCATAGAGCCCGATCCCCTTTGCGTCAATGCCCTGTAAAAATATTGCCACATCTCTGTTAGATGTCCCCGTCACAGTAAAATCTGCCGCCTGCCCTTTCAGATGATAGGATGATGCCTCCTCGTTGACGTTCTTATTATATTCGGCTGTCTGGTACGCGCTTATAATAGACACTGCTTTCCCAAAATGGTCCCTTACCTTCTGTAATGTCTCAAGAAGTCTGGAATCCAGCAATACTTCATCACTGCCATCCCTGCATCTGAATTCACGCAGAAGGAATTTTGTCTTCATGCCATGCAGAACAAGCCTCTTCTGGCCTGATTCTTCCAGACTGTAACTGCATACGCCTTCCCCGACCTCCAGTATAGGTTCCTCTTCCGGTTTTTCAGTGCTTGTGCCGCTCTGGTCAAATTCTCTGTAACAGTATGACCGGTCGAACTTTATATTAAGGCCCGGTATGCTGTAATCGCTGGTGTACTGCCACATGTCATAACCTGTCTCATGATAGCCCAAAGAGGCATTGTAGCATGCGACCCAGATGCTGTACTCTGCCAGCTCCTCTGCATACAGTTTTGTCTCAAGCCAGTTCTCTGATGCATAAACTCCCGCCCGCATCCCAAGCTGCAAGATCCTTTTGCAGAATGCCTTGGTGATATCCGTCCGCATGCGGCGGGACAGCTGGTCCGCCCTGCCGTCCCCCTTTGGATTGGACAGCTCACTGTCATAATAGACCGGCAGTGAGGGACTGTATCGTTTCGTCATTTCATGACAATACTCAGCTTCTGATATGGCTTCCTGCTCCGTAACTGCCTGCCCCATAAAATAAAACCCATAAGGTATACCATTCTCTGTAAGCCCTCGCATATGTTTGGCAAACAAGGCATCTTCCTTAATCGTACCGGCGCTATAGCCGCGGTATCCAACTCTTACGACTACCCCGTCAAAATGTTCTTTCAAAAGGCTATAATGCTGGATTGCATTATATTGAGATATATCCCCTACATATAATTCTGTTTTTTCTACATCTTCTTTCATAGCCTGTCTCCTCTATTACTTCTTTATAATTTCAGTTGTCTGAACATCCTCTTTGCCCTATTATAGCCGGGCAGGGTTTCCATACAGTTTATGTCGCTCATAAACGCAAGGTTCACACTGACAGGCACATTAAACGTGATCTTGCCCCTGGCCTTCGCCGATATCAGTTTTATGCTCTCGTTTATGAAATTTTTGGCATTGCCCCTGAAACACCGACTCCCCCACACAGCATTGCCCAAACTCCGCATTGCCACGCAGCCTGCGCACCAGGAATAGGGCGATGCCCTGCTGCCATTCTGCCAACCCTGCCCGCCATTTAGCCATGTATTTTCAATATCCTGCCATTCTTTTTCCTCTAAATTTACAGGATTTTCATGCAATACATATCTTAGCTGCAATGGATAAAACTCTTTCTCCTCCCTATACTTGTTAGGGGATTTTTTATACATGGCTTTGAAAAGATCCGTAAAGGACTGCCGGTTCTTATATCCGGCAGAAAGCGCAATTTCAAGGATTGGTCTGTCGAAAAGTACAAGCAGTTTTGCGTCTTCTGCCAATTGGCAGCCTTGTACATAATCGTGGCATGAAATGACATGGTTCTTTAGATACTGGAAAATTTCGTGTTCCTGGTCGAGAATATCTGTTGACTGAATTAGGATTTTTATCAGTCTGTTTCCAGCTGCTTAGACACCTTTGACAGATATTGAAGCACAAATCTTCCTATATCTGTCAGTTCATACTGCTCCCACCCGTAAAGCTTATTGATATTTATTTGTAAATTTTTTTATCCCCTTGCATATTCCTGGGAAAGCAGATATGCCATAAGTAAGAAAGTGGGAATTTCTCACTTTACCCCCCCAATACCTATATGCCCCAAAGCAAGGGTCCAAACACAGAAAGGAGCTGGTATTTTGCTTGCTGAACTTCGCCAGAAGGCACAGATCACAATTCCAAAGGAAATCATTGTAAAGCTCGGCTTGTCAGAAGGCGACAAACTGGACATCTTTGAAAAGGACGGCTCCATCTGCCTTATGCCGGTTGCTGTCTATCCAAAAAAATATCTGAATGAGCTGAAAGAGGAAATCAACGGTGTGAAGGCAAGGCTTGCCTCCGGGGAGCAGCCCGTTTTTGACAGCGTGGACGCTCTGTTTGATAAATTGGAGGCAGACTGATGGCATACGAATTTACCTTTACGCCACGTTTCCAGAAGCATTTTAAAGGGCTGACCGCCCAGGAAAAGAAACAGCTAAAAAATAAACTGGAACTCCTGGCGCAGAATCCTTCCCACCCGTCGCTGCGCACCAAGCGGATTCAGGGCACCACAGACCTGTTCGAGTGCAGCGTCAACATGGACATCCGCATTATCTGGTATTATGAAGGCGACAAAATGATTATCCTGGTGGACGTAGGCCATCACGACATTTTAAAACAGTTCTGACTGCAGAAGCGGCACCTCACGGAAACAGCGTGCCGCTTTTTTGCGTCCATTTCCTGTATTTTCTGTGGCTTTCCCTTATCATTCCCCGGTACTCCCAAATCCGCCCGTGCCCCTTTCCTCCCCAAGCCCGGAAACAAAATCCGCGATCACAACCGGCATGATGATAAGCTGCCCGACCCTCGCCCCTTTCTGGATGGTATGGGTCCTGCCGCTTACATTGCTGATAATCGCGTGGATCTCCCCGCGGTAGCCGGAATCCACAGGGGGCAGCTCACAGACAAGCCCTTTTGCCGCCATGCTGCTGCGTGGGAACACGTACCCTGCGTAGCCGTCCGGCACCTCGATCCCAAAACCCAGCGGCACCTTCTCAACATCCCCCGGTTTCAGGGTGCAGCCATAGGGCATATATACGTCCGCCCCGGCGTCATTCCCGTGGGGCCGGTAGGGGAGTCGGCTTTCCTCCGCGCCAAAGTCAATGAGTTTTATCTTCATGCGCCGCCTCCCCAAAAAGTGCCGGGTAATCCGCCTTCAGGATCTCCAAAGGCTCCATACCGGCCCCCAGCTTTCTTTTACACCCCATCTTCCCCTCCAGGCATTTATCCCTCTGGCAGAAAGCGCCGGTAAGCTGCGGGGAAAACAGGGACGGGCTCAACCGGTACAGTTCCTGCCATATCTTCAAGAGCACGATCCGGGTCTCGTCCGTGTTCCTCCTGCATATCCGCTGTCCGATGATGTGTTTCCACTGATAAGGCGTGGCGCTTATCAAAAGCACGTTCCGAAGTCCCTGGGCCGTGGCATACCCCGCCGCGTCATGGCCGATTCCGGCGCCGCACAGTTCCCCGTAACAGTCCATCCCCCTGCTGCAGCTTTCCAGATACGTCTCCCGGACGGGGGCAGGGGCGGCCAGCACCTCATAGGGCACGGCAAAATCCGCCCGGCCTGCATAGTTGCTGTACTGCAGCGAAGCGCTCATAAACTTCACCTCGTTCTGGTGCCTGGTGATCTGCGCAAGGAACCTCCTGCTTGCCCCCACGACCGCCACCGTGATCACTGCAAATTTCTGGACCGTGGGATGGGGGAGGCCGCCGATAGTCCCTACGGTATCCCCGCTGAATGGCTTTTCATAGAGCGCCAGCAGATCCTCCATCGTGGCGATCCGGTGCCCCCGCTGGGTAAGCCTGGCGGCAAAGACCATGTTCTTCTCGGCCTCCGCAACCGTCTGGCAGTTCAATATTTTTACTTCAATCCTATTTATTGTCTTTTCCCTCCTTTACAACCGCTTTGAGCAGGAACAGGTAGTTGAGGCTGTCCGTGATCTTTTCATCCCACACGCTTTCCTCATAGGAAACGCTGTCCGCAAAGCACATGTCATACAAAGACACGATATGCTTCGCCAGCATCCCTGTCAGGGCACGCTCCGGCGTGGTATGCTGTAAGGCCGCCGCTGCCTTGAAAGCCCCCAGGCGGTCCGTGTCGTCCCCGGTGTATTCCTTTGTTTTCTTCTGCAAAATAGCGGCACAGCGTTTCACCTGTTCATCAAATACTGCATTTACTTCTTTTTGTGTGATAGGGCATCCCTCCTTTACCAATGGGCCGTCCCAGATTTTATCTGTCATCCGGGATAGGTCATATACGAAATATAAAGCCCCCATAGCTATGCGCTGGGAAGGCAGATCCAGTCGTGCATCAGGCACACGCTGGGCTCGTCCTCCCTGGGCACCAGGCGGTAGGCGCACTCCCCGTATACCGTCCGTTTATCCTCAATCTCCATCCCATACGCCTTATAGAAGCGGTATCCGATATTGGAGATCACGCACCGCAGGGATTGAAGCGCTTCCCGCTGCGAGGTCACGATCAGGTCCCGGTCTATGCTCCTTTTTAAGCACAGCAGAGACTTGTAAAGCTGTACCTCTGTCCGGTAAGGGCGGCAGTCCATCCGCTCCAGCCAGCCGGAAAACGCCACCGGCCCGCTCTCCATAAGCTCCCGCTCCGGGTGGTAGTAGCCGTAACAATCCAGATTTGCCGTGTTCAGAAGGTAGAGCATCTGCTCTTTCGTTACACCCGGCATGGCCCAGACACTTCTTTCCTCATTGTGCCCCGCCTCCTTTCCTGAATTGTTTCAAGGACATCCCTTCCCATGCTCACATGCCGTACAGGTCATGGTTGACTTCGGCCCGGTAATAGCTATCCATCGTTGCCGGGGCGTTATATAGGGCCGCAAGCAGGTAAGCCTTGATGTTCCCTACCTTCGTGGTGTTCTTGTCAATGCAGTCAAAGACATACTCCAAATGGCCGGAATTGATCTTTAGGAACCGGCTCTTTACAACCTCTCTGGGAAAATCGTCTCCTGCGATGCGGATGAAAGGGCGTTTTGAAAGGACCACTTCAGGCATGAGCTCCACCGTTTCATCCATCCGCTGCGCTCCATACCGCTGTACCAGAAAGCCGTACTCCACATTTGCACGGATAATCTCACGGTATGCGTTCACAAGCTCTATCCTATCCATCCCATCCGGGCGCCCTGCCGCCTCCGGCTCTGCCGGATGGATTGATTGATGTGTATTTAATCCATCCGTGTTTGATCTATCCGTGTTTAATGGATCAGTATTTAATTGTGGGGGATTTCCCTATGCAGGTTTCCCCTGTCCAGGTTTTTCCTGTCCTGCATTTGCCTATCCTAGATTTTCCCGTTTAGGCGGGACCTCCGATGTTTCCTGGCTTACCGGCTTTTCATGTATCGTGTACTCAATATCCCCAGCCGGCCGTTGTCAAAACGGACCCTCTGCCTGGTGAGATACCCATGTTTCTCCAGCTCCTTTAACGCGCCGGCAATGGAATCCACCCCGTCCATGCAGATACAGGCAAGCCCTTTGGTGGTATAGTCCCAATCCTCCGGCAAAGACAGCATGAGGGACAGCAGGCCTTTCGCTTTCAGGGAGAGCTTCACATTGCGCAGGTGATGGTTGCACATGACCGTAAAGTCTTTTGTTTTTTCTACCCGGAATACAGCCATAACAAAAACCTCCTTTCTTTCCCTCCTGACTACAAGACACTGTCCCTGCGGTCATAGTGCAGATGGCCGCCTGGTGCAACCTTCGCATGGTTCTGTATCCTGAGCTCTCCCTTTTCCTGCCGGTCCCTGAATTTCTCATACCCGGTGTCCGTAAGGAACAGGCGCATCCGGTCCCCTTTATCGCCCACGGTAGAATCACCTGAAAGCACATCAAATATAACCATGTGACGCACCTCCGGGTCGAAGCGTTCCAATCCCATGATGTCATGCCCCTTAAGCTGTTCGGCGCCGGATCTATGGCAACAAAAAAGCCTGACAGTTAAAGCATTGTTTACTATCAGGCAGTTACAGCCGGAATACGAAATGCAGCGCGATCCCGGTTCATTTTTCGGTTAACACCCACATGCCTGTTTTTGCAGCCATGCGATCTATTGTGCCTCTTTCAAGGCTTGACATTTAAACAAAGAAAAACCGCAAACACTGATGTTTACGGACTTTCTCAAACTCCCCGAGTAGGGCTCGAACCTACAACCCCGCGGTTAACAGCCGCGTGCTCTACCAACGGGTGCGCTCGCACACCGATAAGAGTGGGAGAAATATTCTTTCTCAACGTCGTTCTCACGACTTGTTTATGTTATCATGATTTCGTAACTTTTGCAAGCGGTTTTTTGATTTTTGGGAAATTTTGTGTATTGTGCTTTCCATATCAACTTGCATTTTGTATATATGCAACAAGGATACACTCATAATTCCTCTGCTCAATGAAAAGCACACTTTTATATCATCATCAAGCTGTAACCTGACTGCTGTTTTTCGATTTCCACTCTGAACAAAACTGCTGGTAGGTAACATTCATGTGCATGATAATGTTATAATCTTTCCCCAGCTCAATCCGGTCGAACAACTGGCAGGCAATCATTTTTTTCTGCTCTAAGTCCGCCGTGTCAAATTCCTCTGCCCAGCTCTTAAAGCGGCGGTAGGCTGGCAGGATGGCTTCTACCATCTCTTTCTTCTGGTTCATATCGCTGTCCAGCTTTTCCAGACGTTCTTCACTGTCTGCAATTCTTATCTTTACCACATTGATTGCCTCTTTCAAATCTTCCGGTGAATATAGGCTTTCTCCCAACAGTGTTTTTCCAATCTCACGCTGCAAGACTTCCAACTGCTTTTTATCTTTGTCCAGTTCAAACACGGTTTTCCGTCTGCTGGCGGTATGTGCCGCCTGCTGTTTTTTCAGGATTTCCTTGTACTTTTCTTCTTCCGGCGCACCGTCCATGCCCTCAAATACCTGACGCATTATCTGGCTGACTGTTTCATCAACCTTTGCGGCAATGTAGTTTGTCTGCCCATCGCACTCACATAGTTTGTTCGCCTTGTGGTAACAGCGGTACTTCAATACATCTTTCAGATATTCGCTCCCGTCCTTACGGAAATAATGGTCTTTATGGTGGGTGGTTGTTATCCTCCCGCCGCAATGCTGGCAGAAGATATTGCCGGACAACATCGCCTCGCCCTTTGTCCGTATGGCAAGCTGGCGTTTTTCTTCATCGACCTGCGCCCGCTGTTTCAGAATCTCGTCAATCCTTACTGCTTCTTCGTCACTGATAATCCTTAATCGCTGCAATGCTTCCGAAGTTTCGCCCTCACTGGTACAGCCCCTCGGAAGTGACGCTGACAGTATCCGCAGAATCGACTTGCTGGTAAATTTCTTCCCGTTGGCTGTCTTATATCCCTGGTCGTTCAGGAAATGCGCCATAACATAACTGCCTGTGCCGTTGTTGATTGTCTTTTCAACAATTTTCCGGTACACTACATACTGCTCAAGGTCGATTTCATATTTCTTCAGCTCCTGCCCTTTCCGGTTTTTCATTCCGCTCGGCACGATCCGGTATCCATAGGGCAATGCCCCGCCCGTATATAGTCCGTCTAATTTCAACTGCTGGATTCTGGTCTTGATTCGGATGGAAGTCTTTTCGCTCTCGCCGGACGCCTGCCAGAACCGGATATAATTTGTCAGCTTGTCAACGTGCGTTTCAAATCTCTGCTCGCCTTCTTTCACGCTCCACACTTCAACGCCCGCTGTCTTGACAAACCATTCTACAATAAATGGTGTTTCGTCATCAATTCGTCCGATACGGTCAAACATGAACACCAGCAGCACGTCAAATTCCTTGTTCAGTGCCGCTTCCTGCAAATCAATGATTGCGTCACGGTTCTTGGCGGACACCTTAAAGCCGGAAACGCCTTTTTCCTCATATTCTTTTACGATTTCCCAATCCTGCCGATATTTTACAAATTCTTTACAGGCTCCCCGCTGCATGGGGATGTCGTTGTCATGGTTCTCACTGATGTTTACCTGCTTCTTTGTGGAAACTCTGTATAAAGTGTAAACTCTTTTCATTGGCTATATCCTCCCGTAATAAAAATTTCATACGGGATGCACTATATGGAATTTTCAAGGTTCGCTGGCGGCTATCCGCCTGTGCCATTATTATAGGAAGGAACTCTTTCTGCCGCAAATGTGCGATTTCAAAATTTATAGTGTCATCCGCTGGGCTTGTCACCTGCAAGGAACCCCTGCGCTGACAATGCCCGTCAGGTCATTCTGCACCCTCTCATCATATGCGTTGGATAAAATGGACTGTATCTTTTCAATCACCCCGTTTACCGGACTTGCCGAAAAAGACAACGTTATCTGGCACCCGTTCACATCTTTCTCTATCACCTGCTGTTCTGCTGGCCGCATAATATGCCTCCTTTCCCTCCCTATGTAGCATGGGGCAGGCATATCCTGCCCGCCCCGCTGCCTTTTAAGGCTGCTGTCCGGCTACGCCGTCGGCATACAGCTCAAGGCTTAATGCAAGGCAGCGGTCTACCTGTTCCATATCCGCCCGGTTCAGCCGCCCGATATATTCCTGCAAACGCTTTTTGTCTATCGTCCGTATCTGCTCCAGAAGCACAAGGGATTCTTCTTTCAGCCCTGCATATGATTTCACCTTATGGTGTGTAGGCAAATCAG
>OFGO01002421.1_pt1 | contig 10743 bp, 7 predicted proteins | sample 1521761 | NCBI WGS metagenome assembly OFGO01 (sample SAMEA3504128, study PRJEB24116) | mouse gut metagenome | biome: mouse gut; feature: mouse-associated habitat; material: faeces | place: Denmark | collected 2011
CTCTCAGTCAACGCATTGGTAGTACGGTGTGCACGGTGACGATACCATTGTGCGCGGTTTGGGCGTGACAATCACGTGGAGGGCTCGAACCTCTCGCGCCTGCCCTGCGGCGCATCCATGGTCCGGCTCATTCTCAGCCGGAGGAGATGCGTTCGCCCTAAGAGCTACCTGCTGCCAACCTGTCAAGCCAATTCCGTGGCCCAGTTGGCAGCTTGAATGGAATTGTCCAGCAGGCGCAGATTCTTTGCCATGGCGTCCACCTGTATTTGCAATTCCTTCACGTTCACAGTGCTCAGCAGCTTGATTTCGCTGCGGGTGCCCCGGCGGACAAGCTGACTGGCGGCCTGGGTCAGACCCCGGCAGGAGTTGAGCTTCAGCGTCAGCGCGTCCCGCCGGGCCAGCAGGGCGGTGAGGGTCTCGCCGTCCACTATGGTGCGGCAGTTGGTCAGGTTGATTTGGGCGATGAGCTGCTCCAGCTGGGCCGCGCAGCGGTCCAGCTCGTTGAGCAGTGCGGCGGGGTCCTCGGCGGGCTGCTCCCCCTCCTGCACGATGGCGTTGTTGTTCAGCCGCTGCTGGAGTTGCTGAATTCGGCGGTTCAAATCTGCCCGCTCCTGTAAGGCCTCCGCTAATTTCATAGCTGCTCCTCCCTTACACGCCCGCCCCCGCGGGCTCCTTTTCTGTTTCCGCCTCCTGCTTGGCCAGGGCCTTGGCGTTGGCCAGCATGAGCTTGATGCGGTTCTCCTGGTTGATTTTCGTTGCGCCGGGATCGTAGTCGATGGCCACGATGTTCGAATTGGGATAGTCGTCCTTCAGCTTGCGGATCATGCCCTTGCCTACGATGTGGTTGGGCAGGCAGCCGAAGGGCTGGGTGCACACGATGTTGGGCACCCCGGAGTGGATGAGCTCCAGCATCTCGCCGGTTAGCAGCCAGCCCTCCCCCATCTTGTTCCCGTCCCCCAGGTAGCCCTGTACCAGCTGGTGCATCTCCTCAAAGGTGCCGGGGGCGCGGAAGCGGCTTTTTTTCAGGGCGGCGATCATATCCCGCTGGCAGTGCTCAATGTAGCCCTTGAAGATTTGGCACACCTTCTTTTTGGCCCACAGCCCGCCGTAGATGTCCACGTCCACCTCCCGGTTGAAGATTTTGAAAATCATGAAATCGGTGAGGCCGGGCACCACCGGCTCCGCCCCTTCGGAGAGGAGGAAATCCTCTAAATTGTTGTTGCCCAGGGGGGAGAACTTGACATAGATTTCCCCCACCACGCCCACCTTCACCTTCTCATCCTGGGAGACGGGGATGGCGGCGAAGTCGGCGATGATGGCGTCGAAATTGTCCCGCATCTGCTTGCGGCTCATGCCCTTTCCGACCTGGAAGCCGTGGATGAGCGTTTCCTGCCAGTGGTCCACCAGGCGGTCGGTCTGGCCATGGTTCAGCTCGTAGGGCCGCACCTGGTTGGCCACGTTGACGATGAGGTCGCCGTACATCATGGCGTAAATCATCTTGCGGATCATGGACAGGGTGAGGGACCAGCCGGGGTTTTTCTCCAGCCCGGACAGGTTCACCGAGATGACGGGGACAAACTCCAGCCCGGCCTTTTCCAGCGCCTTGCGCAGCAGGTGGATGTAGTTGGACGCCCGGCAGCCGCCCCCGGTCTGGGTGATGAACAGGGCCACCTTGTGGGGGTCGTAGCCCCCGTGCTTGATGGCGTCGATGAGCTGGCCGATGACCAGCAGGGCGGGGTAACAGGTGTCGTTGTGGACGTATTTCAGCCCCTCGTCCACGATGCCCCGGTGGTTGGTGGTGAGCATATCCACCTTGTAGCCCTCCAGCACCAGCAGCTGGCGGAACATCCCAAAGTGGACGGGAAGCATTTGAGGCATGAGGATGGTGTACTCCGCCTTCATCTCTTTGGTAAAGAGCAGCCGTCCGTCCTTGTCGTATTTCAGCTCAGCCATAGGTAAAAACTCCTTTCGCGGGGGTTATGCGCCCTTCACAGCCCAGTAGAGCCGCCCGATGGACTGGCTCATGCCCAGGGACTGCTGAAGGGCCAGGGAGGCCTCGTTTCCATCAAATATCTGTCCGTAGGGCACGTGTCCCCTGGACAGCTCCAGGGCGATCATGTGGGACTGGAGCAGCTTGGCCAGCCCCCGGCGGCGGTACTGGGGCAGCACCTGCAAAAGCCCTATGGAGCCCTCGGCGTGGCGGCCGATGAAGCCCATGAGGGTGTCGCCCTCAAAAGCGCCGTACAGCTCCCCCCAGCTGATGAGCTGGGACAGATAGCCGTCGTCTGAGCTGCCTGCGTTGTAATTGGCCTCTACAATGGGCAGGTGGGATAGGTCGAGCCGGTGTACCTGGGCGCCGGCGCTGGGCGCGGGCGGGGGCGTGGTGCGCAAATAGCCCGCCTGCCAACAGGGATTCAGGCCCCCAAAGCCAAACCGCTTTTTCAGTTCGTCCAGATAAAAATCCTCGTGGACGGTGAGAAAATCGGGCTGTGAGGGCAGCATGGCCAGAAGGCGCTTGGCGGTGGGCAGATCGTCGGCAAACATGGTGAAGCCCAGGTCCTGCCCGTCCTTTTCATAGCTGTGGAACGCCGCCAGTGCGCCGTGGGGCAGGGCTGCGATGAGATGGCCCTCCTTCCGGCGGATGGTTTCGGTGAGGTCCAGATACAGCACTGGGTCCCGGTTCAGCGCGGCCTGGCAGATGGATAAATCACACATGAGCAAGCTCCTTTCGATGTCTTCACGCTCCGATTGAGCGCACGGCCGGGTCGTTTTCACTGCGACTCGGGCAAAATCAGCCTCCGCTGTGCGGCGGCTGGATTTTGTCCTCGCTTCGTTCCAAGCTCCCCTGTGCGCCTATCGTCGCGCTCGCTCCTCCATAGCCGCCATCAGCGAACGCACCCGGATTTTCACCGCGCCCAGGTTGCTGATGTCGTCGATTTTCAACTGGGTATACAGCTTGCTGCCCTCCTCCAAAATGGAGCGCACCTCATCCCCGGTGATGGCGTCGGTGCCGCAGCCGAAGCTGACCAGCTGCACCAGCTCCATGTCGGGCTGCTGGCATACGTACCGGGCGGCGTTGTACATACGGGCCTGGAACGTCCACTGGTTGAGCACCTTTCGGGGGGCGTAGCCCTCGCGGTAGGCCACCGCGTCCTCGCTCACCAGCACAAAGCCGAAGGAGGTGATGAGCTCGTTGATGCCGTGGTTGATCTCCGGGTCGATGTGGTAGGGGCGGCCCGCCAGGACGATGATGGGCAGGCCATTCCTCCTGGCCTGGTCGATGTACTGCTGCCCGGTGCGGCGAAGGTCCTCCTTATATCGGTCATAGGCCTGGTAAGCCGCGCGGATGGCGTTGGCGGCCTCCTTCCGGGGGATGCCGAAGGTGTCGGCAAACCACTGGGAGCCGATGCGCTCATAGTCCTTTGGGCGGTGCAGCCCGGCGTAGGGGTTGAGAAAGCGGGATTTTTTCAAATCGGGCATATTGGCGGCCAAGAGCTCTGGGTAGTAGGCCACCACTGGGCAGTTGTAGTTGTTGTCCGAGGCTTTTTCATCGAAGTTGTAGGACATACAGGGGTAGAAAATGGCGTCCACCCCCAGCTCCACCAGGGCCTCCACATGGCCGTGGAGCAGCTTGGCGGGGTAGCACACTGTATCCGATGGGATGGTGCGCTGGCCCTTGATGTACAGCTTTCGGGAGGACTCGGGGGAGAGCACGACCTCGAAGTTCAGCCGGGTGAACAGCTCAAACCAGAAGGGGAGGTTTTCGTACATATTCAGGCCGAAGGGCAGGCCGATGCGCCCCCTTGAGCCGTCGCCAAAGCCCTTGCCCTCCATGGAACGCAGCGTTTCATACTTATAGCAGTATAGATCGGGCAGGTCCGCCTTCTCCTTGCCCAAGGGCCGGGAGCAGCGGTTGCCCGAGATAAACCGCCGCCCGCCGTCAAAGCTGTTTACCGTGAGGGAGCAGTGGTTGGTGCACAGATTGCAGGTGACGGGCTTGGCGGCGTGGGTAAAGCTCTCCAGCGCCGCCGCGTCCAGCAGGGCGGACTTGTCCAGCCCCAGGTCCCGGGCGGCCAGGGCCGCTCCAAAAGCGCCCATAATCCCCGCGATGGTGGGGCGGGTGACGTTCCGGCCCAGCTCCTGCTCGAAGGCCCGGAGGACCGCGTCGTTGTGGAAGGTGCCCCCCTGTACCACGATGTGACGGCCCAGGTCGTCGGCGGAGGCGGCGCGGATCACCTTGTAGATGGCATTTTTCACGATGGAGATGGACAGCCCCGCGCTGATATCCTCTACGCTGGCCCCGTCCTTCTGGGCCTGCTTCACCGAGGAGTTCATAAACACCGTACACCGGGAGCCCAGGTTCACCGGCTTCTGGGTGAACAGGCCCAGTTTGGCAAAGTCGGCGATGCTGTACCCCAGGGCCTTGGCAAAGGTCTCGATGAAGGAGCCGCAGCCGGAGGAGCAGGCCTCGTTGAGCATGATGGAGTCCACCGCGCCGTTGCGGATTTTGAAGCACTTCATGTCCTGACCGCCGATGTCGATGATGAAGTCCACGTCGGGGTTGAAGTGGGCGGCGGCGCGGTAGTGGGCCACCGTCTCCACCAGCCCCAGGTCGCAGGAAAAGGCGTTTTTAATGAGGTCCTCCCCGTAGCCGGTGACGGCGGAGCCGCGGATTTTGATTCGGGCTCCGCACAGACGGTGGATTTCCCTGAGCTGCTCCAGTACAATGGCCACCGGGTTGCCCAGGTTGGAGTGGTAGTAGGTGTATAGCAGCCCGCCGTCCGGAGCGATGAGGGCCATTTTTGTGGTGGTGGAGCCGGCATCGATGCCCAAGTAGGCGTCGCCCTCATAGGTCCCGATGTCCAGCTCCGGCGGGGCGGAGGAGTTGTGGCGGGCGGAGAAGGCGTCGTAATCCGCCTGAGAGTCAAACAGCGGGGGCATAGTGTCCACCACAGAGGCGGCGCCCCGGCTCTCCTCCAAGAGCCGCAGCAGCTCGTCAAAGGGCCGGGCCTCGTAGTCGCAGGCGCACAGCGCCGCCCCCATGGCGGCGAAGCAGTCGCCGTCCTCAGGGAAGACGGCGTGATCTCCGTCTAATTGGAGGGTGTCCACAAACCGCTCCCGCAGGCCCAGGAGGAAGTGCAGCGGCCCGCCCAGGAACACAATCTTGCCCTTTAGTTCCCGGCCTTGGGTGAGGCCGGCCACGGTCTGATCCACCACCGCCTGGAAAATGGAGGCGGCCACGTCCTCTTTTCGCCCGCCTTGATTGAGTATGGGCTGGATGTCGCTCTTGGCGAACACGCCGCAGCGGGAGGCGATGGGGTAAATTTTTTCGTGCTTGAGGGAGAGCTCATCCAGCTCGTTCACCGTCACATTCATGAGCGTGGCCATCTGGTCGATGAAGGCTCCAGTGCCTCCGGCGCAGGAGCCGTTCATCCGCTCCTCCAGCGCACCGCCGAAGAAGATGATCTTGGCGTCCTCGCCGCCCAGCTCGATGACGGCGTCGGTGTCCGGGATATAGGCGTTCACCGCGGCGGCGGTGGCGTACACCTCCTGCACAAAGTCCAGCCCCGCAGCCTTGGCCACGCCCAGGCCGGCGGAGCCGGTGACCACCAGGCGCACGTTTTTACCCCGCAGCATATCCGCGATGGAATACAAAGTCTCGCAGGCCCGCTCCCGGGCCTTGGAGTAGTGCCGCTCGTAGGAGCGAAACAACAGCTTGTTCTCCTCGTCCAGCACCACTACCTTGACGGTGGTGGAGCCGATATCAATGCCGACACGCAGAATCATAAGGGTCCTCCTGTTGTCGCGCCTGCTTTTGGCGGCGCGGCGCTCATGTTGAAAGTTCAATCAATCAAAGTTCAGCAAATATTATAGCGGGGTAATATGCTTTTTTCAATAGAATATTTATGAACGCTTGCCGGGTTTCGACAAAAGCGGACCACTGTGAAGGGTCACAGTGATCCGCCAATTATCTGCCGGACTGGAACGGCGATATCACGCTTTACCTGCTCGCAGCGCACGGCTTCGTTGCGTCCGCGCCGCTCACGACGGTGCAGCGCTTTCTAAACCGCACTTTTCCGGGAAATACACCTGATACCAGATGAGGAAGGACAGCACCGTGTACAGCTTGCGGTGGGTGCGCTCCTTGCCGGAGTAGTGGCGGTCCAGCAGGTCCAGCAGGTACTTTTGGTCGAAGAATTCCGCCACATAGTTCTGGCCGATGAGGTCCTTGGCCCAGTTGTAGTACTTCTCCTCCCGCAGCCAGGCGATGAAGGGGACGGGGAAGCCCTTTTTGTCCCGTTTCACCCAGTCGTTGGGGAGCAGGGGCACCGCCGCCATGCGCAGGGGGTACTTGGTCATGGTCTTGCCCCGCATCTTCTGGCTGCTGGGGATAGCCCGGGCCACCGCCCACACCTCCCGGTCCAGATAGGGCACCCGCAGCTCCAGGGAGTGGGCCATGGTCATGCGGTCGGCCTTGCGGAGAATGTCCAGCGGCTGCCACAGGTGCAGGTCCAGGTACTGCATTTTCGTGAGGTCGTCCGCGCCCTCAACGGCTTGGAAGTAGGGCTCGGTCACATCGTGCCAGGTGAGCTCGCTGCGGTAGGCGGGGGCGAGCACCCGCTGGGCTTCGTCATTGTCGAAGATGAACGCCTGGCCCACGAAGGTCTCGTCGATGCTCTTGGCGGCTTTGGTGAGGAAGCCCTGGCCGTGGAAGGGGGCCCGCTTGGCCGCCCAGCGGGCCACAGTCTTCCGCAAGGCCGAAGGAGCTTTGCGATATAACCGATAGGGTTTGGTGGTGTGGTAGGTGATATAGCCGCCGAATAGCTCGTCCGCACCCTCGCCGGACAGCACCACCTTCACGTCCTTGGCGGCCAGCTGGGACAGGAAGTACAGCGGCACGGTGGACAGGTTGGCGTTTGGCTCGTCGGCATAGTACTGGATGGCGGGCAGGGTGCTAAAAAATTCCTCCGCCGAGATGGTTTTGGAGATGTTGCGCAGGCCCAGCTCCTCGCACAGCGCCTTGGCCTCCCCCGTCTCGTCGAAATCCTTGTTGGCGAAGCCCACGGAGTAGGTCTTGTCCGGCCGGGACAGGGCGGCAATCACGCTGGAGTCGATGCCGCCGGACAAGAAGGAGCCCACCTCCACGTCGCTGATCTCATGGGCCCTCACCGATTCAGTGACGACCTCCCGGATTTGCGCCGCCCGCTGTTCCAGGGGCATATGCTCCGGGGCAAAGGAGAAGGAGTGGTAGGAGGCAAACTCCGTGCGCCCCTCCCGGTGAATGAAATAGTGGCCGGGGAGGAGCCGGTACACCCCCTTGAAGAAGGATTCGTTCAGGGCGGAGTACTGGAAGGTGAGATAGAGCTTCAGGGCGTTGGGGTTGAGCTCCTTTTGGAAGCCAGGGTGGGGGAGAAAGCTCTTGCACTCCGAGCCGAAGAAAAACAGCTCCCCCATCTGGGCATAGTAGAAGGGCTTGATGCCGAAGGGGTCCCGGGCGCCAAACAGCTCCCTCCTTTCCTTGTCCCAGATGACGAAGGCAAACATGCCCCGCAGCTTTTTCAGCACCTCCGGCCCCCACTCCATGTAGCCGTGGAGCACCACCTCGGTGTCGCAGTCGGTGCGAAAGCTGTGGCCGGCGGCGGTCAGCTCCCCGCGCAGCTCCCGGAAGTTGTAGGTCTCCCCGTTGTAGGCGATGACATACCGCCCGTCGGCGCTGGACATGGGCTGGCTGCCGTTGGTCAGGTCCAGAAAGGACAGCCGGCGGTGGGCAAGGCCGCAGTGCTCGTCCGTGTAATAGCCCTCGCCGTCCGGCCCCCGGTGGCGGATGACATCGCCCATGGCGCGCAGTACGTCACGGTCCGGTGGGGCGGAGCGGGTGGTAAAGCCGGTAAAACCGCACATAGATAAGTCCTCCAGTTTGTGGTTCCCATGGTTGAAATTGGTGTACTACTAGCATAAGACCTGACAGGGAAAATGTCAACTGCCGGTTTGCCGGGGGAGCCGGCAGAATTTCCCACACTATAAAAATAGTCAAAACAACGAACGATATTACAGATTATTGGTGAAATCGTCTCTTTCCTTTTTCCCCGGGAAGGAATACAATAGGGGCACCGAAACACCCCGTACTATTTTAAAAAGGAGCGGTTATTATGTCTATTCTGGTCTGCGGCGGCGCCGGCTACATCGGCAGTCACACCTGTGTGGAGCTCATCCAGGCGGGCTATGACATCATCGTGGCGGACAATCTCTACAATTCCTGCGAGGAGGCCCTGGTCCGGGTGGAAAAAATCACCGGCAAAAAGGTTCCCTTCATTAAAACGGAGCTGTGCCATGAGGACGAGGTAGAGGCGCTGTTCGTCCAGCACCCCAACATCACCGCCGTCATCCACTTTGCCGGGCTCAAGGCGGTGGGTGAGAGCGTGGCCAAGCCCCTTGAGTACTACTCCAACAACCTGATCAGCACCCTGTATCTGCTCCAGGCCATGCGCCGCCACGGAGTGAAGAACTTTGTGTTCTCCTCCTCCGCCACGGTGTACGGCGACCCACATACCGTCCCCATTCAGGAGGACTTCCCCACCGGCGGCACCACCAATCCTTACGGCACCTCCAAGCTGTTCCAGGAGCAGATTCTCTCCGACATCTGCGCCGCCGACCCTGAGCTGAACGTGGCCCTGCTGCGTTACTTCAACCCCATCGGAGCCCACGAGAGCGGCCTCATCGGCGAGGATCCCAACGGCATCCCCAACAACCTGGTGCCCTATATCGCCAAGGTGGCGGTGGGCCAGCTGGAGAAGGTCCATGTCTTTGGCAGCGACTACAATACCCCCGACGGCACCGGCGTGCGGGACTATATCCATGTGGTGGACCTGGCAAAGGGCCACGTGGCCGCTCTGAAAAAGCTGGATACCAACTGCGGGCTGTTTGTCTGCAACCTGGGCACCGGAAACGGCTACTCCGTGCTGGATGTGGTCCACGCCTATGAGAAGGCCTGCGGCCACGAGCTGCCCTACGTTATCGAGGCCCGCCGCCCCGGCGACATCGCCGCCTGCTACGCCGACCCCGCCAGGGCCAGGGAGGAGCTGGGCTGGGAGGCTCAGCTGGGCATCGAGGAGATGTGCGCCTCCTCCTGGAAGTGGCAGTCCCAGAACCCCAACGGGTATAAGGGGTAACCCGGAATGGGCGCCTCGGTCTCCAGTTTGCAGATCCTGGGCGTCCCGGAGGACACCGTCCGGGACGCCCTGCCCGGAGCCCTGGTGGGAACGTGGTCGAAGCGGTTTGTCACCGCCTGCCTTGGCCCGGACTTCATGGAAACAGAGAGAAAGGCCAGGTCCCTCTCCAAAAAGCTGCAATGCACGGTTCTGGCCGTCTCTTTGATCGACGGGGACACCCTCCGGCTTATGCTTTATCAAAGCGGAAAGAATCTGACTTACCACATTGCCCTTCCGAAGTATGGAACCCACAAGGCGGGCAATTCCGCGCTGTTCTGTTCCGTCCTGGGTCTGCCCGAGGCGCTGGCCCCCAAGCTGAAACGGCTGCTTGCCGGCTGTGAGATACAGGAGGAAAAGCTGGGCATTTTGCAGGCCCTGCTGGGCGCGCCGCTGTTGATTCACTGCGGCGAGATACCCGGAAAGGCCGTCCAAGAGGACTCCGGCCCCTTGGAGAACTGGATCAGGGAACGCCTGGCGCCGCTCAAGATCAAAAACCGGTATAAGGCGGAGCTGATTCAGGAGATACCGGACCGTCACCCGGAGTTTACATTGGCGCTGCGGTCAGGAACTCTGATCCTGCGGCCCGCTGTGCGCGGGGAAGACCAGAACTGCGAATATGTGATAGAACGGGCCGGCGATATACTCGGCTATGCCTGTGCCGGAGGCGAGTGGGCCCGCCCGCTGCCCGATGGACGGCTGGAGCTGGTCCCGCTGGCTGATCCGGATACTGCTGACCGATTTGACACCTATCTCTATGCCCAGTCGGAGGACCGGCTTGTCACCGCGGCGGTCCTCCATGGGCCGGACCCCTCCGCCTTTCCGGGCGCGTACAAACCGACCCAAACCGTCATCGTGCATGACACCGCCGGAATATTGCCCTGCCCACTCCCGCTGACTTTGGAGGACGGTCCCGCCACCGGGACCTTCGCACTTCTGCCCGACGGCGGCTTTCTGGCAGAGATTTGCCCCAAATTGGACAGCTCCCGCCCGCCGGTCCAGATACAGAAACCCGCGCTGGCCTGTTACGGTCCAGATGGGACACAGCGGTGGACGGCAGAGGGGGTGGCGCGCGTGGTCCGGCTTGAGGAAGGACGCATCTGCGCTGTTATGGAAGACGACAACGGACACCCCGAATGTCTGCTGGTTCTGGACATGGACGGCGCTGTTATGGAGCGGACATCTGATGCCGCCAGTCTGGATGCCGCTTGTGAAGGTGCCGCTTCCGTTCCCAACACAACGGCCACAGATGGCCAGGGAAACCTGTGGATGTGTGCTGGCAGCTATTTTTCCTGCTACACCCCGGAGCTGGAGTGCATCTCCCGGCACAGGCTCAAGGGGAAGGTCTGTCAGGTCTACCGGAACGAGACCGGGCAGGTGTGCGCCGTCACCTTCCAACCCAGCAAATACATCATCCGCGTCTATCGCTTTTCGTGATTCCACTCCAAACAAATCATAAATATTAAGGAGTAATAATATGTCTAACAAACCCGTTTTAGTGATTATGGCCGCCGGCATGGGCAGCCGGTACGGCGGC
>OFGO01002426.1_pt1 | contig 10722 bp, 6 predicted proteins | sample 1521761 | NCBI WGS metagenome assembly OFGO01 (sample SAMEA3504128, study PRJEB24116) | mouse gut metagenome | biome: mouse gut; feature: mouse-associated habitat; material: faeces | place: Denmark | collected 2011
TGGAAATCTTGGTATTTTTAAATTGTTTAATTGAGAAGTTAAAATAGACAAGCAATGTTGCAATACAAGAATATGAAGAAAACTTTGAGAACTTGCATATTTTTATGTTATTATTAGAGAGCATGTGATATAATTTATAATGTTGGAGTATTTGTTTTTTTTCGAAAAGAAAGCTATGGAATTTTGCTTGGGGAGTTTATAGGTTTAGAGGAGAAGAAAATTGGATATTTGTTATAACAAATTATTTAAGATGCTGATTGATAAAGGGATGAAAAAGACAGAGTTTCGTAAGCAGGTAGGTATCAGTGAGGGTACGCTTGCAAAACTGTCACGTAATGAAAATGTATCAATGGATGTAATCGTAAAAATATGCCGGAAAATGAATTGTACGGTAGATGATATTTTAGATATTGTACCGAGCTTGGATTGTGGGACAGATAAGAGTATAGAGTCATAATGGAAAGGTGTAAATACGCATGGAAAGAAAAGAATATAGTGCTGGAGCAGTCAAGCATTCTTTTTGGTTTATGGAATTTCGCAATGAGGTAAAGCTGCTATCTGAAGGAAGGAGTTTTGAAGAAATCAAGGAATTATGCAGAACTGAAAATATATTTGCAGCATCTACTCCAGAGAGAGCAACGCAGATTTTCAATACGGTATCGGCAAGAATTAAAGCGTTAGGGGATACTTTTTATCCGGTATTTTTATCCGGAGATGTTTCTACACAAAAGATTTTTAATCTTGCAGCTATTATGGCGAATGACACCTTATTTTTTGATTTTGTGTATGAGGTAATACGAGAGAAAATGATCATTGGAAGCAATGAGTATAAGCCAAGTGATTTAAATATTTTCTTTAAGGACAAGCAGTTACAGAGTGAGAAAGTAGCTGGATGGACAGATGCTACATTTGCAAGATTGGGAAAGAATTACAAGACATTTTTATTTGAGGCAGGTGTGACAGACAAGGGTAAGGATGTCAGAAAAATCTTTAAACCGATAATGGAACCGGATATGGAAAGATGGCTTATTGACAATGATATGGAGCAGATAATAAAAACTCTATCGGGGGTAAGATGATGACAAATATAGAAGAACGATTAGATCAGATGGAAGTGCTGATAAAGAAACCATCTTTCAGACAGACAAAAGGAAAAGCAAATGAGGTCAATTATTGGGTGTTTGATTATGCACCGGAGGATGAACTGACGGTAAGAAATCGAATTTCCTATCTGAAAAATAAGAACATCAAAGGAACAGAGGGTTTTGAGTTGGTGGTATATGATCTGTACGATTTAATTATAGAACATCTACAGAGCAAGAACTTTATGGAAAAATGTTACGTACAGGAAGAAAAACGTGGTATTAAGAAATTGCAGGACGCAATCCAGCATACGCTAAAAATCACTGATAAGGAAAATCTGCTTGTAAAATATATTGCAGAGAATACACCAAAGAATGCAGTCGTGTTTCTGACTGGTGTGGGAAAGTGCTTCCCATTGTTACAAGCTTCGGAAGTGTTTAACAAAATTCTCTACAATATGCCCCAGACTTTTGCCAGTGTACCAATGGTATTATTCTATCCGGGTACTTACACAGAACAGGAACTAATCATATTTAATGAATATCCGGAAGACAATTATTATCGGGCATTCCGATTGGTGCGATAGGAAGAAAAGAGAGGATACGGAGAATGTTAATTAAAGAAATGTTTGAAAAAGAGATTGACCGTGATATACAGGGCGTAATCATTGTTGGTCAAAGCGAAGCAGAAAATGTAGCGCAGGAATTGGATGAATATGTAGTAACAAAGGAATTGCAGAAGCACTTTGCAGATTTCTTTTCCGCATATAAAAAGGGCATTGCCGGAACTACTCCTAAAATGGGCGTATGGATTTCGGGTTTCTTTGGAAGTGGTAAATCTCACTTCTTAAAAATTCTTTCTTATTTGCTGGCAAATAAATTTGTGGGTGATAAAAAAGCCATAGATTATTTTGCAGATGACAGCCTTACCGAAGGTAAGCCAAAGATTGTAGACAGAATAGTGCTTGCAGATATGAAGCTAGCTGCTGATACAGATACGGATGTTGTGCTTTTCAACATTGATTCAAAAAGTGACTCAAACAGTAAGCAGAATAAGGATGCAATCGTTAATGTATTCTTAAAAGTATTTAATGAAATGCAGGGCTTTTGTGGAGCAATGCCTTTTTTGGCAGATTTGGAAAGAAAGCTGACAGAGGAAGGACAATACAACGAGTTCAAACAGAAGTTTGAAGAAGTGTATGGAGAGGCATGGGAAGATTCCAGACAGGACTTTGATTTCATTCAGGATGATGTAGTGGAAGTCCTTACCGGGATGGACTTCATGAGTGAGGCAGCTGCGCGTAACTGGTGTGAAAAAGCAGCCGAACCATATCAGATTAGTATTGAAGATTTTGCAAAACGAGTGAAAGCATACATTGATCGAAAGGGTAATAATCATCATGTAGTATTTTTGGTAGATGAAATTGGTCAGTATATTGGAGAAGATTCAAAGCTGATGCTTAACTTACAGACCGTAACGGAAGAACTTGGTAAGGAGTGTATGGGTAAGTCATGGGTTATTGTGACCAGTCAGCAGGATATTGATTCTGTAACAAAGGTTAAGGGTAACGACTTTTCAAAAATTCAGGGACGTTTTGACACAAGACTGTCTCTTTCCTCTGCCAATGTAGATGAAGTAATCAAGAAAAGAATTTTGGAAAAGAAAGAGACACCTGCACAGATCTTACGCTTGTTATACGGCCAGAAGGCCACCATTATCAAGAACTTAATTACATTCAATGATGGTGTGGAAAAGAAGCTGTATGCAGATGAAAATGATTTTGCGTGCGTTTATCCGTTTGTACCTTATCAGTTCAATTTGCTTGCAAGTGTACTGACATCTATTCGTACCCACGGCGCATCCGGAAAACACCTATCTGAAGGAGAACGTTCTATGCTGGCAATGTTCAAAGAGTCAGCTATGGAATATAAGGAATGTGAAGTAGGAACAATTATGCCATTCCATGCTTTTTATGATGCACTTGAAAATTTCTTAGACCACGGCCACCGTGGAGTTATTATTCGGGCATACGAAAATGACATGATCAATCCGGAACATAAAGAAAAAGTATTTGCTGTAGATGTCTTAAAAGTACTTTTTATGATAAAGTACGTTGATAAAGTTGTCGTAGCAAATATCGACAATATTACAAGTCTTATGACAGAGGGTATTGATGATGACAGAATTTCCCTGAAGGGAAAAGTAGAAGATGCATTAAAAGTATTGATGCGCCAAAACCTCGTACAGAAAAATGGGGATATTTATGTATTCCTTACTGATGAAGAACAGGAAATCAACAGAGAAATTGAAAGCCAGAGTGTAGAGATGGCAGAGATTATCAATAAAGTATCTGAAATGATTTATGAGGATATTTTCACAGATAAGAAATATAAGTACCCTGCATTCAATGGCAGATATTCATTTAATTTTAATCAGATCGTAGATGACAGACCGTATAAGCCTACACAGAATTTTGATGTTGGAGTGCGTATTCTTACCCCCGCATCTGATTATGGTACGGACGAAACAACACTTAGAATGGTATCCGGACAGGGTAGGGAAGTTTTGGTTGTTTTACCGGATGACCGTGCTTTCATGGATGAGATACAGAGATATTTAAAGATTGAAAAATACTTACGTTTAAATACATCCTCTGCATTATCCAAGTATGAGAGTATCAAGGAAGCAAAGAGACTTGAGATGCGAGAGCGTAATGCGAATGCCAAACTGTTCCTGACAGAATCGTTAAAGGATGCTGTTATCTATGTGAATGGGGATCGGGCGCAGATAAACGTAAAAGAAGTCTCTGCAAGAATTAATGAAGCTCTTGGCAGATTAGTAAAGACAGTATATCATAAACTGAATTATATTGATGCAGCTATGGGAGAGGATGAAATTAGAAAGCTTTTAAAGACCAGCAATCAGATTACCCTTAATCTGGAAGGTGGTACAGAGCCTAATATCCATGCACTTGATGATGTATTACAGTATGTTGCAGGTAATAGTCGGATGCACGTTAAGACATCTATGAAATCCATCAAGGACAGGTTTATGAAAGCACCTTATGGATTTGTGGAAGATGATGTTCAGTGGCTTGTGGCAAAACTCTTTAAGAGGGGAGAACTGTCTTTCTTTGTTAATGGTGCAAGCGTTACCATGATGAATAAAGATGTAGAGGAAATCATCAACTATATAACTAAGAAAGCATTTGTTGAAAAGCTGATGATGGAGGAACGTGTCCGTGTGCAAGATAAGGATAAAAAGGTAGTCAGGGACGTCCTTAAAGATCTGTTCCATACAAGTAGCCCATCTGATGATGAGGATGCAGTTATGAATTATTTCATATCCTTTGCAAATAAGCTCATTACAGAACTTAGGGTTATGAAAAAGGATTATGACAGGGCTGAGTATCCGGGATTAAAAGTGATTGAAGAAGGTATCAGGATAATGTCTGATATTGTGCAGATTCAGTTTCCGGTAGAGTTTTTCCAAACGGTATCAAAGAAGCAGGATGACTTGCTTGATTTTGCAGAAGACTATGAACCAATTAAGGCATTTTTTGCAGGAGAGCAGAAAGGCATTTTTGATAAATCACTGTTGTATTTGGAAAAATATGATGACAGTAAAACTTATATTGTAGATACAGAGCTGGAGAATGTTGTAGACGCAGTCAGGACAATTGTAAAAAAAGATAAACCATTTGCAGATATTCCAAAACTTCCGGAATTGTTAAAACAATTTACAGATGTTTATTCAAAAGTATTGGATGACCAGCTTGCGCCTGTGCTTGATGCTATATCGGAATCTCAGAAGCGTGTATTTGAAGTATTGAATACAAAAGAATATAAGGAAAGCAAAATAAATGCTTATAATGATATGTTTTTAGAAATACAGAACGGCGCAGAAAGTTGTACCAATGTATCTACACTGAGAGGTTACGCTGATAGGGCAGAGGCTTTAAAAATCCGTCTCTTGAATGAAATGGATAAGATGGATAAGGAAATTGCTATAAAAAAAGCGGAAGAAGTCAGAAAGAAACTTGAAGCAGAAGCAAAAGAAAACGGACGGTATGATACAGATTTGATAGAGCAACAGGTAAGCAAGGTTGCAGAAGAAAATGGATATCATTCACAACATATTAAAAATGTGACATTCAAAAAAATTAGTAAATCCTCATCATGGAGGATCGAATCAGTGGAAGATTTGGACAAGCATTTAAATGAATTGCGGAATAATTTGCTGTTGGAATTGGCTGATAATACTATTGTGAATGTTGAGTTTTGATAACTCATCCATTTAAATGATTAATATGGATAAAAAGTAGAAAGGCGTAAATAATGGATAAGACAGCCATAAAGAATTTCTCTATTTGGGCGAGAAATAAACTGATTGCAGACATTACATATAAAGCAGGACTGTTGGGTATAACAGAGGAAGGCATAAAAGATGCGCTGTCCCAGTCTACACAGGATGCAGTATTTTATGATATTGGAACGAAAGAGCCGTATGCCATTCACGGTGAAGAAATGAAACAGCGTAAAGAATTGGTAAGCGTAATTCAAAAAAAAGCATCCCAGTTGGAATACAAAGATGCATACCGGAACGTGATAGAAGAAGTGGCATATACATGGTTCAATCGACTGATTGCAATACGCTTTATGGAAGTCAACGACTATATGCCAGCACATATCCGCGTACTTTCATCTGAAAGCATACCATCTAAAGACGGATGGACGAAACTGGAACCGGATTTGGTTACAACTCCATTTGATGCAGAAATCGAGTTTACGCAGCAAGAAACAGAACACATTATGCAGATGAAAAATGATAATCAGGTGGATGCACTTTTCCGTTTCCTGTTTATCAAACAGTGCAATGCGCTCAATGCTTATTTACCGAAATTATTTGAAAAGACCTCTGATTATACAGAATTACTTTTGAATGTATCTGTCACTGATCAGGATGGAATCGTATATCATCTGACACATGACATAAAGGAAGATGATTTTAACATTAGCAATATCGGAGAGGATGGAAAGCCAACCGGACAGGTTGAAATCATTGGATGGATGTATCAGTATTACAATACAGAGCCGAAAGATGAGGTATTTGCATTATTAAAGTCCAATGTGAAGATTACAAAGGAGCGCATTCCGGCAGCCACACAGCTTTTCACGCCTGATTGGATTGTCCGCTATATGGTTGAAAACAGTGTCGGAAGGCTGTGGTTAGAAGGACATGAGAATGAAATATTAAAAAGAGGATGGAAATACTACCTTGATGAGGCAGAGCAGGAAGCAGAGGTTGAGGAACAACTAAAAGCCATTCGGGAAGAATATAAAAATATCAAGCCGGAAGAAATCAAGGTAATTGATCCGTGCATGGGCAGCGGTCACATTCTTGTGTATGCCTTTGATGTTCTGATGCAGATCTATGAAAGCTATGGATATAGCCAGAGGGACGCTGCAAAGAGCATTGTAGAAAATAATATTTATGGACTGGATATAGATGATCGTGCTTTCCAACTTGCTTATTTTGCAATTATGATGAAAGCCCGTTCCTATAATAGAAGATTTTTGACTCTTGGAATAGAGCCTAATTTGTGTGCGATACAGGAGAGTAACGGTATACAGTATGATAAGGACATGGGGGATTTTCTGCTTAGTCAAGAGCATAGAGAAACGTTACAGTATTTATTACATACTTTCGTGGATGCTAAGGAGTATGGTTCAATACTCAATGTAGAGAAGCGAGACTATGATGGATTCTTGAAAGCATGGGAGGTGACAGCGGAGCAGACCGCAAGTAATGTTGTTCTTTTGCTTTGGTATAATGAGTGGAATCAGGTAGTGCCAGTATTGGCAAAGCAGGCTAAAATTCTATCACAGAAATATGATGTTGCAGTAACAAATCCTCCATATATGGGAATTTCAAATGGAAATGTAAAATTAAATGAGTTAGCAAAAAAGAATTATCCGGATAGTAAGAGTGATTTGTTTGCAGTTTTTATAGAACGTTGTGGACAGATGATAAAAGAAAACAGATATCAGGCGATGATTACACAGCATGCATGGATGTTTTTGTCCAGCTTTGAAAAACTGCGTGCAAAATTGCAAATGGTAGATACTGTAAATATGGCACATTTGGGGGCGAGAGCTTTTGAAGAAATTGGCGGGGAAGTGGTGCAGACTGCCAGTTTTGTGATGAGGAAAAGTTATATTGCGGAATATAAGGGGACGTATTGCAGACTGATTGAGCCAACGACACAGAAAGGCAAGGAAGAAATGTATCTTGCAGGAGAAAATCGTTATACAGCGGTGCAGGATAATTTCACAAAAATTCCGGGGAGTCCGGTGGCGTATTGGGTGAGTGATTCTTTGGTCAAAGCATTTGCCGATAAGTTATTAGGAGATTATGCATATACCAAGCAAGGGTTTGCAACAGGAAATAATGAAATTTTCTTGAAATTGTGGTTTGAAGTTGAAGAGAATAAAATTGCTTTGCCTGCTGTATTCAAAAGTGAAGATAGTAAATTTACATATAAGTGGTTTCCATGTAACAAGGGAGGGGCTTATAGAAAGTGGTATGGCAATAATTTGTATTTAGCAAATTGGGAAAAAAATGGAGAACTTATGAGAAACTACAATGGTTCAGTAATACGAAATTCTCAATTTTACTTTAAAGAAGGGATTACATGGTCATCATTGGCAAATCAGTTATCGTTAAGATATAGTCCAGTAGGATTTGTTTTTGAATCGAAAGGTTCAATGTGTTATACAAAAGGAGAGGTTTCTATTTGGTATCTTTTAGGATTGTTAAATAGTAAAATAGCATCAGTAACATTAAGTATTTTGTCACCCACACTTGATTTTCATGAAGGACCAATGGCAAAAATACCAGTTATTAAGAGTAAGGATGATACTAAAATCAAGAATTTAGTGCAAAACAATGTAGATATGTGTAAAGCAGATTGGGATTCTTTTGAAACATCATGGGATTTTATACAGCATCCGCTTATAGGTTACGCATCATTTTCTATGAAGAAAATGCAAGAAGATAAGGAAAATCATACCAAAGATGTGAATTATATTGAAGAAGCATATAAAAATTGGGAAAATAAATGCTTTGTTCGATTTTATCAATTGAAAGAAAATGAAGAAGAACTCAACCGTATTTTTATCCATATCTATGGTTTACAGAATGAACTGACGCCAGAGGTAGAGGATAAAGATGTTACAATGCGTAAGGCAGACTTAAACAGAGACAGCCGCAGCTTTATTTCCTATGCGGTAGGTTGTATGTTCGGTCGTTATTCTCTCGATCAAGAGGGCATGATGTATGCAGGCGGGGATATGAAAGATACATATACATATTATGACGGAACATTTGCCGATGCTGCTAATATTCAATTAGATGGGAAATATACATTTGGAGAGCTGGGAACCCCATTTTATTATTTACCAGTAGAAGGAAAAGAACCATTGGAGTGTTGGAAAGTAGTTGCAGACAACATCATTCCAATTACGAGTGAAGAATATTTTACGGATGATATTGTGAACAGATTTGTAGAGTTTGTGAAAATTGTCTATGGTGCGGAAACGTTAGAAGAGAATTTGGATTTTATCGCGCAGGCATTAGGGAATAAAGGGGATTCCTCAAGGGAAGTTATCCGTAATTATTTTCTGAAAGACTTTTATACTGACCACCTAAAAGTATATCAAAAACGTCCGATTTATTGGCTCTTTGACAGTGGTAAACACAACGGTTTTAAGGCACTTATCTATATGCATCGTTATAATGCCAATACAATCGGAAACTTACGTGTAGATTATTTACATCGAATGGAACGCATTTATGAAAGTGAAATCAATCGTATGCAGGATACTATTGACAATAGTAATAATGCAAGGGAAGTAACAACGGCATCCAAGCGTAAAGAAAAATTGCAAAAACAGCTCAAGGAATGCCAAGAGTATGATGAAAAGGTTGGACACTTGGCGTTATCAAGAATAGAGATTGATTTGGATGACGGCGTTAAGGTAAACTATGAAAAAGTGCAGACTGCAAGGGATGGGAAGAAATATCAGGTGTTGGCAAAGACATAATTAAAAGACACATAACGAAAAGGAATAGTATTGGGAGATATATAAATGATAAGATGGTTGCATATTTCAGACCTGCATATAAAAAATAAAGCAGATTGGAGTAGTTATAGAAAAGAGTTGTTAAAAAAGTGTTCTGAAATTGGGAAAATTAATTTAGTAATAGTTACTGGTGATTTTCATGATTTTTCAGATGGTGTGGATTTTGAATATGCTATAAGTTTTTTGCGGGAGTTAGTTAAAAAGTTGGAATTAGATATTGCCTATGATTTGTTTTTAATTCCTGGAAATCATGATGGAGTTACGTCAATTGCAAATAAAAAATTATATGTTTCTGCGGCACGCAATAATCCATTAGATATGGATAAGGCATGGATTTATGAACTAATGAGTTCGTTTCGGGCATATGAATCATTTGTAAGGGAATTGATACCTGATTATCCAGTAGAACATCCAGCAGGAGTGCATAGTAGGGTTTGGAGAAACAAAATTAATTTTATTCACTGCAATACAGCACTTGTAGCAGATGGCAGTACAAAAATTAATCAAATAATGGATGTGGATACATTGGCGCTGTTGGAGTTTTCAGAAGATTGTCCTAATATTATATTAGCACATAACAATTTTGACGACTTAAATATAGAAATACAAAAAAGTATCAAGGATGTAATTCGCACTAATCCAATACGTGCATATTTGTGCGGAGATAGGCATATTGAAAGTGCGACACAGATTACATATGAAGACAAGCAGAATCGACAAATTCCTTGTATAGGTTGTTACAAATCTGCTCCTGATCCGACAGATGATTATTCCAATTTTGGCATTATTATTGGTGAGTGGCAAGAGGATAAGATGGATTTAAGGGGATGGTCTTGGAGGCGAGGAGAAGGATTTAAGGTTGATGGTAACATTACAGAACAAAAGATATATATGGGAAATATGGAGCAAAATGAAATCATAGAAACAGAGTTCCAAAATGATAGCATTGATATGAAGTGGAGTGCTGATTATAATAGAGATATAGATGAATGTTATGATTGTCGGAAAGAATTTATAACAATATATCATAGGTTATCGCCATATCAATTGAGCCGATTTAATCGTATTTATGGTGATAAATATGGAAAACTCGAAAAAGAAACATCAGAGAAACAACTGTATGACTACGTGATTATGGCTGACAATAATTTAGTTTTGGAAGATATGTTAGAATATATCAAAACACTTTAGAATGGAGGAATAACGGAATGGAAAAAATATTAAGACAATGTTATAAGGAAAGAGAAATTATAGCCAATTCTATAGTTTTTCAAAATAGAATCGCGTCAATAAACCGTATTATTGAAGACAGCATATTTGATGAAACGGAATGGAAAAGTTTGACTAATTGGATGCTTGGGAAAGATAAAGGAGGTGTGGAAGATGTATTAATCAAATTGGAAGAATATTTTTGTCAGGAAGATGCGGATTTTACGATAGAAAAGAATGTAAAGGAGTTGCAAATTCTTATAGGTGTTTTAATTTATAAATATAG
>OFGO01002431.1_pt1 | contig 10709 bp, 7 predicted proteins | sample 1521761 | NCBI WGS metagenome assembly OFGO01 (sample SAMEA3504128, study PRJEB24116) | mouse gut metagenome | biome: mouse gut; feature: mouse-associated habitat; material: faeces | place: Denmark | collected 2011
CCCCTGGATATAGGCCTCGTCCACATAGCCGCTGTCCACCATCAGCCTGCCGCAGGCGGTGATGGCCTCCTCGGGCGTGACGGACTTGCAGCCCAGCACGATGTTCTTCTTCTCCAGCAGGATTGCGGCGGGGGCGGCGGGCGTCTCCTCCGCCTGGGGGGCGGCGGCAGGAGCGGGAGCGGCCTTGCCGCTGCGGGCGGACGCCAGCTCCTCCACCAGGGCGGCGTACTCAGGAGCGCCCATAAAGTTCTGGATGGGGATGACCCGGGCCCGGGGGTTGCTGGCTACCGCCCGGTGGGCCAGCTCGTGGTGGGTGACGACGATCTGGCAGTCGGAGGGAATCTCGGATACGGGGTGGTGGATGACTTCGATGTCGGTGATGCCGGCGTCCTTCAGCTTGTTGCGCAGCATGGTAGCGCCCATGGCGGAGGAGCCCATGCCGGCGTCGCAGGCAAAGACGATCTTCTTTACGGACTTGATGTCCACATTGGCGCCGGTGGGGGCCTCGGCGGAGACAGTCTGGCCCTTGCTGGCGGCCTTGGAGGCGGCCACCTGGGCCTGGGCCTCAGCCAGGCTGGCGTCCTTGCCGAAGAACTTCAGCAGGAACACGGAGATGGCGAAGCTGACCGCCGCGGCCACGGCGATGCCCACGATGTTGGCGAAGTAGCCGCCCTTGGGGGTCATGAGCAGCTCGGCGATGATGGAGCCGGGGGAAGCCGCCGCCGCCAGGCCGCCGCCCAGGATGGACAGGGTGAAAATGCCGGCCATGTTGCCGATCATGGGGCCAAGAATCACAATGGGGTTCATCAGGACATAGGGGAAGTAAATCTCATGGATGCCGCCCACAAACTGGATGACGGCGGCGGCGCCGGCGGAGGAGCGGGTCTCACCCTTGCCGGCCACGCAGTAGGCCAGCAGCAGGCCAAGGCCGGGGCCGGGGTTGGACTCGATCATGAACAGGATGGACTTGCCGGCCTCCAGGGCCTCGGCGGTGCCGATGGGGGTGAAGACGCCGTGGTTGATGGCGTTGTTCAAAAACAGCACCTTGGCGGGCTCCACCAGCACGGCGGTGAGAGGCAGCAGGCTGTGGTCCACCAGGAAGCCCACGCCCGCGCCCAGCACGTCGGTGATCTTCACGCAGGCGGGGCCGATGACAAAGATGGACAGCACGGCCAGAATGCCGCCGATGATGCCCACGGAGAAGTTGTTGACCACCATCTCAAAGCCGGCGGGGACGTGGCCCTCCATCTTCTGGTCAAACTTCTTGATGCACCAGCCGCCCAGGGGGCCGCAGATCATAGCTCCGATGAACATGGTGCTGCTGGTGGAGGCGATGGCGCCCAGGGTGGCCAGCGCGCCGGTGACGGCCCCCTTCTGGCCCCCGACGGCCTTGCCGCCGGGGTAGCCGATGAGGATGGGCAGCAGGTAGGAGAGCATGGGGCCTACCATGCTGTTGATGGTGGCGGCGGGGCCCCACCAGCCCAGCCAGCCGTCGGGGATGAACAGGGCGGCAATCAGGCCCCAGGCGATGAATGCCCCGATGTTTGGCATGACCATTCCGCTGAGGAACCGGCCGAATTTCTGTACGCGTTCTTTCACGAAAATACTTCCTTTCTCATTGAATTGCGCGGAGCGGCGGGGGAAATGCTGAGAGTATCACACCGCGATGATGTCGGTGCAGTCCAGATACTTCCGGTCGGGCAGCTTGTCGGTGATGATGCGGGCCTCCTCCAGAGGCAGGATGGTGGCGGCGGTGACCCGGCCGAATTTGCTGGAGTCGGCCAGCACATACACCGACTGGGCCTTGGAGGCCGCCAGGATTTTCAATGCCGCCGCCTCCGGGTCCGGGGTGGTAAAGCCCTGGTTGACGCTGACGCCGCTGACGCCCAAAAAGGCCTTGGTGAAGTTATACCGCCGCAAGGCGTCCAGGGCCTCAGCGCCCACGATGTCCACTGTGCCAACCTTCAACGCGCCCCCCAGGACGTAGACCAGGAGACCGTGCCCGGTGAGCTGGCCGGCCAGGTCGATGCTGCTGGTGACAAACAGGGCCTTGGAGCCCTTCAGGTGATCGGCGATGTGGAGTACCGTGGTGCCTGTGTCCAGAAAGACCACGTCGTCCTCCCCCACCAGCCCCGCGGCGTAGCGGGCGATGCGCTCCTTTTCCCGGGAGTAGCGCTGCTTGGTGGCAAGGTCCGGCTCCCTTGCCAGAAACTCCTCCTCCTCCAGGCTGGTGGCCCCGCCGTGAATCTTGACCAGGCGGCCCTGGCGGGCCAGAGCGGTCAGGTCCCGGCGGATGGTGGCCTCCGAGGCGCCGGTGGACTGGCACAGGTCGGCCACGCTGACGGTCTGGTGCTGGGAGAGCTGCTGCAAAATCGCTCGGGCGCGCTGCTCAGCCAACATGATGTTTCACCTCCTGTTTGATTGATTTTGGAGCTATGATTGATTTTGACTGACAAAATCTTACCACAGCCCAATGGGGTTGTCAACCAAATTTTTCTTCGCTTTGTAGACAAAAAGACGGGGTTATTTTTGTACAACCCGCATAAAGAAAGAAAAAATCGAAAACGGTCAAACTATTCTGGCATCTTTAATAGCAAGAGAAAAAGCAGCAAGAGGGCTCAAATAGTCAGAATCGCTCATTTGACGGATATTGATTGATTTTTAACGGAAATTTTCGGTATTATCCCATCTTGCGGAGCGGGGACCCGGGTGTTATACTGTAAGCAACGAGACCCGGATTACACCAAATTTATGATAAAAGGAGCGGAATTTGACCATGAAACAGGCAATTATGATCGGCGCTGGCAACATCGGACGGGGCTTCATCGGCGCCCTGCTGGAGAAGAGCGGCTACCATGTTACCTTCGCCGACGTGGCGGAGAACCTGATTTCCGCCATCAACCAGCGCAAGAGCTACACCGTCCACATTCAGGACAAGGTACAGGAGCAGTGGACCGTCACCAACATCAGCGGCATCTCCTCCGCCAATCAGGAGCTGGTGGACGCCATAGCCGGTGACTGCGAGCTTATTACCACCGCCGTGGGCTTGCGCATCCTGCCCATCGTGGCCAAGCCCATTGCCGCCGGCATCAAGGCCCGGAAAGCGGCCGGAAGCAAGCAAATCCTCAATGTGGTAGCCTGTGAGAACGCCATCCGAGGCACCAGCCAGCTGCGGGACGCCGTCTACGCCAACCTGGACGGGGCGGACCTGGACTACGCCAGGGAGTATGTGGGCTTCGCCGACTGCGCCGTGGACCGCATTGTCCCCAAGGCCTCCTTTGAGAACCCCCTGGATGTGGCGGTGGAGCAGTACACCGAGTGGGACGTGGAGAAGGGCGGCTGGAAGGGCGAGCTGCCCGACATCCAGGGGCTGGGCTGGGTGGACAACCTGGACGCCTATCTGGAGCGCAAGCTGTTCACCCTGAACAGCGGCCACGCCATCTGCGCCTATCTGGGCGCCCTGAAGGGCTACAAGACCATCGTGGAGAGCATCGCCGATCCCGCCATTGGCGCTCTGGTCCACCAGGCCATGTGGGAGAGCGGCGAGGGGCTCATTAAAAAGTTCGGCTTCGACCCCGACGCCCACCACGCCTATATTGAGCGCATCTTCGCCCGCTTCCAGAACCCCTTCCTGGCCGACGAGACCGCCCGCGTGGCCCGGGAGCCCATCCGCAAGCTGGCCCCCTCTGACCGGCTGATGAAGCCCCTGATGACCGCCTACAGCTACGGCCTGAGCGTGGACCACCTGATCTTCGGCGCGGCCGCCGCCCTCCACTTCAACTGCCCCGAGGACGAGCAGAGCGTGGAGCTGATGAAAGCCATTGAGACCGACGGTGTGGAGAAGGCGCTGGAGAAGTACGCCGGCCTGAAGCCCGAGGACGCCCTGTTCACCCGCATTCTGGACGTGTACCGCGCCCTGGCCGTGGCGAAGAAGGGATCATGAACGGAACCAGTATAACCGGACGATAGAAAAACCCCCTGATGTAGGAAAACGGATTACTACATCAGGGGGTAATTGCGTTGTCCGCACAATCCGGGGCGGCTCATTCCGGCCGGAGCGGGATGTTTATACGGCGCCGAAGCGGTCCAGAGGCCAAAGGGCAAGGACGGCCTTGCCCAGGATATAATCGGTGTCAATGGCGCCCAGCAGGCTGTCCCGGCTGTCGGTGGAGTAGTTCCGGTTGTCTCCCATGACGAAGATGGAGCCCTCGGGAACCTCCCAGTGGGTCTCCTGCATGGAGGGGGGGCCGGGGCGGCGCATCTCCTCGTGGAGATAGGGCTCGTCCAGGGGGCGGCCGTCCACATAGACGGCGCCGGTGGAGTAGTCCACGTCCACCGTCTGCCCGCCGGTTGCGATGACCCGCTTGACAATGGCCCGGGGCTCGGTCCAGTCGGGCAGAAGGACGGAGGTCTTGTTCAGTACCACGATGTCCCCTTGTTTCGGGGTGTAGCCCAGGGACCAGATGAGCATGATCTCCCCGTGCTGGAGGGTGGTGTCCATGGAACCGCCGTCCACCCGGGTGAGCCGGGCCACGCAGTTGAACAGTACCACCGCCGCCACCACACAGCCCAGAAACATCTGAAGCCACTCGTACAGCTCCGCCCCCGGCCGGCGGGGGGTCTGCTGCTCCTCGTTGTCCTCCGGAAGGGCGGGGAGCTGCTCGGGCTGATGGGGCAGGCCGTTATATTCGTCCATTGGGACACCTCGTTTCCATGCATCGTAAGGGGTATTATACCCACTTTCAGGGGGAATTGCAACCATTTGTAAGGGCCGCTCCCTACAGCTCGATTTTTGTTACCCCCGGCGTGCTGGCCAGCACCTCGCCCTCCCGCTTCTGGCAGGTGAACAGAAGCAGCTGCTGCTCCCCGGACAGCTCCCACAGCAGCTCCAGGGCCGCCTCCAGGCGGGCGTCGTCGAAGGAGGCCAGGGCATCGTCCAGCAGAATGGGGGGCTTTTCGGGCAGACACAGCCGGCAGACCGCCAGCCGCAAGGCAAGATAGAGCTGATCCGCCGTCCCGCGGGACAGGTACAGGGCAGAGCGGGGCAGCACCCCGTCCGCACCCCGGACGAAGCCCTCCAGCTCCCGGGTGAGGGAGACCGCCGGGTACCTGTCCCCGGTGAGCCGGGCCATGTACCGGCCGGTGAGCCGGTTCAGCTCGGGGGAAAAGCGCTCCTGGAGAAGGGTGTTGGCCTGGGTGAGGGCGTCCATGGCCAGGCTCAGGGCGTCCAGCTCCAGCCTCCGCCGGGACAGCTTCTCCTCCAGCCGCTCCTTTTGGGCGGACAGCACGGCCGGGTCACCCATGGCCTGCAGAGTGCCCCGGGCCTGATTCAGCTGGGCGCTCACCTGCTCCAGCCGCTCCGCCGCCCGTACCAGAGCCCGGTCCGTCTCCTCCGGGCCCATGTCCGGGACGGGCAGCTCCGGGGCAGGCCCCTCGTGACGTCCCGCCCCCTGGGCCTCCAGGTCGTCCAGACGGCGGCGGGAGGCGGACGTGCGCTCCCGTGCCAGGGCCAGCTCGTGTTCCATGCCCAGGGCTCGGGACAGCGCCGCCGAACAGCCGAACAGGTCCTTTACCTCCGGGGCGAAGGCGTGGACAAAGTCCAGCAGCTCCGCCTTTGTACTGTCCCGCTTGCTCTGCCGCTCGGTGACGGCGTTTTGGATGACCTCCGTCTCGCGGGCGGCCTTGTCCGCCGCCTGACAGCGTTCCAGATAGCGCTGAGCCATGGCGGTGAGCTCCTCCGGGGTCTGGACGCCGTATTGAGCCAGAACGCGGCAGGCTTGCCGTTTCCTATAGAAATACAGAAGGCCAGCTCCCAAAGTCACGACGGCGACCCCCGCCAGCATACCTAAAATAGGGCCGAGGGGAGCGGTTTCATTTTTCATCAATTGCCGCGCAATTACCCCAATTCCGCCGCCAAAGCCCAAAAGCAGAAAAATCCAGATACCCCGTTTGACCTTGCCTGCTGTTCGGACAGCGGCTTGACAGGCGGCGGAATCCACTTCGGCCTTGGCCACCGCCTCCTCCCCGGTCAGATCGGGGAAGTGTTCGTCCTTTGCGGCCTCCCTGGCCTTGGCGGCGGACTCCTCCGCCTCCTTCAGGGCGGGCTCTCCCTGCTTGATCTCCTCGTCCAGGGCCTTGAGGTACTGAAGCTCCCCCTGGGCCTTTTTCAGCGCCTCCCGGTCGGGGATGGGCCGGGCGGACAGCTCGGTCTCCAGGTTGTCAAGCTGCTTCCGGGCGGCCTGGTACTCCTCCTCGGCCTGGGCGTAGCGGTGGTCCAGCTTCTGCCGGGCGATGGCCTTATGGGCCTGCGCCTGCCGCTCCAGGCCCTCTCTGGTCCGGGCCAGGGCGGCGTGCTCCCCCTCCAGCCGGGCGGCCAGGGCGGCCGCCTCCTCCAGCCCGGACAGACTTGCCCGCACCTGCTCCAGCTCCCCCTCCAGCTTGGGGATTTCTCCCACGCTGCGGTTGACCTGACGGCGGTTTTTCCAGTTTTTCAGCCGCTCCATGGCCTGGGAGAAGGACACGTCCTCCTCCCCCGACGTGACCAGGGCGGCGATGCGCCGCTCCAGCTCGGGGGCGGCAGTGAGGGACAGATTGCCGTCCCCCAGAAAGGCGGAGCGGGTGAACACCTCCGCCCCCACCCCGGTGAGCAGCTCGCCGCAGTTGGCGGCGGTGAGGCCGGGCACCGGCTCCTGGGTGCCGGTGTAGACGGCGGAGAAGAACCCGAAGGGGGTACTTCCTCTGGGCCCCCGGCGGATGGTGATGTCCCGGCCCTCGTAATCCAGGGTGATCTCCCCCTCCATGGGGGCGCCCGACCAGGGCTGATAGCGGTTTTTGTCGGCCAGATAGCCCTTCTTGTCCCGGTCCCGGGTGTCGATGCCGTAGAGCATGGCCCGCCAGAAGGCGGCCCAGGTGGACTTGCCTCCCTCGTTGGGAGCGTGAATGAGGGTGAGGCCGGGCCCCGGCTCCAGCCGGGCCCTCTCCAGCCGGCCGAAGGTGGCGGTCATGGACTTGATCTTCACGGCTCCTCCCCTCCTTCCAGAGCGGCCAGCCCGTATCGGGCAGCCAGCTGACAGACGGGATCGTCCGGCTGAGTCTGGCACTTGTCCCACATGGCGCGCAGGAACAGCCCCGTCAGGGCGTCCTCTCCCCGCCGCTCCCACAAGCTCCGGGGCAGGCGGGTGCGGTCAATCAGGGTAAGGCCGTAAAACGCCGGGGACAGCGCCCGGTCCAAGGCGGCCAGATCGGGGGACGGCCCCTCTCCGGTGAGGACAAGACGGCAGATGAGGTTTTCCGGGTGGTTGGGCAGGGCGGAGCGCACCGCGGACAGTGCGTCCGCCGCCCCGGTGATATCCACGGAGACGATCTCATACCGCCGTTTGGCCAGGGGAATGAACCGGGCGGTTACATTCCCCGGCTCCGCCTCCACATAGAGGACCCCTTTGTCCCCCAGCTCGTCAAAGCCCCGGCCCTCGGGACAGCCGGGGTAGGCCCAGAAGGTGTTCCCCGCCCTTTGCAGGCCGCTGCCCTGGTGGACGTGGCCCAGGGCCAGGTAGTCCAGGCCGCTGGCGGCAATGTCCATGACCGAAATGGGGCCGTATCCCCCTGTGCCGCCCACATCGCCGTGGAGGCAGGCGATGTGGAGCTTTCCATCATCGGGGATGGACAGCCCCTCCAGGGGGCAGGCCTCCTGGTGGGCGTCGGTGAAGGCCCGGCCCCACAGGGAGCAGCCAGGCAGGTCCACCCACTCCGGGGCGTCGAAGATATGTACGTTGTCCGGCCAGTCCAGGGCGCTCCACACCGACCGGGGGCCGTAAAAGTCGTGGTTGCCCGGGGCGATGAACACCGGACAGGGGAGGCTGCACAGGGCGGAGCGGAGGGCCTGGGCAGTCTCGCGGTAGACATGCTCCGAGTCCAGCAGGTCGCCGGAGAGCAGCACCAGGTCGGCCCGCTTTTCCAGGGCCAGCCGGGCCAGGGCGTCCAACAGCTCCCGCTGCTCTCCCCGCCGCTGGGCGGCCCGCTCCGGCGTCAGGCCGGAAAAGGGGCTGTCCAGGTGGAAATCGGCCCCGTGGATGATTTTTATCATGATGATTCCCTCTTTAGGAGGGCCGCCAGGGCGGCGGCCCCTACTCGGTGATGTCCGTCCGCGTCACGCTGACGCACTTCTTTTTGTCGGTGTCAATGGTAAACAGGCAGGCATTGAGCTTGCAGTTGCCCTCGGCCTCCTCGTACCGCCGGGGCAGGCCCCCCAGGAACAGGTTCAGGGAGTTCTCCGGCTTGATGCCCAGCACCGAATTGACGGGCCCGGTCATCCCCAGGTCGGTGACAAAGCCGGCGCCCCCGGGGAGCACCCGGCAGTCCGCCGTGGGCACGTGGGTGTGGGTGCCCCACACCGCCGCCGCCCGGCCGTCCAGGTGCCAGCCCATGGCCCCCTTCTCGCTGGTGGCCTCGGCGTGGAAGTCCACCAGCAGCAGGTCATAGCCTCCCCGGCTGACATAGTAGTTGGCCGCCTTGAAGGGGCTGTCCAGGTTGGCGTTCAGGTCCACCCGGCCCATGATGTTCAGCACGCCCAGCCGCAGCCCCTGACAGGGATAGACCCCGAAGCCCTTGCCGGGCACCCGGCCGGCGTAGTTGGCGGGGCGGAGGATGCGCTCCTCCTTGTCCAGATAGGCGCCGATCTGGATGCGGTTCCAGGTGTGGTTGCCCAGGGTGATGACATCGGCCCCGGCCTCCAGGATGCGCCGGGCCTGGGCGGGGGTGATGCCCACGCCGGAGGCGTTCTCTCCGTTGACCACGGCGAAGTGGACCCCCAGCTTTTCCCGCAGGCCGGGCAGACGGCGGGACAGGATGTCCTGTCCTCCCTCGCCTACCACGTCGCCCACGGCCAGTACGTTCAACAGCATAGCATATCCTCCTTGCGGGAATATAGGAAAACTTTTCTTTTGCCCCTTGGGTGGGGAGACGGCGCCTGTTTTACCTGTGATAGAGCCGGTTGGTCTGATACTTGGGCTCACAGGTGAGCTGGAGGCCCAGCTTTTTATAGGTGTTGGCGTCGGCGGGGGAGAGGATCACAGAGCAGTGGGCCTGGCAGCCCTTGAGGGCGGCCAGCTGATCCAGGGCCCGGGCGGCCATGGGCTCGGCGCTGGCGGAGGAGGCAAGGGCGATGAGCACTTCATCGCTGTGCAGCCGGGGGTTGGCGGAACCGAGATAGTCCACCTTGACCTTCTGGATGGGCTCGATGGCGCTCTGGGCGATGAGGTGGACGCCATGTCCCCCCACTCCGGACAGATGCTTCAGGGCGTTGAGCAGGGCGGCGGCGGAACAGCCCATCAGCTCGGAGGTCTTGCCGTCCACCATGGTGCCGTCGGAGAGGTGGATGGCCATGGCGGGCTCGCCAGTCAACTCGGCCAGCTCATTTGCCCGGGCCGCCGCCGGGCGGATGTCTGTGGTGACGCCCGCCTGCTGCATGAGCAGCTCCAGTTTATACACCGGGGAGTCGCCGCCCTTGCCCTGGCGGCGGTCGCACAGGGCGTCGTAGTACCGGCGGACAATCTCCTGCATGGCCGCCTGGCGGCAGGCCTCGTCGTCGAAGATACAGTTCCCGGCCATGTTCACCCCCATGTCGGTGGGGGACTGGTAGGGGCAGGAGCCGGTGATCTTCTCAAACATGGCGGCCAGCACGGGGAAGACCTCCACATCCCGGTTGTAGTTCACCGTGGTCTCCCCGTAGGCCTGGAGGTGGAAGGGGTCGATCATGTTCACGTCGTTCAGGTCGGCGGTGGCGGCCTCATAGGCCAGGTTCACCGGGTGCTTCAGGGGCAGGTTCCAGATGGGGAAGGTCTCAAACTTGGCGTAGCCCGCCCGCACCCCCCGCCGGTGGTGATGGTAGAGCTGGGACAGGCAGGTGGCCATTTTTCCCGAGCCGGGGCCGGGGGCGGTGACCACCACCAGGGGCCGGGTGGTCTCGATGTAGTCATTTTTGCCGAAGCCGTCCTCGGACACGATGCGCGCCACGTCGTGGGGATAGCCGGGGATGGGATAGTGGAGGTAGACCTGCACGCCCAGCCCCTCCAGGCGGCGCTTAAAGGCGTCCGCCGCGGCCTGGCCGGCGTACCGGGTGATAACCACGCTGCCCACGTACAGCCCCTGCTCCCGGAAGGTGTCGATGAGGCGCAGCACGTCCTCGTCGTAGGTGATGCCCAAATCCCCCCGGACCTTGTTCTGCTCGATGGCGGCGGCGTTGATCACCAGCACCATCTCCACGCTGCCGCGCAGCTCCAGCAGCATTCGAATTTTGCTGTCCGGGGCGAAGCCGGGCAGCACTCGGGCGGCGTGGTGGTCGTCGAACAGCTTGCCGCCGAACTCCAGGTAAAGCTTGCCGCCGAACTGGGCGATGCGCTCCCGGATGCGGGCGGACTGGGTTTCCAGATACCGCTGGTTGTCAAATCCAATTTGATTGCACATTGTGTTGCTTGGGGCCGCCGCCCGGTCTGCGGCCCCGCTCCCCCTCTCTGACGCATTTTAACAAATCTTAGCACAACCGGGTCCGTTCGGCAAGAAAAATCTGCTTGCGGGCTGTAGTCGTGCTGCGCCTGCTCGCGACGCCTGGCTTCGCTGCGACTCAGGCAACGCCAGCCCCCGCTTTGCGGCGGCTGGGCTTTTGCCTTCGCTTCGCTCCATCCAGGCTGCTCGCGACGGCTCCGCAACCTGTA
>OFGO01002432.1_pt1 | contig 10707 bp, 10 predicted proteins | sample 1521761 | NCBI WGS metagenome assembly OFGO01 (sample SAMEA3504128, study PRJEB24116) | mouse gut metagenome | biome: mouse gut; feature: mouse-associated habitat; material: faeces | place: Denmark | collected 2011
TGAGGGTGTTGGAGGTGGCCCAGGTGTCGGCGCCGCCGAACTCGCGGGCGGACACCAGGTACGCCTCGTCGGCGCCCATAGCCAGGCACTCCCGGAGCATGGACTCCGTGGGCGGGGGACCCATGGACACGACGCAAACCTTTACGTCGGGGTTGGTCTCTTTGATCTGCAGGGCCGCCTCCAGGGCGTTCATGTCGTCGGGGTTGGAAATGGTGGCCATAGCCGCACGGTCCATGGTGCCGTCCGCTTTGACGGCCACCACGCCGGAGGTGTCTGGCACCTGCTTGACGCAGACAATGATTTTCATGGTGTTTCTACCTCCTTACTTAATGATCGCGCCGGAAATGACCATGCGCTGCACCTCAGAGGTGCCCTCGTAAATTTCGGTGATCTTGGCGTCACGCATCATACGCTCCACGGGGTAATCCCGGGTATAGCCGTAGCCGCCGAACAGCTGCACGCAGCGGCGGGTCACGTCGCTGGCGGTCTCCGCCGCCACCAGCTTGGCCATGGCCGCGTCCACGCCAAAGGCCTCGTGGTTCTGCTTCTTCATGGCGGCGGCATACACCAGGTACTTGGCCGCCTGAGTGCGGGCGTACATATCCGCCAGCTCGAACTGGGTGTTCTGCTGCTTGGCGATGGGCTTGCCGAACTGCACGCGCTCCTTGGTGTAGGCGATGGTCTCGTCAATGGCGCCCTCGGCCAAGCCCAGAGCCTGAGCCGCAATGCCGATACGGCCGCCGTCCAGAGTGGCCATGGCCTCGTTAAAGCCCTTGCCCTGCTTGCCCAGCAGACGGTCGCCGGGAATCACACAGTCCTCAAAGATCAGCTCGCAGGTGGAGGAGCCGCGGATGCCCATCTTCTTCTCGTGCTTGCCCACGGAGAAGCCGGGGTCGGTGCGCTCCACGATGAAGGCGGACAGCTCCTTGGTCTTGCGGCCCCGCTTCTCAATGATGCCGGTGATGGCGATGACGATGAACACGTTGGCATAGCCCGCGTTGGTGATGAAAATCTTGGAGCCGTTCAGCACCCAGTCGCCGTTCTCGTTCTTCACGGCGGTGGTCTGCTGGCCCTGGGCGTCGGTGCCGGCGCCGGGCTCGGTGAGGCCGAAGGCCCCAATCCACTCACCCGAGCACAGCTTGGGCAGATAGTATTTCTTCTGCTCCTCGGTGCCATACTCAAAGATGGGGTTGCAGCACAGGCTGGTGTGGGCGGACAGGATGACGGACGTGGTGCCGCACACCTTGGCCATCTCCTCCACCGCCATCACGTAGGACAGGTAATCGGCCCCCGCCCCGCCGTACTCCTTGGGCAGATAAATGCCCATCATGCCCAGCTTGGCCATCTTTTTGACGGTCTCCTCCGGGAAACGCTCCTCCTCGTCCACATCCGCGGCGATGGGCTTGACCTCATTCTCCGCGAAATCCTGGAACAGCTTCTGGAGCATTGCCTGCTCTTTGGACAGTTTAAAATCCATGTGTTTTTACCTCCTTATAACTTGCCCGCCGGCCCTTACAGCTCGTCGGCAGCGGTCTTGGTGCGGTCCGCGTTATAGACATAGAAGCCCTTGCCGGACTTCACGCCCAGCTGACCGCCCCGAACCATCTTCCGCAGCAGCGGGCAGGCGCGGTACTTGCTGTCGCCGGTCTCGTGATACAGCACGTCCATGATGGCCAGGCAGATGTCCAGGCCGATGAAGTCGCCCAGCTCCAGGGGACCCATGGGATGGTTGGCGCCCAGCTTCATGGCGGCGTCAATGCCCGCGATGTTGGACACGCCCTCCATCTTGATGAAGGCGGCCTCGTTGATCATGGGAATCAGGATGCGGTTCACCACAAAGCCGGCGGCCTCGTTCACCTGCACGGGGGTCTTGCCCAGCTCCTCCGAGATGGACACGATGTCCGCCACCATGGAGGCGGGGGTGTTCGCGCCAGCAATTACCTCGATGAGCTTCATCCGGTCGGCGGGGTTGAAGAAGTGCATCCCGATCAGGGGACGGCTCAGGCCCTTGCCGATCTCGGTGATGGACAGGGAGGAGGTGTTGGAGGCGAAAATGCACTCCGCCTTGCAGATCTTGTCCAGCTCGCCGAAGGTGGCCTGCTTCACGCCCATGTCCTCAAACGCGGCCTCCACGATCAGGTCGCAGTCGGCGCACAGGTCCTCCTTGAGGCCCGGGGTGATGGCGGCCACGATGCCGTCGGCCTTGGCCTGGTCCATCTTGCCCTTTTCCACCAGCTTGGCATAGCCCTTCTGGATCTTGGCCTTGCCGTTGTCGGCCCACTCCTGCTTGATGTCGCACAGGGCGACGCTCCAGCCGCTCTGGGCAAACGCCTTGGCGATGCCCTGACCCATGGTACCGGCGCCGATTACGCCTACTTTTTTCATGATGTATTTCCTCCTAAAATTTAAATTTTGGCTTGGATATTATGTTACTTGTTCTGGAAGTGCTTCTCGGCACGCTTCTCCAAAAACGCACCCATGCCCTCGTTCTTGTCCTCGGTGCCGCAGGTGACGCCGAAGGCCTCGGCCTCAAAGGCGGAACCGGTGGCGATATCGGTCTGCATCCCCATACGGATGCAGCGCTTGGACTCCTGGACGGCGATGGGAGCGTTGGCGCAGATGGCGTTGGCCAGCTCCATAGCCTTATCCATCAGCTCCTCGGGGGCGTAAACCTGGCTGACCAGGCCGATCTCCTTGGCCTCGGCCGCGCCGATCACCTTGGCGGTGAGGATGAGCTCCATGGCCTTGGAAATGCCCACGATGCGGGGCAGGCGCTGGGTGCCGCCAAAGCCCGGCGTGATGCCCAGGCCCACCTCGGGCTGGCCAAATTTGGCCTTTTCAGAGGCAATGCGGATGTCGCAGGACATGGCCAGCTCGCACCCGCCGCCCAGAGCGAACCCGTTGACCGCAGCGATCACGGGCTTGGACAGATTCTCCAGACGCAGGAACACCCCGCCGCCGTGGACGCCGAACTTCTTGCCGTCGATGGCGGAGAAGCCTTTCATCTCGCCGATATCGGCGCCCGCCACAAAGGACCGGCCCGCACCGGTGAGAATGACCGCTTGGATATCCGGCGACACCTCCACCTTGGTGATGACCTCGTCCAGATCGCTCAGCACCTGGCTGTTCAGGGCATTGAGCGCCTCGGGGCGATTGATGGTCAAAATCGCCACAGCGCCCTGCTGTTCAAAGTTGACAAATGACATCAGATATTGCCTCCTTAAATAATGTACTGGTCCAATGCTTGGAATCACAGCGGGTTCCTCTCTCCGCGCCCTGCCCCTTTCCATCCAACTGCGCCAAAGTTTGCTATTTTTTTAACAAGTCGGAGCAAAAGGGCGGCGGCCATGACGGCAGCTGTGTCCGCCAGTCATGCCGCACCGAGCAGCCAGAGAAGGGCCCTCTGAATCCTCTCATAAGTATACCGCCTTTGTTCTGCTAATGCAAGGAGTTTTTGAAACAATATTCAGGTTTTTCACAAAAATTCTCCTGGTTTTTTACTGGACGGACGGGGAAAAAAACCGCCGTCCCCAATTCCTGGAAACGGCGTTCCTGATTTCACAGCAGCTGCGTCAGCCACTGTGCCAACGGTATGTAAGCAATGGGTAAAAACATAGCGGGCAGCATATTCCCCACCTTGATTTTTTCCCTCCCCAGACCCAGCATATTGAACGCGATGGCCACGATGAGCGCACCCCCCACCGCCGTCATCTCCGTCACCACCGCCGCCGGGAGGTAGGGACCCACCCAAGCGGCCAGCAGGGTGATGCCCCCCTGGTAAAGCAGCAGGGGAATGGCGGAAAACGCCACTCCAATCCCCATCGCAGCTGTAAAGGAGATGGCCGTTACCCCGTCGATGACCCCCTTGGACACGATGATGCCATAATTGTGATTCAACCCCGCTTCAATGGACCCGGTAATCGCCATGGCACCCACGCAGAACAGCAGCGAGGCTGTGACAAACCCCTCCGTGAAGCGGCTGTCTCCCCTTCCCCTCGCCATCCTGACCTGAAGCAGATTCCCCGCTCCCTCCAGACGGCCCTCAATATCCACAGCATGGCCAATCACGGTCCCGGCCACCATGCACACAATGACGCACAGCATATCCTCCGTCCCCACCATGCTACTCACCCCTACCCCCAGCACGCAAAGGCCCAGGGCCTGGGTTAGAATGGCCATAAGACGGGCGCTGATGAGGTTTTTAAACGCCAGGCCCAGTCCGCTTCCTATCAGCACAAAGGCCACATTGATCATCGTCGCGATCATTGGACCGGCCCCTTCGCTGCAAAATAGGAGCGGGTCTGCGCCGCATTTTCCAAAATGGCGGCGCGCAGTTGGTCCACGCCGCTGAACTTTCGCTCCGGCCGCAGCTGCTTGTGCAGCTCCAGGCAGATGGTCTGACCATACAGATCCCCCTGGAAGTCCAAAATCCACGGCTCCACCGTCACCCCGGCCAGCCCCGCGTTCACCGTGGGGCGCACCCCCACGTTAGTCACCGCCAGCCGGCTGTCCCCGTCTGGGAGCAGCACGCGGGAGGCGTATACCCCAAAAGCGGGGGCGATCACCCCATCGGGCACCAGCAGGTTGGCAGTAGGGGTGCCCAAGGTGCGGCCCAGCTCGCTGCCATGGACCACAGTCCCGGACAGGATATGGGGGTGCCCCAAAAACCGGGCGGCTCGCTCCAGCTCGCCCGCCTCCACCAGCGCCCGGATGTGGGTGGAGGACACCGTAATCCCATCCAGCTCCACCTTGGGGATGATGTCGCAGCCCATACCCAACGCCCCGCACTGTTCCCTCAGCCGCTCCGGGGTGCCCTCTCCGCCCCGGCCAAAACGGAAATCGTGGCCCGCCACCACATGGACAGCCCCCAGATGCGTTTGCAGGTAGTCCGCGACGAAATCCCGCCAATCCATGTCCCGCATCACATCAAAGGGAGCCACCACAACCTCCCGGATGCCGTACAGCTCCTCCATCAGCCTCCGGCGGTCCTCCACCCCGGTGAGCAGGGAGATCATTCTCCCTGTCAAGGCCGCCGTGGGGCTGCGGTCGAAGGTAAAGGCGCTGGGTAGGGCGTTTAGCGCCTTTGCCCGCTGTGCCACGGTGTGCAGCAGCGCCCCATGGCCAAGGTGCACCCCGTCAAAAAAGCCCAGGGCGATAACTCTTGGTTGATTTTTCATCTGTAATTACACCTCGAAAAAGCTCTTGACGGTTTTCAGCGTTCCGCCTGCCGCCCGCCCAAGGGCCAGAAATGTCCCATCCGCACCGTATACCCGGTACTCCCCGTCGGCCAGCTTGGGGGCGGACAAGGACGAGCCGTTGCGCACCTTTTTCTCCGCACCAGCACCTCTCAGCACCAGCACCGGCACGCCGGCAAATAATCGGTCCACCGGCAGCAGCAGCTCCTCCCCTTCCCCCCGGTCCACAGCGGCTTGGACGGCCTCCAGGGCTATGCTGTCAGCCAGGGTAAAGCCCGCCGCCTTCACGCGCCGCAGAGAGCTCATACACCCGCCGCAGCCCAGGGCCTGTCCGATGTCGTGGCACAGGGTGCGCACGTAGGTGCCCTTGGAGCAGCGGATGCGGAGCTGGAAATCCTCTCCCGCATCCGGCCAACCCAGCAGCTCCAATTCGTAAATGGTCACAGGCCGGGGCTTGCGCTCCACCTCTTTACCCTTCCGGGCCAGTTCGTAGAGCTTCTTGCCGTTGATTTTGATGGCGGAATACATCGGGGGAATCTGTTCAATGTCCCCTGTGAACCGTCCCAGCGCCGCCCGGAGCTGGTCCCCGGTTATGCTTACCGGCCGCTCCTCCAACACCTCCCCGGTGGCGTCCTGGGTGTTGGTGACTACTCCCAGCTTTAATCCAGCGATGTACTCCTTATCGGAATCAGCTGCGAACTCCACCGCACGGGTGGCCCGGCCGATAAACACGGGCAGCACCCCGGTGGCCATGGGGTCCAGCGTGCCCGCATGGCCCACTCGCTTCTCGTGAAACATCCCCCGCAGCTTGGCGCACACGTCCATGGAAGTCCATCCGGCGGGCTTGTCGATCACAATCATTCCATTTGCCACGGCGTCGGCCTCCTTGTTCCGTGTCAGTCTTGAGTGGGCTGAACCAGCTGCTCGTCAATGGCGGCCAGGATGGACTGTTCCGCCTGGGCCAGCGTCCCTTTCACGGTACAGCCCGAGGCGGCCTTGTGCCCTCCCCCGCCCAGGCGGGCGCACACCCGGGTGGCGTTGAGCAGGTCGGCTTTGGTGCGCACCGAGATACGGAACTCGCCCCCCTCGTGCTCCCGGATGGTGGCGGTGTGGAGCACGCCCTCAATCTGGCCCAAAAAGGCGGCGATGTCGTCGGTGTCCTCCGAGGTGGCCCCGACCTGGGCCATCATGTCCAGCGTCACGCAGGCCACCGCCACCGTGCCGCCATGGTAGAGCTTCATATGTTGCAAAATCAGCCCCTCCAGCTTCATCCGCGCCATGGATTTGGTGCGGAAGTGCCGCTTGTTCAGCGCCTGGAAGGGGATGCCCTGCTCCATCAGCGCCGCCGCCGCCCGGTGGGTGTGGGGGGTGGTGTTGGCGTAGACGAAGCAGCCGCAGTCGGTGGCGATTGCCACATACAGCGGCGTGGCGATCTCGGCGTCCATCACGCCCAGCTCGGTACAGATTTTCCAAATAATCTCCCCGCAGGCGGCCTTGTCCGCCTCAAGGCAGGTCTCCCTGGCGAAAAACTCCTGGGAGGGGTGGTGGTCGATGGCCAGGTCAATGCGCCCCTTCCACCCCGCCGCGCTGTCCGGCAGCAGGTTCTCGGTGGCCACGTCGGTGCTCACCACCGTGTCCGGCGCGAACCCGTCCGGGGCCGTCAGCCCCTCCAGGTAGCTTCCCATCAGGGGGGTGGCGTCCTCATTGAACAGGGCATAGGCGGTCTTGCCCAGCTTCCGCAGGGCGCGGCACAGCCCTGCGGCGCAGCCGATGGTGTCGCCGTCGGGGCACTTGTGGGTCAGAATCAGATAATTGTCGTGGGCGCGCAGAAACGCCGCCGCTTCCCGGTAGTCCATGGCTCACTCCTCCTCATCCAGCACAATGTGGGCGTTGGCGGGGTTGGCGGGCTTGACGATCTCCGGGTTGCGCAGCATATCTAAGATATGGGCCCCCTTGTCGATGGAGTCGTCCCGGACAAAGGACAGCTCCGGGGTGTTGCGCAGGTTCAACGCCCGGCCCAGCTCCCGGCGCAGCCAGCCCGCCGCGGACTTCAAGCCCTTTAAAAGCTGAGGGGTGTTGTCCTTATTCAGTGCGCTGACATAGATTTTGGCGTATTTCAAATCCGGCGTGGTCTCCACGGCGGTGACGCTCACCATCCCCGCATCCGCCACCCGGGGATCCTTCACCATGGGGATGAGGGCGGCCAGCTCTCGCTGGATCTCCTCGTTGATGCGTCCGATTCGATTGCTTGGCATATGCTCCTCCTATTCTGATTGAAACGGTACTGGCCCGCTGCGCGGACAAGGCCCGTCCTCAAATTTGTAATAATATTCGTACCAACTGTCCAAACTGATTCCTAGCATGCTAACCAGCCGGACCTGCGGCCATCGGTCTCGCAGAGAACGGCCGTCAAAAATGGCCGCCTCCATCAATTCCTGGGCAGTATCATACTCGGCCCCGCCGGAAATATCGCAATTTCCCACCCAGTAGGGTGGAATTTCTCTATTTGGCAAGTACCCCAACCAATGATCCTCTTTTTCCGAATCATCGGCAAAGTAAAAACTCGTCTCGTCCAGCCAGCTTCCGTTTTCGGTCAGAACCTTGAGAAAAAAGTCATAATTCAGTGTGTCCATAACACACCCCCGTTAACCGAAAAACGGGGCGGGCGAAACCGCCCGCCCCTGCATAGCTTACACTTCTACCTGCTCCATCACGAAGGCCTCGATCACGTCGCCCTCCTTGATGTCGCTGTACTTCTCAATCCCGATGCCGCACTCGTAGCCCCGGGCGACCTCTTTCACACTGTCCTTGAAGCGCTGGAGGGAGTTCATCACACCCTCGTGAATCACGATGCCGTCCCGCACCAGACGGATCTGGGCGTTTCGAGCCACCTTGCCCTCGGTGACGTAGCACCCGGCCACAAAGCCCACGCCGGTGATCTTGTACACCTGGCGCACCTCGGCCTCGCCCAAGGCCACCTCCTTGAACTTGGGAGCCAGCATCCCCTTCATGGCGGACTCGATCTCGTTGATGCAGTCGTAAATCACCCGGTACATCCGCATATCCACCTTGTTCCGGGCCGCGGAGTCGGCGGCGTTCTTGTCCGGGCGGACGTTAAAGCCCACAATGATGGCGTTGGAGGTGGTGGCCAGCATCACGTCGGACTCGTTCACCGCGCCCACGGCGCAGTGAATGACCCGCACCCGCACCTCCTCATTGGAGATTTTCTCCAGGCTGGCCTTCACCGCCTCGGCGCTGCCCTGCACGTCCGCCTTGACGATGACGTTCAGGTCCTTCATCTCGCCCGCCTGAATCTGGCTGAACAGCTCCTCCAGGGACACCTTCTGCTTGGCCGCGCCGGTGGTGGCGTTCTTCATCTCGCTCTTGCGCTGCTCCACCAGCTCCCGGGCCATGCGCTCGTCGGCCACGGCGTGGAAATCGTCGCCCGCGCCGGGCACCTCGCCCATACCTATGATCTCCACCGGCACGGAGGGCCCAGCCTCTGTAACCTTGTTCCCCCGGTAGTCCGTCATGGCGCGCACGCGGCCCACCGCCATGCCGGCGATGATCACGTCGCCCTGCTTCAAAGTGCCGTTCTGCACCAGCAGGGTGGCCACGGGGCCGCGGCCCTTGTCCAGCCGGGCCTCGATGACCGCGCCGTGGGCGGTGCGGTTGGGGTTGGCCTTCAGCTCCCGCATCTCGGCGGTGAGGGTGACCATCTCCAGCAGGTTGTCGATGCCCATGCCCGTCTTGGCGGAGATGGGGCAGATGATGGTCTCGCCGCCCCACTCCTCAGGCACCAGCTCATACTCGGTGAGCTGCTGCTTGATCCGCTCTGGGTTGGCCTCCGGCTTATCCATTTTGTTGATGGCTACGATGATGGGAATCTCCGCGGCCTTGGCGTGGTTGATGGACTCCACGGTCTGGGGCATGATGCCGTCGTCGGCGGCCACCACCAGGATGGCCACGTCGGTAATCATGGCGCCCCGGGCCCGCATGGCGGTAAAGGCCTCGTGGCCGGGGGTGTCCAGGAAGGTGACGGTGCTGCCCTTCACATCCACCTGGTAGGCGCCGATGTGCTGGGTGATGCCGCCGGCCTCGCCGGCGGTGACGTTGGCGCTGCGGATATAGTCCAGGAGGGAGGTCTTGCCGTGGTCCACATGGCCCATGACCACCACCACGGGGGCGCGGGGGCGCAGGTCCTCCTCCTTGTCCTCGGCGGTGTCAATGAGGCGCTCCTCAATGGTGACGATGACCTCCTTCTCCACCTTGCAGCCCATCTCCTCGGCGATGATGGCGGCGGTGTCGAAGTCGATGATGTCGCTCAAAGAGGCCATGACCCCGTTCTTAATGAGGCACTTGACCACCTCGGCTCCCGTTTTCTTCATTCTGGAAGCCAGCTCGCCCACCCCAATCTCGTCGGGGATGAGCACCTTGACGGGGGCCTTCTTGGCAATCTCCAGCTGGAGGCGGCGCAGGCGGTCCTGCTCCTCCTGGCGGCGCTTGCCCGAGGGGCCGCGGCCGCCCTGCTGGCGGCGCTGCTGGCTCTTCTGCTGAATTTTCTGCTTGCCGCCCCGCACATCCTGGCGGCGCTGGTCGGTGAAGGATTCCAGCCGCTCATCGTACTTGTCCAGGTTGACCGCCGGACCGCCCCGGGTGTCCACCACCTTCTTGGCGGGAACCCGGCTGGCGGGCTGCTGGACCGCGGGCTTGGCCTGCTGCTGTCCCTGCTGGGCCGGCTGAGGAGCGGACTTGGCGCTCTGCCCCTGAGCGGGCTTGGCCGAACCCTTCTTCTCTGCCTGGGGCGCGGCGGACCTGACCGCCTCCTTCTTGGGGGCCGCCTCCGGCTCGTGGTAGACGTCGGCATAGACCTGCTCAATGGAGTTGATCTGGTTGTGCTGGGTCAGATGCTCGAACACGATGGACAGCTCCTCGTCTGTGAGGGGCTGCATGTGGTTCTTGGGGGGATGGCCGTACTGGGTCAGAATGTCCATGACCTCCTTGGAGGGCAAAACCTTGCCGCTCCTGGTAAAGTCCTTGGCCAGCTTATGGACGGGATATTTAATCATCATAGATGGAAGCACCTCCTAGGGTTTCCGGAACGTTCCGGTGAGACGGCGGCCGCCTGGGCCGCTGGCTGGGCGTTTGCTCTGCCGGGCGGGGGGACCGGCCTCCTCTTTCTTCGGGGGAGGCGGGACCCAGGGCTTCTGTCTGCCCTCACGGAGATTTTTCTCATGCTGCCGCTGCTCCTTCTGCCGCTGGAGCACCCGGTCGGCCTGCTCCCTCAGCCGCGCGGCGGCGGGACCGTATTTGTCCGGGTCCCGGACGGCCAGCTTTTCCACGACGGCGGCGGAAAAACCGGCGTCGGTGAGGGCCAGCATGGCGCAGGAGGACCGGCCCAGAATGAAGCCCAGCTCGCTTTTGGCGAAAGGGGATTCCAGCCAGAGGACGTTTCCCGCCTCGCCGAAGTGGGCGGCCCGGCGCCGGGTGTTGGGGGCGGCGTCGGCGGCCA
>OFGO01002434.1_pt1 | contig 10693 bp, 9 predicted proteins | sample 1521761 | NCBI WGS metagenome assembly OFGO01 (sample SAMEA3504128, study PRJEB24116) | mouse gut metagenome | biome: mouse gut; feature: mouse-associated habitat; material: faeces | place: Denmark | collected 2011
GCATCTGTTCGGGAAGAGTGGGACAGCCTTTGAGGCGGAGTACGGGGAGGCGGTGCGCTTTGTGCTGACAGTGCCGGCGGGGGAGGCGGATGTCCTGAAAAAGGAGATAACCGAGACTACGAACGGAAAGGCCGTAATAGAAGAACTGGAAAAAATATATTTCATTGACAAGGAATAAACCTGTCATTATAATAAAGTGAGTTGAAATTCGTCCACGGGACTCCACGGGGGATAAATTTTGCAGTAAATTTAATGATACCGGGGAATTTCCGGCAGTTTGGAAAGGTGGTGGTTTTTATGAAGAAGAGTTTGAAGAAGTGCAGTAGCGATAACCCTCTCCCTCGAAGTAGGTGCATAAAAATCACAACTGAAAAGGAGAGCTGCTATGGAAATGATACAGGAAGAAAGAACGAGACAGGAAATTGAAAAACTGCTCGAAGAAAAGCAGTACACCAGACTCCGTCAGCTGGCCGCGGAACTCAACGACGCGGATATCGCGGCGGCCATGGAGGAGATGGAGGAGAAAGATCTGTTAAAGATGTTTCGCATACTGCCCAAAAGCATGGCTGCTGATGTTTTCTCCTATCTGGAAGTGGAGAGTCAGCAGTTTATTATTACCTCTTTATCCGAGCGGGACGCTGCGGATATCATTGATAATCTGATGTCCGATGATGCGGCCGACTTACTGGAAGAAATGCCGGCGAATGTGGTAAAAAAACTGCTTGCCAGCGCAAGCCCCGATACAAGAAGGGATATCAACCACCTGTTGCGTTATCCGGAAGATTCCGCGGGCAGTATCATGACCGTGGAGTATATGGACTTTAAGGAGGACTATACGGTGGCGGACGCCATTGCCAAGATCAGAAAGACCGGTATGGATTCCGAAACCATCAATATCTGTTATGTGCTCGACAAAAAGCGCACGTTAGTCGGGACGGTGGCGCTTCGCTATCTGTTGCTCAGTGAGCCAGAGGCCATTATCGGAGAGATGATGCATGAAAATGTGATCTCCCTGAATACGCTGATGGATCAGGAGGAAGTGGCAGGGCAGTTTAAGAAGTACGACTTTACCTCGATGCCTGTAGTGGACAACGAAAACCGGATGGTGGGCATTATCACAGTGGATGACGTAGTGGATATCATTGAGGAGGAGACCACGGAGGACATCGAAAAGATGGCGGCTATCGTTCCGACGGACAAGCCGTATATGAGGACAGGGGTATTTGAAACCTGGAAAAAAAGGATGCCCTGGCTGTTGCTTCTTATGATATCCGCCACCTTTACCGGACGGATCATCACCTCCTTTGAGGGGGCCCTCAGTGCCTATGTGGTGCTTACCGCCTATATCCCGATGCTGATGGATACCGGCGGAAACGCGGGCGGACAGGCCAGCGTGACGATTATTCGAAGTATTTCGTTAAATGATGTTGAGTTTGCAGATCTGCCGAAAGTCATCTGGAAAGAATTCCGGGTGGCGCTTATCTGCGGCGCCACACTTGCTGCCGCAAATTTCTGTAAGCTGTTGTGGCTTGATGGCGTTTCGATGATGGTGGCGGCGGTGGTCTGCGTTACACTGTTAGTGACATTGATCGCGGCGAAGTTTATTGGCTGTGTACTGCCGATGTTAGCGAAAAAAGCAGGCTTTGATCCGGCAGTGATGGCGAGTCCTTTTATTACGACGATCGTGGATGCGGTGTCGCTTCTGACTTATTTTCAGATCGCGACGCTGTTGCTTGGAATTTAATATGCAGACAGCAGATAAGTTCTGAGAGATGACGCACAGACTTGGTACAGGACTTGTTTTCATAGCTTAAAAGCAGTACAGGTAATTCCCTGTCGGTCATAAAGAGTATCAGACAACAAATAGATTGTAGCAGGAGATAGTATGAGAGAGAAGAGAGAAGACGTAAGAAACATAGCGATTATAGCCCATGTAGACCACGGCAAGACCACACTTGTGGACGAGCTGTTAAAGCAGAGCGGCACGTTCAGGGAGAATCAGGCGGTGGCGGAGCGGGTCATGGACTCGGGGGATATCGAGAGGGAGCGGGGGATCACGATCCTTTCCAAAAATACCGCCATTACCTATAAAAATACGAAGATCAATATCATTGACACGCCGGGCCACGCGGATTTTGGCGGCGAGGTGGAGAGGGTACTGAAGATGGTGAACGGCGTGATCCTTGTGGTGGACGCCTTTGAGGGTCCCATGCCCCAGACGAAGTTTGTGTTAAAAAAAGCACTGGAGCTTGATCTGGCCGTCATTGTCTGTATTAACAAGATCGACAGACCGGAAGCAAGGCCGCAGGAAGTGGAGGATGAGGTATTGGAGTTGTTTCTCGAGCTTGATGCAAGCGATGAGCAGCTTGACTGCCCCTTTGTCTATGCTTCCGCGAAGAACGGCAGCGCCACCAGAAAGATTACTGTGAAAAATAAGGATATGACGCCGTTATTTGATACGATCCTTGAGTATATTCCGGCGCCTGAAGGGGATCCGGAAGAGGGCACCCAGGTACTGATCAGTACCATCGACTACAACGAGTATGTGGGCCGCATCGGGGTCGGCAAGGTGGACAACGGCGTGGTGAAGGTCAATCAGGATGTAGTGATTGTGAATCACCATGAGCCGGACAAACTGAAAAAGGTAAAGATCAGCAAACTTTACGAGTTTAACGGTTTGAATAAGGTGGAAGTGAAGGAAGCGGGTATGGGTTCCATTGTGGCGATCTCCGGCATCGCGGACCTCCACATCGGCGATACCCTCTGTTCTCCGGAAAATCCGGTGCCGATCCCGTTCCAGAAAATTTCGGAGCCGACCATCGCCATGGATTTTATCGTGAATGATTCTCCGTTAGCAGGAAAAGAGGGCAGGTATGTGACCAGCCGTCACATCAGGGACAGGCTGTTTAAGGAACTGAACACGGATGTTTCTCTGCGGGTGGAGGAGACGGAAAATACGGACTGTTTTAAGGTCTCCGGCAGAGGAGAGCTGCATCTTTCCGTATTGATCGAGAATATGCGCAGAGAGGGTTATGAGTTTGCGGTCAGCAAGGCGGAGGTTATCTATAAGAAGGATGAAAACGGAAAGCTTCTGGAGCCCATGGAGACCGTCTATGTGGATGTGCCGGAGGAGTTTTCCGGTGTTGTGATCGAAAAGTTAAGTCTGAGGAAGGGAGAACTGCAGAATATGGGGAGGGCTTCCGGCGGATATACGAGGCTGGAGTTTTCCATGCCTTCCAGAGGGCTGATCGGCTACCGCGGCGATTTTCTGACGGACACCAAAGGAAACGGTATTATGAATACTCAGTTTGAGGGCTACGGTCCCTACAAAGGAGATATTCAGTACCGCAAACAGGGATCCCTGATTGCTTTTGAGGCGGGAGAGGCCATCACCTACGGGCTTTTCAACGCTCAGGAGAGAGGCGTTCTGTTTATCGGTCCCGGTGAGAAAGTATACGCCGGCATGGTGATCGGACAGACCGGTAAGGCGGAGGATATCGAGGTCAATGTATGCAAGACAAAACATCTGACCAACACCCGATCTTCCAGCGCGGACGAAGCGTTACGTCTTGTGCCCAAAAAGATCATGAGTCTGGAGCAGGCGCTTGATTTTATTGATACGGACGAGCTGTTGGAGGTGACGCCTGAGACGATCCGCATCCGGAAAAAGATCCTGGATCCGACGATGAGGAAACGGGCGGCAATGAAGAGATAAGAAAACGATGTAAAGCGATCGATGGTTTAACGGTTATCGTGACAATGAATTCTGGTGTGAAAAATACCGGACAGGATAGAAAGAAGGATGAGAGCGCATGGAAAGTAAAATTGCAGACCATGCGCTTTTTTATGTACACACTGTTCCGGTTCCAATTTATCCCGCGATGCCTTACACGTCTATCAGTGCTTTTTTCCGCATATATATGTAATACACAGGGACAAATCCTGCCGTTTTCATGGGATGTTATTGAGGGTATGTCACAGGCCATGTGTTTATGACGGAAATACCGATAACGCTATGGATGTCTGCATGGAACTTCGGCAGGAAAAAAGACCGGAAAGCAGTTTTCGGAGAAAGGTGAGCGGCACTGTGCGAATGCATACTGCCCGAAGGAGGAAAGCATGATGGATAAAGTAATTGAAAACAATCAGGTAACGGTGATGGGAAAAATCGTAAGCGGATTTTTATTCAGTCACGAGATCTACGGAGAAGGATTTTACATGATGGACGTGGAGGTGGAGAGGTTATCCGATTCCACGGATATTATTCCTGTCATGGTGTCTGATCGTCTGATCGATGTAACACAGAATTACACGGGCACGAATGTCTGTATAGGCGGACAGTTCAGATCCTATAACAGACACGAGGAGAAAAAAAATAAGCTGGTACTGTCCGTATTTGCGAGAGAAATTGATTTTGCCCCGGAGATGGAGGAAAACACGAAAACAAACCAGATTTTTCTGGATGGGTTTATCTGTAAAGAACCGATTTACAGAAAGACGCCTCTGGGCAGAGAGATTGCGGATTTGCTTCTGGCAGTAAACAGGCCCTATGGAAAGTCGGATTATATACCATGCATCTGCTGGGGAAGGAACGCACGGTTTGCCAGTACCTTTCAGGTGGGAGACAGATGCCTGATCTGGGGGCGTATCCAGAGCCGTGAGTATATGAAAAAGATCACGGAGGAAGAACTGGAAAAGCGGGTGGCCTATGAAGTATCTGTCAGTAAACTGGAAACAGAGGAGTAAAACCCATATTTTTTAAGTTTATGCAATTTGTTCGGCATCAGTGCATTGACACTGCATGTAGAAAATGATATATTGATGTTTAGATAGAGGTTGCGTCTGTTATCAGTAGCCTGCCGGATGTGACAGCCACAGGGGAAGACAGAGGAAAGGAACAGACGCCGAAGGAATTGTCAGGCTGTATGATATTTCCTGGGCATGTACTGAAGAAGTGCATGACTGTCATCGGCAGATGGGGCGCTATCATAACAAAGGCTTTTTGGCGGCTCATGTTGCATGGGCCGTTTTCTGTATGTACTGGCACTACAGTCATGGAAAACAGCCTGTCACTATACATATTATACTATCAAAATGGAGGAGAGATATGTCAGTATTTACCGGAGCAGGTGTTGCGATCGTCACACCATTTCATGAGGATTACAGTATCAATTTTGAGGCTTTTGCGGAGCTGATCGAATATCAGATCGCAAACTCTACGGATGCCATTATTGTTATGGGTACTACCGGGGAATCAGCTACCACAACGATTGAGGAACATATCGAGGCGATACGGTTTTGCGTTAAGACGGTAAACGGGAGAGTGCCGGTGGTGGCGGGAACCGGCTCCAACTCCACGGATACGGCGGTATATTTGTCTGTGGAGGCGCAGAAATGCGGCGCAGATGGACTGCTGGTAGTTTCGCCCTACTACAATAAAGCCACTCAGAACGGTTTATATCATCATTATAAAACGATTGCGGCTGCTGTGAAACTGCCGATCATCCTTTATAATGTACCCAGCAGAACCGGCTGTAATATCCTGCCGGAGACAGTGGTGAGGCTGTGCAGGGATGTGGAAAATATCGTAGGGGTAAAGGAGGCCAGTGGGAATATTGCTCAGATTGTCAAACTGTTTGCGCTGGCAGACGGAGTGGCGGATGTCTATTCCGGGAATGATGACCAGATCGTACCGATCCTGTCTCTTGGCGGAAAGGGCGTTATTTCCGTATTGTCCAATGTGGCGCCAAAGCAGACGCATGATATCTGCCAGTTATATTTTGACGGAAAATTAAAAGAGAGTGCGGCACTGCAGTTAAAGGCAATTCCGCTTGTGGATGCGCTGTTTTGCGAGGTGAATCCGATTCCGGTGAAAAAGGGGGTAGCCCTGATGGGAATCGCTGCAGGACCGGTTCGTATGCCGCTTTCTGAGATCGAACCGGCCCATGAGGAAAAACTGCGCAAGGCGATGAAAGATTTCGGGTGTGAACTGATTTAAGTTTATGATGTAGTGTCAGGGGAGGTATATATGGTTAAAGTTATTTTACATGGCTGTAACGGCAAGATGGGGCATATGATAACCGAGTTGTGCAGTCAGGACGATGAAATAGAAATTGTGGCAGGGATCGACGCCTTTCATCAGGGGGCAGGCGGCTATCCGGTGTATCGGGATATCTATAACTGCAATATAACTGCAGATGCGGTTATTGATTTTTCTACCGCTTCAGCAGTGGATTCTCTGCTCGAATATTGCGTGGAAAAGAAAATTCCCTGTGTGCTGTGTACAACAGGGCTTACCCCGGAACAGATCCGGCATGTGGAGGAGGCATCTGAGAAAACGGCAGTGCTTCGTTCTGCGAATATGACGCTGGGCATTAATCTGTTAATGAAACTGTTAAAAGAGGCGGCAGCAACCCTTGTGACTGCCGGATTTGATGTGGAGATCGTGGAGAAGCATCATAATCTGAAGGTGGATGCTCCCAGTGGCACGGCTATCGCGTTGGCGGATGCGATCAATGAGGAGATGGACGGGGTTTACGACTATGTTTATGACAGAAGCAAGGTACGGCAGAAGCGGGACAGGAAGGAATTGGGCATTTCTGCTATCCGCGGCGGCACGATAGTGGGTGACCACGATGTGATCTTTGCGGGAACAGACGAAGTCATCACCTTTTCTCACAGAGCTTACTCAAAAGGTGTCTTTGCAAAAGGGGCAATACAGGCCGCAAAATTTATGGCAGGGAAATCAGCCGGCCTCTATACCATGGCAGACGTGATCGAGAACAGATGAGCCGTCAGGCAAAGAGAAAATCGCAGCGTTTCCCGAAGATGAGCCGTTGAAACAGGAGAAAATATGAACGAACTGGAATACAATTATCTGCGGAGCCTGTCAGGACAATATCCGACTATCGCATCTGCGTCTACAGAGATCATCAATCTGCAGTCCATATTGAATCTGCCCAAAGGGACAGAGCATTTTATGACAGATATCCATGGGGAATCGGAGCAGTTTAATCACATTCTGAAAAATGGTTCCGGTTCGGTACGCCGGAAGATCCATGAGGAATTCGGGAATACTATGAGTGAAAAGGATAAGAAATCGCTGGCAACGCTGATTTATTATCCGAAAGAGAAGCTGGATATTGTGCTGCAAAGCGAGGACAATATTGAAGACTGGTATAAGATCACGCTGCACCGGTTAGTGCAGATCACCAAGCGGGTAGCGTCAAAGTATACCCGCTCAAAAGTGCGCAAGGCTCTGCCCCGGGATTTTGCCTATATTATTGAGGAGCTGATCACAGAGAAGGCGGAGTTGTCGGATAAGGAAGCTTACTATAATGAAATCATCCATACGATCATTCGCCTGGACAGAGCCCAGGAGTTTATTATAGCATTGAGCTATCTGATCCAGCGGCTCGTTATCGATCACCTTCATATCGTGGGAGATGTCTACGACAGGGGGCCTGGGCCTCATATTATTCTGGATACGCTCAGTGAGTATCATTCTGTGGATGTGCAGTGGGGTAACCATGATGTGGTATGGATGGGGGCGGCCAGCGGACAGGGGCCCTGCATCTGTAATGTGATCCGCATGGCCGCCAGATACGGTAATCTGGCAACGCTGGAGGAGGGCTACGGCATCAATCTGATCCCTCTTGCGACGTTTGCACTGACAACTTATGCGGATACGAACTGTGACGCTTTCAGAGTACACTATGACAATGACTATAATACGAAGGATCTGGCTCTGGATACCAGAATGCATAAAGCCATCACGATCATACAGTTTAAACTGGAGGGACAGGTGATTCGGAGAAATCCCTGTTTTGAGATGGAGGACAGGCTGTTACTTGACAAGATCGATTATGAGAAAAAGACAGTTCTTATAGAGGGCAGGGAATACGCCATGAATGATACGGATTTTCCCACTGTAAACAGGGAGGATCCCTATGCGCTTTCCAGGGAAGAGATGGAAGTTATGAAGCGGCTGGTCAAAGCCTTTATGAACTGTGAGAAACTGCAGAAACATGTGCGTTTTCTGTTTGCCAAGGGCGGGCTTTACAAAGCCTACAATTCTAATCTGCTCTACCATGGATGCGTGCCTATGGATGAGGAGGGCAATTTTCTGAAAGTCAATATATTCGGAAAGACATACAGCGGCAGAGAGCTGTACGATGTGCTGGAACACTACGCAAGGAGAGGTTACTACTCAAAGCACCATCCCGAGGAGAAGATGAAGGGACAGGACATTATGTGGTATATATGGTCAGGTCCCAAGTCTCCGGTGTTTGGCAAGGACAAGATGACTACTTTTGAACGCTATTTTGTGGCGGACAGGGAAACCCACAGAGAGCAGAAAAACGCCTATTACAGGCTGCTTGACAGTGAGGAGATCGTCAATAAAATACTGGAAGAATTTGGTCTTGATACAAATGAGTCCCATATCGTCAACGGACATGTGCCTGTGGAGGCAAAGAAAGGGGAATCTCCGATCCGGTGCGGCGGGAAATTGTTTATTATAGATGGCGGTTTCTCCAAGGCTTACCAGGGGAAAACCGGGATCGCAGGGTATACTTTAGTGTGCAATTCCTACGGTATGCGTCTGGTTGCCCATGAGCCATTCGAGTCGACGGAAGCGGCAATCAAAAAGGAGTCTGACATTTTTTCGGACAGTGTGATCGTGGAAACCATGAAACGGCGGCTGCGGGTGGCGGATACGGATGTGGGTGCGGAGATCAGAGAGCGGATCCGGGCGCTGGAGGGACTGCTGCAGGCATATCGGGACGGCAGTCTGGTTGAAAAGTCCATATAGAGCGGAAGAGAAGAAAAACCTCAGCCCATCTGACTGAGGTTTTTTGGTGCGCAGGCCCACACAGAGGAATATGCCGCTGAGGCGGAGTGTGGACCGCGCGGCGAGCAGGGAGAAAATCCCCTGCCCGGTCTGGATAATGTTGACTGAAATCAGAACTATTTCACCGTGCCTGCTGTGTTACCTGTGCCATTTGCCATGTCGCCGACAGCATTTGCGGTACCGTTTGCCACATCACCGACGGCATCTGCAGCACCGTCTGCCACATCTTCTACGGCGTTTGCGGCGTCGTCAGCAACATTGCTGACAGAGTTTCCGACTTTATTACCGTTTGTGTTGCTGCCATTCGTGTTGTTTGTGCTGCTGCCGTTTATAGTACCGTTGTCAGCAGTATTGCCATTCGTGCCCTCCGTGTTTCCGTTATCAACGAGACCGCCGCCGTTGTCTGTGCCATTTGCGGTAGTTTCGTCTGTTGTATCGGAATCTGCGGTAGCATTATTGTTCTCTGTCTGATTATTTGCCATGTCTTCGTTATTTCTGTCTGTGCCGCAGCCATAAAGAGCGAAGGCGGACATAAGAAGAAGCATGGAAACAGCCAGAGCGGTCCTAAACTTTTTCATAATATGAATGCTCCTTTCCATAAATGAATCGACGAGTTTTCTATGGATGATTATAATCCGTAAATGTTTATATTCACTCGTCAAGGTTAGTATGGACAAAGAAATAAATTCTATGTATCATGAAAACAAATAATCCGGTAAAATTTTCAATTAAAAAAACAAAAATGGTGAAAGAAATATGAGACAAAGCGAGGAGTGCATATGAAATTCAGACCCTGTATAGATATTCATAATGGGAAAGTAAAACAGATCGTCGGAGCAAGTTTGAAAGACGCGGGCGATATGGCGGCAGAAAATTTTGTGGCTGAAAAGAGTGCTGCGGATTATGCAGAGCTTTATCGGAAACATGGCCTGAAGGGCGGACATGTGATTGTGTTGAACGGAAAGGACAGCAGTTACTATGAGGAGACGAAAGATCAAGCTTTTTCGGCGCTTTCGGCCTACCCGGGCGGTTTGCAGGCAGGTGGCGGCATTACGCCGGAAAATGCAGCACAGTTTCTGGAAGCCGGCGCCTCCCATGTGATCGTTACATCCTATGTCTTTCAGGGCGGACAGATCCTTAAGGAGAATCTGAATAAACTGACGAAAGCGGTGGGAAAAGAGCGGCTGGTCCTGGATGTGAGCTGTAAAAAGAAAGCAGACGGTTATTATATTGTGACTGACAGATGGCAAAAAGAAACAGATATCAGGATTACCTCCGCTTTGTTGGAAAAACTTTCAGATTTTTGCGATGAATTTCTGATTCATGCGGTGGATGTTGAGGGGAAGAGAAATGGTATGGAAGAGGAGCTTCTGGGAAAACTGGCAAAGTGGCAGGGAATACCCATTACCTATGCAGGCGGTGTGCAGAGTTTGGATGACCTGAGAAAGCTGCAGGAGGTTGGAGCGGGAAAGATCGATGTCACGATAGGTTCGGCGCTTTCCATTTTTGGAGGGACACTGGACTTTGGGGAGGCCGTCAGCTATTGCAGGAAGCTTTCAAAAAATTTGGGTTAGAGAGAAGTTTTCTGTGGCAATATCGGAAATGATATTTGAAGACCTCACAAAAAACAGCTCCGCACAGGGGAGCTGTTTTGTTAATCCGTCATGACAATGTTGCAAATTCTCAATAAATGCAAATAAAGATATTTCTATTTTCAAGAATTTCTTGATTTATATTATATTTAAGAACAGGCACAAATTGTGATACTGATTAATAGTGGCTGTAATGGGTTTCTTATAACTTGGTTACGTTTACAGCCTGAGGTCCTTTAGCGCCGTTAAC
>OFGO01002435.1_pt1 | contig 10690 bp, 8 predicted proteins | sample 1521761 | NCBI WGS metagenome assembly OFGO01 (sample SAMEA3504128, study PRJEB24116) | mouse gut metagenome | biome: mouse gut; feature: mouse-associated habitat; material: faeces | place: Denmark | collected 2011
GCCATTACGTTCCAGATTGCTGATAAGGCTTGTGACAGAAGAACCTTTTATTTCCAAAAATTCTTCAATATCTTTCGGGAAGATATCCCTCGCTTCTGATTCGACAATAATATAGTGCAGGATAAGACCTTGAATACTGGTTATTGATGTACCTGTAAAAAAACCGGAAAAGTATCTCAACATTCTCCTGTTTAACTTGTCATATTTTTCCATCAGCTTTTTTTCGTCCATCATGTCACCGTCCTGTTTCTAATTAGAATTCTAATTAAACGTATTTATATTACTACTATGCTTTTCCGTTGTCAAGTGAGGATGAAAAGTTCATATTATTTTCACAAATGGCGAAAAAGAAACTTTGTATGCCCTTTCCTTTTGCTTCCGTTCTGACGATTGTACTATTTTCCCGTTAAAGAGAGGGGAAGGATAGGAATGGGTATTTTGTTAATCAGCATTTGGATGCTTGCAGCAAAGAGAATGCAAAAATATATATTGCGGATTATCTTTCGGCGATATGCCTGTTTGCAGTAATAGAGCATTATGTATCAGCTTCTATCCGCTTTTTCTGCTTCTGGGAGGCTTTGGGAATCTGTTTGGCATTGGCAGGGGAAGCAGGATTTCCCGACTGCTTGGAAGGGGAGAAGCAGAGAATGCCGGAAAGATAGGAACTTTTGTCATATGGTCATCTGTCATAACTACGCTGCTTTACTCCCTTGTGATATTTGGTTTTGGAAGACAGGCATTATCTGTTCTGGGAGCGGAAGGGGAATCTTTTCCTAACTCTATTTCCAAAGAGCAGGATGAGCACGATGGTGGTAGTTAGCCCCTCTCCTAACGAATGGCAAAGCCAAATCATTTCGCTGCCACAAATAGCTGGCAAAGTAAAAATTAGAATTGGCGGAAACACAAGGCTGCGAGATAAAGAAATAGAAAGCGCCTTTTTTGTGTTTTGAGTCGATTGCCAGTAGGAAATCATTAAAATATTATATCCAGCCAAAAAAAATCCGCAAAAATAAGGGATGCTTTTGCTGGTCATAAAAGCGATAAGTTCTGCGTCTTCCGGATTGAAAATGGAGAAAAAATAACGAGAGAAAAGCAAAATCAGCAGATAGCAGAATATGCCAACAATTAAAAATACTTTTGTCGCGAAATGCCGCATATTCCGGTTTCTATTTTCTTCACCTGTTCCAGAGAAGTAACTGAAAACAGGTTGCAAACCCTCAGCCATCCCCAAAAAGATGGTAAGAATAATTAGCATTAAGTATCCGATAACCAGATAAGCGGCAAGTCCAATTTCTCCATAGCCATGTTTTACGATAGCGTAGTTATAAACAAACGTGACGATACCAATCGTAAACTCCATAATAAACGAGGGAAAACCCAGTATGAAAATACGTCGGATAGTATGTAATTGCATTTTTAACCTTGCAAAGTAAAGATTGCCTCTTTTCATCAAGAAATGCGGAAGTAAGATTACTATGCTAAAAATGGGCCCGATTGCTGTTGCCAGAGCTGCCCCGGCAATTCCCATATTTAGGGGGTACATGAATACATAATCAAGTACCATGTTGGAAACAGATCCAAAACTCAGAGCAAACATCGCCAATTTAGGACATCCGTCATTTCTGGCAAGACCACCAAGCAGAAAGCTGAACAAAAGAAACGGTGAAAAAGTGACAATATACCAAAGATAACTGATAGCTTTATCGTGGATCAGTGGTGTAGAACCTAATATTTCTGCCAGCGGATGAAGAAAAATATTTCCTAAAATAATAACTGCGATGCCAATACTTGCAGAACACAAAATAGCAGTATTGAAAGTTTGTATAGCTTTTTCATTTTCTTTTTGTCCAAGCTGGCTGGAAATTATAATTCCCGCACCGGAGGCAACTGCCATTGACAAAGCAATCAATACCTCCATAAAAGGTACTGATACAGCAGCGGCGGCCATCGCATCCCGGCCGAGACGATTGCCGATAAAAATACCATCAACAATTAAATAGATAGAATTAAACAATAGACCAATCATCTGTGGTATTGCATATTTTACAAACAGTGTATGGGTTTTTCCATCATACATAGCAAAGATCCTCCTTAAAATAAAAGTAGGTCTGCGTTGTGTAACACAGGCCTACTACACAATAAAATGAAACCCCGGCGGGCTGATTTTATCCACTATCTATTCAGTTACTGCTTTTATTCTTTCTCTTTGATTAGTTCAACCGCCTCTTTTCCCGTAATGTGGTCAATACTCATTTTCAGCATACAAAGCGGCAGCCATTCCCGCTCAATCGCATTTTTCCGTCCGACAGCCGTATCTTCCGGAGCATACTTGACTGCCAGTTTTTCAATAGCTGTGCGCTTTTCCTTTTCATCCTTTATGACCTCTACTCGTCCAAAAGCAATTACACTTCTGAAATAGCTGGTGTATTTCTCGGGAACAATTTTATCCTGGTCGATAACACAGAAAGAAACTTTTCCGTTTTGTTGTATCGCATCCAGTTTGTGGCCGCTTTTGGCACAATGAAAAAAGATTTTCTCCCCATCATATACATAACTGACAGGAACGGCATAAGGATAATCGTCATCGCCCGCCAACGCCAGAACCCCGGATGTTCCTCTATAAAGAACGGAGGAAATTTCTTCCCCGGACAATGCCTGCCGTTTTCTTCGCATTTCTCGAAACATATCAGCACCTCATTCAAAAAATCAAAGACCTCGCGGCATTCGCCAACTGGCCGTGCAGGCACGGCCCCTTGGCTCATTGCTCGCGGAAATAAGCGCTTTTCCAGCGCGTTCAACCCCTCCCCCCGCCACGCCGGAAAGAGGAGCGGCATCTGTTCTCCATTTCTACTTCTCCATTTTCCAGAAGAATGCACTGTATGCAGGCAGTTTGCTGCCGCCGCCAAAATCATGCTTTTCCCCGCTGATCAGGTCCACCGCAGTGCCGCAGCCAGCGTCAAAGTGAGCCATAAACTCATTCTCATCCGCATTGATTGCCACCAGAACTCTCTCATTCTCCGATTTTCTTTCAAAAATACATTGCTTATTGGTCAGTACCACAGACCGGAAAGCGCCGTAATTTAAAGCTTCGGAATTCTTTTTTGCCGCCGTCAGGGCACTGATAAAGTCAGTCAGGCCATTCCACTCAGGGGCTTCAAAACTGGGACGCAGCGCAGGATCCCCCTGGGACTTTTCTGCTTTCTCCCCCCATTCGCTTCCATAATAGACACACGGAATCCCCGGCATCCCAAAAGCAAGGGCATAAATCAGGGGCAAATGTTTTTCATTGGACAGAATGCTTGCCACTCTTGTCACATCATGGTTATCCACAAAAGACAGCAGATGCTTTCCCTTATAAAGAGTCCAGTTTTCCGGCCCGAACTGGCGGAGCAGGGAATGGACAATCTCAAATAAGTTCATACTGTTGAAACTGCTATGCAATCCCTTATAGCACTCATAATTGGTGGCCGAGTGAAGCATACTGTCATTCATCAGACGATTGTAATCTCCATGCAGCATCTCCCCTACCAGGAAGAAATCCTCTTTCAGCCCATCCGTAAAGCTCCTCAGCCTGCGCACAAAGCCTTCATCCAGACAATAAGCCACATCCAGGCGCAGACCATCTATTCCGAATTCATCCACCCAGAATTTTACGCTTTCCAGAATATAATTGATCACTTCCTCGTTTCTGAGATTCAGCTTTACCAGATCATAATGTCCTTCCCAGCCCTCATACCACAAACCATCATTGTAATTGGAATTTCCTTCAAATGAAATACGCTGGAACCAGTTCACATAAGGAGATCCCTGCCTGTTGCGGATTACATCCTGAAAAGGACCAAATCCCCGGCCCACATGGTTGAATACACCATCCAGTACCACCCGGATACCATTTTCATGAAGCGCATCACACACTTCCCGGAAATCCTCATTGGTTCCCAGACGCACATCCACCTTGCGGTAATCCCGCGTATTATAGCCATGTGTGTCAGACTCGAAAAGCGGTGAAAAATATACCGCATTCACTCCCAGGGATTTCATGTGCGGTATCCACTCCAGCACTTTCAGGATACGGTGTTCCAGCACCCCGTCATTTTCGAACGGGGCTTCACAGAACCCCAATGGGTAAATCTGATAAAATACACTTTCATATGCCCACATTGTTTTTCCTCCTAATCTTATTTCCGCACCGGCCCCTTCCGACAGCTTTTCCTCAGAAAGATTTCCGGCTTCCCACGTTTTGCCCGTAAATCCTCCGGCCCCTGTAATCACCCATGCCGGGTTTTATCTCCACACCGGCTCTTCCGACGGCTTTCCGAAGAGAGATTTCCGGTCTGTCCGACGTCATTGACTGATCCAGTACTACTTTTGCGGATTTTTAGGGCTTTTTGTGGATAACTTGATTGGGATGTCAGTTTTGGGGATATTTACTTCCAAGAAATCCACAAAATCCACAGAGTTATCCACATCTACACATCTGTCATTTTATCATACTTCCGATGTCATTTCCATATTTTCCAAAATAAAGTTTTGATTTTTTGACAATTCCCATCACTTTACAGCCATTCATCCCAGAACCGTTCCACTTTCCTCGCAACCGTATTGACTGTTACAGTATCAAAAGATTCCCACTCCCTGGGAAAGAGCTTTCTATATGAAAACTGCAGAAAACGCTCGTCCAACAGGGCGATAATGCCTACATCCTCCACGGTCCGTATCACCCGCCCCGCTGCCTGCAAGACTTTGTTCATGCCAGGATAGCGAAATGCATAGTCAAATCCCTCTTCCCCGTTACTGTCAAAGTAAGACTTTAACAGCTCTTTTTCATGGCTGACCTGGGGCAGCCCGGTCCCCACGATAATGACACCGATCAGGCTGTCCTCTTTCAGGTCAATCCCCTCACTGAAAATTCCACCCAGCACGCAGAAGCCTATCAGCATGCGGTCCCCGGCCCCGTGGAAGCCCTGTTCTCCCATTTCCAGGTCCTCCGAAGCCTCCAGGTCCCGGCCCGTCTGAAACCAGGCCAGAAAATCCTCCCTGTCGGCTTCACTCATGGATTCTCCCTGCACAATACATTCTCTGTCCTCTTTGCCGAACTTATCCACATATCTGCGGTATATTGTGTTCATAAACGCATAAGAAGGACAGAAGACCATGTAATTCCCATGCCGGTTTTTGACAATTTCCTCAATATACAAAGCGATTTTGTCATATTCCTCCTCTGAACGCCTTGTATACTTGCTGGTTACATCCGATGCAATCAGCAGTGCCCTTTTTGCCGGATTGAATATGGAACTGGCATAAACCTCGTAATCCTCCTTTTCCCCGCCCAGAAGCTTCTTGTAATATTGTATCGGAAGAAAAGTTGCGGAAAACAAAATGGCGCTGCGGCCCCGAAGCATACAACTTTTCAAATTTTCCCGGGGATTGACACAAAACAGCTTCAGAAAAAAGCTGCCATCCTCACAAAGCTGTGTATATTTGACATAATTTTCATCCAGCAGCTCATATATCATGAGGAAATGGCTGATCCCAAAATAAAAGTCCAGCAGTTCCTCTCCTGCGGAATGTGTTTTTTCCTCTTGTTCCGAAAAATAATCCTCCATGACGGTCTGAAGCCTCATGAGATTCTGGACCAAAGCATCGATATTCTCCACAATACAGCATTGTTCGCACTCCCGCTTCAGGCGCAGGAATTCTTTATTACATTTCTCCAGCCAGTAAATAAGCAGTTCCACCTGCCCCCGCATACCCGAAAGCGTTTTTCCCCTCCGGCCCTGCCTTTCCATATTTCCCGTTTCATCCAGCGCTTCCTCCGGCCCTCCCTGTCCGGTATCTTCCATCAGGGTATTTTCCTCCTCGGTACCGCCTTGGTCAATAAAGTTTGTTTTTTCCGACATCAATGTCATATCTTCTGTCATTTTTAGTGACATCTGACCCGAAATACCAGATTTTATGCGCCTTTTACCCTCTACTGACACAAGTGTCTTTTTTAGTTCCCTGCGCAGTTCCAGAAAGCTTTCTTTCACCAAAACGGCACTGTACATCTCCCTGCCACGCTCCAGCAGATTATGTGCCTCGTCAATCAGAAAGATGTAATTTCCCTCTGAAGCATCCCCAAAAAAACGTTTCAGATAGACATGGGGATCAAAAAGATAATTATAATCACAGATCACTGCATCTGCAAAGAGACTCACATCCAGACACATTTCAAACGGGCACACCATATGCCTGTGGGCATATTCCTCTATTCTCTCCCGGTCAAAGCTCTCCTCTGCGGTGAGCAAATCAAAGACGGCATCATTGACACGGTCATAGTGCCCCTTTGCATAAGGACAATATTCCGGATGACATTCCGTCTCCTCCATAAAACATATTTTTTCTTTTGCGGTAAGGATAATACTTTTCATCCGGAGGCCTTTTTCACGGAGCAGTTCCAGAGTATCACTGGCCACTGTTCTGGTAATGGTTTTCGCTGTCAGGTAAAACAGCCGTTCCCCCATTCCTTTTCCCATGGCCTGAATCGCCGGATATATGGTGGAGATTGTTTTCCCCACTCCTGTGGGGGCTTCCAGAAAGAGTTTCTTCTTATGATAAATTGTCCTGTACACATTTGCCGCCAGTTCTTTTTGCCCCTGGCGGTATGGATATGGAAATTGCAGGCTTTTGATGGATTCCTGTCTGATTCCGTGCCATTTCCAGGAATAATCCGCCCACTTCAGATAATCCTCCACCAGTCCTTCAAACCACTGTGCAAGCTCAGCAAAACTGTAGTCCTCACAAAAGTACTTCAGTTCCTCCGTGGGAATATGGCAGTATGTCATCCGCACACTCACCTCTTCCAGCTCCTGCCGGAGTCCGTACATATACGCGTAGCACTTTGCCTGGGCCACATGGAGCACTGCCGGAGCCTTCATTCTCGCCACATTCCGGTAAGTTCCCTTAATCTCGTCTATGGTCACTTTGTTTTTCCCATGAATAATACCATCCGCACGTCCTTCTATCACCAGAACATACTGTTCTGTGTACAGTGTATATTTCAGCGGAACTTCCGCCTGGTATTCCGCCCCCATCCTGCGCTGTATTTTCCGATGGATCCGTCCGCCCTCCTGCATGGCATTGTCCGGCGATACTCTGTGACGGTTATCGATATCCCCATGACGCAGAATAAACTGCACCAGCCCCCTCACGGAGATACGGACTTCCTCCATTTCGCTTTTATTTCCCACACCGGTCCCTTCCCTGAACTCCATTCACATCTTCCTTCCTGTATCCACTTTGAGAAAATCCCTCCGCCAGCCATGTTTTCCCGGCCCGTGCAAGACCAGATCATCCTCCTGCAGGCAGGCTTTATCCTGCATCCATAACTGCCCTGCCCGTATGCCCATCCGGGACAACACGCTTTATCAGATAAGGCAGCCTTTTTTCAGGTGCAAAAAGCTTTCTTCACCCAGACTCTTTTGTCATGAACGAAAACTCCCCATGCCGATAGTATCCTATCCTGCACGGGGAGTCACTTTTAAACTTTTCACCGGCCTGCCGCCCTGTCAGCTTGCAGCAGCCAGTGTCTGCAGCAATGCCTCAAATTCACTGTTGTAACCATCATAAGATACCTTTAATGCCCTGCGGAGATCCAGTCCGTATACTCCTAAAAAGGACTTTGCATCCACAATATATCGATTATAGGAAATGTCGATGTCAAAATCACATTTAGAAGCCACATTCACAAAATGCTGCACTTCACCTGGTTTCAAATAAATAGTCTTAACCATTTCCAGCCTTCCTTTCCTCTACGGCAGTCTTTTGCAGCAATTACCATTGAAACTTGCTCGTACCTTATACCACCCACAACGGCCTGCTTCTGATAAGTTAAATGACAGAAATCCCTTCGCAAACCCTGCAGCCGGTTCATGGCACACAAAACTGCCCCTTGTCAGATGTCAAAACATGCCTCTGCCAAGTTATCATACCTGCAGCGGTTCTGCTTTTCACTTGCAAAGTATGACTTTCCCGGCAAAGCCTGCAACTTATATTATAGCCAGGAAAAGGAAAAAGTAAAGCTTTTTTTCAGATGCCATCACTGAAATTCCACCATATATTCCCGGAACCGCAGCGGAAGCATACTCTGCTGCAATTTGTCATTTTTTCTGTCTTCAATGGCTATTGTATGGCAGAACTGGCGGAAAAGTTCCTGGTAACACTTTTCGGCTTCGGAATATTTCAGCTGTACCGGCGCGTCTGCATCCTCCCCGCGAAGCAGATACCACTCCTTTCCAGCCGGATGAATTCCGAAAAGATTACGCTTCTCATCATAAATCAGAAAGTTTTCTATGGGCAAACGGTCGGCAAAATGAGGCATGATAAAAATAAGGACATCATTCTTTGGCCCGATTTTGGAGTAAAGCACACCATTTTCCAGTTCCTGAAACCGGAGAAACTGCTTTTGATGTCCGGTTTCCGTAGACACACCCCTGGCCAGCGCAAAGGCTTTATGGATGTAGTAATCTGCCAGATTGTCAAAAAGATGCCCCGGTCTCATATTTTTTCGCAGGCCCTCCACTACGGTACGGCAGACTGCCTGGGCTTTTTCCTCATTTTCCGAAGCCAGCGCCATGCAAAGGCGCAGGCAGTCTTCCTCCCCAAAGCGCCGTTTTAAAGTGTTCATCACTTTGCAGGTCTTTTCCCTGTCGGCCTCCACCACAATGTCTTCCGCAAATAAAACAGGATCTTCCGTAAGACACAAGAGTATGTCATCAAGATTCCGTTTCTCCTCATAAGCCATGTAAATAGCAGTAAAAACGCTTTCCAGTGTATCTTCACACCTGTATACAATCATATCGCCGCCCCTGACTTTAACATTTTTCCCAGGTCCTTCCGTCCTCATAGATCCTTTACCTGCCTCCGGCATGAAAATACTGCCCCTGTTTCCTATCCTGCATGGCAGCCCATACTTCCCATTACATCCTTTTACAGTCAGTGTCCGCGCCGGCCCCCTTCAGCCTGCTGACATAATCCCTCCGGACAGCCGTATGCCCTAAAAGCGGCGGGGGTAGTCCCCTGCCCTGCAATACCATGCCTCACAACTGTCCCAGCGCTGCCTGCTGCCGCTCCACCACAGTGACCGGACGCATAAAACTGGCATCATCAAATAGGGACAGCTGACGGTAAGTCATGCCATCACTGCCAAATTGTATCCGGTCTTTCTCGCTGGTCAGGTTGCGCACAATATAGTCTTCCTCTATTTTCACCGGATACATCAGTCTGCCGCTGCAGGTGATAAAATAAATCGCCCTTTTTAACACCACACCTATTTTTTTCAAATCAGAAAAATTCAGGCTGCCGCTCCGTCTGGCTGCCACAATTCTCCTGGCGCTTTTCACGCCCACTCCCGGAACACGGAGCAGCATTTCCAGGGGCGCCCTGTTGATCTCCACCGGGAACTGCTCCAAATGCCGCACGGCCCAGTCTTCCTTGGGATCCAGCATCACATTAAAGAAAGGACGGTCTTCATCCAGCAATTCCTCTGCCCGGAAACCATAGAACCGAAGCAGCCAGTCGGCCTGATACAGCCTGTGTTCCCGGAGAAGGGGAGGCCCTCCCGGCAGGGCCGGCAGGCTTTTGTCTCCCGTCACATTTACAAAGGCAGAATAAAAAACCCTTTTTAAATCGAATTTACGGTATAAACTTTCCGCCACATTGATAATCTGGTAATCGCTCTCCGGTGTGGCACCGATAATCATCTGGGTGGATTGTCCTCCCGCCACAAATTTCGGTGCATTCCTGTATAATACCAGATCATTTCTGTTGTTCCGGATTCCATTCTGCACCTGCCTCATGGGAGTCAGGATACTTTTGCGGTGCTTGTTGGGCGCCAGCGTATGCAGTCCCTCCGCAGTAGGCAGTTCCAGATTCACACTCATTCTGTCTGCCAGAAAGCCTGTCTGCTCTATCATCTCCGGCGCCGCGCCGGGAATGGTCTTCACATGGACATATCCGTTAAAACGGTACTTGTTCCTCAGAAGCCATACTGTACGAAAGATCAGTTCCATGGTAAACGTAGGATTCTGGAGAATCCCGGAACTGAGGAACAATCCCTCTATATAATTCCTGCGGTAAAACTCCATGGTCAGGGTACAGATCTCGTCCGGGGTAAACGTTGCCCTGGGAATATCATTGGAATTACGGTTACGGCAATATTTACAGTCATAGATACATTCATTCGTCAGTAAAATCTTCAAAAGCGAAATACATCTTCCATCACCGGAAAAACTATGGCAGATACCTGCGGCAACACAATTCCCAATCCGCTTACCGTCCCCTTTGCGTTCCACACCGCTGGAAGTACATGCCACATCATACTTTGCCGCATCAGTCAGCACCTGCAGCTTATCCTCCAGGGACATTTCCCCTCCAGTCACTAAATATTCCACTTCCATCCACCCCTGTCATCCCGAAATACACACATGTCCCATGAAGAACATCTGTTCTTTTCCATTATAGAACATACATTCTGTTTTTGCAAGTACTTTTTTCATTTTCTTACCCTGATTCTTCTTACTCTGATTTTCCACTTGGGCAGGAGAGATTGTGATTCGGGAATTTATCTTTCTGTAACAGCAAAGAAAATCATGTTTAACCCCATTTCTGCGCGGCTTTTTGCGCATGTCAAGTTTGTGGATGCCGCGCAGAC